>LNFM01001405.1_pt1 | contig 80634 bp, 65 predicted proteins | sample 596031 | NCBI WGS metagenome assembly LNFM01 (sample SAMN04254537, study PRJNA301005) | activated carbon metagenome | isolation source: dual media filters at the Ann Arbor, Michigan drinking water treatment plant | place: USA: Ann Arbor | reverse complement strand
TCCTCGGGTCGGTCCTGATGCTGGTCGCGATGATCGCGATGTATCTGGATGCGGGCACCACCGACATCGTCAAGCTTCTGGCGCATGACTTCGGCTCGGAAACCTTCTCGATCCTCGGGGTTCAAGTCGTCGGCGGCTTGCAGACCATGCTGTTCCTTGCCTTCTTCGCCTCGTTTGCGGTGAAGATGCCGATGTGGCCGGTCCATACCTGGCTGCCGGATGCACACGTTCAGGCGCCGACGGCAGGCTCTGTGGTGCTGGCGGCGATCCTTCTGAAGATGGGTGGCTATGGCTTCCTGCGGTTCTCCATCCCGATGTTCCCGGTGGGCTCCGACGTGCTGGGACCGCTGGTTCTGTGGATGAGCGCGATTGCCATCGTCTATACCAGCCTCGTGGCGCTGGCGCAGACCGACATGAAAAAGCTGATCGCCTATTCGTCGGTCGCCCACATGGGCTACGTCACGATGGGCATCTTCGCGGTGAACCAGCAGGGCATCGATGGCGCGATCTTCCAGATGCTGTCGCACGGCTTCATCTCGGGGGCCTTGTTCCTTTGCGTCGGCGTGATCTACGACCGGATGCACACCCGCGAGATCGACGCCTACGGCGGCCTCGTCAACCGGATGCCAACCTATGCGCTGATCTTCATGTTCTTCACCATGGCCAACGTCGGCTTGCCCGGCACTTCGGGCTTCGTCGGTGAATTCCTGACCCTGATGGGCATCTTCCAGGTCAACACCTGGGTCGCGGCTGTCGCCACTTCGGGTGTGATCCTCTCGGCGGCCTATGCGCTTTGGCTTTATCGCCGCGTTATGTTCGGCGCGCTGGTGAAGGAGGCGCTGAAAACCATCACCGACATGGATCGCCGCGAAAAGCTGATCTTTGCGCCGCTTGTCGCGATGACCCTGATCCTCGGCGTCTACCCCAGCCTGGTCACCGACATCATCGGGCCAAGCGTCGCCGCCCTTGTCTCCGATTACCACTCTGCCTTGCCGAAAGCGGCCGGGCAGGTGGCCCTGAATTGAGGTTCCGGCCATGATGCCCGCAGATTTCTCCACCATCCTGCCCGAGATCGTGCTGGCCGTTTACGCCATGGCCGCGCTCTTGATCGGCGTCTACACCACCAAGGACAAGCTGGCGCCAACGCTGGTCTGGTCGACGGCGGCGCTGTTTCTGGTGCTGGCGATCTACATCGGCACCAACGGCGCGGGCGACCGCACCGCCTTCAACGGCATGTTCATCGACGACCCCTTCGCGCGCTTTGCCAAGGTGACGATCCTGATCTCCGCCGCCGCGGTGCTGGTGATGAGCATGGAGTACATGCAACGCCGCGATCTTTTGCGGTTCGAGTTTCCGATCCTCGTCACCCTGTCGATCATCGGGATGATGATGATGGTGTCGGCGGGCGATCTGATGTCGCTTTACATGGGGTTGGAGCTGCAGTCGCTGTCGTTGTACGTCGTGGCCGCGATGCGCCGCGACAGTGCGAAATCGTCGGAAGCGGGCCTGAAATACTTCGTGCTTGGAGCACTGTCTTCGGGCCTGCTTCTTTACGGCGCCTCGCTGGTCTACGGCTATGCCGGAACGACCGAATTTGCCGGCATCCTCTCCACCGTGCAGGACGGGGTTCCGCTGGGTCTGCTCTTCGGCCTTGTCTTCATGCTGTCGGGCCTGGCCTTCAAGGTCTCTGCCGCGCCTTTCCACATGTGGACGCCGGATGTCTACGAAGGCTCGCCCACCCCGGTCACCGCCTTTTTCGCCACCGCGCCGAAAGTGGCCGCAATGGCGCTGATCGCGCGGTTGGTGCATGATGCCTTTGGCGGCGTTCCGGACCAGTGGGGGCAAGTGATTGCCGCGCTGTCGGTGGCCTCGATGTTCCTTGGAGCGGTGGCGGCAATCGGCCAGCGCGACATCAAGCGCCTGATGGCCTACTCGTCCATCGCCCACATGGGCTTTGCCCTGATGGGCCTGGCTGTCGGCACGGCAGGTGGCGTGCAGGCGATGCTGATCTACATGGCGATCTACGTCACCATGAACGTCGGCACCTTCGCCTTCATCCTGTCGCTGGAACGGGACGGTCGTCCGGTCAGCGACATCGCCAGCCTCAACTCCTTCGCCAAGAAGGAACCGCTGCGGGCGCTGGCGATGCTGGTCCTCTTGTTCAGCCTTGCAGGCGTGCCGCCGATGCTGGGCTTCATCGGCAAGTTCTACGTCCTGAAAGCGGCGGTCGATGGTGGCATGGTCTGGCTGGCCGTCGCCGGTGCGATCGCTTCGGTGATCGGCGCGTTCTACTACCTGCGCATCGTCTACTTCATGTACTTCGGCACCGAGACCGAACCCGCCGACAGCCGCATGGCCCCGGTGCAGTGGGCGATGCTGATCGCAGTGGCCGTCATCATGCTGGCCGGCATGATCAACCTTTTCGGGATCGAGCCGGTCGCTGCACTGGCGGCGGAAGCGCTTGTCCGCTGAGGCGACACCCGGGGCAGGGCGTCTGGCCCTCCCCGAGATCGACAGCACCAATGCCGAAGGCTTCCGGCGCGGCGGTGGCCCCTTGTGGATCACCGCCGGCCTGCAAACCGCAGGCCGCGGTCGCCGCGCCCGGCATTGGGTCAGCCCGCGCGGCAACTTCCACGGCACCCTCGTTCTCCATCCGGCCGAGCCGCCCGAAACCGTGGCGCTCCGCTCCTTCGTCGCAGCGCTCGCGCTCCGCGATGCGTGCGTGGCACTTTCGGGCCTCCATGACGCCTTCGCCCTGAAATGGCCGAACGACGTGCTTCTGAACGGCGGCAAGGTCGCGGGCATCCTTCTGGAGAGCCAGTCGCTCGGCACTTCGCAAGCCACTCTCTGCATCGGCATCGGCGTCAATCTGATCTCCGCGCCCGAGGTTACCCTCGTCGAACCCGGCGCACTGACGCCCGTCTCGCTCCTGCAAGCCACCGGCAAGCTCATCACGCCAGAGGTGTTCCTTGACGCGCTCGTCCCCGCTTACGCCCGCTGGGAGGCGATCTTCACAACCGGGGGCTTCACCCCGATCCGCACCGCATGGCTGGCCCACGCCGCCCGCCTTGGGCGGCCGATCAAGGCCCGCACCGGCGACACCACCCGCGACGGCATCTTCGAGACCATCGATGGCACCGGCAACCTGATCCTGCAGACGTCCACCGGCAGGCTTGCCATCCCCGCCGCCGAGGTGTTCTTTTGAGCAACCCGAGGCTTCCTCTTCCCGAAATATCCCACGGGGGTCCGGGGGTGTGAAACCCCCGGTTCTGCCGTCAACAGGACCAACGCCCATGCTTTTGGCCATCGACTGCGGCAACACCAACACGGTCTTTTCGATCTGGAACGGGGCGAAGTTCATCGCCACATGGCGCATCGCCACCGACCACAAGCGCACGGCGGATGAATACTTCGTCTGGCTGTCCTCGTTGATGATGCTGACGAAAACCGAAGCCACCGTGACCGAGGCGATCATCTCCTCCACCGTGCCGCGTGTGGTGTTCAACCTGCGCGTCCTTTGTGACCGCTACTTCGGCTGTCGCCCGCTTGTCGTCGGCAAGGCTGACTGCAAGCTGCCGGTGCCGCCCCGTGTCGATCAGGGCACCACAGTCGGCCCCGACCGTCTCGTCAACACCGTTGGCGCGCATGACCGGCATGGCGGCGACCTGATCGTGGTCGATTTCGGCACCGCCACCACCTTCGACGTCGTGGACCACGATGGAGCCTATGTCGGCGGCGTCATCGCGCCCGGCGTCAACCTGTCGCTCGAGGCGCTGCACATGGCCGCCGCCGCACTGCCGCACATCGACGTCGCCCGCCCCGACAAGGTGATCGGCACGAATACGGTGGCTTGCATGCAGTCGGGCGTGTATTGGGGCTATATCGGGCTGGTCGAAGGCGTGGTGCGCAATGTGCGCCGCGAACGCGACAGACCCATGAAAGTCATTGCAACAGGCGGTCTTGCCTCCCTGTTCGCGCAAGGAACCGAACTATTTCATTCGATCGAGGATGACCTGACAATGCACGGGTTGGTCCTGATCAACGACTTCAACAAGGAAACCATATGAACACCAACCGGCTGATCTACCTTCCCCTCGGCGGCGCCGGGGAGATCGGCATGAACTGCTACGTCTACGGCTACGGCCCCGCCGGCCGCGAACGTCTGATCCTAGTCGACCTTGGCGTCGCCTTTCCCGACATGGACGGCTCGCCCGGTGTCGACCTGATCATGGCTGACATCGCCTGGCTCGAGGCGCGGCTTGACCGGCTTGAGGCGATCTTCATCACCCATGCCCATGAGGACCACATCGGCGCGCTTGGCATCCTGTGGCCCAAGCTGCAGAAAAAAGTCTACTGCCGCCGCTTCACCGCCACCATCGGCAAGCTGAAGTTCGAGGAAGCAGGGCTGCCGGTCGACCAGATCGTCACCGTCGAGCCGCGCCCTGCCACGGTCGAGGCTGGCCCCTTCAAAGTGCAGTTCGTGCCGGTCAGCCATTCGATCCCGGAATCCTCGGCGCTGGTGATCGACACTCCCGCAGGACGCATCCTGCATTCGGGTGACTTCAAGATCGACCATAACCCCGTGGTGGGCGAAGCGTGGGATGACGCACGATTTGCAGAAATCGTCGCCGAACGCCCGGTGAAGGCGTTGATGTGCGACTCGACCAACGTCTTCTCCACCCACGCGGGCCGCTCTGAAAGCACCCTCGGCCCGGCCCTGACCGAGCTGATCAAGTCTTCCACCGGCATGGTCGCGGCCACCACCTTCGGTTCGAACGTGGCGCGCCTCAAGACGCTGGCCGAAGCTGCCCGCGCGGCCGACCGCACCGTCTGCGTGCTGGGCCGTTCGATGAAACGGATGATCGCGGCGTCGGAAGAGGCGGGGGTGCTTCAGCATTTTCCCCGGACCGTAAGCCCGGAAGAAGCGCTGGACGTGCCGCGCCGCAACCTGATGCTGCTGGTCACCGGCAGCCAGGGTGAACGTCGCGCCGCAAGCGCGCAGCTTTCGCGCGGCAAGTATCTGGGGATCGAGATGAAAGAAGGGGACACCTTCCTTTTCTCATCGAAGACGATTCCCGGAAACGAACGCGATGTGGGCCGGATCTGGAACGCCTTTTCCGAGATCGGCGTCAATGTGATCGACGATCAAGGCGGCAAGTACCACGTCTCGGGCCACGCAAACCGGCCTGACCTCGAGCATGTCCACCGTCTTGTTCTGCCTGACATGCTGATCCCGATGCACGGCGAACACCGCCATCTGCGCGAACATGCCCGCATCGCGACAGAGGCCGGGATTGCTGCCGAAATCGCATCGAATGGCATGATGATCGACCTGACCGGCGATGTGCCGGAGGTGGCCGAATACATCGAGACCGGACGGCTTTACCTTGATGGCAGCGCGCTTATCGGTGCGATGGACGGCGTGGTGCGCGACCGCATCCGCATGGCGCTGAACGGTCACGCGCTGGTCACGGTGATCATGGACGAGAGCGACGAGCCAATGGGCGAACCTTGGGTCGAGGTGATGGGCCTGCCGGCATCCGGGCTTGGCGGCCGCCCCCTGAACGAGACGATGGAAGGCGACCTGGCCGAGTTTCTCGACAAGGCCGGCCGAAAGCTGTTGCGCGACGACGACAAGCTGGAAGAAGCGATCCGCCGGATTGTGCGTCAGGTATCGATGGAAGAGATCGGCAAGAAGCCGGAAACCACAGTGGTCATCAGCCGGCTCGTCGCCGAGTAAAGACCGGACCCTGAATGGCAAAAGGCCCCGCGATCAGCGGGGCCTTTTGCATGTCTGGCAATCGTCTCAGCCTTCGGTGCCGTTGGCGGCAGGCGCTTCTTCCGGCTCATCGGCCGTCGCCGTTTTCAATGCAAAGCTGCGCAGGATGAAATCAGGCACATGGTCGCCCATGCCCACCACGGAAGGGCCATGATCACGCCGGTCATCGCGGCGATAGTCAGGCCGTTCACGGCGATCGTCCCGCCCTTCGCGCGGTTCGCGACGGCGGTCATCGCGACGAGGCTCCTCCCGGCGGGCTTCTTCGCGCCGCGGTTCTTCCCGCCGCGGTTCTTCGCGGCGGGCTTCCTCACGGCGGGGTTCTTCCCGACGCGGTTCTTCCCGACGGGCTTCTTCCCGCACTTGTTCTGCAGTTGCCACCGCTTCCGTCACGACCAGTGGCTCCATCGCGGCGCGCGGGCTGTCAGCGGTCTGCTTGGGCTTGCGGTCACGATCCCGCTCGCGGCCGCGCGGTTTGCGCTCCTCGCGCGGGCGTTCCGGGCGACCGTCATCCTCGCCGGGAACGAAGCCTTCCGGCAGTGCGCCGCGCGGGATTTCGGCCTTGACCAGGCTTTCGATGGCTTTCAGGTACTTTTCATCCGACGGCACGGAGATGGTGTAGGCTTTGCCCAGCCGCCCCGCGCGGCCGGTGCGGCCGATGCGGTGGATGTAATCTTCCGGGTGCGACGGCACGTCGAAGTTGAACACATGGCTGACGGCAGGAATGTCGAGCCCGCGGGCCGCCACGTCCGACGCGACCAGAAGATGCACGGTGCCATCGCGGAACCCGTCCAGCGTTTTCGTCCGCACCGACTGGTCGAGATCGCCGTGGATCGGCGAGGCGTTGAAGCCGTGCTGTTTAAGGGATTTCGCCACCACGTCCACGTCCATCTTGCGGTTGCAGAAGATGATCGCGTTGGTGCAAGCCTCGCCTTCCGCCTTGATCAGCGCGCGCAGAACGGCACGCTTGTCGGCAAAGCTGCGGTCCTTGCGCGTCGGCTTCACCTCGATCAGCGCCTGCGTGATGGTCAGCGATGCGGACGCCTGCCGCGCCACTTCGACCTTGGCCGGGTTGGTCAGGAAGGTATTGGTGATCCGCTCGATCTCCGGCGCCATCGTGGCGCTGAAGAACAGGGTCTGGCGGGTGAACGGGGTCAGCTGGAAGATGCGCTCGATATCGGGGATGAAGCCCATGTCGAGCATCCGATCAGCCTCGTCGACCACCATGATCTGCACGCCGTTTAGGAGAAGCTTGCCACGCTCGAAATGGTCAAGCAGACGGCCCGGCGTCGCAATCAGCACGTCGACGCCGCGGTCGATCAGCTTGTCCTGTTCGCCGAACGCCACGCCACCGATCAAGAGCGCCTTGGTCAGCTTGGTGTGCTTGGCATAGGTTTCGAAGTTTTCGGCAACCTGTGCGGCCAGTTCGCGCGTCGGTGCGAGAACGAGGCTGCGCGGCATCCGGGCACGGGCGCGGCCCTGACCCAGCAGCGTGATCATCGGCAGCACGAAGCTTGCCGTCTTGCCGGTGCCGGTCTGGGCAATGCCCAGAACGTCGCGGCCTTTCAGCGCTTCGGGAATGGCTTGCGCCTGGATCGGTGTCGGGGTTTCGTAACCGGCTTCGGTAACGGCTTGCAAAACGCTCATCAGCGTCCTATGAATGCGGTATCGGACCGCATGGGTAATGGGACGCATGTTATCCGGGCGCCCCGGCGTCTCGGCCCTTTTTGGCCGCCACCGGCGCATAACGGAAATGGGCCGGAAGGTCAAGGCGGGCAACGGACAAGAGCCATGCCGTGCCCAATCTGGCAGCCTCGGCACCATTGAACGGACGATTTTGCAAGGAAGAAACAAATGAAGGCCATGATTTTGGCCGTTGCGGCGCCATTCTGCGCGGCCCCGGCTTTTGCCGTGCGGGTGGAATTCACCTTGCGCTTGGCATCTGATACCAGATCTTGCGGGGTTTTGCTGACTGCTCCCCATGGCACCTGCCGGCACGTCCGCTACCGGGTGCTGACAGGCGAGGGACCACGGCTGGCGCGCATCGCGGCATCATGGTCATCACCAGTTCGGCCTGTCCTGTGCGGTGGACAGGATCGGATGCCACCCGGTCCGCATGACCGCGACCATCGGCTCGGGTGTCAGCACCGCAACGGGGGCGTCGGGCTTTGCCACGGCGTCAGAGTAGCCTTCGGGCAGGAACGGCAGCAGGTCGTCGGAGCGCACCAAATGCGTCTGGCCTTGCCACAGAATGAAGGCGCCCGGCGGCACCTCGTCAGCAGGCGCATGGACCCGTCGCTGCGAGCGGGTCGCCGCGTCGATGCGGGCGCTGTGCAGGACCGCATTGATCGCAGCGGCCCCCTCGCGACGGCCGAACGCCTGACCCCAGGCATGGACAAAATCGGTGTAGGCCGCGCGGCGACACTCAGCGCAGGGTCGGTGGCCCGCCGCACAGGCTACCGCCTCGTCGTGGAAAAACAGCCGCGTGTAACCATTCGCCGGCACCACACCCGGCGACACTCGCCCCGGCTTTTCACGCAACGTGCAGGTGATCCAGGCCTTGCCTTGCCACCCCCGCACGATCCGGCCCGACGCATCATGCAAGCGCCCCCGGTTGCCCATGAGCCCGCCCCGCGCCGCCACCGCCAGAAAGCTGCCGTCGGGTTGGACGCGGTTTGCACGGGTCAGACCATCATCTCCTTGGTGGCCGACAGTTTCAGCCCCGGGTAATCGCGCACCACCCGGTCGATGTCCCATTGCAGGCGCGTCAGGAAAACCAGGTCGCCGTCGCTGTCATGCGCGATATGACCCTTGTTGACGTTGACGAGTTTGTCGACCTCGGCCTTGTCGCCGGAAATCCAGCGGGCGGACGAGAAGTTGGACCCTTCGAACCGCACCGGCAGTGAATATTCCTGCTCGATCCGGCTGGCCAGAACTTCGAACTGCAGAGCCCCCACGACACCAACGATGTAGCCCGACCCGATCATCGGCTTGAAAACCTTGGCGGCCCCTTCCTCGGCGAACTGGGTCAGCGCCTTTTCCAGATGTTTGGCCTTCATCGGGTCCATCGCCCGCACCGATTGCAGCAGTTCTGGTGCGAAGGACGGAATGCCGGTGAAGCGCAGGCTTTCCCCTTCGGTCAGCGCATCGCCGATACGAAGCTGTCCGTGGTTCGGGATGCCGATGATGTCACCAGCCCATGCCTCTTCCGCAAGCTCGCGGTCGGCGGCGAGGAAGAGGACCGGGCTTGCCACCGTCATCGGCTTTTTGGTGCGGACATGGAACATCTTCATGCCGCGCTCGAAATGCCCCGAGGCGAGGCGCACGAAGGCCACGCGGTCACGGTGCTTGGGGTCCATGTTGGCCTGCACCTTGAACACGAAGCCCGTCACGGGCGTCTCGGACGGGTCGATCTGGCGCTCGGCGGCCTTTTGCGGCTGCGGCTCCGGCCCGTATTCGCCAAGGCCGTCCATCAGCTCCTTCACCCCGAACGAGTTGATCGCAGAGCCGAACCAGATCGGAGTCATCGAGCCGTTCAGGAAGGATGCGCGGTCAAAGGCGGGCAGCAATTCCCGCGCCATCTCGATCTCTTCGCGGAACTTTGCCAGCAACTCGGCCGGCACATGCTCGGCCAGCTTCGGGTCGTCCATACCGCTGATCTGGATCGATTCCGCCACCTTGTTGCGATCTGCGCGGTCCATGATCTCCAGCCGGTCGTGGAGGAGGTCGTAGGCGCCGACGAAATCACGCCCCATGCCGATCGGCCAAGAGGCGGGTGTCACGTCGATGGCGAGATTTTCCTGAATCTCGTCGATGATGTCGAAGGTATCGCGGCTTTCACGGTCCATCTTGTTGCAGAAGGTCAGGATCGGCAGGTCGCGCAATCGGCAGACCTCGAAAAGCTTGCGTGTCTGGCTTTCCACGCCTTTCGCGCCGTCGATCACCATGATCGCGGCGTCAACGGCGGTCAGCGTGCGATAGGTGTCTTCGGAAAAGTCCGAGTGGCCGGGCGTATCGACGAGGTTGAAGCGGTAGTGCCGGAAATCGAACGACATTGCCGAGGCCGAAACGGAAATGCCCCGCTCCTGTTCCATCTTCATGAAGTCCGACCGCGTGCGCCGCGCATCGCCCTTGGCGCGCACCTGACCGGCCATCTGGATCGCACCGCCGAACAGCAGGAACTTTTCGGTCAGCGTGGTTTTGCCCGCGTCGGGATGCGAAATGATCGCAAAGGTCCGGCGGCGGGCGATTTCGGCGGGCAGGGGGGCGCGGTTCGACATGGGCGTTCCTATAGGCGCAGGCAAAGTCTACCGCAACGAAAAGAGCGCGCTTGCGCGACTCGGGCGTTCGGATGCAGGATGAGAACAATGATGGAACATGGAGGGTTTGTGATGACATTTCTTGAAATTGCCAACGAACTCGTTGCGGGCTGCCGCGAGGGGCGCGAGCGTGCCAACCTCGACCGGCTTTATGCGCCCGACGCGGTGTCGGTCGAGGCGATGGACATGGGCGGCGGGCGCGAAACGCGGGGGGTCGCCGCGATCCACGGCAAGCACGACTGGTGGGAGGGCGCTTTCATCACGCATGGCCATACGGTCGAAGGCCCCTTCGTCCATGGTGAGGAAAGCTTCGCGGTAATCTTCGGGATGGACACCGAAGACAGGTCCACCGGTGTGCGCAGCCAAGGGCGCGAGGTAGCGATCTATCATGTGAAGAATGGCAAGATCGTGCGGGAAGAGTTCTACTATTCCACCTGATGCGGCAACTCGCGGGGGTTTCACACCCCTGCACGCATGGGGGTGTATTTGGAAAAAGGGTAGGTCAGGATGCGGCGCGGCCCGCTTGCCCTTCCTTTCCCGCCTGCTAGGCTTGGCCAAAAGCAGGAGGGTTACGGATGGATCTGGGCATCAGGGGAAAGCGCGCACTGGTTTGTGCCTCGTCTAAAGGCTTGGGGCGCGGCTGCGCCGAGGCGCTGGCCGGGGCGGGTGTCGATCTGGTGCTGAACGCCCGCGGGGCTGAGGCGCTGGAGGCTGCGGCTGCGGATATCCGGGCGCGGGCTCTGGTGGATGTTGTCACGGTGGCCGCCGACATCACCACCGAGGCGGGCCGCGCGGCGGTGCTGGCGCATGGGCCGTTCGACATTCTGGTGACGAATGCCGGGGGGCCACCGCCGGGAATGTGGTCCGATTGGAACCGCGACGATTTCATCCGCGCGCTTGATGCCAACATGCTGACGCCGATTGCCCTGATGCAGGCGGTATTGCCGGGAATGATGGCGCAAGGTTGGGGCAGGGTGGTCAATATCACCTCGGTCTCGGTAAAATCACCGGTGGCGGTGCTGGGGCTTTCCAACTCTGCACGGGCAGGGCTGACCGGGTTTGTGGCTGGCACCTCGCGGCAGGTGGCGGGCAAGGGGGTCACGATCAACAACCTTCTGCCCGGCATCCATGCCACGGACCGGGCGCTCGCGCTGGACACTGCGGTCGTGAAGGCGAAGGGGATCAGCATGGAAGATGCCATCGCCGAACGCAGCGCCACCATTCCCGCCGGCCGCTACGGCACCCCGGCAGAGTTCGGCGCGGCCTGTGCGTTCCTTTGTTCGGATCATGCGGGCTTCATCGTCGGGCAGAACATCCTGCTGGACGGGGGCGCTACGAATGCCACCCTCTGACGCAAGCGCGCCAGTTTGGCAGTGCGTCATGATCCTCTGGGGTGACAAGTATGGGGCCGACACGGTCAACCGTCTGGTGCGGGCAGTAGAGCGCCACGCAGCCAGCCATCCGCGCTTTGTGCTATTGACTGATCGGAACCGCCCGGAGGTTGATGAGCGGGTGCTGATGCGCACCATTCCGCTGGAGTGGCTTGCACCCGAAATGGTGAAAGGCGGCTGCCAGGCAAAGCTTTGCATGTTCGAGAGCGGTCTTGTTCCTGGTGACCTGCCGGCGATCTATCTCGATCTCGACACTGTCGTAATGGGAGATATCGGCAAAGGCGTGCGGTACCTGCACCGCCCGGACGGCGTGATGCTGCTGCAAAGCGCCGTTCTGCCCTTCGGCCCGCTTGGGCGGTTGATCCACCGCTTGAGCGCAGGGCGAAAGTATGCGCGGGGCAATTCCTCGGTAGTCATCTACCATCCCGCCCATTGTGGCTACATCGCCACCCGCTTCATGGAGCTGAAGCGCCGATATCCCGACCACGGGCCAAAGCCCATGCGAGCCGACGAGCGCTTTATCAGCTGGGTTGCACAGCCCGTGGTGGCAGCCGTGCCCTCATCGCTGGCGGTCAAGCTGCCGGCTGAATACATGTCGCGTCTTGCGGTGCTGAATTATATCTGGCCTTTTCTGCCGGGTGTCCGCCGCCGCCGGGATGGCCTGGCCGCCGTCACCCTCTGTGGCGATACCGTGAAGCCGCAAGCCCTGCTTTCCTTGCCAGATGGTGGTCGTTTGACAGACCGGCGCGGACGGACGTTGATCTGGTCGGAGGCGGTGCTGGGCCGGGTGAAGCGCGCCATCGCCGACTTCTACGCGTGATGCGCCGAGTGCCGGCCTTGTCTTTGTAAAACCGATTGAATAGGTGGGTTTTATGACCCGCGCCGCTGTTCTTGCCACTCACACAGTTGCCACGACCGAGCCTCTGCGGCTGAAGGTCGATGGCCTGACCCGTTCATTCGGCGGGCAAAAGGTTGTGGACAACGTCTCGCTGGCAGTGGCGGCGGGGCAGGTGACCTGTCTGCTGGGCCCCTCCGGTTGCGGCAAGTCCACCACGCTGCGGATGATCGCTGGGGTCGAGCGTGCCGATGCCGGAGAGGTTTTCATCGAAGGTCGCCCGGTTGCCGGCCCTCGTCTGCATCTGCCACCGGAGGCGCGGTCGGTCGGTTTGATGTTCCAGGATTTTGCACTTTTCCCGCATTTGACCGTCGCTGATAACGTCGGCTTCGGCCTGCGGTTGGACAAATCGAAGAAAGCCGCCCGGGTTGGTGAGTTGCTTGAACGGGTCAACCTGACGGGCTTTGGCCCGAAACATCCACACCAGCTTTCGGGCGGCGAGCAACAGCGGGTGGCTTTGGCCCGTGCGCTGGCACCGCGCCCGCGGGTCATGTTGATGGACGAACCCTTTTCCGGCCTCGACAACCGGCTGCGCGACGGCATCCGCGACACCACGCTGGAGCTGCTGAAGGAAGAGGGCACCGGGGTCTTGCTGGTGACCCATGAGCCCGACGAGGCGATGCGGATGGCCGATGAGATCGCACTGATGCGAGCGGGCCATATCGTGCAGAAGGGCGCGCCCTACAATGTCTATAACGCGCCGGTAGACCGTGCGGCAGCGGCGTTCTTCAGCGACATCAACGTGATCCGGGGGGTGTCGCGCGGTGCGCTGACCGATACCCCGTTTGGCGCGTTCCTGACCCCCGGCCATGCCGACGGTGCCGAGGTCGAGATCGTGATCCGGCCGCAGCACCTGTCGATCGACTTTGACCGCGGCGGGCGCGGCCCGAACCCGACGCCCCTGGAAGGCACGCCCGCGCGCGGCACGGTGCTGCGCAGCCGGTATCTTGGCCGCGAAAGCCTGGTCGATTTCGCGATGGACTATGAGGGCGCCAAGCTTACTGCGTCGGTGCCGGGCGTGTTCCTGCCGAAACCCGGCACGGTGCTTTGGCTGATGATCCGCCGCGACCGCTGCTTCGTGTTCGGCGTCTAGGACGCCGTCGCGGCCCGCCAAGCGGCCAGGTTGCGGCCCGGCTCATCGGGAAAGTCGGTCCCGGTCGGGTGCAGGGTGTTGATCCGATCTACCCGAAAGCTGCGGAAGTCTCCGCGCGTCTCGCACCAGGTCGCCAATGTCCAGACCCTGCCCCAGAATTCCAGCACCAGTGGTCGGACGACTCGGGTCGAAAACGCGCCATCGCCGTCCCGGTACGTGAGATCGAGCCGTTCGCGTTGGCGGATCGCCCGGCGCAGCTCGGGGAGGTGGCGGGCGGCGGCCATTGCGTCAGCCCCTGGAAAAACCCAGGTATCCTGGCTGCCCGCCGCAAGCAGCCGCGCCGGCACCACCGCAGCAATCTTGGCCCGCAGTGCTTCGGCCGGCCGGGCCAGCGACGGATCTGCCCCGTTCGTCACCAGTTGCAGGCCCAGCGTCAGGGCCTGCATTTCCGCCTCGGTCAGGGTAAGTGGCGGCAGGGTGATCGGCTCGCGCAGAATGTAGCCGACGCCGCGCTCGCCTTCGATTGGCAGGCCCGAGGCAATCAGCGTTGCCATATCGCGCCAGATCGTTCGGGTCGACACTTCAAGCCGGTCGGCGATTTCGGAAGCGCGATGCAACCGCCCGTCCCGAAACGTCTGGATGATTTCGAACAGGCGGTCACTGCGGCGCATGGTGCCTAGGTTGCCGTCAGTCCATCCGCCACACAAGCGCCGGGTGCGACATGCTGATCGTCGTCATGTCGATTGCCGCGGCAAATGGCGTAAAGCCGGGATCGGCCATCACTGTCTTTGCGGCCTCGGATGCCTTCGCCAGATCGGTCCATTCCACAATGTCGGTCCAGACCCCGTCATCGCTCTCCACCAGCTTGCGGCTGACATAACCGGGCTGACGACGCAGCACCGGTTCGGTCGCTTTTGCGTCGATCAGGAACTGCGCCCGTTCAGTGCCGCTGGTCAGGCGAAAGCGGACCATTTCAAGCACGGGGGATTGGGTGTTCATCGTCATCTCTCCATCGGTTGCGATGGGGCTGTCTAAACCTGGCCAACTGACAACACCCTGTCAGTTACCTGTCGCCTCAGGGTCGATTCCTGCCTGCGGCAGCAGAGTGGCGATCTTCACCAGAAGGCTCCGCGCCGCCCGCGCCCTCGGGTTCTCTTCGCTGTCCACATGCCGCAAACCTTCGACCAGCGCCTCCAACTCGTCCGGTGTCAGCATGGTTGGCGGCAGCATCAGGGGCGAGCGCAGGATGTAGCCAAGGCCGCGTTCCCCTTCGACCGGCAGGCCGGTTGCTGCCATCATCGTCATGTCGCGCCAGATCGTCCGGGTCGAGACCCCCAGTGCAACCGCCAGCTCGGCGGCCGTGTGCAGCCGCCCGTCGCGGAGGATCTGGACGATGTCGAAAAGGCGGCTGTCGCGTTTCATCGGGGGCCCTTGCAGCGACTTACTGACAAAATACTGTCGGCAGACTGGCCCGGCAAGCGGTGAATTGGGCGCTTCGGGTCTTTGAACCCCTCTGGCAACGGCGTAAAACAACCCACGGCCCGACTGCGGGCCACCGGTTCATAGGAGATATGAAGATGCAAATGGGTCCCTGGCAGATTCTGATCATCGGCATCGTGGTGTTGGTGCTGTTTGGTCGCGGCAAGATTTCGAACCTGATGGGCGAGATCGGCAAAGGCATCACCTCATTCAAGAAAGGTGTTAAGGACGGCACCGAAGAGCTTGAAAAGGAAACGCCCGTTGCGGTGAAGGACGTGACCCCCTCGGAGACCGACAAGGTCTGATTGCCGACAAGGAACGTCTGAATGTTGGACATCGGCTGGACAGAGCTTGTGATCATTGGGGTGGTGGCGCTGATCGTGATCGGTCCGCGCGATTTGCCCGACATGTTCCGCACGCTGGGGCGGTTCACCGCCAAGGCGCGGTCGATGTCGCGCGAATTCTCCCGCGCGATGGAGACCGCCGCCAAGGAAACGGGCGTCTCGGATGTCGCCAAGGATATCAAGTCCGCTACCTCGGCCCGCAACCTCGGGCTTGACGCGGTCAAGGACGCCGCCAGCAAGTTCGAAAAGTGGGATCCGCTGAAAACCTCGGCCCCCGTCGCAGCCAAGCCGACGACCCCGACGGTTGCCGCGACGCCGGCACCTGCGACGCCCCCGGTTGCCGAGGCTGCGCCCGCCGCCGCGGTCGGGCCGGCGACGGCCGAGCTTGCCGAAAAGGTCAAGGCACGCAAGGCGATAGCCGCCGAGGCGGCGGAAAAGCTGCGCGCCGTGAACATCGTTCCGCCCTCTGCGGCGCGCGCTGCCCCCGCCGCTCCCGCTGCACCCACGGCCACGACAGAAGCAGCCGCCCCGGCCAAGCGCGCCGGTCGGGTGCGCAAGAAGCCGGCCAAGGATTCGGGTGAGGCATGAGCACCGACAAAATCGAAGACAGTTCCGCCCCCCTGATCGAGCACCTGGCCGAGCTGCGTACCCGCATCCTTTACGCAATGGGTGCGTTCATCGTCTGCTTCATCATCGGTTATGTCGTCTGGCAGCCGGTGTTCAATTTCCTTGCCCGCCCGATGTGCGAAGTGCTCGCCGAGCGGGGGCAGGAATGTCAGCTTGTGCTGATCAAGGCGCAGGAGGGCTTCTTCACCGCGATCCGCATCGCGATGTGGGGCGGCTTCATCATGGCCTTTCCGATCATCGCCTACCAGCTTTGGCGCTTTGTCGCGCCCGGCCTTTACCGGTCGGAAAAGAACGCCTTTCTGCCATTTCTGGTGGCCAGTCCGGTGATGTTCTTCTTAGGCGCTGCATTCGCCTACTATGTGATCCTGCCCTTCGCCTTCGAGTTCTTCCTTGGCTTCCAGACTGCGTTCCAGACCGGCGAGGCGGGCGCCATTCCGGCAGGCGTGGTGTTCCAGGGCTCGATGGAAAGCTACCTCAGCCTGACGATGAGCTTCGTTCTGGCATTCGGTCTCTGCTTCCAGTTGCCCGTTCTGCTGACGTTGATGGGCCGCGCCGGCATCATCTCGGCGGCCGGGTTACGCGCAACGCGGAAATACGCCGTGGTTCTGATCCTGATCGTCGCGGCTGTCGTTACCCCGCCTGATGCTTTCAGCCAGATTGTGATGTTTTGCACGATCTACCCACTGTACGAAATTTCGATCTGGCTGATCGCCCGGTTCGAACGTGACCGCGAAGCCGCGATGCGCGCCGACGGTACCTGGGTTGACGAGGACGAAACCGCGTGACCGATGCCCTTGGCCGTATCGCCGAAGCACTGGAGCGGCTGGCCCCGGCGCCAATGCCCGCGCCTGATTTCACCGCCGACGCCTATGCCTGGCACACCTCGCCCGACCGGCTGGAGCCGGTTGCTAAGGTTGCCCGCGTGGACATCGGTCTCTTGGTCGGCGTCAACCGGTCGCGGGATACGCTACTGGAGAACACCCGGTATTTCGCGCGCGGCCTGCCTGCCAACAACGCGCTGCTCTGGGGCGCCCGTGGCATGGGAAAATCAAGCCTCGTCAAGGCAGTACACGCCCAGGTGCGCGCCGAAGGGCTGGCCCTGAAGATCGTGGAACTCAGCCGCGAAGACCTGCCGTCCGTGCAGCGCCTCTTGTCGCATCTGCGCGCCGCGCCGCATCGCTTCATCCTGTTCTGCGATGACCTGTCGTTCAGCCACGATGACCAGCACTACAAATCGCTGAAAGCCGTCCTTGACGGTGGCATCGAGGGCCGGCCCGAGAACGTGCTGTTCTACGCCACCTCGAACCGCCGCCACCTGATGCCCCGTGACATGATCGAAAACGAACGCTCCACCGCCATCACCCCCGGCGAAGCGGTGGAGGAAAAAGTGTCGCTGTCGGATCGTTTCGGCCTCTGGCTCGGTTTCCACCCCTGCACCCAGGATGAATACCTGGCCATGATCGACGGCTATTGCGCGGCCCACGGAGTGACAGTCGCGCCCGACCGCCTGCGCGCAGAGGCGATCGAATGGCAAGCAACGCGGGGTTCGCGTTCCGGCCGCGTCGCCTGGCAGTTCTTCTGCGATCTTGCCGCCCGCGAAGGCGTCCGCCTGGGCTGAACCGGAACCGCTCGCCCGGTTTCCCGTTGGCGTCGGCAGCGCAGGATTTGCAAACCAGCAATTGATCGAGTAGGGACCGCGCATGATTACCGAGATTCTGTTTCTGGTGGCGCTGGTTTTGCTGAATGGCGTGCTTGCCATGTCGGAGCTTGCCATCGTTTCTGCCCGCCCGGGCCGTCTGAAACCGCTTGAAAACCGCAGCCGCGGTGCCGCCATGGCGCTGCGGCTGGCCGAGCATCCGGGCCGGTTCCTGTCTACCGTGCAGATCGGCATCACCATGGTCGGCGTCCTGTCCGGCGCTGTTTCGGGTGCCACGCTGGGCCTGAGGCTGCAAACCTGGCTCATTGCGCAAGGCATGCCAGCCGACTGGGCCGCCACCCTCGGCGTCGGTGGCGTGGTTGTGGCCATCACCTACCTGTCGTTGATCGTGGGCGAACTGGTTCCGAAACAGCTGGCCCTGCGTAACCCCGAGGCGGTTGCGATCCGCGTAGCCCCGGCGATGACCGTCCTTTCCGTCGCTGCGGCGCCTGTCGTCTGGTTTCTGGACCGTTCCGGCAAGGGCATCCTCTGGCTGCTTGGCGCGCACGGTTCGGGCAGCTCGAAAGTCACCGCAGAAGAGGTCCATGTCCTTTTGACCGAAGCCGCCGAAGGGGGCGTTCTGGAGGCAGAAGAGCGCGAGATGATGTCGGGTGTGATGCGCCTCGGCGACCGTACCGCCAGCGCTTTGATGACGCCCCGGCACGAGGTCGAGATGCTTCCCCTTGATGCGACCGCAGCCGAAGCCGTCGCCGCTGTGCGCCGCATTGCGCGGCACCGGATGCCCGTCACCGATGCCGCGGGTGATGTGGTGGGCATCGTGCTGCTGGCGGATGCTTTTCAGGTCGTATCACGCCGTGAGGCGCTGGACTTCAAGTCCCTGTTACGTGAGGTGCCGGTAGTCAGTGACCGCGCCGATGCGCTGGATGTGCTTGAGATCGTGCAGGCCACAGAACACCACATCGCTCTGGTCTATGACGAATATGGCCATTTCGAAGGCATCATCACCTCGGGCGACATCCTTGACGCAATCACCGGGGCCGAGGCTTCGTCTGACGCGGGTGAACCCGCCATCGTCGAGCGGGCCGATGGCAGCCTCCTGGTTGCGGGCTGGATGCCGGCAGACGAATTCTGTGACCGGCTTGGTATTGCCCGCGATCTGGCGGGTGGATACGACACCGTTGCAGGGTTGGTCCTGCACCAATTGGCCCGGATTCCCGAACTGGGGGACGTCACCGAGGCCGGGGGGTGCCGTTTCGAAGTGATCGACCTCGACGGTCGCCGCATCGACAAGGTGCTGGTCAGCCGCATCGGCAGCTGACCGGCGCGATGCTAGCCGGCCTGCTATTGCAGGAACGACATCGGGTCCAAGCTGTCGACGCCCTTCCTGACCTCGAAATGCAGGAAGGCGGGGTTGCCCTGGCGGATCACCGCAATCGATTGCCCGCGCGTGACCTTGTCGCCCTTCTTGACTTTCAAGGCGTCCACGCCGGCATAGACCGTCAGCAGGTTGTCGGCATGGCGGATCACCACGATCGGAACCTGGTTGGTGTCCTTGGTGATCGCGGCAACCGTGCCATCCGCCGCCGCCTTCACCGGAGACCCGGCGGCAGCGGCAATGTCGATGCCTTGGTTCTTCTTCTTGTCATAGCCGCGGATGATCTTGCCAGCGGCCGGCATTGCCAGCGCCGAGGCATCGCTGCGCTCTGCGCCAAGGTCGGGCGAGGGGGGCGTGGCCTTCGGCTTGGCCGCCGCGACTTCTGTCGTCTCGTCCGGCAGCGGCTTGGCGGCCGACGGCGGTGTCGGGGTCGGTGAGCCCTGTCCCGGCGGTGTCGGAACCGGCTCCAGTGCCGGCGCAGCACCGGTGGCCACCGGGATGATCAGCGTCTGCCCTTCGCGCACCGCAAGGTCGGAGCCCAGCCCGTTCCAGTCGGCCAGCGCCTTGGCCGAGACGTTGTAGACCCGTGCGATGGTGAAGGCGGTCTCGCCCCGCGCAACCCGGTGCCTGAGCGGTTGCGCCCCGGCAGGCGCCGCTGCTGGCGCGCTGACCGAAGGACCAACCTGGTCCAGTGCCGTCGTCGCAATCGAGGAGATGTCCACTGCGCCAGAGCCGCCGATCACCGCCGGCTGCGGTGCCGCTGCCACCCGCGATGGCAACAACAGAAGTTCGCCGTCTCGCAGCGGGTCGGTCGCGCGGAGCGCGTTGGTCTGTGCCAGCTGCTCGGGGTTCACGCCAATCCGCCCGGCAACCGCCGCGACCGTATCGCCGCGCCGAGCCTTGACCAACTGGTAGCCCGGATAGGAAAGGATGCCGTTCGCGTCCGGTGTCGGTGCCGCCGCGGTCGCCTGTCGCGCGGCGTCCGATGTGTTGCCCGCACCGTTGCGCAGATCCCAGTCGAGGTTGTCGACGGGTACGCAAGCTGTCAGGGCAGCTAGGCTGACACCGACAACCATCGCAGCCCGCGATGAGATGGAAAGAACAGAGAACTGCTTCATGAACTGCCTCACGCCTGACATGCCCGGGTTGACCCGGTTTCTGCGCGATACTCTACTCTGACCCGAGCCCTTCGACCAGAGGCACGAAGCGCACCGGGCGAAGTTCCTCGTAATCGAAGCCGTTTTCGGTGCGCGTGACCTTGATCAGGCTTTGCACCGCGTCCGATTGGCCCACCGGCAGCACCATGATGCCCCCCGGCTTCAGCTGCGCCAATAGCGGCCCGGGAGGGTCTTCTGCAGCCGCCGTCACGAGAATGCGGTCGAACGGCGCCTGATCCGGCAGCCCGTGCGACCCGTCCGCAGTGATCGTGGTCACGTTGTTCAGCTTCAACTGGCGGAACACCTCGGCGGCCTCCTGGCTCAGCCGGCGGTAGCGGTCCACCGTGTAGACCCGCCGCGCCAGTTCCGACAGGATCGCGGCCTGATAACCCGACCCGGTGCCTACCTCGAGCACGGTGTCGCGCGGGCTGATGTTCAGCGCCTGCGTCATCAGCCCCACGACCGATGGCTGGCTGATCGTCTGGCCGCAGGCGATGGGCAGCGGCATGTCCTCATAGGCGCGCGCCGCAAAGACGCCCTTGACAAAAAGCCCTCGGTCCACCTTTTCCATCGCGGTCAGCACCCGCGCGTCGGTCACGCCCCGCGACCGCAGTGCAAAGAGGAACCTCATCTTGCGCTCGGCCAGGTCGTCGGCCGGATCATCTTCCTGTCCCGGCCCGGTTTCGCTCATGCCAGCCGCTCCGACAGGTCGCTCAGCAGATCATGCGCCGTAAGGTCCGCCCGCATCGGAGTGACCGCGATGTAGCCCTCAAGGTTCACCGCTGCATCCGTGCCGGGCAGGGTTGGCGTCTGTTGCGGCGCACCCTTGATCCAGAGGAATTTCTTGCCCGATGGGGAATGGTGCGGTTCCACCCCGAAGGCCGTGTCGCGCCGGAACCCTTGCGGTGCCACCTTCATCCCCCGCGTCCCGGCCGCAGTGCGGGGCGGAAAGTTGACGTTGTAGAAGATACGGTAGTCGTCGCTGGTCCAGATGCCGCGGTCGACCAGCGCCCGCACCACGGCGGTACCATGCTGGCGCGCGCTCTCGAACGGATCGGCCAGACTGTCATTGTCCGGCCCGAAGAACTGCGACAGCGCGATAGCCGGCACGCCCTGCAAGGCCGCCTCCATCGCGCCTCCGACGGTGCCGGAATAAAGCACGTTCTCGGCGGCGTTGTTGCCCCGGTTCACACCGGAAAGCACCAGATCGGGCTTTGCCCCCTGCAGCACATCGTAAATCGCCGCCAGCACACAGTCCGCCGGGCTGCCTTCGGCGGCAAAGCGACGTTCGCCCAGCTTGGCGATCATCATCGGGTGGGTGTAGCTGATGCAATGCGCCACGCCCGATTGTTCGAACGCCGGAGCCACGGTCCAGACCTCGCCCCCCGGACCGGCGATTGCCTGGGCGATCTCGGTCAGCACCTCAAGGCCGGGAGCGTTGATGCCATCATCATTGGTGATCAGAATGCGCATGAGGTTCTCCCGGGGCTGGCCCCTGATTAGACGACGCGCCCCCGCCCTTCAAGCCGCGATGACCCGGTCACACGTCGCCCTGCCGGCCCGCAACGTAATGCTTGCACCCGTCGCCTTTGCACGGTTTGATGGTGGCAACCACTGTGGGGAAGCATGGGGACCAAGCAAAGTTCAGCGCCGGAGGCGATCCGGGTTGATGACCTGTATAAATCCTTCGGCACGCACTCCGTGCTGAAGGGCGTGTCGCTGACCGCGCATGAGGGCGACGTCGTTGCGATCATCGGCGGGTCCGGCTCGGGCAAATCGACCATGCTGCGCTGCATCAACTTTCTGGAAACCCCGACCAGCGGCCGGATCTCGGTCGCGGGCGAACCGGTGGCAATGCGCGCCGACGGGACCCCTGGCGATCGCCGTCAACTGGAACGTATCCGCCAAAGCCTTGGCATGGTGTTTCAGTCCTTCAACCTCTGGACCCACAAGACCGTGCTGGAAAACCTGATCGAGGTTCCGGTCCATGTGATGAAATGCCCGAAGGACGAGGCCATTGCCCGCGCCCGCAAGCTTCTGGCGCGCGTCGGCCTGTCGGAAAAGGAGGCGGTCTATCCAGCCTTCCTGTCGGGCGGCCAGCAGCAGCGCGCCGCCATCGCCCGTGCGCTTTGCATGGAACCGAAGGCGATGTTGTTCGACGAACCGACATCGGCACTGGACCCCGAACTGGTGGGTGAGGTCCTGCAGGTGATCCGCGCGCTGGCCGAAGAGGGCCGCACGATGATCCTCGTCACGCACGAAATGAAGTTCGCCCGCGAGGTCGCAAGCCACGTCATCTACCTGCACAACGGCGTCATCGAAGAAGAGGGCCCACCCGAGGCCCTGTTCGGCGCCCCGAAATCCGACCGGTTGAAGCAATTTCTCAGGTCGGTCGGCTAAACTGATAAATGAAAAGGAAAGAACGATGAAAACGAAATCTCTCGCCCTCGCCCTGACGCTGATGGCCGCCCCGGTCGCCGCGCAAGAGGTCAAGGTCGGCATTGCTGCCGAGCCTTATCCGCCCTTCGCCAGCCCCGACGCCAGCGGCAACTGGGTCGGCTGGGAAGTGGAACTTATCGGTGCTGTCTGCACTGCTGCCGAACTGAACTGTGTCGTCACGCCCGTCGGCTGGGACGGCATCATCCCCTCGCTCGTCTCGGGCCAGATCGACGCGATCATGGCTTCGATGTCGATCACCGAAGAGCGGATGCAGACCATCGACTTCTCGAACAAGTACTACAACACCCCGACCGTGATTGTCGGCCCCAAGGGCGTCGAAATGGCCCCGACCGCCGAAGGGGTGGCCGGCAAGATCATCGGCGTGCAGGTCTCGACGGTGCATGAAGCCTATGTGAACAAGCACTTCGCCGCCTCCGTCGCCGAAGTGAAGACCTACCAGACCCAGGACGAGGCGAACCAGGACCTCGTTGCCGGCCGGATCGACGCGATCCAGGCCGACAGCATCGCGCTGGATGCTTTCCTTGCTTCCGAAGCGGGCGCAGCCTGCTGCGAGTCGAAAGGTGCTGTCGCCGACGACAAGGAAGTGCTGGGCCTCGGTGTCGGCGTCGGCTTGCGCAAGGGCGAGGAAGAGCTGAAGGCGAAGTTCAACGCCGGCATCGAAAAGGTCCTGGCCGACGGTACCTATGACAAGATCACCGCAGGCTACTTCGCCTCGTCGATCTACGGCGACTGAGCTGCAACCGGCGGCCTGGAGGGTTTCACACCCTCCAGGACTCCCGCGGGATATCTGTGCAAAGGGGAAGCACGATTTGACCAAAATTCTGCCGATCAGGATCTAGGCACAGGTGGGCCCGCTAGAGCTTCTGGCGCTTGAGCCTCCTGGATGGGGGGCCAACCTGTTGCGAGGGCTGGCCAACTCTGTCCAGATAGCCTTCGGTGCCTTTGGCCTTGGCCTTTTGATTGGCACGGCCGGCGCTTACGGCAAGCTTTATGGCGGCAAGATCACGCGCGACCTGCTTGGGCTGTACACCACCATCGTGCGGGCGGTGCCGGAGTTGATCCTGATCCTGATCCTCTATTTTGCGGTGACCGATCTGGTCAACCAGGTGGTCCTTGCGATGGGCGGGCAACGTATCCAGATTTCCGGCGTGCTTGCGGGGATCGTGGTCCTGGGCGTGGTGCAGGGCGCTTATGCAACCGAGGTGCTGCGCGGTGCGATCCTTGCCGTGCCGCCGGGCCAGATCGAGGCGGCGCGGGCAATGGGCATGCCGCCGGTAAAGCTGGCCTGGCGGATCACGCTGCCAGCGATGCTGGGCTTCGCGATCCCCGGGCTTGCCAACCTTTGGCTGATCGCCACCAAGGACACGGCGCTTCTGGCGGTGGTTGGTTTCAACGAACTGACGCAGGAAACCCGGCAGGCAGCGGGGGCCACAAAGGCGTTCTTCACGTTCTTCCTTGCCGCCGGGGCGCTGTATCTGACCTTGACGCTGCTGTCGTCGTGGGTCTTTGCCCGGATCGAGGCCTGGGCGCGGCGCGGCGAGCCGCGGGTGAACCGCTGATGGCGCGTTTCTGGCAGCCTCACCGTGTTGTTCTGGCGGCCATCGGCCTCGGGCTGGTGGTGTGGTGCGCGGTGGCGCTGCGGTGGGACTGGATACCCGCCTATGCCGGCGAGATGGTTGAGGGCGTCTGGCGCACGATCTGGCTGCTGGTGCTGTCGGTGTTCATCGGGATGATGCTGGCCATTCCGCTTGGACTGGCGCAGGCGGCGGGGCCGTGGTGGCTGGCGGCCCCGGCGCGGGCCTTCTGCACGGTGGTCCGCGGCACGCCGCTCTTGTTGCAGATATGGCTCCTCTACTACGGGCTGGGCACGCTTTTTCCGCAGTTTCCCGCGATCCGGAATTCCGATCTCTGGCCGATCCTGCGGCAGGCCTGGCCCTATGCTTTGCTGGCGCTGAGCTTGTCATATGCGGGCTATGAGGGCGAGGTGATGCGGGGGGCGTTCAAGTCGGTGCCGCCGGGGCAATTGGAGGCCGCGCGGGCGATGGGGGTGCCGCGGCTGACCATTCTTCGTCGGATCTGGCTGCCGCAGGCGGTGCAGCGGGTGCTGCCGACGCTGGGCGGCGAGACGGTGCTGCAGATGAAGGCGACGCCCTTGGTGGCGACGATCACGGTGGTGGAAATCTATGAGGTCGCGAGCCAGGTGCGGCGGGAATTGCTGATCACTTACGAGCCCCTGCTGCTGCTGGCGGCGATCTACATGGCCTTGGCCGGGGTGATCGTGCTGATCTTCCGCTGGCTGGAAAACCGGGTGCCGCAGAAGCGGGCGTGAGCCGGGCGTCCACGGTGGGACACCCGGCCGGTTTCAATGATTACAAGGGCTTGGGCGCGGCCGTTAGTGTGGACTTAACCATTCAGGCGTCGCGCTTGGCGATCCAGTCGTGGTCAGGATCGTTCTGGAACCGCCACTTCCGCAAGGGGCCGGCCATCACGTTCAAATAGTAAAGGTCATAGCCATAAGGCGCGCCGCAGGGGTGGTGGCCTTTCGGGACCAGCGTCACATCGTGGTTCTTTGGTGCCATCGTTTCGTCCAGCGAGCCGTCCTCGGTGTAGACGCGCTGGATGGCAAAGCCTGTCTCGGGATTGGTGCGGTGGTAGTAGGTTTCCTCCAAATAGGTCATCCGGGGGAAATCATCCTCGTCATGCCGGTGGCTGGGGTAGGAGGACCAGTTGCCGTTCGGGGTGAAGACCTCGGTCACCAGAAGGCTGCCCGCCACGTCGCGGCCTTCCATTGCGATGTTGTTGATGTAGCGGGTGTTCTGGCCCTTGCCGCGCGGGGTCAACTCGATCCCCTCTGGCCCAAGGCGCTGCGCGGGATGCGTGCCTGCGCCCGGTGCCGAACAGACGGCGAGGGTGCAGGCGGTGGTGGCCACCGCCCGCCAATCCTGACCATCCGGCACATAAAGGCAGTGCGGCGGGGTCTTCTCGAACACATCCATCCGCTCGCCCATCTCGCCCCAGTTCTGCCCGGCGGCCTGAACGGTGGCCTTGCCCTCGACGAGGACAAGGATGACCTCGCGGTCGCCGGTCACCCCTTCGGCCACGTCGCCGGGTTCAAGCCGGTAGAGCGTGAAGCCGACATAGCCCCAGCCTGCGCTTTCGGGGCTGATATCATGCACCTTGCCGCGCGTGCCGGTGGGTTTGCGGAGGAGATCGGGCATCGGTTTCCCTCAGGCTGTGGGGCGGGAGTGGTCGATTTCGAGGCCTGCGGACGCGCAGACCTGCACGATATGGTCATAGCCAAGCTTGGAATATTCGTAGGGCGGGGCCTTGGCGGGGTCTTGTTCCGCCTCGACCACGATCCAGCCATCGTAATCCATCGCCTTGAGCTTGTCGGTCACGGCCTGGAAATCGATGCAGCCGTCGCCCGGAACGGTGAAGGCCCCGGCGATCACGGCATCGAGGAAGCTGCGGTTGTTGTCGCGCACATCCTTCACGACGTCAGGGCGGATGTCCTTGAAGTGGACGTGGTGGACGCGATTCGCCCAGGTGTTCAGGACGCGCATCACGTCGGCGCCGCCGAAAAGGAGGTGGCCAGTGTCGAAGAGAAGCTTCACGTCGGGGGTGGAGCCTTCCATCAGCGCGTTCACATCGTCTTCGCTCTCAATGAAGGAACCCATGTGGTGGTGGTAGGCGAGGGGCATGCCTTGACCCGCCATCCATTTCGCCAGTTCGGAGAGCTTTGCACCGTAAGCCCGCACGTCGGCTGCGGAAAACTTCGGGCGGTTGTTCACCGGCACGGCGATGTTGCCCTGCACGGTGTTGGAACATTCGGCATAGACGATGCAGGGCGCGCCGAGGGCGACGAACTGTTCGACCTGGCCGCGCACAGCCTCGATCTCGGTTTTCACGTCGTTGACGAGGAGGTTGCCCGAGCACCAGCCGCCACAGAGCGACAGGCCGTTGGCGTTGAGGTAGGTCCGCAAGCCTTCGGTATCCGACGGCATCCGGCGGCCGCGTTCGACGCCGGTGTAACCGATCTCGCGCGCCTCGCGGAGGGCTTGCTCCATCGTGTAGGCGGCGGTCAGGTCCGGCAGGTCGTCGTTCTGCCACGAAATGGGGGAAATCCCGATCTTCACGCTCATGTCTTGGTCCTTAGTTGAGAAGCCACTGGGCTTTGGTGCCCGCTTCGTATGCCTTGCGCGCCTCGGTCACTTCTGACCTTTCGGATACTTCTGGAACGGCCACGTCCCACCATGTGCCGCCAGCCCCGGTGCCGGGTGCAGGATCGGTGTCGATCACGATGACGGTGGGGATGGTGGCGGTCTTGGCCTTTTGCATCTCGGCTTCCAGTTCCGCGATGTTGGCGACCTTGACCGCGTTGGCCCCCATGCTGCGGGCATGGGCGACGAAATCGAGGTTGGCCTCGTTGACGTGATAGCTGTCGCGCAGAAGGTTGTTGAAGGGCGCGCTGCCGGTGGCCTGTTGCAGGCGGTTGATGCAGCCGTAACCGCGGTTGTCAGTCAGGACCACGGTGAAGGGGATGCCCATCATCACGGCGGTCGCAAGTTCGGAGTTCGCCATCATGTAGCTGCCATCGCCGATCATGCAGATCACGTCGCGCTGGGGCAGGGCCATCTTGATGCCCATCGCACCGGCGATCTCATACCCCATGCAGGAAAAGCCGTATTCCATGTGGTAGCCACCCTGCGCCGCGCGCCACAGGACATGGAGCGCGCCGGGCATGGTGCCGGCGGCGCACATGATGAGGCTCTGCTTGCCGGCGTTGCGGTCAACGGCGCCGATCACCTGCGCGTCGGTCGGCAGTTGGTTCGTGGTGGGCGCGGCAAAGAGGGTGTCGGTGGTGGCGAACCATTTGGCGCGGGTGGCGAAATCGGGGTCGGCGAAGCGGCGGGGGCCGAGGGCGGCGCTGATCTTTTCGATCGCGACTTTCGCATCCGAAACAAGCGGTTGTGCGGCGCGCTTCGCGGCATCGTAGCCGTGAATGTTGATCGATAGAAGCTTGCGGCCGGGGTTCGAGAACACGGTCCAGGAGCCGGTGGTGAAATCCTGGAACCGGGTGCCGACGCCGATCACGAGGTCGGCCTTTGCCGCCAGTTCATTGCCGCAACCTGTGCCGGTGACGCCGGGCGAGCCGAAGTGCAGCGGTTCTTCCCAATCGACTGCGCCCTTGCCCGCCTGGGTTTCGACGAGGGGGATGTTGTGGGTCTTGGCGAAGGTCAGCAGCGTCTGCTCGGCGCCGGAATAAAGCACGCCGCCACCCGCGACGATCAGCGGGTGTTTTGCGGCGCGGATCGCGGCGACGGCGGCTTCAAGCTCGCGCTGGTCGGGTTCGGGGCGGCGGATGAACCAGGTGCGGGGGGTGAAGAAGTCGGCCGGGTAGTCGTAGGCCTCGGCTTGCGTATCCTGGCAGAAGGCGAGGCAGACCGGGCCGCAGTTGGCGGGGTCGGTCATCACGCGCAGCGCGCGCGGGAGGGCGGTGAGGATGTGTTCGGGGCGCGAGATGCGGTCGAAGTAGCGCACCACGGGGCGGAAGCAGTCATTGGCGCTGACGGTCGCGTCGTCGAAATCCTCGATCTGTTGCAGCACCGGGTCGGGGGCGCGGTTGGCGAAGACATCGCCAGGGATGAACAGGACCGGCAGGCGGTTGACATGGGCAAGGGCGGCGGCGGTGACCATGTTGGTGGCACCCGGGCCGATCGAGGAGGTGACGGCCATCGCTTTGCGCCGGTGGTGCGCCTTGGCGTAGGCGATGGCGGCGTGGGCCATGGTCTGTTCGTTCTGCCCGCGCCAGGTGGGCAGGGTGTCCTTGTGGGCGTGCAAGGCTTCACCGAGGCCCGCGACGTTGCCGTGGCCGAAGATCGCCCAGACGCCTTCGATGAAACGGCCCCCGTCTTCGGAGGCTTGCAGGGAAAGCCAGCGCACCATGGCCTGGGCTGCGGTAAGGCGGATGGTGGTCATGCGTGGTCTCCTGCGCTGCGGGCCGATTGGCGGGCATCATCCCAGATGCCGCAGAGGCGGCGGAAGGTGGCGGCCATGCTGGCCACGGCGGTGGCGTCGTCGATGCGCCCGGCCATCCAGTCGCGCCCGGTGTCGGCATGGATGGTGCGGCCCACGGCAAAGCCTTTCACCAGGGGCTGGGCGGCGGCAAGACGGAAAGCTGATGCAAGCTCGGCTTCCGACTGGCCGAGGCCGAGGACGACGATGCCTTGCACATGCGGGTCGCGGGCGTGGATCGCGTCGCAGGTCGCGGCCCAAGCGGCGGCGGTCTGCATCGGTTCCAGCTTCCACCAGTCGGGGTAGATGCCGATGTCGTAAAAGCGGGAGATCAGGCGGGCGGTGGTGTCGTCGGTCACCGGGGCGACCTTGGAGGGGATGACTTCCAGGAGCATTTCCAGCCGGTTGCGGCGGCAGGCGTGAAAGAGGCGGGTGATCGTCGCCTCTTGGTCGGCCTGCATCTGGGGCTGGTCGTCGGGGTGGCAGAAGCAGAGCACCTTGACGACGTGTTCGAGGGGCCATTCCGAGAGGCCGCCGAAATCGGGGCCAAGTTCGGGTTCCAGCGTCAGCGGGCGAGAGCCGGGCCATTCCACCGGGCGGCCGATCCAGAGGCCTTGCCCTGCGGCGCGGTGGAGGGCCGTCTTTCCAAGGCGGTTGTCGCAGAGGATGCCGTAACCGGGTTGGCCAGCGGCGACGGCTTCGGTGGCATCAAGGCACAACTCCTTGAAGCGGCCGATCTTTTCGGGGGTAGCGCCGGGAATTTCCTCAAGCTGGCTGCGATGGTCGAAGGCGAAGGCGCGCACTTCGGGCCAATCCTTGCGGCGGTTGGTGGACCAGTGGATCTGTTCCAAAGCCTGGTCATGGCGCAGGGCCGGGGTGACGACGCCGCGCTTCAGGAAAAACTGCAATTCCTCCCACGAGGGATAGGCGGGGGTGCAGCCGTGGCGGCTGACGGCGAAAGCACCGCAGGCGTTGGCGTATTTGAGGGCGGTGGGCCAGGGCTCGTCATCCATCCAGCCGCGCAGCAGGCCGGACATGAAGCCGTCGCCCGCACCAAGGACGTTGAACACCTCGATCGGGAAACCGGGGCCGGACTGGCCGTTATCGAGGCTGTCAGGAACGTCACCGGTGAAGGCGACCGCGCCCATCGGGCCGCGCTTGCAGACAAGGGTGGCCTTCGACACCGCGCGGACGGCACGCAGGGCGGCGATGGTGTCGGTGGTGCCGCCGGCGATGTGAAATTCCTCTTCGGTGCCGACGATCAGGTCGAAAAGATGCAACGTCGCTTGCAACTTGGCGGTGACGGCGGCGCTTTCGATGAAGCGGCTTTCGCCCTCGCCGTGGCCGGCAAGACCCCAGAGGTTGGGGCGATAGTCGATGTCCAGTGCCGTGCGTGCGCCGTGCTTGCGCGCAAGGGTAAGCGCCTTCATCACCGCCGCTTCGGTGCGCGGGTTCGACAGATGCGTGCCGGTGGCGACCACGGCGCGGGCATCGGCGATGAGGCTTTCGTCGATGTCATCTTCGCACAGCGCCATGTCGGCGCAGTTTTCCCGGTAGAAGATCAGCGGGAACTGCTTTTCGTCGCGGATGCCCAGAAGGACAAGGGCGGTCAGACGCTCGGGGTCGGTCTTGACGCCGCGCACGTCGACGCCCTCACGCTGCAACTCCTCGCGGATGAAACGGCCCATGTGTTCGTCGCCGACGCGGGTGATCAGCGCCGAGCGCATCCCGAGCCGCGCGGTGCCGGCGGCCATGTTGGTGGGGCTGCCGCCAATGTATTTCTGAAACGAGCCCATGTCTTCCAGCCGCCCGCCGACCTGCGCACCGTAAAGGTCGACCGAGGACCGGCCGATGGTGACGACATCAATGCGCTTCATCTTGCACTCCCTGCGGCGATTCGGATCGGCAAACCCGATTTTGGAACAAATATTCCAAAAAATACCATTCGAAAAGCCTGTTCTTCATGTTTGTGCCGCGCCGACGGCAACCGCCAGCGCAATCGCGAGCGCAATGGTAGCCGACAATGACCGGAAGGCGCCGAAATCGACCTCGGCCACCGTAAGGACGGTATCGGCGCTGCGGGAAAGCGGGTTGGTGAAGGTGTCGGTCAAGGCCACGACCGGCAGGCCCATGCGGCGCGCGGTGTCGGCGAGGGCGAGGGTTTCCTCGGAATAGGGCGCAAAGCTGATTGCCAGCACCGCATCGCCGGGCCTCAGGGCAAAGCGCTGGTCGAGGTGCCCGGCGTCATGGTGCAGGATCGCCGAAACCTCCATCTTGGCAAGCACATAGGCGAGGTAAGCGGCGACCGGATAGGCGCGCCGAAAGCCGACGATATGGATCGTATCGGCCCTTGCAAGGGTGGCAACGGCGCGTTCCATGGCCACCTCGTCAAGCGATTTTGCCAATGATTCAAGGGATATGCGGCCTGCTTCGACAAACTCTGCAACCAGCGCCATCGGGCTGCCTGAGGGGCTGGCCTTGAGGGCGTCAAGCCGCGTCGCGTAGTCCGGCCAACCGGGGGCGTAGGCATCGCGAAACAGTCGCTGCATGTCCGAAAAGCCGGAAAAGCCGAGGAGCTGGCAAAACCGGATCACCGCAGAGGGCGGCACATCGGCCCCCGCCGCGATCTCGGCAACGGTCGATACGGCGATGCGGTCGGTGTTCTGCCCGACGTAGTCGGCGCATTGCCGGAGCCGTTTTGGCAAGCCTTCGGTGACCGCGATCAGGCGGGCGCGAAAGTCCTCGACACTTGTCGGCTCGGTTGGGCGGTCGGTCTGGTCTGGCATGGCGTTTTCAACGGCGGGACGGTTCGACGCCAGCCTAGAACAAAAATTCCAGCATTGGAACCCGTCGTTGACGCTGATGCGGGCCGGCGGGCATCTGCAGGCCCGCAGACGCAGTGGCGAGATATTGCGGCAAATCATCGGGAACAAAGCCCGGTGGGGCCTGTTGGGGAGGCTGAGAACGGCCAGCGAGCCGTGGAAAACGCGTGAGGCCGCCGCTTCGGCAGGGAATGAATGAATGGAAGAAGATGGGGTGCCTCGCCGGGTGCGTCTTGTCCTTCGAAGGAGCCCTCAGAAATTTTGAAGTCTGCTGGCGGCCCGTAAGGGGCGGCGTCCCTTCGTGCCGGAATTGGTGCGGAGCCTGCGGGCCGGGATGGGCTGGATGGGTTGGGTTGGCCGAGACGGGTTGGCCGAAACGAACAGAAACCCTGCTTACAGGGTCAATTGAGGAAGTGGAGCAGTTTGAATGGCGGGAATTTCGGTCTTTGGCATCGGCTATGTCGGCGTCGTCTCTGCGGCTTGTCTGGCGCGCGACGGACATCAGGTGATCGCGGTCGATATCGACCCGGCACGCGTTGACACCCTGAACGCAGGCCGCGCGCCGATCGTGGAAGCGGGCCTCGAGCCGTTGATTTCGGGCGCGGTTGCGGACGGGCACCTGACCGCAACGCTGGATGCCGAGGCGGCGGTGGCGGGCACGGAGGCAAGTCTGGTCTGTGTCGGCACCCCGAGCGATCCGGACGGGTCGATTGGTCTGGGGCATGTCCGGGAGGTCTGCGAGATCATCGGCCGCGCCATCCGCCGCAAGGGCGCCTACCATTCTGTCGTCATCCGCTCCACCATCGTTCCGGGGACGATGGAAAGCGTCTGCATTCCGGCGCTGGAACAGGCGTCGGGCCTGACCGCCGGGGTCGATTTCGGCGTTGGCTACTACCCGGAATTCCTGCGCGAAAGCACCGCGATCGAGGATTATGACAATCCGGGGCTGGTCGTGTTCGGGGCGATCGATGTGCCGACCTTCGATCTGTTGCGGGCGCTGAACAAGGGCGTCGCCTGCCCGATCCACGAGGTCGACCTGCGGACGGCGGAAATGGTCAAATACACCTCGAACAGCTGGCGCGCGGTCAAGGTCACCTTCGCCAACGAGATCGGCAACATTGCCAAGGCCTGCGGGCTGGACGGGCAGCTGGTGATGCGGATCCTGTGTTCGGACGACAAGGTGGCGATGTCGTCGCATTTCATGCGGCCGGGCTTTGCCTTCGGCGGGTCGTGCCTGCCAAAGGACGTGCGGGCGCTGCAACACCTGGCAAGCAGCCGTGACGTGGAGGCGCCGCTGCTGGGGGCGGTGCTGCGCGCCAATGACGCGCAGATCGACCGCGCCGCGCGCATGGTGGCGAAGACCGGAAAGCATGTCGTGGGTCTGGTCGGGATCAGCTTCAAAACCGGAACCGACGACCTGCGGGAAAGCCCGCTGGCCGAGCTTGCCTCGCGCCTGATTGCGGGCGGCCATGACGTGCAGGTCTATGACCCGAACGTCAGCATCGGCCATGCGAACGATCCGCAAGGCGTCGGGCGCGGCAACGACGTGGTGCCGGACCTGCGCGACCGGATGGTGCCGTCGATCTACGCGCTGATCGAGATGTCGGACGCGATCGTGGTTGGCAACAGCTATGCCGAGGCGGTCGAGCCGCTGCGCGAGGCGCTGCACGGCCAGCCCGTCGTCGATCTGGCACGCGTGCAGCCCGGCCTTGTGTCGTCGGGCAGCTATCAGGGCATTTGTTGGTAGGGACGCCATGCTGGGGCATATTCTCTACCTGACAACGCTGGCCATCCTTGTCGCCAGCGTCAACACGGTCTCCCTGCAGTCGGCCAAGGGCGCAATCCTGGCGCTGGGGGTAATCGGCCTGTGGCGCTATTCCTGGGCGGCGGTGAATTTCGGTCGGGCCATCTGGTATCAGGCGGTCCGCTATCCGCGACTGCGTCGGCAGGCGAAGGCGGACTATGACGCGCGCAAGGGTCCGGCGCATGCCTATTTTCTGGTGACCAGTTACAAGATCGACCCCGAGGTGACGCGCCGCGTCTACCATGCGGCCTTTGCGGCGGCGGCGGCCTCCAAGGGGGGTGCCACGGTGGTGGCATCGGTGGTCGACGGGGCCGACGTGAGGCTTGTCCGCTCGGTGTTCGCCGCGATGCGCATCGACATGTCGGCAGTGCATCTGATCGTCGATCAGGTGCCGGGAACCGGCAAGCGGGACGCCTTGGCCAAGTCGCTGCGGATCATCAGCGGCCAGGCCCCGACGTGGCGGGACATCGTGATCTTCGTTGACGGCGACAGCTGCGCCCCCCGCGACATCGTCGCGCGGTCGGCACCCTTCTTTTGCGATCCCTCGGTCGGCGCCGTCACCACCGACGAAACCGCCGAGATCACAGACACCCCGCTCTTTCGCGACTGGTTCGCGCTGCGCTTCACCCAGCGCCAGATGATGATGTCGTCGATGGCGCTGGGCGGGCGGGTGCTGACCCTGACCGGGCGTCTTTCGGTGTTCCGGGCTGACCTCGCCACCGATCCGGCCTTTATCCGGCAGGTACAGAGCGACCATCTGGACCACTGGCGGCTTGGCCGCGTCGAGTTCCTGACCGGCGATGACAAGTCGACGTGGTTCTGGCTGCTGAAGCAGGGCTACCGGATGTTGTATCTGCCTGATGTGCAATCGGTGTCGATGGAGCGCCAGCCGCTGCCCGGCTTCGTTGCGTCGGCGGTGACGCTGATGGTGCGCTGGTTCGGCAACATGATGCGGACCAATGGCCGGGCGCTGGCGCTGCCGGCATCGCGGATCGGCTATTTTACCTGGTGGTCGATCCTTGATCAGCGCGTGTCGGTCTTTACCACCCTAGCCGGGCCGATCGGCGTCGTGCTGGCTGCGGTTCTTGTCGAGCCGATGGTGCTGCCCGCCTACGTCGCATGGGTGATGCTGACGCGATATGTGTTCTGCGTCGCCCTGTCGCTGTTCAGGGGTGGCGGCTTTCCGATCAGCTACCCGGCCCTGCTGTACTTCGGGCAGATCATGGGGGCTGCGGTCAAAAGCTATGTGATGTTCCGGCTGGATCGCCAGCGCTGGACCCGGCAGGGCGCCGCCGCCGCCCGGCCGGCCGCTGCCCGGGCCGGCGACCTCGTCTCTTCCTACGTTCACCTTCTTACCCTCGGCTGGCTCACCCTCGGGGTGATCCTGATCTCGGGTCTGGTCTGACTACCTGCTGGAAAGGCAACTGCACATGGATACCGCTGTCATGCCAAACGCCAACCGCGCACCCGTCGCCCTGACGGCAGGAAATGACCACCCGGTCGTGGACATGCCGTTCACCGCGGTGATCGACGGGCGGCAATTCCAGGGGAGGGGCATTTCCCTGCTGGCCGCCTATGTCGTCGGTCTTGTCGACCCGGCGATGCTGAATTCGACCCGGCTGGTGCGGCTGGTGTTCCAGCTTGACGGCTTTGCGGTCACCCTTGTCGTCGATGCCACGCTGCGCCATGCGGCCAGCAGTCCGGGCGAGGTGGAGCTGAGCTTCACGCGCCCGACCGGGCCGCATCTGCCGCAGCTGCGCCATATCCTCAATGCCTTCGTCGCAGGGGATCTGGTGAGCCTTGGTCATACCATCGGCGTTGCGGGTGCGGCGGCCCCGAGGCGCCCGGCTGCCGGAGCGCCAGCGGCGCGCGTGACCTTCCGGCGCCTGTTTGGCGGGGTGATGATCGGTCTGCTGTCGATCCTGCTGGTAGCGGTGGCCGGGACGCTGATCTACCAGCGTCTTTATGTGTCGGTCGTGCCGGCGCCAGGCACCGTCGTGTCGACCGGCGAAGTGATGCGCGCCACGACCACCGGGCAGATCGTGTTCGTTGATCTGCAGGCTGACCAGGGCGAGGTCGCGATGGCGATCCAGTCCGCCTCGGGCGATGTCCACAGTCTGGTGATGCCGTGCGACTGCACCGTCAGGACGCGGGGCCTGCGCGAAGGCTCGACCGTGATGATCGGCGAGCCGGTGCTGCAGCTGTCCTCGCAAGGCGACCGCTATCTTGTCGCGGCAACCATCCCGTCCGAGCTTGCCTTCGATCTGGCCGGTGCCGCCTCCATCGAGCTGATCTTTCCGGATGGCGGGCGCACCCTGGCCTCGCTTGACCTTGGCCGCCCGGTGACCGGGATGGCAGCCAGCGAGGGCCAGACGGTGTTTCTGGAGCCTGCCACGCCGGTGACCGCCGACCGGTTGGGTCAGCCCGTCAGAATTCGCCTGCTGCGTGGCAATGGATCGCCCGGCGGGTGGTTCGCCGCAGCCCGCGACAGCATCGCTGCGCTTTTTCAAAGGACCTGAGCCATGCAGAAGATCTATCCACTCATCCTTTGCGGCGGCATGGGGTCGCGCCTTTGGCCGATGTCGCGCATCGAGCAGCCAAAGCAGTTCCAGCCGGTCAACGGCAAGGGCAGCCTGACCTACTTCCAGTCCACCGTGCAGCGGCACCGGGGTCCGCTTTACCACAACCCGATCGTGGTGACGGGGGCAGGGCAGGCCGATCTGGTGCGCCAGCAGCTGGCCGAAATCCAGTCCGGCGCGCGCATCATCTCCGAGCCCTGCGCCCGCAACACCGGGCCTGCGGTCCTTTCCGCCGCGATCGAGGTGCTGCGCCACGATCCCGAAGCGATCCTTCTGGTGCTGCCCTCGGACCATGTCATCAGCGGCGACTTGGGCGGCCCGATCGGCCGGATGGTCGCCGCCGCCAATGCGGGCCGGATCGTCACCTTCGGTGTCACGCCGGGCTATCCCGAAAGCGGCTACGGCTACATCATCGACGGCGGCGCGGTCAGCGAACATGACGGCCTGCGCAGCGTATCGCGATTCATCGAAAAACCCGCGGTGGCTGCGGCACAGCTTCTGATCGAGGCGGGCACCGCCTATTGGGCGTCGGGGATCAGCCTGTTCCGCGCTGATGTGATCGAAGCCGAGTTCCGGCGCCTTGACCCTGCAACCCATGCCGCCGTCGTTCGCGCGGTGGATCGGGGCAGGGCGCTGTCGGACTGCCTCGCTCTGGACGAGACCGCCTTCAGCGACGCGCGCGACGCGCCAACCGAAACGGCGGTGTTCGAACAAAGCCCGCTGGTGTCGTTGGCCTGCCTTGACGTCAGGTGGGACGATGTCGGCGCCTGGGCGGCTGTCTATGATGTCAACGACAAGTCCGAGGATGGCAACGTCTTGGCCGGCGACGTCATGGCGCTAGGCACCACGAACTCGCTGATCCGCAGCGATGGCCGCCTGATCGTTGTCGTCGGCATGACGGATGTGATTGTCGTCGATACCAAGGATGCGCTTCTGGTTACCGACCGCAGCCACGCCCAGGAGGTGAAGTACGCCGTCGAGCGGCTGAAAGGCGCCAACCGCGCCGAGGTCAGAAGCCACCCCTACCGCAGCTATGCCTGGGGCGGCGTCGAGGCGCTGAAAAGCGAAACCGACTGCCGGGTCGAGATGCTGACCTTGCGGCCCGGCGCGTCGTTGCAGATCAGCGGGCGCGACAACAGCACGCGGTTTCTGTCGGTCATTTCGGGCGAGGCGCGGTGCCTTGGCGGTCCGGTCGGGCAGGACCATTTCCTGGCCCGCGGCAGCATGCTGACCATTGCCGACGATGCCGAGATGAATGTCACCAACATCGCAGACCACGACCTGCGCGCGCTGCTGCTCTCGACCAGCGCCGATGAAACCGAAGCCCGCGACCTGAAGTCCGCGGCCCCGTTGCGGGCGGTTGCCAATGGCTGACGTCCGGATGCTGCTTCTGTTCTGCCTCGCCCTTGCCGCGCCCACGATGTCGCGCGCCGAGCCGATGCGCTATGAAGAGAGCCAGCGGATCGAAGCCACGGTTGCGGCCGTGACCGAAGCTGAAACCCCCGAAGCCAGAGGCCGCGCAGCGGCGTCGGTGATGGCTGGGTTTGGCCTGAAACTGCCGTCGTCCGATCTCGTGCCAGACGCACCCTCGGGGTTTCAGCGCCAGCCCGGCGCGGTGATCGAGATGGTCAACATTCGCCTGCTGCTGGCGCAGATCGCCGTTCAGTCCGGCGCGCGGGACCATCAGGCGCTGGTCCGGGCGCAGGGCGACCGGGTACATGACGTGATCTTGTTGCGCGGAGGCTTCGTGTCGGCGGGTGATCTGGTCGCACTCGCCAGGGACTCGGCGGCGCGGGACTTCGTGGCCGAAAGCGCTGAGGGCATCGTGCTGTTGCGTCCGCTGGTGATCTGGTCGGATGCGGGCCTGTCGCTTGGGGCCGGCACAACGCTTGCGCTTGACCGGCAGAGCGGCAGCTTTCTTGCCAACTTTGGCTGGCTTGATCTTGACGCGGCCAGCATCCTGGGCAGCGACGCCGCCAGTACGGCGGAGCCTGCCTTCCGGCCTTTCGTGCTGACGGCAGGGCGCGGCCGGATGACGGCGCGCGGGGCCAGCTTCCAAAGCCTCGGCTTCGGCGCATCGCCGGTGTTTGGCGGGGTGAGCGTCGTCAACAACGGGCTGCATGTTCCCGATCTGCCAAGCGTTCTTGCAGGCAGCCGTCTGGACGATGTCACCACGCTTGCCTTCATCGGCACGACGGGCGCCAGCGTGACCGGAACCACCGTCACGGCGGCATCGGGCACGGCCCTGCTTGTCTCGCGCGCAACGGAGATGGTGGTCGCGGCGAACCGCATCGACAACGGCGGGCGCGACGCGCAGTCCGGCGGGCAGGGGATCCGTGTCACCGCCGGATCGCGGCAGGTCGAGGTCGCTGGCAATCACCTGACCGGAATCACCCGCACCGGAATTGCGATTGATGATGGCAGCGAAGGGGTCAGCGTGACGGGCAACGTGCTGGCCGGAGGCAAGACGACCGGTATCGCGGTGCGTCGGGCCGGTTGCGTGCAGATCGCGGGCAATCTCATCGCACAGAACGGCGGCAGCGCGATCAGCCTGACCCGTACCGCAGACGCGGAAGTTGGTCAGAACGCACTGCTGTTCAATCAAGGCTCCGGCGTTCTGATCCGCGATCAGGACCGCGACGCGCGGGTGCGGGTGACCGGCAACGTGCTGGTCGGCAACGCCGAGGGGTTTCGGGGTGCGACGCCGGGAAACCCTGACATCGCGGGCAACAATCTTGACGGCCAGTTTGCCCGGGTCTTTGCCGGCGACCTTGCACATCTGACCGCAGGCTGGCTGCGCGGCAGCAAGGACGCATCGCTGCAACCGGTCCGGTCCGACGCAATGGCTTGCGACCTTCCGGCGGGGGGCGGCTGACATGGTATTTTCATCCGAAACCTTCCTGTTTCTCTACCTGCCGCTGTTTCTGGCGCTTTACTACATGACGCCAGTGCGGTTCCGGTCGGTCACGATCCTTGCCGGGTCCTATGCCTTTTATGGCTGGTGGCGGCTGGATTTCCTGGGGCTTTTGTTCCTTACGACCCTGTGGACCTATGTCTTTGGCCGGCTGATCGGGGCGGCATCGAGCCAGCGGGCGGCGAAAACCTTTCTGACCATCGGTCTGATCGGCTGCCTTGGCGTGCTGGCGGTCTTCAAATACCTCAATTTCTTCATCGACAGCTTTGCAGCTCTCTGGGGCACCAGCCCGGACGCCTTGGGTGTTCACTGGCGGCTGATCCTGCCGATCGGCATTTCGTTCTATGTCTTCCAGGCGGTCAGCTACCTCGTCGATGTCTACCGGAAGGATGCCAGCGCCACGGCGGGGTTCTTCGACTTCGCGGCCTTCATCGCGCTGTTTCCCCAGTTGATCGCCGGCCCGATCCTGCGCTTCAAGGACCTCGAAAAGCAGTTCGAGCACCGCGAGCATTCGGTGGACCTGTTCCTGCGCGGCATGACGATCTTTGTCATCGGACTGGCCAAGAAGGTGCTTCTGGCCGACAGCGTCGCTCCGCTCGCCGACCTTGCGTTCGGCACCGCCGAGCCGGCGCTGCTGCTCGCCTGGGTCGGGGCGATTGCCTACATGATCCAGCTCTATTTCGATTTTTCGGGCTACAGCGACATGGCGATCGGCCTTGGCCTGATGATGGGCTTTCACTTCATCGCGAACTTCGACACCCCCTACATCAGCCGGTCGATCACCGAGTTCTGGCGCCGCTGGCACATCAGCCTGTCGGTCTGGTTGCGCGACTATCTCTACATTCCCCTTGGCGGCAACCGGAAGGGCCGGGCGCGCACCTATCTGAACCTGATGCTCGTCATGCTGCTGGGCGGCCTGTGGCACGGCGCGAACTGGACCTTTGCGCTGTGGGGGCTGTGGCATGGCGGCTGGCTGGCCGTCGAGCGCGCCACCGGTCGTGCAAGGGGTGCCGGGCTTTCGGGGCTGGCCGTGACGCTGCTGATCGTGCTGCTGGGCTGGGTGATGTTCCGTGCGGCCAGCGTGACCGAGGCGTTTCAGGTCTATGGCGGCATGGTCGGGCTGCACGGCATCGTCCCGCCGCCTCACACCGCCATCGCCGTCACATCAGAGGCGCTTTTGTTCCTTTGCATCGGCATCGCGGTTGCGGCGTCGGAGCCGTGGCTGAACCGGGCCGCACGAACCTGGTTTGATCCCGCCCCGTCCGGCCCGCTGACTGTGCTGAACGCAGCCGTGCCTTCGGTGCTGGTCATCACGCTCGGCATCGTTTCGGTGATGAAGCTGGCCGAGCAGAATTTCTCTCCTTTCCTCTACTTCCAGTTCTAGGGGGGCCGATGTCGATCATTCTCCAATCGCTGCGCCTTGCCGTTCCGGTCGTGTTCTTCGGCTATGGCATTTTGGCCAACCTCTCGATGGTGGCCGAACGCCTGCCTGATGTGCAACTGCCCGACAGCGGGCTTTTGTCCGGCGGGCTGACGGAAGGGCTGGACGGGCATTACAAGGCGCGCCTACCGCACAATGACATGGCCTTCGGGGTGATCGGTGCTGCGCGCTTCACGCTCTTTGGCGAAGCGCGGCAGGGGGCGCTGGCCGGGTCCGATGGCTGGCTGTTCACCGCCGAGGAGGCGCGGGCGGTCCCTGAACCCGACGCCATTGCGGGCATCGCCGACGTCGTGCGGGATGTGCAGCGCGATCTGGCGCAGGCCGGGGCCGAGCTGGTCGTGGTGCCATTGCCCGCCAAGATCGACATTCACCGCGACAAAAGCCCCGACCCGGCGCTGGGTGTGCCAATGGCGGCGCTGCATGCCGATTTCGTGGCGGCGCTGGGCAAGCGTGGCATTGCGGTCGTGGACGCCCGCACGCCGCTTCTGGGGCCGGGCGAGGCGACCTTCCTTGCCACCGACACCCACTGGACCCCGCATGGCGCGGCCCTCGTTGCCGAGGCGGTGGCATCGGCTGGCCTGATCGATCCGGGGACGCTGACCTTTGCCCGGACCCCGGCCGAGCCGGCCCGGTTGACGGGCGATCTGGTGAAGTTCGTGACCACGCCTGACTTCGCGCCGCGGATCGGCCTTTACCCAGAGCGGATCGATCGGGCGGAGCAGGTGCAGGCCGCAGCGCCCGCCGACATCTTCGGATCGGGTGGCCCCGATATCGTCCTCGTTGGCACCAGCTACAGCGCCAACCCGGATTGGGGCTTTGCCGATGCGCTGATGCGGTCGCTGGGGCGGGATGTGGTCAGCGTTGCCGAAAACGGTCTTGGCCCGCTGCGCCCGATGCAGGATTACCTCGCCGGCCTCAAGGCGGGAGAGCCGGCCGCCCAGGTCGTGATCTGGGAAATTCCGGTGCGCTATCTGGCGGACCCGTCGCTCTGGCCCGAAGCCGGCACGTCTGCCCCGACCGTGGCAGGACTATCAGACCTGGAGGCGTCCGATGGCTAGGAATGTGCTCATTACACTTGCCGCGATATGGCTGGGCGGGGCGGGGTCGGCGTCACCGCACCTTGGTCCGGAGGCGCCGGTTGCCCTGTCCGGCCTGCAGCGCGTCGAATTCGTGTTCGACAATTCGGTTCGGCGCACCACGGACCTGCCCACGGCCAGCCTGCGGGCGGCCCGCCGCAAGATGATCAGCGGCGGTCAAGTCGGCCCGTCCGACCTGCGTGCCCTGGCCGACGCCGGCGACGGGCTGGCGGCGTTCCGCTATGCCAAGCTGTTGCAGGAGGCGGGCGCGCCCGACCCGACCGGCGCCGCCGCGCACTATTACGGGATCGCCGCCTACACCGGCCGCAGCTTTGCCGTGCGGCCGCTGGCCCACCTTCTGGTCAGCGAAGGCAGCGGTTACGGCAAGTCCCGGCTGCGCAACGCGTTGAATGCGATGACCGTGCAGGCCCTGAGTGGCAACGCGGAAGCCGCGACCCTGTTGGGCCAGATGTATGCCGACGGCGTGCCGTTCGGGCGTGATCTGGGCCAAGCGCAATCCTTCCTCACCATGGCGTCGGGGGGCGGCAACCCGAAAGCGATCCTGCAACTCGCCATCACCCTGATGTCGGACGAAGGCGATGCGGCCTCTGGTCATGTCGGCGCGCGCTCGGCCCTGATACTGGCCGCCGAAAGCGATGATCTGTCGGTGCGCACCACCGCCGAAAACCTGATCCGGCTGCTCGACACGCCCGATACCCAGCCAGAAAGCGAGGCTACCCAATGACACAGCGCCTGTTTGCCAGCGCCTTTGTGCTGTCCGCCACCCTTGCCGCTCCGGCATTTGCCGACCCCTCTGCCTTTGGCTGCAGCAACCTTGATAGCGCGTCGGCGCTGCCCTCGCTGGAAGGCAGGGACGGGGTTTTCTACCGCGTCATGGCAGACCTGCGGATGCGCCACCCGATGGAAGACCCGGTCGTGGCACAGATGGCTGCCTTGTCCGAGGCGCTGGCCTTGGGCGGTACCACGCTGATCTATGTGACCGTCCCGACGAAAAGCCAGGCGATGCCCGACACCCTGCCTGCCTCCGCCGACGATTACGCCTTCGATCCCGCCACTGCCCGGCTTGTCTATCAGGATATCATCGGGCGGCTTTCTGGCAGTGGCGTTCTTGCCCCCGATCTGATGACGGCGCTGTCCGCCGCAACCCCGGACGAGCCTGCCTTCTTTCAGGCCGACTTCCACTGGACGGCACAGGGTGCGCGCCTCGCGGCGCAGGCCATCGCCGAAATGGTCGTCGCCCAGCCCGCCTACGAGGATCTGGCCCGGTCGGAGTACCGCACCGTCGAACTGGAACGCAGTGCCGCATTTTCAACCATGCGCCGGACGCTGCAGCTTTCATGCGTCGACGAACTGCCGCGCGTCGAGGCCGTGGCGCACCGCACCGAGCTGATCGGGGCAGCGGACGAAGCGGTCGCAGACATCTTTGCCGGCGGCGATGACGCGGTGCAGGTGGTGCTGGTCGGCACCTCGTTTTCCGACAGTCCATTGGGCAATTTTGCGGGCTTTCTGGCCGAGTTCACCGGGCTGGACGTGGTCAACTACGCGGTCACCGGTGGCAACCAGTTCGGCGGCATGACCTCGTATCTGACCTCGCGCGATTTCGCCGAGAACCGGCCACGCTTTCTGATCTGGGAAAACCCGATCTACAACAACCTCGCGCAATACGGCCCCGATCCGATGGACGAACTGATTGCCGCGGCGGGGCAAACCTGCACGACGCCGCTGCGGGTGACCCAGACCGGAGAGAACAGCGTGACCGCGGACCTTGCCGGCCTGACCCTTGGCAAGGCCGACGTGGTCTATGCGGATCTGGGAACGGACGGCCCGCGCGAGGCGTTGTTCAGCTTGAAATCCGCCACCGGGATAACCCGCAATGCCACGATCCAGCGCAGTGACCGGATGCTCGCCTCGGGGCGGTTCTACAAGCCGCTTGGCAGCGTCTGGCACCCGGACTTCACCGAACTGACCGTGACCTTCGACCGGCCCGTCAGCGATGCAACCACATTGACGCTCTGTCCTGCTTCCTCGTCCTGAAAGGACCTGCCCATGACCCGCAACCTCCGGCTTCTCATCTGCACGTTGGCCATCACGGCGCTGCCCGCATTCGCGCAGGACGGTGAACTTTACGAGGCGCCAGCGGACCCGAACGCAGCCTTTGTACGCATCATCGCGCCCGGTGAAACCGTGGGTGTGGTGGCCGAAAACACCTTCGAGAGGATGCAGGGCGGGGTGTCGCCCTATGTCACCATCGCACCCGGCCAGATCTCGGCGGCGGTGGGCGACCTGACTGGCGATGCGGACATCCCGCCCGCCTCGTTCCACACGTTTCTTGCCGCCACCGACGGCACGCTGCAATTGGTGCGGGACGACATCACCAACAGCCCGGCCAAGGCGGACCTTGTCTTCTACAACCTGTCGGACCTGCCGTCGGTCGATCTTTTCGCACCGTCGGTCGAGGCGATGGCCCTGGAGGACATCGCCCCGAATACCTCGCGCCAGGTCAGTCTGCGCGCGCCGATGACGCTCGATTTCGAGGTGCGCGACGGCGACACGGTGCTGGCCAGCCTGCCTGCCGTTCAGATGCGGCGGCGTGCCGGCGTGACCGTCGTGTTCAGCGGCAGTGCGGGCAACTACACCGCCTTCAGCAATGAAAACCTCTATGTCAACTGACGCCAGACATGCGGCAACGGAAAGGCCCCAGATGACGAAACCTTTCGTGGCAGTCGGTGTGATGGCCGCCCTTCTGCTTGCCTCTGCGGCCCCTGCGCTGCGGGCGCAAACCCTGACGCTTGCCTTCGAGCCGCCCGAGATGGAGGTGCAGCCGGTCTGCGTGCCGCGCCCGTCCGACGCCGAGATCGTGGTCGAATGGGGCGCTTGGGATGGCCAGCGCCTGCCCGACAGGCCGGCCGAACTGATCAACCGCGACATCCGCCGGCTTGCCGAACTGGACCCCGAAAAATGGGACCCCACGATCCAGCGGGTGATCACGCTGCTTCCCTCGGTGTCGCCGGGTTTCAGCGAGGACCATGTGATCCTGTCGCGGATCGAGCAGATGATCGCGCTGGGCCAGTTGCAGGAGTTGCGCGCAACGGGCCTTGTGCAGCGCCTGCTGGATCGGGGCGAGGCCAACTCTCCGCGGATGCTGAACGCGCTGGCGGGGTACCTGAGCGAAGGCATCGGCGTGGACCGCGACGAGGCGCTGGGGGCCGAGATGCTGATGGCGGCGGGCTACGGCGGCAACGCCGACGCGCTTTTGACGCTGTCGAAGCTTGCCGTGGCGCAGCAGGCGCCCGAGGGCTGGGACATCAGTCCCGATCTGGCGGTGACGATGGCGTTCGGGTCGCTGGTCGGGCAGATGGACCCGTTGATCTGCGACCGGATTGCCCGCATTGCGCGCGAGTTCTCGAATGGTGAGGTGGTTGCCGTCAACCACGACCTTGCGGTCCGCTGGTACCGCTTTGCCGCCGATCTTGGCGACCCGATCGCAGCCTGGCGGGTGGCGGAATACCATCTGCAATCCGAACTGGTGACCAAGGACAACGATGTTCTCGTGACCTACCTGGCCAAGGCCGCCGAAGGGGATCTGCCCTATGCCAAGGTTGCCTTGGGCCGGCTTTACGAGGCCGGGTCTCTGGTGCCGAAGGATCTTGACCGGGCACAGGCGCTCTATGAAGCCGCGACCGCCGACGGTGACCGCGCCGCCCTGATCCGCTTGTCGGGATTTCTTGAGGAGCAGCTGACAGACCGCCCCGAGTTGCGGCCCGCCTTTGTGGAGACGCTGGACCGCCTTGAGACGCTGGATGGCGCGCCGGGCTGGGTGTTCGGCAAGAAGGCCGCCCACGTTCTGGCCGACCGCGGCCGCTGGGCGGGTGAGGCGGAAGCGAGAGCCCTTCTCGAACACGGCGCGGCGCTGGGCGATACTGCTTCGATCACCATGCTGGCCCAGATGGACCTCGGTGCCGCAGCGACGGAAAACGACTTTTACGCCGCCGTCGACCGCCTGATCCATGCGGTGTCAACGGGCGAAGTGGCGCCGACCGCCGACCTGCAGGCGGCCTTCCTGTGCAAGTCGCCAGACGCGCCACATCTGGAGGAAGCCGTCTATTGGACCGATGTCGAGGCCGCGATCGGCTCGTCATCCTTGCAACTGACCGACATGGCGCTGGATGAACTGGCGGAAAACCCTGATCCGCTGGCCATGGCGGCGCTGCAGACGCAGGCACTTTACGGGCGCGCGACACCGCTGGCGGGCCTGATCGCGGTGCTCGAACGCAGCGACGCCACCGATAGCGAACGCGCCTTTTGGAACGCCTATGCCGAAGGTTTTGCCAACGTGTCCACGGCGCGTGCCGCACTTGCGCTGGACCGGGCCGTTACGGCCGCCGACCGGGCCGCAGCACTTGACCAACTGCGCGCTGCCGTCGGGGCCGGCGAAGACAAGGCTCGGTTGAAGCTTGCAGAGGCATTGCTGGGAGGGTCGCCCGACGCGGCGGCCAGGTCCGAAGCCACAACCCTGTTGCTGCCGTTGGCCGAGGCGGGCGACGGTGCGGCGCTGGGCCTTTTGCCTGAGGCCGATCCGGCGACCTATCCGGATGCCCAAGCGGTCTTTGCGGCCTTCGCGCCGGTGATCGAGGCGCGCGGCGATTTTCTGGCCGTGATCATGGCGCTGCCCTTCCTCGGCGACGCGCGCCAGATCGAGGCGTATCGCGGACGCGCCATCGCGGCGATGCACTGCGATTTCCCCGAAGCTCTGGCCTTCGCTTCGGCGATGTCGGTCATGAGCGATCAGGACGAAGCGCGCCGCTGGTTGCGGATCGCAACCGAGCTTGCCGGCGACGACCCCTGGAAAACGGTGGAACTGGCCGATGCATACCTCGCGTTGCTGCCGACGGGCGAGGGCGATGCGACAGCACTGGCATATTACCGCAAGGCCCACACCCTTGGCAGCCGCACCGCCGTGCATCGCTTGCTTCGCATCTACGGTGACAAGTCGCGCCCCGAGCATGACCCCGAGAAGGCCGTCGCACTTTATGTCGATCTGGTGGACCGCAGCAGCGCCACACAGATCGCCGGGGTTCTTGACGAAATCTCGCGCAAGGACGCCAACCTGCGGGCCGCGGTGGAGGCCCGGCTTGATCTGGACAGCCTGTATCGCACGTCGGCCGAAGCCGGCGATCCGGCGGCGATGCGCGAGCACTCCCGTCGGCTGCGGGCCGCTGCCCAGACACGCGAGGAGATCGAGACCTCGACCGATTGGCTGTTGCGCGCGTCAGAGGCTGGGGATGTGCCCGCCATGCTGATGCTGGCACAATCCTATTCGCTGGGGGTGGGTGTCCCGATCTCGGTCGAAAACGCGCGGTTGTGGCTAGAGCTGGCCGCTGATGCCGGGGATCCGACCGCCGCCTCGATGGTCAAGATGTTCACCGCGGACGGGCCGACCGCCAGCAACGAAACCGAAAGCGGAGAAACCAATTGATGACGTTCCGATTGCCTGTGATGGCGGTGGCGCTTGCCTTGGCCAATGCCGCAAACGCCCAGACCGGGTCTCAGACTGAACCCCAGACTGGACCCCAGCCTGATGTTCAGGCTGAGCCCCAGACTGCAGCCGCCGCAGACGCGCCCGAGGGTTTTGCCTGCAAGCCGGTTCCCGATGCGGTCGTCAGGCTTGACCACGGCAGCCGCTATTCGGCGGACGACAAGAGCCGGTCGGATTTCGACGAGGCGTCGAATGCGGATGTGAACCTGCAGCTGAAGCCGGTTGACGGCTTCATCAACGACCTTGCCGTGGCGGCAAATCGCGCGGTGTCGGACGAGGATGACCGCGAGGCCGCTGCAGAATGTGTGCTTTCCGGGCTGTCGGACTGGGCCGGGGCCGATGCGCTCAGCGTCCTTGCCACGATGAACGCACAGCTGTCGGTGCCGTCGCGCGTTGCCGGGCTCGCTTTCGCCTATGCCCAGATCCGCCCGTTCGTGCCGGCTTCTGACCAGACCGCCCGGGTCGAGCGGTGGCTGGCCGACCGCTCCCGCGCCACGATGGACTACTTCGACACCGATGCGCCGAAGAATGCCAGCCGGAACAACCTGCGCGCCTGGGCAGCGCTGGCGGTGGCGCGCATCGGGCTGACGGTCGAGGATGCGGCGATGCTGGACTGGGCGGCCGCATCGGTGGAACTGGTGGCCTGTCAGGCGGGTGAAGACGGCAGCCTGCCGCTGGAAATGGCGCGGCAGGAGCTTGCGCTGCATTACCAGCTGCATGCCGTCACACCGCTGGTGGTGACCGCAGCCCTGTTGCAAGGCACCGGCCCGGACCTGTTCGCCGCCTGCGACGGGGCGATTCACCGCACGGTGGATTTTGTGGTGGCGGCTTTCGAGGACGAAGCAATGGTCAAGGACCTCACCGGCCACGATCAGTCATACTTCGACGGAACCGAGGAGCTGCGCGCCTTCGAGTTGGCCTGGGCGGAAGCCTACCTGTCGCTGTTCGACGATCCGGAGCTTCGCACACTGATCGGAACGTTCGGCGATCTTGGCAATTCCAAGCTTGGCGGGCGGCAATCGGTGCTTTGGCAAAGCTGACGCGGAGTGCGCTGAACGACGACCGTCACGATACGGCGGGCCGCAGCGCCGCCGTCGGGCGGAGCGTCGGGGCGATCGTCGCCCTCGCTTCGGCTGCCACCAGCACGACCAGCGACACCGCCATCAACAGGCAGCCTGCCGTTTCGACAGCGCTCAGCCGTTCGCCCAGCAACAGCAGGGCCAGCAGCGCGGCAATTGCCGGTTCGATCATCGAGGCCGTCAATCCGACCGCCGTGGACCGGCAGCGGGCGATCCCGGCACAATAGCAGATATAGGCAAGGGCGGTGGGCACCACGGCAAGGTAGATGATCAGCCCCGGTGTCTTCCAGTCGATGAACGCGGTGGCCATGAAGGCCGTCGGCTCGGCCACCACCCAAGGCACGATGAGGCAGAACAGCAGCCCCGTCAGCGACAGACCGACGCCGGCCACGACGACGGGCGACACCTGGCGCGCCAGGTCCCGCGCCGCATCGGTCATCCAGACGAAGGCCACCGACGCAAGCACTGCCAGCCCCAAACCCGCCAGACCGCCTTGCCCGGAGCCTTGTGCCAGTTGCCCGACCGAGCACAGCACCAGTCCGACCATCGCAAGGCCAAGCGCGGCCATTGGCCCATATCCTATCCGCGCCCCGCGCCACTGTGCGCGGACCGTGGCGATGATCGGCGGCAGGCACACCGTCAGCGCAACCGTCAGCGTGACGCCCAAGGCTGCGAACGCCCGGAACAAGCAGATCTGGAACACCAGCCCCATGACGGCGAACACCGCAAGCCGCCGGACGCCGATCGACGCCAGAAGGGCGAACCCCCCGGTGCGTGTGACGAGGCAAACCAGAATGATCAGCGGTCCGGCAACGAGCGTGCGTGCCATGCCCAGGATTTCGGGCGGGATCAGCGCGGCTTGCGGAACCAGCTTCACCGCCACGCCCACTGTCGACCAAAGCCCGGCGGCAAGGATGACGAGCGCGGCGCCAAGCAGTCCCGTCATGGTATTCTGTCTTTGCATCTGCTGACCCCGAGCGCATCCGCCGAACTGGCAGGCGATTCTCGCCTTCGGTCGTAATGCCAACCTGCCGGACAGGCAGTTCCGCAGGGAACAGCCCGCAGCGATCCGGACAGGCCCCGTTTCAGCGGAATATTGCCGGGTGCGTTTCAGCCCGCGACTGCGCCAACCCTGTTGCATCGAGATCAAGAGGTTGCGGTTCGTTCTTCACACCAAGGACCGCTTCGCTTGCCCGATTATGGCCACAGTCGCGCCCAAGTATCGACAATCCTGACCAGCAACTATCCGCACGTTGTTCAGCGGTTCGCTTGTTGCGAGTCAGAGGCCATCGTAGTCCGGTCATCTACCCCGCAGGCGGCCCGCCCCCACAAGGCAGAGCAGAATGAAGACACTGGCAGCGTTCATAGTCGTGCTGAAAATGATGGAATCGGGCGGTGACTATCAAGCCGTCAACAGCCTCAATTTCCTCGGCGCATATCAGTTCGGCGAAGCGGCCCTGACCGATCTTGGCTTTGTTCGCTTTGATGGAGATGCTTACGACAACAACTACGGCGGCGGCTGGACTGGAAAGCACGGCGTCAAATCCACCAAACAGTTCCTTTCCAGCAAGCGTGCGCAAGACAAGGCGATGGAAGAGTGGCTTGGCGTGATGTGGAGCTATATCAAGCTGCACAAGGTTGACCGCTATGCCTGGCGTGAGGTCGGGGGCGAACAGCTGACCCCGTCCGGAATGCTGGCTGCTGCCCACCTTCTGGGGGCCGAATCGCTGGCGACCTACGTCAAGTCCGATGGTCGCAAGGACCTCCGCGATCCCTACGGCACGCCGATCAGCGCGTACATCAAGAAGCTGAACGGGTATGACGTGCCGTTCGCGCCGCGCAAGCTGGCGTCTAATTGATCTGACCGACCGAGGTAATGGCCGTCTGCCGCAGCAGGCGGTCAAAGCGGTAGGTGCGGCCCAGCCACTCTGCGCCCTCGATGGCCAGGTGGCCGGGATCGCGGTAGATGAAGGCGTCGCCCCTGCGGGCCAGGCACTGCCCATCGGGACAGATCAGGGCGGTCAGATCGATCTGCGGCACCGCGGTTTCCAGACCCTGCAGAAACTTGAATATATCTCGATTGACGGGTGCAATCTCGGCCAGCGGAAAATTGCACGCCGCGCTGTCGGTTTTGGCCAGATCAGCCGCAGCCAGGCACTGACCGATGTCTGCACCGTTCGTGGGAGTGGGCGAGACCATCACCACGTCCTTGCCGAGGGCGCGAATTTTCTTCACCGTGTCCAGCAGGGCGACGCGCACCGCAGCTTCGGCGCCCACGACGGGAATCGTGCTGCCGTCGGGTCGGCGCAGGTCGTTGGTGAGCATCCGGAAGTTGGTCGACAGCACGACAGTGCGAACCGTGCTGGCCCCCGCGAGCCAGGCGAACACCTCGTCATTGAACCGCAGGCAGCCTTCGAACCACGTCGCCTCGTAATCCTCGGGCGCGATGGACAAGCCAAGGACAGGCGCGCAGCTTGACTTGGTCATCTGGATCATCCCGCCCCAATCGCCCGACGCAACGATCGCCGGCGCAAGGTGCATGGCGTAGCTGTCACCCCAAAGCAGGATTTCCGGCTGGTCCGAGGTGCGGCAGGCCGGGTCCAGGGTGAACGCGCCCTCGCAGGTCTGGCTCAGCCCGAAGTTGGTCGCCAGACGCGCTTCGACCGTGGCAGCCTCTCGCCCCGCGCCGGCCCCTCCTGGCATGAGCGGCAGCAGGCCAAACAGCGTCAGCACCACCGCCCCGCTGGTCAGGAACGGGACGAGCGCCCGGGTCGGAAACCGGGCCGATGGGCCGTGGTTGCGGAACGGCCGCTCTACATAGACATATGTCAGTGTTGCCAGCGCCAGCGTGGCCGTGACCAGACAAACCCCAAATACCAAGGTCATCTCGCCACCGCCGCGCAGCCGCCAGAACGCCAGAAGCGGCCAATGCCAAAGATAGGCGCTGTAGCTGATCAGGCCGATCCCGCGCAGCGGGCCGGACGACAGCGCCCGCGCGGCCAGTGTGCCGCTTCCCGCCCAGATGAAGAGCGCAGCACCGATCACCGCCAAGAGCGCCGACAGACCCAGGACCGTCGCACCGGACGGAAAAGCATAGGCGAGGGCAATCAGCGCCAGCCCCGCAATGGCACTGGCTTCGGCCAGGGTCTTGCCAGGTTGCCGCGCCACCACCGCGACCAACGAGCCCGCCATCAACTCCCATGCGCGGGCGGGCAACAGGTAGAACCCGGCGGCCGGGTCGCTGTAGGCCAGCCACGCCGCCACGGCGACACTGGCCAGCCCGATCGCTGCCAGCACCGCCAGAAGCCACGTGCGGGCATGGCGCCACACCCCAAGCAACAGCAGCGGAAAGAACAGATAGAACTGCTCCTCGACCGCCAGCGACCAAGTGTGCAGCAGCGGCTTGATTTCGGCGGAGGCCATGAAATAGCCGGTCGAGCCATAGTAGAGCAGGTTCGACACGAACCCGACCGCAGCCAGCACGGCAAAGCCGAAATCAGCCTGTTGTCCGGGCAGCATGAAGGCCGCCGCAGGCAGCACGCAAGCCGCGATCACGACGAACAGGGCGGGCAGGATGCGGCGCGCGCGACGTTCGTAGAACCGCCAAAGGCTGAACTGGTCGCGGCCAAGGTCGGCCACCAGCAGGCGTGTGATCAGATAGCCCGAGATGACGAAGAACACGTCGACGCCCAGAAATCCGCCCGGCACCAAGCCTGCGGAGAGGTGGTAAAAGATCACCGGCATCACGGCCAGCGCCCGCAACCCGTCGATTTCCGGCCGGTAGCTGTCGGAGGTCATGCCTCAGGTCCGCAGAGTCAACGGGCGGCTCGTGCCTGCCGCTCCGATCTTGTGCCTGTCGTTCATCGCTCCGGTCCGCTCCAGCTTGTTCCATGCCGTCAGCCGTCCGGTAATGGCTCGCCACGTCGCCCGCAAGGTGGCGATGTACAATAGCTGGCGGTAGCCGAACCGCAGCAGGGGGGTCAGCAGCAACAGCCCCAGACTGAATCGCCGTTCGAAGCGGAAGGTGGCAAGCGTGTTCAGGATATCCAGCACCGTCAGCCCAAGATACCCGACCATAAGCGCCAGCGCACCGTCAGACATCACCGGCTGCCCCATCATCAGGCGCGATGCCATGATCGCGACCAGGATCACTAGGACCAGGTCTACCAATGGCGACAGGATGGTCGTCATCACGCTGAACCAGATCGCGTCGATGATCGAGACAAAGCCGACCGGGTGGCCTTCGCTGATTGCCCGGCGGTGCTTCCACGACACCTGCAACATGCCCAGCGTCCAGCGCAGGCGCTGCGAATTGAAGGCGGAAAGCTTTTCCGGTGCTTCGGTAAAGGCGCGCGCCTTTTCGGCCATCACGACGCTGTAGCCGGCGCGATGCACGGCCAAGGTCAGGTCGGCGTCCTCGGTGATCGTTTCGCCAGAAAACAGCCCCGCCGCGATCACGGCATCGGTGCGCCAGGCACCGATCGCCCCCGGCACCACGAAGATGCCATTGAACGTCTCGAACGCGCGGCGCTGAATGTTCTGGCTGACCAGGTATTCCAGGTTCTGGCAGGCGGTCAGCCAGTTCTTCGGATTGCCGACCTCGACGATCCCCGAAACCGCCCCGACCTTGTCGGAAGCGAACGGCTGCACCAGCCAGCTGATCGCGTCAGGCTCGAGGACTGAATCGGCATCGAGCACGATGAAGTACTTGGTCATGACATAGCGCAGCGCGGTGTTGGCAGCCGCCCATTTGCCGGAATTGTCCTGCCTAACCAGCCAGATCCGGCGGTCGCGCGCCGCCATCGCACCAACGACATCGGCGGTGTCATCCACGGATCCGTCATCAACCACGATGACGCGGATGTCGGGGTAACTGTTCGCCAGGATCGAGTTGATGCAGGTCTCGATCACCTTGCCTTCGTTGAACGCGGGGATGATCACGGTTACCGGTGGCGTCCAGGCCGGGTCGATGTCCGGTTGCGGGCGCCGCACATGGGCAAGCACCAGAAAGCCCAGCGTCCGGAAGATCGCGACCAGAAGCAGCACGAACAACGCGGATGCCATCAGCGTATCCGCCTTCAGCACCGTCCAGACATAGGCCCGGTCGCGCATGGTGGCCAGATCGCGCGCCTCGTACATTGCAACGCCGCCGGCCGGGCGGGCCAGATCGTCAGGTGCGATGAAGAGCCCGCCCGCGGTGTCGAACGCGGTCAGGACCACGGGCAACGCCTCCAGCGTCGCGGGCAGGGCCGTTTCCGACAGGTCGAACCGGACCAGTTGCGACCCTTCGATGAACACCGTGCTGACCAGCTGCTCGGCAAACTCCGCCGCAGAACCCGGCTCCAGCGGCACCTTCGCGCCCTCGGGCAGCCGGATACGACCCTGATTCTGCAACGCGATCAGGGTGGCGAACTCGGCATTCGTGGTGGGCATCAGCTCGCCGCGACCCCAGGTCTCGACCAGGATTGCGCGCCAGTCGGTTTCGCCGGCCAGCGCCATGACGGCCGCCCTGTCACGCAACCTCGACAACGCCGAATAGACCCCGCTGCCGGCCAGATCGCCCGCATCGGCCAGCGAAACCGCATGACCGGCGACGATCAGGCGGCTGACCACATCCGGATTGCCGGCAATCTCGGACGCGGTAACCGCAAAGACGGCGCGGACGCTGTGGCGTGCAAGTTGCAGCAGCACCTCCGAAAGCGCGTCAATCGGCGGCAACCCGTTGAAGGCCACCAGCACCGCATCCGGCATTCCGCCGTCAAAGCGTGCCATCAGGTGCGGCGCGGGAAGGGCGCGGTACACCTGTTCCACGACGCGGTTGCCGCCCGGATCGACCGTCACGTCCCGCCGTCCGACCGCCGCCGCCTCGGCCCGCAGCGCGACCGGCCCGGTTCCCGACAGCAGGACCTTATCGTCAAGCGTGATCGGACGCGTCAACGCGATCTCCGCCGCTTCGCCCGCCAGCAAAGACCAGATTGCCGGGTCTTCAAAACCGATCGGCCACACCGCCAAAGCGGTGCCTCGGGGCAGGGCGGCCATCTGGTTGGCGAAAGACAACCCGTCCAGAAGCATGATCCGGGTGCTTCGACCGCCAGCCGCGGTAAAGCGCATTTCGGCATTCAGCGCCTCGGGATCGACCGTGATCGAGCCCTCGGCCGCGCGGGTTCGCGCCATCGCCGTGGCATAGGCCAGGTCCTCGGCCCGCCCGGTCGCCGCATCGGTCTGAACGCCGAACGTGCCCAGGGCCAGCACCAGCTTCTCAGCCGGAACGGCTTGTACCAACGGCGTCACGGCCGCCTCGAACCAGGGCTGCGGGGCAAGCGGCACGGGCAGGCGGCCCGGCGTGCGGAAGCCTTTGGCCAGCACCAGATCGACAGCCCCGGTCACGCCAGCGTCGCGCAGGAACGGCGCATCCACCGCCCCGGCGACGCAAAGCTCTGCGCCGCGCGCACGCGCCAGTGGCCGAAGGTCTGCCAGAAGCGCGCGGGCCTCGCCAGCCGGCATATCGGGGTTGCCGGAAAGATCAAGGCAAAGTCCCGTCCCGTCCGGCCAGAGCGTTGCGACATCCCGCAACAGCCGCTTGCGGGCGGCAGGGTCGGCAAGAAGCGGGCGCTTGCTGCCATCGGGCGCATCGAAACGCGCGGTCAGCATTGCAAACGCCGGGCGGCCGACCGAGGCGATGTCACGGCTCCAGTCGTCCGAGGCGAGGGCAATCACCACGCCCGCCTCGACGCCGAAAGCGAGGCTTTCAAGAAACACCCGGTCGATATCGGCGCAATGGGCCAGCAGCGCACTGCGCGCGGTGGGGTTGTCGGCCGGCAGGTAGGCACCCGCGCTGGTGCCCCCCGGAACCACGCCCGCACAACTGTCGGCTCCATCATGCAGGCTATAAAGCACCGCTTCTGCGGCCGGATCGAACTGGCCGGGCTGCAGGGCAACCGGCGATCCCGCATTCGGCAATGCCAGAAGCCGCAGAACCATGTCGATCATCGCGAACAGAGCCAGACCGATCACCGTTGCCAGGCCCAGCCGGGCAATAACCGCCCGACGTCGCGTTGTCGCTGCGAAGACCTTCTTGACGTTGGCGCTGCGGGCAGGTCCGAATGGGATGATGTTGGTCATGCGCCGAGTCTCCGGCAGCCAACCGGGCTGTCCATCGACCACAGGCCGCATTGGGCAAGCCAGACCTGCAATGAAAAGGCACTGACCCTCGTGAAATGCACCCGCCGCCAATTCCTCGCCACCACCGCGCTTGCCCTGATGCCAGGGTCAAGTCTGTTCGGCTCGGTTACGGGAGTGGCGTTCCTCGTGCTGCAGGACATACCTCCAGCGTGGAAACCTGACGACATTTCAAAAGTCCTTGAACATTTCCACGGCAACACGGAACCCACTATTCTTGTAGCGTCGCACTATATGGACGGTTCCAGAACGGTTGGTAGCGCTCAGAAACTGCCTGTTTCTGAATCTATCGCCCCGGAACTACTTGAGGTTGTTTCTGTCGCCTCGCAACTCTCCCGTGAGCAGAGATTCTGGCACCTGCGTGCCGCCAATATCTTCAAGAATGCTGACTTCAACCAACCGAGGGCCGAATCAGTTCCCGCGTCCTACCTGCCGAAATCGACTTATTTCGAGTATGCGAGCCTGCCCCGGTCCGATCTCAGCGCCTACCGCTCAGCCGGGTTTCGGGTGCGGCTGATCTGTCCCGACAAAAGCGAACCGGCGGCGGTCGTGCTGGAAGGGCGGGATCAGATTTCCATCACGGGCGGCCAGCTCGTCGATCTGTTCGACCCCGAATTGCAGGAGGGGCTCGATAGGCTGACACCCGAAGCGGTGGTCGTGCTGCACCTGTCGCTGAAAATGGGTGCCGACCTGACCGGTCCGGCATTGGCGCGGGCAGCCGAAGCGGGCGTCGGTACCGTGGTTCGGACCCTTCGCCGCCTTGGGCTGCACGCCAGCCTCGCGCGGGATTTCTTTCTGTTGGGCGGCGTGCCGGTGCCGCGTGACATCGCGCTCCTCCTCGACACCGCCGATGACGCGGGCAACATCGACGAATTCGCCCGCGCGATGACCGAACGCGGCTTGCCCTTCAGCCGCATCTCCGCCGATCCGGCGCGCGGCGATTGCGCGGTCACCTCGCTGCCGGACGAAGCGCCGCTTGCCGATTGCATCCTGCCGATGGCAGCCCCACCGGCCCCCGATCTGTCCGCCAGCGTGGTGATCGGCGCGACCGAGGTCAACGGTCTTGGCGCCGACATCCGGATGCATTTCGCCACGCTTGATGCCAAGGCCGTCAGCCGCCTTGATGCGCTGACGCTGGACGATTCCGACCGCGTGCTCACCATAGGGGCAAGCGATGTCGCAAGCCCCCCGCTGCGGGCGCGCCTGCTGCGCTGGCTGGACGAGGGCCGCAATCTTGGCCATGTCCGCCTGCATGACGTACTGTCGTTGCGCGACCATGTCATGGCGAACGATCCGATGATCCGGCGGTACTGGTCGCTGCGTCGCCGTCGCCACTCTGACCCCGCCGTCACGACCCCGCCAAGCGCGGCCGAACGCGTCCGCCTGATGGAGGATGCGGCCCTCGCCTGGCGCTATTTCGAGCGCTATACCCAATCCGGTACCGGCCTTGCTGCCGGGACAGTCTTCACCGGCCCCGGCGGCCGGGTGAACAACGAGATCACGCTCTGGGATGTCGCCTCGCAAGTGAATGCCCTGATCGCGGCGGCCGACCTGCGCCTGATCGACCGCGCCGACGCAAGGGAGGCCATCGCCAAGGCGGTCGCCTCGCTGCCAACAGACCGGCTGGACGGGGTGCTGTTGCCGCCGTCGAACTTTTCGGCGCGGTCATTGCGGACCACGGTGGCGGGCTTCGATTCCTGCGATACCGGACGGCTGGGCATTGCCCTTTCTCGGGCGGTGTCACACGGCCTCGCCGATGCGGGCAAGTTGCGGGCTACGCTGCAGGACTGGGGGCTCGACCGATCAATCCGCTCCGGCTGGCATTTCACCAACCGGCTCGGGGCCTGGCAGGACACCTCGCAGTCGCATTGCACCGACTACATCGTGCCCGGGTTTGCCTTTCTGGGCCAGACGGTTGATCCGATCCATCAGTGGGCCGACGCCAGCCCGGAAACCGAGGTGGCAGCCCTGTATCAGGCGGCCGCACTTGGCGCGGTTTCCACCGAGCCCTTCGCCCTGCAGGCCATCGAGATGGGCATCGACGGTCCGACCCGCCTGATCCTTGATGCGCTTTTCGATGCGCAGCTTGGCTGGTTCGAGGCGACCGGCCAACTGCGCTGCGTCTCCGAAGCGCCGATCGACCGGGAGCCGTGGTTCATCTATTCCGGCCTGCGGCTTGACCGCGAGGGTGCCGCGGCCTGGGTGGTCGAAACCATCATGCCTCCCCCTGCGTCTGACGCGGATACAATTCCCCGCGCGACCGAGATCATCAGTGCCAAGGCCGCCTACCTGTGGCAAGCCGTGCATCCGCACCCCTACAACCAGCGCCTCGTCTCGATCATCCGCTCCAGGGCCCGTATCGAAGACCACGGGTTTTCGGTCGGGGTCTATTCCGACACGCTCGCCCCGATGCAGGATTACACCGACATCAACACCAACGGCATCATCCTGTCGGCAATTGCGCATATCCTGCGCGCCGGATGACCGGCTGCGCGCCGTCTTGTGCTAGGGCAGGGCGGCTGAGGTTGCGGACAGCTCACCCGCGGCCATGATCTCTGACCAGACCGAATTGGCGACCGGCCACGGGCTGCCGAACAGACGCACTGCGGTGACATCCAGTTGATAGGTCGGAAGGCTGGCCGAAAGGTCTGCAAGCGTGCCGTCCGCGATCCGTGCCCGCGCCAGCGACCAGGGCACCCATGCCACCCCCACGCCCACGGCGGCCAGTTCCAGCGCGGCCAGCGTCAGTGCGGTTTCCGCCTTCGGGATCGGCCGCGACAGGTTGCGCACCTTGGGCAGGATCAGCCGCTCCAGCACCTGGCCCAGGAACACCTCGCCCGGAAACGCGATGTAGGGCAATTCGCCCGCCGCGAACCGCGCGTTCAACCCGGCGGTGGCCGAGGCGTCGAAAACCGGCACCAGCCGGTCACTGCCGATCGTTGCCGTCTCGACGAAGCGGTCGCTGATCGGATGGTCTTCTCCCGGCAGGCGGTAGACGATCGCGATATCGACCTGCCGCGAGAGCAGCAGCGCGAAACACTCGTCCAGATTGGCCGACCGCAGGCGCACATAGGTGTCCTGCAACCGCGCGTCGATGCCCTTCAGGATAAGTGGCGTCAGCGAGGTGGTCAGCGCGTGCTGGCTGGCAATCGCGATCCGGTTCGACGCAATGCGCGCGCCGCGCCGCAGGTCGGCCACCAGTTGGCGCAGGTCGTTGGCCAGCTTGGCGATCTGGTCGCGCTGTTCGGCGGTGGTCGGCAGCAACTGCACCGGCTTGCGGCTTCGGTCGAAGAGTTCGACCCCGATCTGCTCCTCGATCGTCTGCACCCGCCGCGAAAATGCCGACTGCGTCAGCCGCCGACGATCCGCCGCTTCCTGAAACGATCCGGTTTCCGCGACCGCCAGAATATCTTCCAGCCACTCCAGCCGCATGTGTTCCCCCGCAATATGCGCTTTTCGCATGATAGGTGGAGAAATTCGCATTTGCAAAGGTGGAACCTAGCTGCAACGGTCGAGATGCGAAGGTTAGGATAAGGCCACACCATGCATCTTGCACGTTTTCCCCGTGTCTTTCTGGCGCATCTGCCCACCCCTCTGGAACGGCTTGACCGTCTCAGCCGGGAACTTGGCGGGCCGGAAATCTGGATCAAGCGCGACGATTGCACCGGCCTTTCCACCGGCGGCAACAAGACCCGCAAGCTGGAATTCCTGATGGCCGAAGCGCAGGCGATGGGCGCCGATGTGGTGATGACGCAAGGCGCCACGCAGTCGAACCACGCCCGCCAGACCGCCGCCTTTTCGGCCAAGCTGGGAATGGCCTGCCATATCCTGCTGGAAGACCGCACCGGATCAAACAACCATAATTACAATGAAAACGGCAACGTGCTACTGGACCACCTGCACGGTGCGACCACCGAAAAACGCCCCGGCGGCGTCGACATGCAGGCCGAGATGGACGCGGTGGCCGACACCATGCGGGCCACGGGCCGCAAGGTCTATGTGATCCCCGGCGGCGGCTCGAACCCGACCGGCGCGCTTGGCTACGTCAACTGCGCCTTCGAACTTGTGGGTCAGGCCAACGACCGTGGCTTGGTGATCGACCACCTCGTCACCGCGACCGGCTCGGCCGGCACGCAAGCCGGCCTTGTCGTCGGACTGAAGGCGATCAACGCGGGTATCCCGCTGTTGGGCTTCGGCGTCCGCGCGCCAAAGGCCAAGCAGGAAGAAAACGTGTTCAACCTCGCCGTCCGCACCGCCGAGAAACTCGGTTGCCCCGGCGTGGTGCAGCGCGACGATGTGGTCGCCGACACCGACTATGTCGGCGCAGGCTACGGTGTGCCGCGTGCCGATACGCTTGAGGCGATCCGCATGTTTGCAGAACTGGAAGGCATCCTCCTCGACCCGGTCTATTCCGGCAAGGGGGCGGCCGGCCTGATCGACTATTGCCGCAAGGGCCGCTTCAAGAAGGGCGAGCGGGTGGTGTTCCTGCACACCGGCGGATCGGCTGCCCTCTTTGGCTACGACGCCGTTCTTGCCGACAGCGCCCGCGAGGCAGCCGAATAGCCATGCGCCACCCCCCCGCCGCCCGCAGGTTCAGGCAGCACCCCTTCGGCACGGGGGATGCGGGATGAGGCGCATCGGCATCCTTGGCGGCATGGGGCCGGAGGCGACGGTTCTGCTGATGCAGAAGGTCATCGCCGCCACCCCGGCCCGCGACGATGCCGACCACGTTCCCCTGATCGTCGATCAGAACCCGCAGGTGCCCTCGCGCATCCGCCACCTGATCGAAGGCACCGGCGAAGATCCCGGCCCGGTGCTGGCTGAGATGGCGCAGCGCCTGCAACAGGCCGGGGCCGAGGCGCTGGCAATGCCCTGCAACACCGCCCACCACTACGCCCCGGCGATCCGTGCGGCCACGACGGTTCCCTTCATCGACATGGTCGCGCTGTCTGTCGCCCACGCAGCCACGCTTGTGCCTGTGGGTGGCACGCTTGGCTTCCTCGCCTCGCCCGCCACGCGGCGCACCGGGCTGTTCGACGCGGCGCTTTCTGCCGTGGGCCTTCGCCCGCTTTACGCCGACGACGATGCCCGCGTGCTTGGCATCATCCGCTCGATCAAGGCCGAGGGCGTCACCGCCGCTGCGCGCAACGCCCTTGCCGCTGAATCCGCCGCCTTGCTGGGCCGGGGCGCCGATGTGCAGATGGTCGCCTGCACCGAATTTTCCCTGATCGCGGATGCGGTTGATCCCGCCGCCAACACGTTCGATACGCTTGACCTGCTGGTCGGTGCCATGATTGCCTTTGCCACCTCGGGTGACACAGGCCTACACAAGGCGAAGCTGCAATCGCCAAAAGACGGCGCAACCGCGCCAGACCCTCGACCCAACAAGGAGACCACCCCATGACCTCTACTTTCAAGCGACTGATGATCGGTGCGGCAACGCTGGCCCTTACCGCAGGTGCCGCTCTGGCCGAAAACGTCATCATCGGCCATTTCGGCAGCCCGACCCCGATGCAGGTCGCCCGCTCCGAAGGCACCTTCGACGCGGCGACCGGCTGGACCATCGAATGGCGCCAGTTCGGCTCGGGCACCGAAGTGATCGCCGCAATGGCGTCGGGTGACGTGCAGGTGGCCGAGCTTGGCTCCTCGCCGCTGAGCATTGGCGCGAGCCAGGGCGTTGACTACCAGCTGTTCATGATCGCCCAGGGCCTCGGCACCGCCGAAAGCCTGATCGCCAAGGCCGACAGCGGTATCGCCAAGCTGGAAGACATCAAGGGCAAGCGCGTCGCTGTTCCAGTCGGCTCGACCGCGCATTATTCGCTGATGGGCGCGCTGGCCCATGTCGGCATTCCGGAAAGCGATGTGACCATCGTCAACCTTGCGTCCGACCAGATCGCTGCGGCGTGGGATTCAGGCCAGGTCGACGCCGCCTTCATCTGGGAACCGGTGCAAAACCAGATCCTGCAGACCGGCACCTTCATCGTCGGCGCCGACCAGACCGCTGCCTGGGGCTATCCCACCTTCGACGGCTGGGTGGTGAACTCCGAGTTTGCTGCCGCCAACCAGGACGCGCTGGTCGCCTTCGCCAAGACGATGAACGAGGCGAACATGGCCTATCTGGCCGATCCCGCCGCCTGGACCGCCGACAGCGACCCGGTCAAGAAGATCGCCGAGATCACCGGCGCCGCCCCGGATCAGGTGCCGAACATCCTCAAGGGCTTCACCTTCATCCCGCTGGCCGACCAGATGTCGGACACCTGGCTGGGCGGAGCGGCGGCCAACATGAAGGCCACCGCCGATTTCCTCGTCAAGGCAGGGCGGATCGACGCGGCCGCCGATGACTACGCGCCCTTCGTGAACACTGTGGTCGCTGAAGCCGCCAAGTAAGGTCACGGCATTGCCGGAAGCGGGCATGCCCCGCTTCCGGTTCGGGACAAGCCGCAGGGACACGCATGGGACTGAACATCAAGAAGGCGTCTGTCGTCTATCCAAGCGCCGACGGCCGCCCACCGGTCGAGGCGCTGCGCGAGATCGACCTCGACATCGTTGACGATGATTTTGTTGTGGCACTTGGTGCCTCGGGATGCGGCAAGTCCACGCTCCTGTCGCTGATTGCGGGCTTCCTGTCACCCTCGTCGGGCGAGATCCTGCTCGATGGGGCAAGCGTCCAGGGGCCCGGTGCGGACCGTGCCGTGGTGTTTCAGAAACACGCGCTTTTGCCTTGGCTTAATGTCATCGACAACGTCGCCTTCGGCCTCAAGCTGCAGGGCATCCCCGAAGCCCGCCGCTACGAGGTCGCGCGCGGCTACATCAAGCTGCTGGGCCTTGGTGATTTCGAGAAGTCCCGTGTCTACAACCTGTCGGGCGGGATGCAGCAGCGCGTCGGCATTGCCCGCGCGCTGACCTGCGACCCCAAAGTTCTGTTGATGGACGAACCCCTTGGCGCGCTTGACGCGCTGACCCGCGAAAAGGCGCAGGAGCTTATCCTGAACGTCTGGCACACCACTGAAAAGTCTGTGGGCGCTGTTCATGGGCACCAAGCTCATCGTCATGTCGCCGCGCCCCGGCCGCATCGCGCACCGCTTCGACCTGCCGTTCTCGCGCCAGTTCCTTTCTGGCGCCCCCGCGCGCGAGGTCAAGGCCAGCCGCGAATTCATCGCGATCCGCGAGGATGTGCTGAAGATCATCTTCTCCGACGAGGAGGCGCTTCAATGACCGACAGTCCCTTGCCCGAGACCGCTGCGAAGAAAAAGACCGCGTCCTCGTTCCTGAAAGCCCGCGCCACCAAACCCGGTGAAACCTACGGCGTGCCGGGGCAGGGCGATACGCTCTGGCTGTCGATCCTGTCGATCCTTGGCATCATCTTCGTCTGGTGGTTCGTGACCTTCATGGGCTGGGTGAAACCACTGTTTCTGCCGTCGCCCGTCGCGGTTCTGAACAAGTTCATCCAGGTCTGGAACGAAGGCTTCACGAACACCCCGTTTCTGGAACATGTCGGCGTCTCCGCCGCGCGGGTGTTCGGTGCGTTCCTTTTGGCCTGCCTCATTGGTATCCCCCTTGGCATCGCGATGGGGATGAACCCGATCGCGCGCGGCATCTTCGACCCGCCGATCGAGTTTTACCGACCCATCCCGCCCCTCGCCTATCTGCCGCTGATGATCATCTGGTTCGGCATCGGTGAAACCTCGAAGGTGCTGCTGATCTTCCTGTCGGTGCTGGCCCCCGTCACGCTTGGTGCCCGCTCCGGGGTGAAATCGGCCGCCATCGAACAGATCCACGCGGCCTATTCCTTTGGCGCCAGCCGCTGGCAGGTGATGCGCCATGTCATCATGCCATCAGCGCTGCCGGAAATCCTGACCGCCATGCGTATCGGCATCGGTTTTGGCTGGACCACCCTCGTTGCCGCAGAAATGGTCGCCGCCACCGAAGGGCTTGGCTACATGGTGCTGTCCGCCAGCCAGTTCCTGCAAACCTCCACCGTCATCATGGGCATCATCGTCATCGCGATCATCGCCTATTCCTTCGACATGCTGATGCGTTTTATTGAACGCAAGGTCGTGCCCTGGAAGGGCCGTATGTGAGACCATGACCATGATTTACCTGAAGAAATCAACCCGCAGCGCCGAGACGGGGCAAACCGACGTGCGCGCCGCCGTGGAGGCCATGCTGCACGAAATCGAGCGTGACGGTGACGCCGCCGCCATCCGCTTCGCCCGCGACCTCGACCAATGGCAGGGCGAGATCATCGTCTCGCCCGAGGTCCGCGCCAAGGCCGCCACTCTCGTTCCCGAAAAGCTTAAGGCCGACATCCGCTTTGCTCATCGCAACATCCGCCGCTTTGCCGAAGCCCAACGCGCCACCATCACCGACTGCGAGATCGAGATACTGCCGGGCCTGCTGGCGGGGCAACGCCAGATCCCGGTCTCCTCGGCCGGCTGCTACGTTCCGGGCGGGCGCTACAGTCACATCGCCTCGGCGATCATGACCATCACCACCGCCAAGGTCGCGGGGGTGCCGATGATCACCGCCTGCTCGCCGCCGCGCCCCGGTGCCGGCATCCCGCCCGCGATCCTTTTCGCGATGGATACCTGCGGTGCCGACGTGATCCTGAACCTTGGTGGCGTGCAGGGCGTTGCCGCCATGGCCAACGGTCTTTTCGGCCTGCCGAAGGCCGACATCCTCGTCGGCCCCGGCAACCAGTATGTCGCTGAAGCCAAGCGCATCCTCTATGGCCAGGTCGGCATCGACATGTTCGCCGGCCCGACCGACAGCATGGTCATTGCCGACCACACCGCCGACCCGCAACTGGTGGCCTGGGACCTCGTGGGCCAGGCGGAGCACGGCTACAACTCGCCCGTCTGGCTGGTGACCACCGACCGCGCGCTTGCCGAGGCGGTGATGGCCCTGGTCCCCGCCATGATCGACGACCTGCCCGAACTGAACGCAACCAACGCCCGCGCCGCCTGGGCCGACTGCGCCGAGGTGATGCTCTGCGCCTCGGCCGAGGAAATGGCCGCCGTCGCCGATGATTACGCGCCAGAACACCTCCATGTTCAGGCCGCCGACCTTGACTGGTGGCTGAACCGGCTGACCTGCTACGGCTCGCTGTTCTTGGGCGAGGAAACCACCGTCGCCTTCGGTGACAAATGCTCCGGTCCCAACCACGTCCTGCCAACCTCGGGGGCAGGGCGCTACACCGGCGGCCTGTCAGTCCACAAGTTCATGAAAACCGTGACCTGGCAGCGCGCGACCCGCGCCGCCTCACGCGAACTGGCCATCGCGACGGCCCGCATCTCGCGGCTTGAGGGGATGGAAGGCCACGCCCGGTCGGCCGATGTCCGGCTGGCCAAGTTCTACCCTGGCGAAAACTTCGACCTCAGCGCCACCGATGCGTGAAGGCCCCGCGCCACGCCTGGTCCGGTGTGACTTTCAAGAACCACTCGCGGGATGTGGTCGCCGTCAGAAGCGAAACGATGGCGGGCCACACCACGTCACCGGGTCATCCGCTCACCCGATATCAAAAGGCTCACGCAAAGCCCGCTTGCAGACCAGTCGTAGCTGATCGAACCGCCAAGCTGGCCCTCCACCGTCTGGCGGATCAGGTTGCTGCCGAAAGAGTCGCTTTCTGGCGGGACGATGACTTCCGGGCCGCCATGTTCGGTCCATTCGACCACAACGTCTTTTTCGCTCATCGTGGCGGTCACGTTGAGCGTTCCGTTCTCAACGGACAGCGCGCCGTACTTCAGCGAATTGGTCGCAAGCTCGTGCAGGACCAAAGCAATGTTGGTCGCTGCCACCTCGCCGATCCCGATCCGTGGCACGGCGACGCGGATCCGTCCCGCAAACGCACCTTCCTCGTCGTAGGGCGCAAGCAGCACCGTGAAGAGATCCCCCATCAACGCCGCCTTGCCTTGCCCGCCGGGAAGGGGGCGAACCAGATCATGCGCCCGGCCGAGCGCCATCAGCCTTTTGGTCAATTGCTTGGACATGTCGGCGATAGACACCGACGACCGCGAGGTGATGTTTGTCAAACCGGCGGCAATCGCCAGAAGGTTCTTTACCCGATGGCTCATCTCGCCAGCCAGGAGCTCGTTTCCCTCTTCGGCCTGCTTGCGCGCCGTGATGTCAATGAAGATGCCCGTCATCGAGTGAGCGACGATGCCGACGTCACCGCCCTGGCCGCGCGCCGAAATCCAGCGCACATTCGGCCCCACAAGCGTGCGAAAGTCGATCTCGTAGTCACCGGCGATGGACCGGGTCGCTGCAAACGCTTCCCTGACCCGGTCGCGATCCGCCGGATGAATCTTTTCCGACAGTTTTTCGAACGACAAAAGCTGATCGGGCGGAACATCCCAAAGCTCGTACCCGCGCGGGTCCATTTCCAGGTCATCCGTTTCCACGTCCCAAGCCCACAGCGCCACTCCGGCAGCATCGACTGCGCGACGCAGGTCGGCATGACCCCACTCGCGGGTGCTGGACTTCTTGGGCGTCATCGGGACTCCTCGTCCGGGTGCAGTGCCCGGAAGCATTCACTTATGCAGGAAGATCAGACCGCATTCCACACCTTGATTGCCAATCCCCGTTACGCGGGCAGGACTGCCAGCTCAGCTCGCGGTCCTTGCGTCGTCTTTCGCTGACTGCGCAAACATCAGGCACTTAGCCGGAACCAGCTTGCTCTGGAGAGGGTTACACTTGGCAATAAGGTGAGCAGCGCAAATCAGATGGCAATAACCGAGCAAAAGGAAGGGACGGCATTCCTTTCAGATCCTGTTGCGATCGAGGAGGGGCTACGTCTGGGAAATGTCGGGATCTGGCGCTGGAACGTCGACGGCGCAGAGCTGAAGCGGACCCGAAATCTCGAAAGCGTCCATCGGCTACAAGCGGGGTCCTTTGACGGCAGCATCGCGTCGTTCCAGCGCAACATTCACTCGGATGAAGCTGACGGTGTCTGGCAGGGCATGGTGGATGGTATCGAAACCGGAAAGGGTTTCAGCACCGTCTACCGAACCGCCGCGCAGGCCGATGCAGCCTCCGTCTGGATCGAAACGTCGGGCGGGGTGTCCGTCATGCCGGACGGGTCGCGCTATCTGACCGGTGTTTGCGTAGACGTGTCGGAACGGGTGCGAAACGAGCAGACATTGCAGCGGCACCTCAGGCAGCAGTCCTGCGTTGCAAGCTTCGGTTCGTTTGCGCTTCACGAACCGGACCTCAACAGGGTCCTCGACCGCGCGGTCCGGGTCGCCGCCGAGGTGCTTGACGTGCCGCTGACCAAGATACTCCGCTTCGCAGACTCGGCTGACCATCTGGTACTGTGGTCAGGTGTCGGCTGGGCAGAGGGCCTTGTCGGGACTGGCCGGGTCGGCATCGAACGGTCGTCACAGGCGGGCCACACCTTGCTTTCAAGCGATCCGGTGGTCGTCCGGGATCTCTTGACCGAGACACGCTTCGATGGGCCGGCACTGCTGACGGATCACGGGGTCCGAAGCGGCATGTCCGTCATCATACCGGGTGCCGAGGAACGGCCATTCGGCGTGTTCGGGATCCATTCCCGCGAAGTTCGCGATTTTGATCAGGCTGATACCGAATTTCTGCTGGCTCTGGCACATATCGTGGCCGGCGCCGCGAGGCAGGTGGCAGCGAGCGAGCGGCAGCGGCTTCTTGTGCGCGAAATGGCGCACCGCGCCGGTAATCTCCTGCAGCTTGTGACCAGCATCGCACGCCAGACCTTCAACTCGACGCGCGACAATCCTGCTGCCCAGCTGGCCTTCAGCGAGCGTCTCGGCGCGCTCGCGAAATCCAATTACGTGGTGTCACGGGGGGGGTGGACCTCGACCCGCTTCATGGAACTTGTCGAAGAAACGCTCCGCCCCTTCGGCGATCGGATCACGATCAAGGGTCGCGACATCCTGTTGCCGGCCGATCTCTGCTTCGACATGGGAATTGTCCTGCACGAACTCGCGACCAACTCCGTGAAGTACGGAACGTTGGGAAAGATCGATGGCACCATCAGCGTGACCTGGCACAGCGATACTCGTCCGACCGAGGGTCGTTCCTTCTGTTTCATATGGGATGACCCATCCTCGCGGCCCAGCGACCCGCCAACCAGCGCGGGGTTCGGATCGATCCTCGTTCAAGCCCTGGTCGAACGGAAGTGGAAGGGACGGATCGAGATTTCGACCGAGCCGCATTTCCGGATCAGCTTCGAAATTCCGCTTGGGTCCGAAGGTACCCGTCCAATGTAGCCAAACCCGGCTCAAGACGGCCACCTCAGGTCTGTGCGCGTGCCCGATTTCCTTTGCTTCCCTTCTGGCAAGCTTTACCTTTTACAACCATTCAAAGGCTGAATGCGGTCCCGCTTGGCCAGATGTTTGCATTAATCTGACATCTGCATGGCTCCGGGCCACCTGACGATCAGGCACTGACGAAGCGAAGTGCTCGCCGCTTTTTCACTTCCGCCGGAACAGACGGCGCGGCGGCGGGTTCATGTAGCACGGGTTTTGCGGCCGGTCCTCACTTGCTGCGAAACCGTTGCAGGGTGCAAGACCTACATTCTCCACCTTCCGGCACTGCTTCATTGAAAGAAAGACTCAGGACTTCATGTGGGCATCATCAGTCCGCAGCCACGGCCTGACTGTGCTGGAGCAGTTCGGGACCGACCCAGGCTCTCTTCTCGCAAGCACGGACATCCCTTGGACCTTCCCGAAGAACGGTCCGCTGGTTGTCGTGCTGCATGGAAGCTCCCAGTCGGCAGAGAGCTACAACACCAGATCGGGCTGGTCGATGCTCGCCGTAGAATGCAACCTGGCGCTTCTGTTTCCCGGGCAGAAGCGCAGCAACAAGCTGACCGGCGGCTTCAACTGGTTCAAGCCCGGCGACAGTCAGCGCGACGGCGGCGAGGCGCTTTCGATCCGCCAGAGATCGCGCAGGTCACAAAGGATCACGCGATCAATCCCTCGCGCGTCTTCATAACCGGGCTGTCGTCGGGCGGTGCCATGACCTCGGGAATGCTGGCGACCTATCCTGAGATCTTCGCGGGTGGTGCAATCATTGGAGGGCTGCCTTATCGCACCGCGGACAGCCTGACGCAGGCGTTGTTTCGGATGAAGGGATATGGCGGCCCCTCGGACAGACGGCTCGACACGCTTGTGCGCGAGGCGTTGGAGTTCACGGGTCGGTGGCCGACAATTTCGGTCTGGCACGGCGGCAGCGACCAGACAGTCGACATCTCCTCGACCCGCCATATCGCGCACTTCTGGGGCCTGACATCATGGCGTCCCGGTGCACGCGCCCATCGAAGCTATGCCTTTGCCGTCGCGGTGAAGGCCTCGCTCATCGCGGCGCGCAGGCATTCCTGGGTAAAGGGCTTGGTCAGCCTTGGGGCATTCGCAATAGCCGCCTCGTCGCGCGGCTCCCTGCCGTATCCGGTGCACAGAACATATGGCACACCCCGTGCGAGCAGCTCCTCTGCGGCCGGTGTGATGCGCTCACCGTGCAGGCTCATGTCCAGCAGTGCGCCGTCAAAGGTGTTCTCCCGGATCATTGCGAGGGCGGCGTCGACAGTCGCCACCGGACCGACAATCTCACATCCGATTTCGGAGAGCATGTCCTCGATATCGAGGAGGATGAGCATCTCGTCTTCAGCGACGAGGATGCGCAAACCTTTCAGGTTTTCAACGGTTCCGGGCATGTATCAAATCTCCTTCGTGCGACCTGAACGAATAGCCTGCACCCAAGGGAATGCGATGTCGCAGCGCAGCCCTTCCGCTTTGAAGCTGAGCTCTGCAGTGCCGCCAAGCTGATGAATGATGCTACGCTCGATCAGCGTTGACCCGAACCCACGACGGGCGGGCGGAGTTGTAGGGGGACCACCCGCCTCATTCCATAAAAGATGAACCCATGGTCCGTCGGGTCGATTTTCCAACTTCCAGATCACCTCAAGACGACCGCTTTCGTTAGAGAGCGCACCGTACTTCAGGGCATTGGTCGCAAGTTCGTTCAGCACCATGGCCATCGCGACTCCCGCTTCAGGTGCCATGCTCAGGCTCGGCCCCTCAGCCTTGATCCGGTCCTCCCTTCCATAAGGCGCCATCGTTCGGCGAACGAGCTGGTTCAGGTCGGCACCGCTCCAGTTCTCGATGACCAGAAGGTCATGAACGCGGGCGAGCGAGGTCAGACGTCCGTCAAACGCCAGCTTGAATTCCTCCAGAGACCTGCTTTGCCGGAACGTCTGCGACCCGATCGACTGCACCATCGCAAGCATGTTCTTTACCCGGTGGCTGAGTTCGCCGATGAGCGTCTGGCGGATCGCATCTGCGTCATGGCGTTCGGTCACGTCTTCGATCGCGAGCAGGATCAATTCTGTCCGGTCTCCGCGGTTTGCCAGCTTGCGCGCGTTGAGCAACATGTGCCGCCGTCCGCGCTGGGGGAACACATGCTCGATCTTGAAACCGTCGAAGGAACGGGCCTCGCTCAGGACCTCGCGCAACAACCGGCGCAACTCGGGAATGTCCCAGGCCCCGTGGTCAAGTTCGTTCAGCAGGGAGCCCTTCGAAACGTCGGCGGCGCAGTTGAACGCGTCGCAGAAAGCGGGGTTGATGGATTGGACCCGCAAGTCACCATCGAGCACCATGACAGGATGCCGGACCGTAGTGATGATCGCCTCGGCGTAAGAGAGCGCCTCCTTGATTGCATCCTGCGCGTGCTTTTGCTCGGTGATGTCGACAAAGGCAATCACCACGCCGGCGATCCGGTCGTCGTGGGTCCGGTAGGGAAGCACACGCCGGAGATACCAACGGCCGGCGTTGCTGCGCACCTCGGCATCGATTCCAGTCAGTTTCTCAAGCACAGTCTGGGCATCGCGCAACAGATCGTCGTCTTCCACCTTCCATGCGAAGTTTGTGACCGGCCTGCCGATATCGGTGCTGACCAGCTCCAGAAGACCCTTGCTGCTTGGCGAGAACCACCTGATGCAATAATTCGTGTCGAGGAACACCGTCGCGATCTCGCTGCTGGCCAGCAGGTTGTTCAGCGTGTCGGTGGTATCCGCCAGTTCCTGGTTCTTGTGCTGAAGCTGGCTATTGACGGTCTGCAGCTCCTCGTTGAACGACTGAAGCTCCTCCTTGGAGGTCTCCAGCTCCTCGTTGGTGGATTGCAGCTCCTCGTTCATCGAGGTCACTTCCTCGTTCGCGACCTTCAGTTCTTCGTTGGTCCTCTCGAACTGCTCGATCGTATCCCGCAGCTCCGCCTGCGCCGCGCCGAGTTGATCCTCGAACGTCTGCTGGGTGATGCGGTTGTCGCTTTCGTCCAAGGTGGTGGGAAGGGGCTGCTTCGTGCCCAGGTCGACGAAGCTGATCAGAAGCAGGAAGTCGGGCGTGTTGGACAGGGGCGCCACTGTGACTGCGACGGCCTGCTCACCGTTGGCCTGCCGGACCCGCGCGCGGAACTCGACGGTACGCTTTTCTCCCACAGCCTCTCGCACCGCATGGCGCAACTTTGCGCGCAGGCCGTGACGCGCCATTGCCAGGATATCGCGGCTCGGTTCGCCCGCCGGAGGCTCCAGATACGCGCCCGTTGATCCATGGATCCAGACCACGTGTCCGCTCTGCTCGACCAGCACCGCCGCGGGGGCAAAACGCTCCAGCAAGGCGCGCTGCGCGACATCGACGATACGATCGGGTGGGCGGCCAGTGTTGGGCATGGCCAACTCCTCGGTGTTGGTGGGACGCGACCGACCCGGCAAGAGGGGAAAGTCGAGGACGTCGTGACGCGTCGGCCCAAGTCGGCGAAAGATCCGCCATTTCTTGGAGAGGGTTTCGAAAAGGTCCTCCCGTCCGGATACGCTTTCAGCGTTGCCAAGCAAAAGGTGGCCACCCTGCCGCAGCGCGAAATGCATGAGCGCAAGCGCGCGCTTCTGCGCGACCGGGTCGAGATAGATCAGAAGGTTGCGGCAACTGACGATGTCGATCTGTGAGAACGGCGGATCCCGCAGCAGGTTGTGGGAGGCGAACACCACCATGCTGCGCAGCTCTTCCTTGACGCGGTAGCTCTCACCCTGCTTGTCGAAGTGACGATCCCGAAGGTGAGGCGGGACCGCACTCATGGCGCCCTCCGAATACAGCCCGGCACGGGCCGTCGCGAGGTTGTCGTCGCGGCTGTCGGTGGCGAAAAGCTTGATGTCGAACTGCTTGCCCATCGCCTCGGCGCGGTCGACCAGAAGCATGGCAAGGGTGTAGGCTTCCTCGCCCGTGGCGCAGGCGGGCACCCAGAGCCGCAGCGCTGTGCCGCTGTCGCGCCCGGCGACGAGCGGTGCCAGCACAATCCTGTCGAGGGTCGTCCATGCCTCGGCGTCGCGGAAGAAGTTGGTAACGTTGATCATGAGATCGCGGGCGAGCGTTTCCAGTTCCCCCGGCTGGGAGCGCAGGAAGCCGACATAGTCCTCGACCCTGTGCAGGTTGCAAAGCCCCATGCGCCGGTGGATTCGCCGCGTAAGCGTGCTGCGCTTGTAGAGGCGGAAATCGTGGTCTGCGCGGTTCAACAGGAGCGAGAGAACCCGCTCGATCGAGCCATCCCCCACAGGCCCGTCCGCACTGAGTTCCGATCCCGAGGCGTAGCCATGGCTCACGTAACGCATGAGCATGGCCGGCATCTCCTCGGGAGCGAGGACATGGTCAGCGAGGTTGGCCGCGATCGCACTCCGGGGCATGTCGTCAAAGCGCGCGGTCGAGGGCGCCTGCACCAAAACGCAACCGCCTTGGGCTTTGACTTCCTTCAGTCCTTCGGTTCCGTCGCTGCCGGAGCCCGACAGGACGATGCAGATTGCCCGCCCGCGCCGATGGCTCGCCAGCGATTCAAACAGGCGGTCGATCGGGTAGCGCGCACCGCGCCGCTCGGCCGGCTCGGTCAATCGCAGGTATCCGTCCTCGACGGTCAGGGAAGCTGCTGGTGGAATCACGTAGATGTGGTCGGGCTCGATGGCGATGCCGTCGGCGGCCTCGGCCACGGTCATGGTGCTGTGCTGGCTCATGATCTGGGTGAGCCCGCTTTCCCGCGTGGGATCAAGATGCATGACCACCAGAAAGGCCATGCCGTTGTTGGCTGGCATGGCCTCGAACAGGCGGATCAACGCTTCGATGCCGCCAGCCGAGGCACCGACGCCGACAACCGGACAAAGGTGGGCCGGGGCGCTGGTCGCTTCGTCCTTCTTGGGGCCGACCGCAGATCGGGGATGAGCCGACTTGGCACGTTGCGTCGGCGTGCGGTTCAAAAACTTTCCCCTGTCGGCAGTTTGACGGATTGCCGCGCTGCCTTTGCCGTCTAGGCAACGGACATGCTCGCCTGCGAGTTCCTCAGCGATAGACAAATATTCTTAGCAGAGAACCGGACAAACTACACGCGGCAACGGTGTTGGCTCTGAAATAGATGCCTGTCCCTGCAGCATGACGTCGGCCGCTCGTCGGCTGGAAGCCTCCAGCAGGTGTCGTAAGGACGTGGTGGCGCTCCACAGCGGGCCACGGTGCGGGTCCGGCTGGGCCGCTGGATCAACGAGAACGACACCCAAGGTGAGAGTGAAAGCGACAGGGTCCGCCAAGCGCAGCGGCGAGTTGGGGGTGACCGCCGCCGGGATCCCGGCATGAAGCCGATCAGGCAGTGGTCTCGTCATCGCTTCGTTTGCATGCCTTTCATTTCGAAGCATGGTTGCGTTGAAGGGCCGCTTGATGGTTTACAAAGGTGGGCAATAGCCGCCGACTGCGTTCTATTCTCAACCCCCTTGCGCCGCTGCGGCTGTCCTCACCTGTCTGCGGCACATCCACCGGCTTTTCCGGCAGCATCCAGTTGCACCTCACTCCGTAGGACCAATCAAGATGACCCTCGCCTACACCTCTGCCCACACGGAACTCCACTATCTTGACCGCGCCAATTGGCTGCGCGCCGCCGTTCTGGGGGCCAATGACGGGATCGTTTCGGTCTCGTCGCTGATCGTCGGCGTGGCCGCTGCCGATCCCAGCCCCACTGCCGTGCTGGTGGCCGGCGCCGCCGGCCTTGCCGCCGGGGCGATGTCGATGGCGGCGGGGGAATATGTCTCGGTCAGTTCGCAGTCTGACGTCGAACGTGCCGACATTGCGCGCGAAAAGCAGGCGCTGATCGACACGCCAGAGGCAGAGGAGGCAGAGCTTGCCTCGATCTACGAATCGCGCGGCTTGTCGCCCGCAACGGCGGCTTTGGTAGCGCGAGAGCTGACGTCGAAGGACCCGCTCGCCGCCCATACGCGGGATGAACTGGGCCTCTCGGATGTGTACACCGCCAACCCGCTACAGGCGGCGTTCGCCTCGGGCGTGACCTTCACCATCGCCGCCGCCGTGCCGCTCGCGGCCGCCGTGCTGGCACCGACATCGCAAGTGATCCCGGCAGTGGTGGCCACGACACTGGTCTGCCTTGCGGCGTTGGGCGCCATTGGGGCCAAGGCGGGGGGCGCACCGCTGTTGCCCGCCACCGCGCGGGTGCTGTTCTGGGGCGCCGCAGCCATGGCGATCACCGCAGGCGTCGGCTGGATCTTCGGTGTCAGCGTCTGACCTTGGCCGCGCCTGCTTTTTTCGGGCTCCTGAGGCCTGCTCGGCGCAAGAGTATCGCAAGAGTATCGTATGCGGTTCCGGCATGGATCGCGGCTTGGCGCGAACCTCTGGGGTCAGGCCTCGTTCTTGGCTCAAAGCCAGAACATCACAGTTGCAGCGAGCGCGACGGTGGACAGGAACACCTTCGGGCATCGGTCATATCGGCTAGCGATCCGCCGCAAGTCCTTTAGCCGCCCGAACATGATCTCGATCCGGTTGCGGCGTTTGTAGCGGCGCGTGTCATGCTTGACGGGTTTGCCGCGCGACGTAGCCGCCGGGAATGCAAGGCTTTATCTCCTTGTCTTTCAACGCTTCCCTGAACCAGTCAGCGTCATAACCGCGGTCGGCCAGCAACCACTCCGTCTTTGGCAGGCTGCCCAACAGGGCCGCCGCGCCGGTGCAGTCGCTTAACCGGCCTGCGGTCATGAAGAAGCGGATCGGGCGACCATCGGCGTCGGTGACGGCATGCAGCTTGGTGTTCATGCTGCTCGCCTGGGCAGCAGTGCTGCAACATGATCTGTACCTATGCCAGTTTCAGGAACCCTGGCATGGTTCTCATTTGATGGCAGTACCATCGGTGGCGCAGGAACCAGGCTGGGTTTTTCAACGCCAAGTGGCGGAGAGGGTGGGACTGGCACTGGTGAGCAAAATCAACGGCTTACCCTGTCAAACCTACGTCATTCCTTCCATTGAAAAACAAGGAAAATTCCCGCGTTTGTCAAACCTTCCGGGGTGATTGAAACCCAGAAAAGGAACAGCCGCCCCGCTGGAACGGGAACGGCTGTCGGAAGCGCACAAGATGACAACAGACATAGCACAAGACTCCCCAATCGGGCAACCGCTGGCCGATCTTCTGTCGATCGGCGCTGCGTTGCATTGGCTTCACCGTCGCCAAAAGCGACCGATTGCGGACGGCTGGTCTACTGCCCCAAAGGCATCCCGCGCCGACCTGGAACGGCAGTACATAGAAGGTGCTAACATCGGCATTCGCTTGGGTGAGCCGTCACTGACCCCGGCGGGCTATCTGCACGTCCTGGACCTCGATATAGACCGCCCCGAAGCTACTGACGCGGCGTGGGCAGCCGTCCGCCGGCTGGCACCTAACCTAGACCAATTGCCAGAGGTGATCAGCGGTAGCGGGGCAGGGCGGCACTTCTACTTTTTCAGTCCGACGCCCCTTCGATCGGCAAAGCTGGCCAAGGGCGAAGGCTGGCAAATTGAGTTGCTTGGAACAGGAAAGCAGGCGGTCCTTCCGCCGTCGATCCATCCGGACACGGGGCAGCCCTACCGCTGGCATCGCCCGATCGACTTTGACTTGCTTAGCTTGGGCATCGGGCCGACGGTGACAATCCGACAGGAAGCGCCCAAGACGGCCGACACTTCGGAACCCGACTGGACACGCGTCCGCAGCGCCCTGGATGCGATCACAGACGCGACTGACTATGACACATGGGTTAAGGTTGGCATGGCCCTGCACAGTGCTGGCAGCGGTTCAGCTGAAGCTTTCGGCATCTGGTGCGACTGGGCGAAGCAAGACCCGCGATACGATCAACGGGAACACCGGAATAAGTGGCGAAGCTTCAAGGGTCAGGGCACCGGCCTTGGAACCCTGTTCCTGATTGCCAAGGATCATGGCTGGACGCCGCCGGAACCCGTCTACGATTTCGATGATCTGCCCGCGCTAACCGAGACCGTTCGGCCGAAGGTTGGAGTCATTTTGGCCAAGAATGGCGAACTGAAGCCGACGCTGCACAATGCCATTCTTGTGTTGAAGAAAGTGAACCGAGACCAAGGCTACGTGATCCGCAAGAACTCGATGACCGGGCAAGACGAATGGCGCGCGGGGCCGATCAATGATGCGGACCTAGGCTTGATCCGCGTGGCGATCGAGCAAGCCGGAATGCACAATGTAGGAGCCGAACTTACAGCCGCCGCGGTTCGGGCGGTCGCAGAGTTAAACCGCTATCATCCGGTCCGGGATTGGTTGGCCCAACTGCCGCCCCACGACGGCAAGCGGCGCCTAGATACGTGGCTAACCGATTACATGGGGGCGGAGACCACGCCTTACAGCCGGGCAGTCGGTCGCGCCTTTCTGGTGGCAATGGTGGCGCGGGTGATGCAGCCCGGCTGCAAGCATGATCATGTGCTAGTTTTGGGCGGATCTCAGGGCATCGGCAAATCGACCGCCTGCCAAATCCTTGGCGGCGCATGGTCAGGCGACAACATGCCCTCAATTCGTGATGGGGCGCGGGAAGCCGGGTTGTACTTGCGCGGGCATTGGCTGGTCGAACTTGCCGAACTTGCCCCTTCCCGGAAAGCAGAGGCAGAGGACCTTAAAGCCTTTCTGAGCCGATCGACAGATGAGATCCGCGCGCCCTATGCGCGACGGGCAGACGTACTGCCGCGCCAATGCGTCTTTGTCGGAACCACAAATGAAACCGCCTTTCTAAAGGACGCGAGCGGCGGGCGGCGTTTCTGGCCCGTGACCTGTGGCGCGAAGATCGAGACCGAGGCACTGGCCAGCGACCGGGAACAGCTTTTCGCCGAAGCATTGGCTGCCTTCAATGCCGGGGAAGCCTGGCACCTGACCCCCGAAATGGAACGGCAGGCGGGGCTAGAGCAAGAGGCAGCCCGCGAAGAACATCCTTGGGAAGCGCAGATCAAAGGTTTTCTTGATGGGGACGACACTTTGGAGCGGCTGCCTAGAGATCGGGTCACGGTTTCCGAAGTGCTGACCATGCTCGGAATTCCAATGGAAAGGCAGCCGGGTAAGAGTTCCCGCGATGCTGCAAGCATCCTGAAAATGCTGGGCTGGACTCGCAAGCATACCGAGACCGGGAAGGCATGGGTGCCGCAATGATGGCTCAGGTTCAATCATCGACTACAGCAAACCGCAAAGGGTCGGAAACTGACCCCACTGACCCCATGCTGACCCCACGGAACGCACATGGGGTCAGGCGTTTTGTCACGCCTTTTCAGCTGGTTACGGGAAGGCTGACCCCACTGACCCCAGATAGCACCAAGAGACTACTTGGTGGACAATACAGCGCTTCACGGCACGGTATCCCTGTACCCCACGCTTCAGGAGGTAATATAGGGAATCTGGGGTCAGTGGGGTCAGTGGGGTCAGCAGGCTACAGTTGCGACCCTTGGCGCATGGGCGGGCAGATGGGCTTAGATCGAAGATCGGTTTCCCTTGGGTCCTCCCCGGTGGGGTGGCATCGCGGGGGACACAGACCGCAAAAGATTACGCTTTGCAGAAAAATTTCGATCAAGCATCCAATAGGTAAATCGTGTTGACCCATTTCCCGGAGTTGGATGATCTGCTTGGACCTATGGTGCAACAGACAGAGAAGCCCGCTGTCGATCAACTGGGCATCCCAGAGACGATGACCGAGCCTGAGCTTTCGGCGTTCTTCGGACTTACCGCGGCACGCATGAGGCAGCTTGCCCGCGATGGCGTTATGGTGCGGTCCAGTCGCGGCCGGTTCGACGTTCGAAAGTCGCTGCAAAACTACCTGTCCCGGCTGAGGGACGGGGCGAAGCTAGGCGGTAAGGCCGGGCCAGTCACCGACGAATTGAAGGCAGAGAAGCTTCGCCTGGCACGCGAACAGGCCGACAAGCTGGCAATCAATAACGCCGCATCGCGCGGCGAAATGGTCAGCACTGCCGAAGTGGTGAGGGAATGGGAAAACGTGTTGCGGGACGTTCGCGCCGCGCTTCTAGCGGTCCCGTCGCGCATTGGGTCGAAGCTGCCCCACCTTAGCGCGCATGACGTGGCGGAGGTCGGGGCGGAGATCAAAGCGGCACTTGAGGGGCTGGCAAATGGGGATTGAAGCAATCCGCCGGAAGGCGATGTTGGCCCTTCGCCCGCCGGCCGACGTGCCCTTAGCGAAGTGGATTGAAAGCAACGTGTATCTGCCGCAAGCCGCGTCCGCGCTGCCCGGCCGGATGAAGCTTTGGGCTTACCAAAGGGGCATCTGCGAAGCCCTCGATGACCCTGGAATCGAGCAAGTTACGGTGCTGAAATCCGCCCGCATCGGCTACACGGCGCTTCTATCTGGCATCATCGCTAGTCAGGTCGCAAACAGCCCGGCGCCGATCTTGGCAGTTCAACCGACGGCCGATGATGCGAGAGACTTTGCGGTGGACCTAGAAGCGGTGTTTGAAGCATCGCCAAGCTTGCGCGGTCTGCTTTCGACCGAAGCCGACGAGTCCGGTCGATCGACCATGCTAAATCGGCGGTTCAGCGGCGGGTCATTGAAATTCGTGGCAGCCAAGAGTCCGCGAAACTTGCGCCGCCATACGGCGAAAATTTTGATCCTGGATGAGATCGACGGCTTCGAAGTCTCACAGGAAGGCGACCCGATCGAACTTGCCACCATGCGAACGCTGACGTTCAGGGACAGGAAAATAATCGCGGGTTCAACTCCCGTTTTCGATTACGGGCCTGCGACCCGACTTTACGACAAGTCCGATAAGCGCATTTACGAATGCCCGTGCCCCTCGTGCGGAGAGTTCGCGGAAATTAAGTGGGCAGACATCCTGTGGCCTGAAGGTGATCCGGACGGGGCGCACTGGGTTTGCCCTAACAACGGCTGCGTTGTGATAGAGGCGCAGAAGCCGGCGATGGTTGCAAAGGGCCGGTGGAGAGTCACGGCGCCCCATGTGAAAGGCCACGCCGGGTTTAAGATCAATGCACTGGTCAGCCCGCACTTCAACGCACGGTGGGGCAAGCTGGCGGCCGAATTCCTGGAAGCGAAGAAAAGCCCTGAGACACTTCAGACGTTCACGAACCTTGTGCTTGGCGAGCCGTGGTCTAGCGGAGCCGAAGACCTGGACGAACACGAATTGTTCGGCCGCCGTGAGGCGTTCAACCTGACCTCGCTGCCTGAAGACGTTTTATTTCTGACCCTTGGCGTGGACTGCCAAGATGACCGGCTAGAAGCCGTGATCATGGGCCACGGCCGAAGCGATATTCTGGCCCTAGATCATCGGGTGTTCTGGGGGCCAATCGACGGTGAGGCGGTATGGCAGGATCTCGACTCTTTGCTGAAGGAAGTTTGGAAGCATCCGAACGGCGGCACCATCCGGATCGACGCGGCTTGCATCGACTCCGGCGACGGTGGACATACAGAAATCGTGAACAGCTTCACGCGGCCACGGTACGGCCGGCGCGTGGTCTCGATCAAAGGGGTGCCGGGGTTCAGCCGGCCGTTCCTGCAAAAGTCAGGCACCAAGGGCCAGCTGCTTTGGCTGGTGGGGTCGGATGCGGTGAAGTCGCAGTTGTTCGCCCGCCTGGCGCGGGGAATGGGCGTCCGGTTCGGCGATGCGCTGGAACCGGTGTTCTTCGAACAGCTGGCCAGCGAACGGAAAGTGGTGCGCTATGCGCGCGGGGTGCCGCAAGCCCGGTTCGAGAGGATCAAGGGCAAGCGCGCTGAGACACTTGACGCTACCGTGTATGCTTGGACTGCCCGACAACTGATCGGGGTGAACCTTGACAGACGGGCCGAAGAACTATCGACTGAAGCAGCGCCGAAAAAGGCTGCAACAGTAATTCGCAGCAAGTGGTTGGAGCACATGCACCGGCGCCTGCGGATGGATGTCATGGAACACCAGCGTGTGCGGTGTCTCCATCACCGTCTTGTTGGGAATCTCGCCGCGCAGGATGCGGGCAAAGATGTTCGTCGGATCATAGCTGTAGGGCATTGTCTCAATCCACGAATAGGTAATCGGTCGCCGCGATCTCACGCGCCTTGTCCACCGGAATGTCCAGAAACTCGGCCAGGGGCAAGGTGTTTTCGTCCACGCTCGCGCCTTGCCGGATCCGCGCATAGCCCGGCAGGTTCATGTCGCGAATCCGCTCGCTTTCGAACTTTACGTCATAGCGGATCGTCGGCAGCAACCGCGCGAGTGTTCCCGGTGGGGTGCGCTCGCTGGCCAACCCGACCCGCACAGCGTGGCCGATCAGATAGTCGTCGCTAAAGTCGCACTCGATCTCAAGAATCCGCACCGTCGCCCGATCGCTGTAGAAATCCTGCATCAACTCGGTGTTGGCCGGATCGACGCACACCACCAGATGGTCGGTCTGCCAATAATCGAACAGCATCCTGACCAGCGCCCGGCGATGCCGCATCCGCTTTTCCAGCGTGGTCTGGATGCCGCCCAGGTCGGGCAAGACGGTATCCGCCTCGTTGAACAGGTAATCGATCGCCGGCAGGTTGGTCACGCTGCGCACCCGGTCGACCAGGCGTTTGGCGACATGCCACTTCTTGCAGGTCACCATCATCAACGTGCGGTCGCGCCCGATCGTCGCTTCCGCCTCCCAGAAGCGCGGCGCAAATCGGCGGCCGATCCGGCCGCGCCCGGTCAGGAACTGGAACTGCCGCTTGCCCTCGTCCGAGGTTTCGAATTTCAGCCCGGTTTCGGAATAAAGCTCGCCCAGCCTCTCCTTCAGGCGCGTCGCATCCGTGCTGATCTTGCGGGCAAACAGGAAGTCCTGGCTCAGCAGCATGTCGTGCTGATCGTCATAGAACGTCACCGGCATGCCGTAATCGCTGAACAACAGAAAGGTCAGTGTCCGCGACCTGATTTCGCGGTCCGGCACCAGATGCCGCACCACGGTCTGGAAAAAGGTCTCGTCCGGAATCCAGGTCGTCGCGAAGAACCGCATGACGTCGGGGCGGCGGTCGCAGAACTCCAGCACCGCCTCCACCGTCCGCCGGCGCAGGCACCACCACTGGCTGCCGATCTGAATCCGCAGATCAGCCGGAACCTTGCGCGCCAGCCCCAGCGACGCCTGCAAGTGCATCGACCGGTAGAACCACGCCTTCCTTCCCCGCTCGTTGAACCAGTGGCGATAGATCAACCGCTCTTCCTTGATCCCCGTCTTGACCGACATTCCCCAAGTGGCCTGCCGCTTGACTTCAAGATCGCCTGATTTTGCTCGCTGGGCAAGCGTTTTTCGCCCCGAGCGGTGTCTGTCGT
>LNFM01002022.1_pt1 | contig 80637 bp, 83 predicted proteins | sample 596031 | NCBI WGS metagenome assembly LNFM01 (sample SAMN04254537, study PRJNA301005) | activated carbon metagenome | isolation source: dual media filters at the Ann Arbor, Michigan drinking water treatment plant | place: USA: Ann Arbor | reverse complement strand
ACAACCATAAAAAAGACAGCGTGGTATACACCGGCACGCACGACAACAATACCACCCTCGGCTGGTTCCAGGAATTATCTTATCCCGCGCAAAACTACATCATGGAATATCTGGCCAAACCGCTGGAATCCATGCCCTTGCCATTGATACGCAGTGCGCTTGCTTCGGTGGCGTGTCTGGCAATCATTCCCATGCAGGATGCATTACGGCTCGACGCCACACACCGCATGAACTTGCCCGGTACCGCGCAGGGTAACTGGCGCTGGCGCTATACGTGGGATCAAGTGCCAGCCGACCTGGCGGCGCGTTTGCGGCGCATGGTGGAGATGTACGGTAGGTTGTGAGGGGGCTACCTTGCTATATTGCCCCATTGCTGGGGTATTTTCATTTGTTGCCTGGATGATCTGCAATTAAAGCGGGATTCGCATTGAATCTCTTGGGGTTTGGAACCCTCGCTACGCTCTCTCTGCAGCTTGCTGCGTTTATTGTCATCGCCCTTATCATTTCAGGCGAAGTGAGCAACTGTGTTTCAAGTCAAGCTATTTTGGTAACAAAATGATTTTCATTCCAAGGTTTGCCAGACTTCATAATCGCATTGAGGATTGTTAACAGCTTATGCATACACGCCACCAACGCCACTTTCTTTGGCTTGCCTTTGCTCAGCAGCCGGTCATAAAACACCTTGATGACCGGATTGTAACGAGCCGCACTCAAGGCTGCCATGCATAACGCACAGCGCACATCAGCCCGCCCGCCCCAGGTGAAACGCTTACCCTGGTGCTTGCCGCTATCGCAGTTCAACGGCGCAACGCCGACCAACTTTGCGATCTGTTCGTGGCTCAATCCACCCAGCTCGGGCAGTGCCGCCATCAGACAAGCCTGTGTGCCTGTCCCGATGCCTTTAAAGTTCTTGAGCAAGGCCAGCTTGGCCGCAAAGTGGTCTTTAAGTTGGGCGTCAATAGCCTGGTCAATACCGGCAATCTGCTTATTGAGCATTTTACGCACCGCATCAATACTTTTGCGCTGTGTCGGATGGCTCATGGCCCGGCGGTTATCTTCAGCCACCCGCATCTGGATAAGCTGGCTGCGTCGCACGATCAATGCCTGCAACCGGGCTTGCTGTGCATCGGGCAGGCGCATCAGCAACTGTTCACGCCGCTCAGACTGGTATAGTGTTCGGGCAAAGTGGCTCAACATTCGTGCATCAATCGCGTCAGTCTTGGCTAAATACCCCATCGCTTTGGCAAAGTCGCGTGCTTGGCGCGGGTTGACGATCATCACTGGGAGTCCTGCGCTACACAGTGCCATCGCCGCTTCGCGCTCAAATCCACCGGTCGCCTCAATGACAACCGCAGCAATGACACCAGACTCAGGTTGCACCGCTTTAAGGGTCGCTAGCAAAGACGTGATCCCGGCCCCATCGTTACTTAAATTCTGTGTCTTACCTTTACCATCCAAAGCAAGCTCTAACGTGTCCTTGGATACATCAATACCCACAAAAATCAATTCGGAATCGTTTATCATGTCCCATCCTTGCAAATACGCGGTCATTAAAAAATTACATGCCGTCAAACAACTGTTCGGGCTGCGGATAAACGGTCGGTACTGCACGCCAAATGCTCACTTATGGGCTTGGTGTCCCAAAGGGATGACGGGCTATGCAGACCTTCCGAACACTGCACTACTTACTATCAGGTGAAGCATACAAGGGATCTTAAGATTTCTCGCTGCGCTCGAAATGACAGGAGAATCCTTCGCCGCTTGCGGTGGGATTCTTTATTCCTGGCGCTGACGCGACCGGGACATCCCAAGCCCGATCAACCCCGCGCCAAAGAGCAGCAAGATACCCGGTTCGGGGACGGCGTTTGCGCTGATAACATTGACGCGACCGCTGACCAGTGATGCATTCACCGGAACACCACCCTGAAAGGCCAGCGCGTCGAGATTAGTCGCCATGAGCAATGAACTGGTGCCCAGCGCATTGGCCGTGAAGTTGAACAGCGCTACGGTGATGGGACTGGAACCGGCGAGGCTAAAGGGATCTGTTACGCTGGAATAGGAGAAGTAATCAAAATTTGCCAGGTAACCGGGCGTGATGCCGAGATCCGAAGTGGACAGCGTGTCAGCCTCATTAATGTCGATAAATGAAAGGGCAACGTTATCCCAGGTTTCTATAGGCGACATATCGGCCAACGCTCCCGCAACGGGACTTCCAACACCGGCGAGCACCATCCCACTGTCGTTGTAATTCACATCAAACGAAACCGTGTCGATCAGCGTGGCGCTATCGTAATCGCTCAGCACCACGGCAACAATGAAGTTGTTCCCCAGCAGCACATTCCGTGAACCCTGGATGCCGGGCGCGGCGGTGTCGAGATCAAACGACAACACCGGAACTGCCCAAGCCGGGCTTGAACCCAGCGCAGCCACGAACGCACCCGCGATAAAACGATTAATGTACATACAACCCCCTGAAAATGCCATTTTATTGTATATTTATCGAGCTACGGGGGTGTTACACTTCGCCCCGCAGCCGCTACATTGGTGAGTGACTCTCACAATAGCGGAACATCTTCTTTGTCTTTGCTGTCAGACAGAAGAGTATCAATATCTGTATATCTTACTGTTTAAGATATAGTTACAGCAAAGTCGTTGTCAAGCGATTTGCGTGAACTTTTTATTAAATTTTTGACATTTCACCAAGCAAGGAAATATTATTCGATGAGCGATTTACCCGTAGCCAAACTCAGCCTGACCGAAGCGGTGATCGCGCACTTGCTACGGCAAAGTGCCACGCCGCTGTTTGGGCTGGAGTTGGTACGCCGTTCACCTACCGGCGAGTTCCAGCTTAAGAAGGGCACGATCTACGTCACGCTGGAACGCATGGAGAATAAGGGATTGGTCACTTCTGAACGCGAAACATCACCGCCGCCGAATCTCAAGGAAGGCGCGTTTTATATTCCCCGACGCATGTATACGCTGACGCCGAAAGGATTAGAGGCCTTGGCCGCCACGCAAGAGGCGATTGCCCAGGTTCACAGTTTTATGGCGGAGTCGTGAGATGGGCAATATACACGCACGCCAGGCAGGATGCCTAAGTGTGGTGGGCGCAGGGATGCGCAAGAACCACCGCTCGGGAGCCGCTTTCGAAACCCTGGATCGCGGCGTGATGCTGGCCGCTCTCGGCGGCATGGCGTTCAATGGATTGGAGGTATCGCTGGGTGGGATGGCATTAACAGCGACAGCAGCGACGACCTATGGGCTGGCGCGCAACCGCATCGCTAATCTTGATGATTTCGGCGGCGCGGCAACGATTCCCCCGCCACCCGGCATCAATCTCGCGCAGTTCACGTGGATCTGTCAATGGCTGGGAAGCAGGCGATTGTTTGACGGGCTGCTCGAAGATCTCATCGACCCCCACATCGGCGGCACACCCGAAGCGGCGCGCCAGTACATACGAGAAACGCTCTGGCTCACCATCAGGTTTCACATCAAAACAAAACTCTTGAGCTTGCTCTGGCTCGATCGTCCTCATTAAGAAAATCACGGATATGTCATTTCGCCGCTCCTGCGCATCCATGCGCTCGCGGCACTTGTGCTTCCCTGCACATCGAACCAGCGGGAGAAATCCTTGTCTGGAGTCTCGAACGAAGGTGAGAGATCTTTGGGAGATCTTCCGGCGATTTCTCGGCAACCGCTCCCTGCATTGCTCTACCTAACGTAACGTAAAGCTAAGCGGTGGCGTAGCCGTCCGCTTGAGCGCGGGGTTATGCCGCAGCTTCGTCTGGAAGCTTCCAACCGGGAAACACCAGGACGCCGGGATGGCACTTAAGCGCCGTGGCCAGAATTTTTGCCCGCTCAACCCCCAATCGGACACGATCATTTTCAATGGCCGAAATAGTGGCTTGGGAAATTCCAGTAAGCTGGGCGAGTTGGTTCTGACTCAATTCCTGGAGATCGCGAAGAATACGTACCGACTCACCAACCGAGACGGTAATGCGTTGTTTGGCTGGGCGATAGTCTTTCATTTTATGGTTTCCGATAATCGTGTGCGGTTATGGACGCGACCTGAAACAGAAGATCCTCTGCAACAATGCGGTAGATCACGCGCCACTGAAACCCAACACTGGAAGAGCGGTAGCCACGCCATTCACCAGAAAGGGCTTCATCATGAAACCCTTTGATCAGGCGGAGCCCGGGTGGGCCAGATATTGTGGTGATGTCTTTCCATTTCTCGTATCGCTTGAGAATATCTTTCGGGATTGCTTTAACCTGTTTTCCGATCCGACGATGCTCTTCTATGCTCCACATGCCATATTATGGCTATATCTATTATGGCATGTCAATACCGTAAGTCGCTATTGCGGCATAACATCAATTAGATCCTCACTGCGTTTCGGGATAACAATAAATTCTTTCGATGTGACCCCAACCCCTGCAGCGGTTTGATCCAATTCAAAGTGCCTCAAGACCACATGGCGCATAATTTGCATTTCATTTAGGAAGAAGTCAGCGGCGGGACGTTGAAAAGAGTAGAAATCAACGCTTGATAAATCATTAAAGATTTGAATATAACGGTAAATATATGGATTTTATGCAAATGCAGCCGAGATCAACAAACATGCAACCCACGGTAAATATGGCCGTGGATGCCCCTGCGGGAAAAGCTGCAGTAAGTGATTCATCTGCCAATAGTTTTTCTGATACGCTGGAATCGGCGCTAGGTTTAAACGAGGACACCGAGCCTGCAGCCACTGCGCTGCCGGGTGCTCCGCAAGAAGCTTTATTGAATAACGGTGGTATGCCACTCTCCCCGCAGGGACAGCAGGAAGCGGGCGCAGAGCGGCAAGATATGCCGGTAGAGAACGGCCTTTTGCCGCCTGCGCCTATGATGCCAATAGTGATGCCGCCCTCTGCAGCAGTTAACTCAACCACCCTGGCCGCAGCGAGCGTTATAGAGAGTGCGACGGCAAGTCTGATGCAGAAAGAGTCTGGTACATTGACGAGCGCGCTGCTTCTTTTGAAGGCCAGGAGCATGGACGCCGCGCTGAATGCGTCATTATCACCGGTCTTATCCCCATCGACTGCCACTGCTTTGCCACTCCCTCCCACAAGCTCGCAAAGTGTTATGGGGTTACCGATGAGGCCAGAGATGCTAGTGCCAGCTTTGGCTCTTGTGGCATCACCGCTGCAAAATAAAATCAGCGCTGATGTTTTAGCAGACCTTGGGAAGATGGTGAATGAGAATCTATTTCAAACTCCCGCAATGGTAGCGGCTCCCGGTGAGAATAGCAGTTTGCCCAATACAGCAATGGTTAATATTCAGTCCGGCGGCATTTCTAATACGCTTGCCTTGACCAGTGCACCCGCCATCACAATACCGTTGGGGTCAAGTGGTTGGGATCAGGAGCTAGGTGGCCGCGTGCAGTGGATGATGACGCAAGGCTTACAGGCCGCGGCGTTGCATATTAATCCGCCGCATCTTGGGCCGATTGAAGTGCGTATTGTTATGGATCAGGATCAGGCGAGCATTTCATTTAATGCCTCGCATATGCTTACACGCGATGCGCTCGAAGCATCTATTCCAAAATTGCGCGATATGCTTAATGATAATGGCTTGAATTTAGCGAATGTGAATGTCGCGTCAAATTCATTTTCAGATCAACGCGGACAACACCCCGGCTCTGCTGCAATACACCCAATATTTTCCGCCATGGATAATGCCATTGACGATGTTCCCTTGCAGGAAGCACAGAGTCAAACCATCAGAAATTTAGTTGATTATTATGCTTGATGAATAAAGTGGGATACTGGGTTTCGGTTTACTGTCATCCCGAACGCAAAGAATAACTGTCATCCCGACCCCCGCGAAAGCGGGGGGAGGGATCTTTTAAGATTCCTCGCGGTGCCCGGAATGACATAGAACATCCTCACCAGACGGATTTTATTATCCATCTGAATGCGATGAGGAATCTGGCCTAGAGTCATCACCACCTTCACAATGACCTTCATTGCTGCACTCACCCATCAAAATCCCCGCCATATTTTCGCCATGCTAATGCCACTGTAGTTGTCAATTTGCTGTCAGCCTCCTGAAAAATATCTTTAACACACTAATTTATATGTATAAAAAATAAAACATTTTTATGGCATGGCGCTTGCTTGTGTTCCTGCAGGCAGACCATCATTGATCGCAAGGAGTCACGCATGGCAGTTCAGAATCTGGATAAAGAAGATAATGAAAAGGAGGAGGCCGCACAAGACACCCCCAAGAAAAAATTTTCGATGGGTAAGATAATCATCATTCTTATAAGTGTACTGGTGCTGGCGGGAGGAGGGGCGGGAGCCTATTTTTACTTTGGTCAAGCTCGTGAAGGTGACGCCACTGCTGGTGCCGCAGCAGGGGAAGCTACAGCAGGAAAAAGTGTTAATCATGCTAAGGCGGCGCCTGTTTATTATGCCTTTGATCCCGCTTTTGTAGTTAATTTTCAGGACAACTCCGCGATTCGTTTCTTACAGGTGACGATTGAAGTGATGTCGCGCGACCCCGTGGCCATTGAAGCGGTTAAAACCCATATGCCGGTTATTAGAAATGGTCTGGTGTTACTTTTTAGCAGCCAAACCCCAGAAAATATTATGACTCGTGAAGGAAAAGAAAAAATTCGTACGGATGCTTTAAAAGAAATACAAAAAGTCATGACAGAGCAAACGGGGTCGCCCAGTATTGAGGCGGTTTATTTCACTGGTTTTGTGATGCAATAATTATATGGCTGTTAGTGACATTTTATCCCAAGACGAAATTGATGCGCTGTTGCATGGTGTCGATAGTGGTGATGTAGAAACAGAAAAAGATGATCTTCTGCCTGATGGATCAGCGCGCCCTTATAACTTTACCAGCCAGGACCGTATTGTACGTGGACGGTTGCCCACACTGGAAATGATCAATGAGCGCTTTGCCCGCCATTTTCGTATCAGTCTCTTTAATATGTTGCGCCGTTCCCCGGAAATATCGGTGGGTGGGGTGCAAATGCTCAAGTTCGCTGAGTATGTGCATAGCCTGTTTGTTCCCACCAGCCTGAATATGGTGCAGATCCAACCATTACGCGGAACAGCACTTTTTATTTTTGATCCAAAGCTTGTTTTTATTGTGGTTGATAATTTTTTTGGTGGGGAAGGACGGTTTTACACGCGTATTGAAGGCCGGGAATTTACGCCTACAGAAATGCGCGTTATCCAGATGCTGTTGCAACAGGTATTCAAGGATATGAAAGAGGCTTGGACACCTGTAATGAAAGTGGATTTTGAATATATGAGTTCCGAAGTTAACCCTCAATTTGCAAATATTGTTAGTCCGACGGAGGTAGTTGTTGTGACTACTTTCCATATAGAGCTTGATGGCGGTGGCGGGGATTTGCATGTGACCATGCCTTATTCAATGATTGAACCAATTCGGGAACTTCTTGACGCAGGCATGCAAAGTGATCGTTCTGATGTTGATGAAAGATGGTTAATTGCGCTAAGGGAAGAAATGCAGGAAGTCCCTATAGAAGTCAGCGCGGTTCTTGCTGAGGCAGATATTAATATTAGAGATCTTCTTAATATGAAGGCAGGTGATGTTATTCCAATAAATATCCCTGATACAGTTATGTTACGCGCTGAAGATGTACCGGTATATAGAGGCGTTTTTGGAGTTTCAGGCGGTAAAAATTCCATTAAAGTCCTGGAGCCAGCAAAGCATTCATCTCAAGAATAAATTGTGGAGTAAAACATGAGTGACCAAGTGATTGACGTTAACAATGAGGGTGTAGTCGATGAGTGGGCGGCCGCACTTGCGGAACAAACCGGAAGTAGTCCTGATAAGGGTAGTTCCGGTAATACAGATTATGCGCGTGCACAGTTTCAGGAGCTAAGAACAGAGACACGCACCACAGGACAATCCACAGATATTAACATGGACGTTATTCTGGATATTCCCGTTACCATTTCCATGGAAATAGGCAGAACCATGATCAATATACGCCAGTTATTGCAACTGAACCAGGGCTCCGTGGTCGAGCTGGACCGGCTCGCAGGTGAACCGATGGATGTATTAGTCAATGGCACATTGATCGCGCATGGAGAAGTAGTGGTGGTTAACGACAAATTCGGCATTCGCCTGACGGATGTGATTAGCCCGGCAGAACGTGTCAAGAAACTTAAATAATGAAAATCCATAATAAATATATCGCTGGTTCATGGGTATTGTTTGCATTACTGTTTTATTTTCCCAGGATGGTTTTTGCTATTGAGAAACCACCTGTTCAAATAACGCCGCCATTATCTCCTGGCGTGTCTGGCGGGAGTCTTGTGCAGGTTACATTAGGTCTTCTGCTTGTGCTCGCCATGATTGTCGGTATTGCGTGGTTATTACGTCGTTATGGCCGCCTTCAGTCAGCAGCGAGTGGATCGCTAAAAATTATCGGGGGTTTATCCATTGGCCCGAGAGAGAGGGTGGTGTTGCTGCAAGTAGGTGATACCCAGTTATTAGTTGGTGTTGCACCTGGCAGGGTGCAGACGTTGCATGTATTGGATGAACCTTTGATCATGCCAGAAACAAGTCCTTCATCCAGTATTTCTGGTGGTATTAGTGGTAATGATGTAAGGAGTTTTGCTGAGCGTTTAAGTATGGCAATCAAGCAGCGAAAAGCAACATGAGAACATTTTTTTTGATAAGTGGATTATTCCTTTTGTCTGCAAGTGTGGCAGTGGCGGCTCCCGGCATTGATGTGGCCACGGTGACGAACGCACCCGGCGGAGGGCAAACCTATACCGTAAGCATTCAAACCTTGATTTTCATGACGCTGCTGTCTTTATTGCCGGCGGGTTTGTTAATGATGACGGCGTTCACGCGCATTATCATAGTATTGGCTATTCTTCGCCAAGCCTTGGGCACGGGCGCTACCCCCACTAACCAGACCCTGCTCGGCCTTGCTTTGTTCCTGACATTTTTTGTGATGTCGCCGGTTTTTGATAAGGCAAATGAGAGCGCGTTAACGCCTTATATGGACGGAAAGATATCTGCACAAGAGGCGATTAATAATGCACGGGCGCCTTTCAGGGATTTTATGTTAGGGCAAACCCGCGACAGTGATATTGAATTATTTGCACGTATTTCTGGCAAAGAATCTATTGAATCACCCGAGATGGTGCCATTTTCATTGCTTGTTCCAGCTTTTGTTACCAGCGAATTGAAAACGGCATTCCAGATAGGTTTTATTATTTTTATTCCCTTCCTGATTATTGATCTGGTCGTCGCAAGTGTATTGATGTCCATGGGTATGATGATGTTATCCCCCATGGTAATTTCGCTGCCTTTCAAGTTGATGCTATTTGTGTTGGTGGATGGTTGGGCGTTAATTATAGGTTCATTGGCGGCCAGTTTTAACTAGCCAACGTGCTGTATTAAAAGGCAAGACTCATGACTCCAGAATCCGTTATCCATATTGGCAGAGAAGCCCTGGAAGTAACTGTTTTGCTTCTTGCCGTATTGCTATTGCCTGCCTTTGCAATCGGTTTGTTGGTCAGTATGTTCCAGGCGGCTACGCAAATAAATGAAGTAACACTCAGTTTTATTCCCAAGTTGCTGGTGACACTGCTGGCTATCGTTATAGCGGGCCCGTGGATGATAAATGTTCTGGTGGATTATATGCGGCGTCTCATAGAAAGCATACCCAGTATTATAGGATAGCGCTAATGCGTACCAATGAATATAACGCTCTGCTATTCCTGGTGAATGTTAAGATTTCTCCCGGCAACTGCTCCTGCGTTGCCCTATCTTCCGCCGTGCATGGATGCACAAGTGCCGCCAGAGGCAGGATGCCGGAAGCAGCCGCCATCCATGGCGGTCGCCTTTTGTCGAAATGACGTAAGGTCACACACTTTGTCATTCCGAGTCTCGAACGAAGGTGAGAACTTTGAGGAATCTTTTTGGAACACACGAGAATTAGTAAATGCAATTTACTGATGCCGATTTAACTTCATGGGTGGCTCTGTATCTTTGGCCATTATTCCGCATTGCTGCTCTCATTAGTGTTGCCCCAATATTTGGCGCGCAAAATGTGCCAATACGTATTCGTGTGGGGCTTTCTCTGGCAATTACCATGGTCATAGCCCCGGCATTGCCACCCATGCCGACGGTTGACCCGATAAGCTCTACCGGATTTATTATTCTTATGCAGCAGATTTTGATCGGGCTGATAATGGGTTTTACTTTGCGTCTGGTATTCGCGGCATTTGTGCTGGCAGGGCAACTGATCGGGCAAACCATGGGGCTGGGTTTTGCTTCGATGGTTGATCCGCAACATGGTGTTCAAGTACCCGTGGTCAGCCAATTTTACCTGATTCTCGTTACGCTACTGTTTCTGGCTTTGAATGGCCACTTGATATTACTGGAAGTGCTGGCCGGAAGTTTCAAATCCTTACCAGTAGGTGAACATGGCATCACAACCCATGGACTATGGAGTGTTGTCATGTGGGGTGGACAAGTTTTTTCCGGGGCAGTTCTGGTTTCTCTTCCGGCGATGACGGCATTGCTGGTGGTGAATGTGGCCTTTGGCGTGATGACACGCGCCGCGCCGCAACTGAACATTTTTTCTATTGGGTTTCCGGTAATGATTTTTCTCGGCCTGGTGATTATGTTGATGAGCCTGCCTGTATTACTCCCTCAGTTGACCTATATGGTGAATGATGCGTTTACGCTCATTCAAGAGCAAATTATTACTTCAAAATAAGATGACAAAATAATAGATGGCCGCGCAAGACACCGGGCAGGAACGCACAGAACAGGCGACACCCAAGCGCCTGCAAGACGCGCGTGAAAAAGGGCAGATTGCCCGCTCGCTGGATCTCAATTCCACCGTAATTCTGTTAGCTGCAGCAGGTGGTTTAATGGTGCTGGGTGGTCGCATGACGGCCGGGCTTCTTGAGGCGATGCGCCAGAATTTTAATATTAACCGCAGCGCCATTTTTGACCCTAACACTTTGTTTAAATCACTGGAAGACTCCACCAGCACGGTATTAATCGCACTGGCGCCTTTTTTTATTTTGATGGTGGTGGCCGCTGTGTCTGCACCCATGGCGTTAAGTGGATGGTCCATAAATGCCAAGTCACTGGGGTTTAAATGGGAGAAGCTTAATCCCCTGTCGGGCCTGAAGCGAATATTCGGCCCACAAGGTTTAATGGAATTATTCAAGGCGCTGGCAAAATTTCTGGTATTAGGCGCTGCGGCGGTTTTTTTATTATGGAACATGATGGGCTCTTTTATGGGGTTGGGTAGCGAGCCGTTACCGGAGGCATTAAGCCACGTTGCCCAACTTATAGGATCATGCTTTCTGACATTAAGTGCGGTGATGGTGCTGATCGCCTTGGTGGATGTGCCTTTCCAGCTGTGGAATCATAGTCGCCAGTTAAAGATGACTCTTCAGGAAACAAAAGATGAATACAAGGAAACGGATGGTAATCCTGAGATCAAAGGGCGTATCCGTAGTCAGCAACGCGAGATGGCGCAGCGCCGCATGATGGCAGAAGTGCCCAAGGCGGATGTGATTATTACCAATCCTACGCATTACGCCGTGGCTTTGCGTTATAACCCAGACAAGATGCGCACACCTATTGTAGTGGCTAAGGGTAAAGATTTGATGGCTATGCAAATCCGCAGCATCGGCGTGACGCATCGCGTGCCGATTCTGTCATCTCCGGCGTTGGCACGCGCCCTGCATCATAGCACTGAGCTGAACCACGCTATTCCGGCGGGGCTTTATTTGGCGGTAGCTCAGGTGCTTGCTTATGTATATCAATTGAAGAAACGCCAAAACTATGACGCCTCTTATGATGGTACGCCGGTGCCACTGCTGGATGTGCCGATTCCTGAAGAATTAAAGCGTGACATATAGTCCTAAAAAAAGATGTGCTCTTCTGGAGACGTAATATGACCCCAAGCTCAGCGTTAATGCCTGCGCACTGGCGCGACTGGATGCGCAGTGGTTTAGGTGTGCCAATATTCATGATGATGCTGCTGGCGATGATGGTGGTGCCGTTGCCGCCTTTGCTGCTGGACATATTTTTTAGCTTTAGCATTGCGTTGGCATTGGTAATTTTGCTCACCAGTGTATATGCGCAAAAACCGCTGGATTTTGCATCGTTCCCTACCATATTGTTGCTGGCTACGCTGCTGCGGCTGGCGCTGAATATCGCCTCGACACGCTTGATTTTAATGGAGGGCCATAATGGCACGGATGCGGCGGGTGATGTGATTCATGCGTTTGGCGAGTTTGTCATTGGCGGTAATTATGCAGTAGGCTTTATCGTGTTTGCGATTCTGGTGATTATCAATTTTGTGGTGGTTACCAAAGGCGCGGGGCGTATTTCTGAAGTAAGCGCACGCTTTACCCTGGATGCCATGCCGGGCAAGCAAATGGCGGTTGACGCGGATCTTAATGCAGGTGCGATTACGGCGGAAGAGGCGAAGGAGCGACGTAAAAACATTGTAGAAGAGGCTGATTTTTACGGTTCGATGGATGGCGCCAGTAAATTTGTGAAAGGTGATGCTATTGCGGGCATTCTTATCCTGTTCATTAATCTTATCGGTGGATTCATTATTGGTGTAGTGCAACATGATATGAGCTTCAGCGATGCACTACGTACCTATACATTGTTGACGATTGGTGAGGGTCTGGTGACGCAGATTCCAGCATTGGTGTTGTCTGTTGCGGCTGCCATTATGGTCACGCGTGTGTCGAGCGCGCAGAACATGGGCAAACAGATTTTGCTGCAATTGTTTGATAATCCCCGTGCGTTAGGTGTTGCGGCAGGGGTGCTGGGGATTATGGGCATAATTCCCGGCATGCCAAATGTTGCATTCCTCACTCTCGCCGCGATTGCCGGTGGCATAGCCTATATGATTGCGCAGCGTAAACAGGCGGCGTTATTAGTGCCGACGACGGCATTGCCGGCGAAATCAATGGAGCCTGTTGCCGAAGCGCGGGATTTGAGCTGGGACGATGTGATGCCCGTGGACACCATTGGACTCGAAGTGGGTTATCGGCTGATTCCCATGGTGGATAAAAATCAAGGTGGGCAGTTGATGGGGCGCATCAAGGGCGTGCGCAAGAAGTTGACTCAGGAGTTAGGTTTTCTGGTGCCGTCAGTGCATATCCGTGACAATCTGGATCTGGCACCCAACGCGTATCGTATCAGTCTGTTGGGTGCAACCGTGGGCGAAGCGGAAATTTATCCTGAACGTGATCTTGCGATTAATCCCGGCCAGGTATTCGGTACGTTGCAAGGTCTACCGGGCAAGGATCCTGCCTTTGGGTTGCCGGCCATCTGGATTGAAACGGGACAGCGTGAACATGCCCAGACGCTGGGCTATACCGTGGTGGATTCAGGCACGGTTGTCGCCACTCATCTAAGTCAGATTTTGCAAAGCCATGCCCACGAATTGCTGGGTCGTGAAGAAGTTCAGCAGTTGCTGAATAGCCTGGCAAAAACAGCACCAAAATTGATAGAAGACCTGGTGCCCACGACGCTGTCTCTGGGTGTGATACTGAAAGTTTTGCAGAATTTACTTGAAGAGCGGGTTTCTATCCGTGATATACGGACGATTGCCGAAACATTGGCAGGTCATGCGCCCAAGAGTCAGGATCCCGCCGTACTGACGGCTGCGGTGCGCATCGCATTGGGTCGATTAATCGTTCAACAAATCAATGGGATGGCCCAAGAACTCCCGGTTATCACTTTGGATCCTGGCCTGGAACAGATATTGCAGAACTCTATACAGACATCGGGTTCAACGGGCATAGGTTTAGAACCAGGCTTGGCAGAAAGGATGCATAGCGCGTTAGTACAGAGTGTGCAACGCCAGGAATTGGCGGGACAGCCCGCAATCTTGTTAGTGCCTATGCCGCTGCGTTTGCCTTTGGCACGGTTGGTAAGGCATTCGATCTCAGGGTTGCATGTACTTGCATACAATGAGATACCCGATAACAAACAGATCAGAATCATAGCGACTGTAGGAAAATGATTCTCCCAGTCCGATAAGTATCCAGTATAAATAAAAGGTATGCGGGATGAAGATGAAACGGTTTTTCGCTGCCGACATACGTCAAGCGATGCGCAAGGTGCGTGATGAGTTCGGCTCGGATGCAGTAATCCTGTCTAACCGCCGTGTAGACGGAGGCGTTGAAATAGTTTCTGCTATTGATTACGACGAATCATTGGTAAGCAATGCGGAGAATGCGCATCAAGATCATATGCAGTCCGCTCCATTTTTATCTGCAAGTGCTTCAACAGCGCCGTCGGATATAGCCTCAGAGTCCGCAAAAATCCCCCCTTTTAAATCTCTCTATGATGCCCCAGCCTACGCTGTGCCAATGGAAAAATCGGCATGGGATGATGAAGATAATATCCACCCTGGAAATTTTTCATCAGTAGAACATATCAACCCGGATGTTCGTGGGCGCGGGTTCGATTCGCAAAGATACCGTGAAAATACCGATGATCTTGCGCACCATAACAAACAGCAGCACAACGAAGCACTTCAGGACATGTGGCTTGAAATTAAAGCATTGCGGGGATTGCTTGAAAATCAGTTGTCCACACTTGCCTGGGGTGAGCTGACACGTAAACATCCCCAGCAGGCAGAGTTATTCCAACGCCTGATGAAGCTGGGCTTAAGTTCAACTTTATGCCGTCAAGTCGTCGCTAAAATTCCTGCTGGCATTGCCCAGGCACCTGATATTGAGGCGCTATGGCGGCGTGCCTTGGGGATATTGGCTCATGAAGTGCCGGTATTGGATGATGACATTCTTACCCATGGTGGAATTGTTGCCTTGATAGGACCGACCGGCGTAGGAAAAACTACTACAGTCGCAAAGTTAGCCGCCCGTTATGCCTTACGTCATGGGTCACGGCATGTTGCCCTGGTCACAATTGATAATTACCGGATTGGCGCGCATGAACAACTGCGTTCGTATGGACGAATTCTCAATATTCCAGTACGTGTGGCTGCAGATCACCAGGAGTTACAGGCAGTTCTTGCGGAGTTGGGGGAAAAGCGCTTGATATTAATTGATACGGCCGGGATGGGCCAACGTGACTTGCGGTTGACAACTGAATTGAAAATGCTAACCCATGGAGAATCGAATAGCGAGCCCCATAGCATAAGACGCAAAATAAAAACTTATCTGGTGTTATCTACCGCAACGCGATTATCAGGATTAAATGAAGCAACGGAAGCCTTCAAAGGTGCGGCTCCCGATGGAGTGATTCTCACCAAAATTGACGAAACCACAAGTTTAGGCAGTGCCCTCAGCGTTATTATTAAACATCAGTTGCCTATTGCCTATGTAAGTGATGGACAGCGGGTTCCTGAAGATTTACATAATGCGCGGGCACATACATTGATCAGTAAAAGTATAGCCATTATGCAACAGAGCGCCAAAATGCTGGAAGATGAAGCATTGACATTAACTGTAGAAAAGGTGGCAACTCATGCTCATATCTGAAGCACGTCGAGAATTTATGGGGGATCAGGCTGCCGGATTGCGTCGAGTAACCACTGTCCGGCCGATACGCGTCATCGCCGTGACCAGCGGTAAAGGGGGCGTAGGTAAAACCAATGTTTCTGTAAATTTAGGAACAGCACTGGCCAATGAAGGGAAGTCCGTTTTAATCATGGATGCGGATATGGGATTAGCCAATGTGGATGTTCTACTGGGCTTGCGGCCTTCCTATAACCTTTCTCATGTTATTAGCGGTGAACGTAGCCTTGAGGAAATTATCTTGCCCGCCGCACGGCGACTATCGATTATCCCTGCCTCCTCTGGACTGAAAAGTATGGCTGAACTAAGTCCCGCCCAGCATGCGGGAATAATTCGTGCCTTTAGTGAGTTAAGTCAAAATCTGGATGTGCTATTAATTGATACTGCTGCGGGTATCTCAGAAAGTGTGATCAGCTTCAGCCGGGCGGCGCAAGAAGTTATCGTTGTTTTATGTGATGAGCCTGCCTCCATCACGGATGCCTACGCTTTAATAAAGCTATTAAACCGTGATTATGGCGTGCATCGATTCAGGATTCTCGCCAACATGGTACAAGGCGCCCAGGAAGGCCGTGAATTATACAACAAGATCCTCAAGGTTGTAGACCGTTATCTTGATGCAACCCTGGACTTTATGGGAGCTATACCCTATGACGAATATCTTAAAAAAGCAGTACAAAAACAGCGGTCGGTGGTTGACACCTATCCACGCAGCAGGTCCGCCATGGCATTCAAGAAGTTGGCCCATAAAACCGATAACTGGCCGGTAACCACGGCTGCAGGCGGTCACCTGGAGTTTTTTGTTGAGCGGTTGATTCAATCCAATCAACTTTTTGGAGCGGCACAATTATGAGCGCACTTGCCATGTATAACACCTCAAAGCCAGACAAGCGGGAGGAGATTGTTAATCAACATGCTCCTCTGGTTAAGCGTATTGCCTACCATCTGATGAGTCGTTTACCACCTTGTGTGCAGGCCGATGACCTGATTCAGGCAGGTATGATGGGATTGCTTGAAGCAGCACGTAATTATGATGCTACGCAAGGCGCAAGTTTTGAGACATATGCTGGAATTCGCATTCGCGGTGCGATGCTGGATGAAATTCGAAAAAATGATTGGGCGCCGCGTTCCGTACATAGAAAAGCCCGAAAGGTAGCGGAAGCGGTGCGCAAGATAGAAAATATAATGGGCAGGGATGCGCGTGACAGTGAGGTTGCCCAGGCGCTTGAAATATCCTTGGATGAATATCATCAAATGTTACAGGATGCCAGCGGATACCTGGTGCTAAGCTTTGAAGATATGGGCATGGATGATGAAGCAGTGGCGGCACAGTTTGCCGATAGGGCCCCAGGGGTGTTGGAAGGTCTCCAAAGGGAAGATTTCAAAAAGAATTTAAGAGAAGCGGTCGCAGGTCTTCCTGAGCGGGAAAGATTGGTCATGGCGCTTTATTACGATGAAGAGTTGAACTTAAGGGAGATTGGCGCTGTGCTGGGGGTAAGTGAGTCGCGTGTAAGTCAAATTCATAGCCAGGCTTTGATTCGCCTGCAAGCACGTTTAAGCCAGTGGAGATCGGGATGATCTTTTTATAGTAACAGATAATGCATAGTTCTTGGGCTATGAAATTGTTTGGTTTATATTTTTGGAGGTTGCTTTGAATAAGGATATGAAAATACTCATAGTGGATGATTTCTCTACTATGAGACGTATTATCAAGAATTTAATGCGCGATCTGGGATTTAATAATACCAGCGAAGCGGACGATGGAAAAACTGCCTTGCCTATTTTGCAGGCGGGTGACTTTGATTTTCTGATTACCGACTGGAATATGCCGGGGATGACGGGATTAGATCTTATAAAGGCCGTGAGAGCTGATCCCAGGTTGTCAAAAATACCCGTACTTATGGTAACCGCAGAAGCAAAACGTGAGCAGATAGTGGAAGCAGCCCAGGCGGGCGTAAATGGTTATGTAGTAAAACCATTTACTGCGGCAACATTAAAAGAAAAAATTGATAAAATTTTTGAACGTCTCGAAACAAAATAAATTAGATGAGGTTCTGTTGACATTCTGGATCGTCGCGAGGGTGCGTAGGGTCAACTACTGCAAAGTGCACGGACTGGAGGATGACGCAGGCGTACTTGCGGTACGTTAAGGAGTCCGTAAGGAGTACGCTTTGCAGTAGTTGACCCTACACAGCCGCAATAGATTCAGAACGTCAACAGAACCTCAATTACAGGAAGAACAATGAGTGAGCCGAGAGAAATGAGTGAAGAAAAAAAATATTACCTTACTCAGGCGCGCGCTCTTGTGGAAAATATTGAACAGGGAAACGATAGTGAAGTGAATTCCCTGATTGAGAGTATTTCAAAATTTCACGAGTCCACACTTTTCCAGGAAGTAGGAAAGCTGACCAGGCAATTGCATGAAACATTAAATAATTTTCATGTTGATTCACGTGTAGAAGCTTTGACAAAAAATGAAATACCTGACGCTAAGGAACGGCTTAATTATGTGATTAAAATGACTGAAGATTCCGCCAATAGAACACTTAACGCTGTAGAAAATGGACTCCCTATTGCTGAAGAATTAAAAGAGAAATCGAATGTACTTAACAAAAAATGGCGGCGGTTTCGCCAACGCGAAATGCCTGTCGAAGAGTTCCGTGAGTTAAGTAATGAGATTGATAATTATTTAAGTTGGTCGGTTATCCAATCCGAAAAAGTGCGTGAAAATTTCTCTCATATTCTTATGGCTCAGGATTTCCAGGATCTAACCGGACAAGTGATAAGGCGTGTTATTAATCTCGTACAGGAAATGGAAGGTAATCTGATAGATCTGGTTAGGATTTCTGGCCAGCGCATGAAGAAAGAGCCTCTGGAAGAGAATAATGGATCTGATTCGAAAGCTGATGGACCACGTATCCCTGGGTGTGACAGCCATAAAGACCGGCTTTCCAGTCAGGATGATGTTGATGAACTTCTTTCAAGTCTGGGTTTTTGAGAATTATTTGAATGAGCATAAATCTGGATGACGATATACTCCAAGATTTTCTTGTTGAGGCAGGAGAAATTGTCGAAAAGTTAAGTGAACAATTGGTCAATCTGGAGCAGTCTCCCCGCGACTCTGATTTATTAAATGCAGTTTTCCGGGGATTTCATACCGTTAAAGGGGGCGCGGGATTTTTGGGATTAACAGCGTTAGTGGCGGTATGCCATCGCGCAGAGGATGTATTTAATACCCTTCGCCAGGGCAAGCGCTATGTTGACGCAGCGCTGATGGATGTAGTGCTCGTTGTCCTTGATGTTGTGAATGAAATGATGGGCTCGATTCGCGCCGGTGAAGATCCTTCTCCGGCAGACCCTGCTCTGTTAATTAAATTAGATGAGTTCTCGAAGCCACAAGATCAAGCGATATCACAACCTGCTGAGGTTATCAAAAAAAATCAGGCGGTCGCTCCCGGCATCCTGCCTCTGGCGGCACTTGCGCATCCATGCACGGCGGAAAATACACCGATACCAACTGATCCAGTTTCTGATAAAAAAAACGCATCCCCTGATGAAATATTTTTGGCCAAGGAGGGGGAGATAACGGATGATGAGTTCGAAGCTCTGCTTGATCAACTGCAGGGGAAAGATGGTCATGAAACCACTAAAAATAATGCTGATACTGGGCTGATATCCGTACCGGAGAACGTAAATTCTGATGCTATCACGGATGATGAATTTGAGGCCATATTAGACAATCTTCACGGCAAAAAGCCTGGGGAATCAGATATCAATGCTTCACCACAAACAGAAAAAGAATCTGTGGAAAAAGCCATAGCGGAGCATGCTCCATCACCACCCAAAGATTCTCCCCAAGTTGAAACAACCGTACGCGTAGATACAAAACGCCTTGATGATATTATGAATCTGGTGGGAGAGTTGGTGTTGGTACGTAATAGACTTTCTACACTAAAGTCTTCAATGGTGCAGGAGGAGGCGATACAGGTTATTGGTAATCTTGATCTGGTGACTGCCGACTTACAAAATGCAGTCATGAAAACACGAATGCAGCCAATAAAAAAAGTTTTTGGGCGATTCCCCCGTGTGGTGCGTGATCTCGCACGCAGCCTGAATAAAGAGATTTCTTTGGAACTTCATGGAGAAGATACGGATCTTGATAAAAATCTGGTGGAAGCATTAGCCGACCCGCTTGTGCATCTGGTGCGTAACGCAGTGGATCATGGTGTAGAAATTCCAGAAGTGCGTTTAGCTTGCGGGAAGCCAAGGGAAGGAAAGGTCGTGTTATCTGCACAGCAGGAAGGTGATCATATCCTTCTTGTTATTCAGGATGATGGGGCAGGAATTGATCCAGAAGTTTTACGGCGTAAAGTGGTAGAGAAAGGATTAATGGATACAGAGAGCGCCTCACGTCTTGATGATCGCGGCTGTTTTAACTTGATCTTCCTTCCTGGGTTCTCAACAAAAAATCAGATATCGGATGTTTCGGGTCGTGGCGTGGGAATGGATGTAGTTAAAACACGCATTTCTCAATTGAATGGTGTTGTAGAAATAGATTCGGTTTTGGGTAAAGGCAGTAAATTTATCATTAAATTGCCTTTAACGCTCGCCATTATGCCTACTTTAATGGTGCTTCTTGACGCGCAAATATTCGCCATGCCGCTCGTGAATGTAAGTGAAATATTCAATCTTGATACTGCGCGCATAAATACCGTAAATGCCCAGCTAGTGGTAATTGTCAGAAACAAAGCCATTCCCTTGTATTATCTTCGGGAATGGCTGGTTAAAGGAGCATCCCCCGGCAATCGCTCCCCGACCGGATACGTAGTAGTAATAAATATATCTGAACATCGAATCGCCTGTGTAGTTGAGCAACTTATAGGACAGGAAGAAGTGGTTATCAAGCCGTTAGGCGCTTTATTGCATGGCACACGTGGATTTGCGGGAGCCACCATTACCGGGAATGGCCGTATAGCCCTTATCCTGGATTTATCAGGGCTAATTGGATCGTATACGCATCATTAAATAAATATATATTTTTATAATGAAAAATATTAATAACTCAATAATATTCCTCAGGAGAATGCAGTATGGCGGTGCGAGTTCTAGTGGTTGATGACTCCAGTTTTTTCAGGAAACTGGTTGCTGATATTCTCAAGGGGGATGGGCATATTGAGGTGGTTGGAACCGCTGTAAATGGATCAGATGCGATTGAAAAAGTAGAAAAGCTCAAGCCAGATGTGATTACCATGGATATTGAAATGCCGGTTATGGATGGTATAACTGCGGTTCGGCGCATTATGGCTTCGCATCCTACACCAATACTTATGTTTTCATCACTTACAACCAGCGGTGCACAGGCAACACTTGATGCCCTGGATGCGGGAGCGCTGGATTTTTTGCCAAAGAAATTTGATGACATATCCCATGAAAAAGGCGAAATAAAAAGAATATTATGCGCACGCGTGCGCGTTCTTGGGGCAAAAGGATTAGCGGGTAAAAATCCGATACCATCCCCTGCCATGAAAATTGAAACTGTGTCAGGTGCCGCAACGACCCGTTCTGCTTCAGCCACACAAAAAAAACTTACTGCGGTAAAAGTAGTAGCCATTGGTACCTCGACGGGTGGTCCTGTTGCATTGCAGCAGGTATTGGCAAAGTTACCCAAGGAGTTCCCTTTTCCTCTATTGCTCGTACAGCATATGCCAGCAAGTTTTACGGGTGCATTTGCGCAGCGGCTCGATAAGCTGTGTGCTATTGGTGTTAAAGAAGCCGAAGACGGTGATGTGCTGATGCCTGGCATGGCGTTTCTGGCGCCTGGTGGAAAACAGATGCTGGTTGAGCAACGTAACGGAAAAGTACAGATATGTATTCAGGATGGATTACCTGGGCAAACCTATAAGCCAAGCGTAGATATAACTTTTTCATCCATTTCCACAGTATATCCTGGTCATGTGCTAGGTGTTATTTTGACAGGTATGGGGGCTGATGGAAGAGAAGGTGCACGACTTCTTAAATCGGGCGGGTCTGCCGTGTGGGTTCAGGATGAGCAGAGCTGTGTTGTTTATGGAATGCCTATGGCGGTTGCCGAAGCCGGATTAGCGGATCAAGTCATGTCATTAACGGATATTGGAACTCAACTTTCGCAACGGATTTGATGCGTGGATATTTTAACGATAGCTGGTTTGATTGTTGCCTTTGGGGCAATTTTGGGTGGAAATGCCTTGGAAGGAGGGCATATTTCGTCGTTGTTATTAGGTCCTGCTTTTGTGATTGTTTTTGGCGGTACTCTTGGCGCAATTTTAATTCAGACGCCGAAAGTTACTTTCATGCGCTCACTGAAAATAGCGTCATGGATGATAAAACCGCCAGTGTTGGGCGAAGCAGATATTATTCCAAAGATTGTTAACTGGAGTAATGTGGCAAGAAAAGAAGGATTGTTGGGTCTTGAACCTTTAATTGAGGCCGAAGAGGATCCATTCGCTAAAAAAGGGTTGCAGCTTCTGGTAGATGGAAGCGAACCAGATGTGATCAGAAATATTCTTGAGGTTGAAATAGAGACCAAAGAACACCAGGACACCCAAGCTGCCAAAGTATATGAAGGTATGGGTGGGTATTCTCCCACGATTGGTATTATTGGTGCAGTTATGGGGTTAATCCATGTTATGCAGAATCTGTCAGATCCGAGCAAGCTCGGAGCGGGTATTGCTGTGGCGTTTGTGGCTACTATTTATGGTATAGGTATGGCTAATTTGTTTTTATTGCCGATGGCGAACAAGCTCAAAGCATTGATACATAATCAAACACAGTTTCGCCAAATGGTCGTTGAAGGGATTATATCCATAGCCGAAGGTGAGAACCCTCGCAACATAGAAACGAAATTACATGGTTACTTACACTGATTAGTAAATTTATTTATTTTTATTTAAATTAGTATTATGGATTTATGGCTCGCAAGAAAAAACATGAGGAGCATGAAAATCATGAGCGTTGGCTGGTGTCTTATGCCGACTTCATAACCTTATTGTTTGCTTTTTTTGTTGTTATGTATGCCGTTTCATCAGTTAATGAAGGTAAATACCGGGTGTTATCTGATGCGCTGGTTTCTGCATTCAGGTCTGCGCCGAAGTCAATGGAACCTATTCAGGTTGGGAATCCTGCCAAGTCTCCCCATGAAACAGATCTTGAGCATAGAACAAATCCTAATGTGCTAAAAAGACTAAACATGTTAATTAATAAATCTGTAAAAGACCAACAGGCAAAATCTGATGAGCCTCGAACAAAATGGCCAGAACAGGCAGAAAATGATACGTCCGGCGCAGGTGAGAAGCAGGCGCTGCATTCCCTGCATTCAATCGCGGATCAAATAGAGCGTGCCATGGCGGGATTGATTCAGCAAAATCTTGTAAAAGTGCGGCGTGACGAATTCTGGCTGGAAGTGGAGATTAACACTAACATTCTCTTTCCCAGTGGTGACGCCCATCTTCAGGATGAGGCCAGGCCCATCTTGAACGAATTGGCGAAAATATTGCGCAACTTTGACAACAAGGTCAAAGTTGAGGGTTTCACGGATAATGTACCGATTAGTAATATGATTTACCCTTCGAATTGGGAGTTATCCGCAGCACGCTCTGCAAGTGTAGTGAATTTGCTGATGAATCAGGGAATCCGCCCAACACGTATGGCCGCGATTGGTTATGGAGAGTTTTATCCGGTAGCGAACAACGATACTCCTGAAGGCCGAAACAAAAATCGCCGCGTGATTCTTGCGATACTTGAAAATGGCGCATCTGAACGTGTCTACGACGATAATAAATTTAAAAAAGAAGAGAACATCAATATTTCTGAAACGCCGATAATGGAGACGCCAACGCCAACGCCAACGCCAATAGTGAGCGCTGCCTCTGCGGAAACACCATCTGTGTCTAATGTGCCGATAGATGTCACGGGTCGAGAGGTAACGGATAGGGGAATATTTAAGGTTATCGAGCCACCTATTAAGCTGCCCTCGGTTTTCTCATCTAATGGTTTGCCTAAGGCAACCACGAGCCTATCAGGTAATGGGGGTGGATAATGAAAGTATGGGCTGTCGCTAACCAGAAAGGTGGGGTGGGGAAAACCACTACCGCAATTACCCTCGCCGGATTACTCTCTTCGCGCGGATATAATACCTTAATGATAGATATGGATCCGCATGGTTCCCTTACATCCTATTCGGGTTTTGATCCTGATACGGTAGACGATGGCGTTTATACCTTGTTTAAAGGTTCCAACATCATGTTGGCTTCAGTCATAAAAAAAACAAAATTCGACAGGCTCTATCTGATGCCTGCCTCGACGGCATTGGCAACGCTTGACCGGCAATTAGGTGCGCAAGATGGCAAAGGGTTGGTATTGTCTCAAACATTACAGCGTATTTCGTCGCGGTTTGATTATGTCTTGATTGACTGTCCACCCATGCTGGGCGTGTTAATGGTGAATGCGCTGGCGGCATGTGATCATCTTATCATTCCGGTACAGACTGAATTTCTTGCGCTGAAAGGCCTGGAAAGAATGATGTATACACTCAATATGATCATGCGCTCAAGAAAAATTCCTGTACCTTATACAATACTCCCGACCATGTATGATAAAAGAACTCGCGCCTCCCAGCAAAGTTTGCGGCATCTTGAGGAGCATTATGCCGCCAATTTGTCAAGTACGCCAATTCCCATCGATACACAATTTCGAGAGGCCAGCCGCGCCGGGGTGCCCTTGCCGATGGTGGATAGGTATGCGCGTGGTGTGGTCGCTTATACAACCCTTTTAAATTATCTTGCTGACTTCGATTCTGTGCGCGAGCAGCCTTTTGAAAAAGCGGTCTCGATGTGAATATTTTTTCTGAACAGCCCGCTGTAGTGCTGGAGCATGAAACAGCATTGCAGGTGTATTTTGACGCACTTTTGCAGGATATGTCTGGCTCGATCTACGCAGAAGAATCACAAAAGTCACTTATTGAAGAAAAAATATTAGAACAAAATAATATTCTTGGGCCAGTGATTGGGATTGCAGAAGGAAGTGCTCCCTTTACGGTTAATGAACGCAGAGTTTCCAGTAAAGTGCCGACGTGGGCAACGACTCCTTTTCAGTCTCTTTTATTTAGCACCTACGGTGTGAAAATGGTTGTTCCGCTGATTCAATTGCATAGCATTGTTAATTTAAAAGCGCCAATTAAATATGTGCCGAGTAATTCCGCGTGGTTTATGGGGATCTTGCCGTGGCGGGGCAAGCATGTCAAAGTGATTGATATTTGCAAATTAATGGCTATGAAAGGCGCTGAATTTAAAGGGTTGGAGGAAAGCGCCCATAAACGCCTGGTGTTAATAAATGATGGATCATGGGGTTTTGTGTGTGATGACGTTTCTAAAGTTTTTACTCTTTACCCAGGCCAGATTCAATGGAGGTCCGATTGGACACATCGTGCATGGCTGGCGGGAACTGTAATAGAACATATGTGCACACTGTTGGATATGGATGAGTTTGTCCTTCATATATCCGGCATATCTCCGGCGGCATGATTAATGCCTGCTAATTCTTCTGAAGATACCGCGCTTGCTTTTTGACGGGTGTGTAAAGATATTTGTATCTTATTGATGACGCTATGGGAGTGCCTTAACAATGAGACAAGCACAATGAGACAAGCAGAGAAAAGTCAGACGGATTTGATTTCGCAATGGGTCACTTTCTTTCTGGACGGTGAGACGTATGGCGTGAACGTCTTGCAGGTTCAGGAAGTGTTGCGGGTGAGTGAAATTGCGCCAGTGCCAGGTGCTCCTGAATATGTGTTAGGAATTATTAATTTACGAGGCAATATTGTCACGGTAATTGATACGCGGCAGCGTTTTGGGCTGCGGCCAAAAGAGCTTGATGATTTAAGCCGGATTGTGATTATTGAAGTGGCGCGTAATGTGATTGGTATTTTGGTGGATAGCGTTGCAGAAGTCGTTTATCTGAGCGAATCCAGCATGGAAAGTGCTCCGAACGTAGGCAGTGGCGAGAGTTCACGGTATATACAGGGTGTTTGTAATCGCGAAAATCAATTGTTGATTTTGGTAGACCTCAATAAGCTTTTGGCTGATGATGAGTGGAAGGATGTGTCTTCATTGTAAAGTGTACTCTGGAGTAGTCTTGTGGCCAAAGTAGGTGATGTCGGTCCGTTGCGTCCTATCTGGCCGCAAAAACCCCAGGACAAACTTGATCCCAGGAAAGACCCTTCACGGCGCAAACGCACACCCTCGTCTGAAGAAGGCGATGCAGGTCGTAATGAGCCTGATGGTGATGAGGGACATATTGATGATTACGCCTGATTTATACTCGTTTTCTGGAGGGTTATGTACATGAATGCAGATATCATCGGGGGATTACTGTTGGTGTTGGTTGTGTTGCAGATTCCTGTGTGGTGGAAAATTGCGGCGTTGCAGCGGCGCATCAGGCAATACGATGCAGAGCTACAAATGCTAAAAAATGATATGCGTGCTGTGTGTGATGGATCAATCAGTATAGAGGAGTATAAGTTAAGTACCGAGCAGCAATTGCGGCGATTAGCCGAGCGTCAGGATCAGACGGATTTTCGTGAACCAGTGTCTCCCACTTATAACCACGCCATTAAGCTGGTGCAGAAAGGTGTCAGTATTGACGAGTTAATGGCGGTCTGTGGTTTGGTGCGGGGTGAAGCTGAATTATTAATGCGTCTGCACCGGTTGAATTAACCTAAATCCGGCAGTTGGCAGGCACTCAACCCTTCGACACGCCCGCTGCGCGGGCTGCTCAGGGCGAACGGGTTACCTGCTCCCATTTGAGGGCGTCACAAAAAACCGTTCGTGCTGAGCCCGTCGAAGCATGGGCGGTTTTTTATCATTTCAACCCCTATTTCCAGAATTAAACATCAGTTAAACATGGTTGTGCAAACACTCCAGGTAGCGAACCTCATCCGGCGCAAGCTGGTTGCGCTGCGCTTGCCATATCATTTCTGCCAGACATTCCATAATAAGATGTTCTACGGCATGTGCGTCCTGGTGACGTTTCAGCAGTTGTTGATACACCGTTCGGATGCCTGCGGGCCGGTTCGTGGTAAGTTGCTCACGAATGCCAATGTGCATGCCCATATGCAAAAAAGGATTGGATTCGCCTACTTCGGGCAGATAGTCCTTGCTGAGTGAACCCTCCGGATTTTCCAGCAGGGCATGATACTCCGGGTGTTGCACCACCACTTCGGCGATCATTTTTTCCAAAGGCTCCAGAGGCAGGTGGTTCTGGTATTTGCGCCATGTTTCAAAATACACCTGGCGCAACTGGTCGCGGTTTTGTCCAAATAGCATGGTTATTTATTCCGGTTTTTTGTCGGCGCATTATTTTTGGTGAAATAGGCGCATAAGTCACTAATGATACATGAATCACAACGGGGGGTGCGGGCGATGCACGTATAGCGGCCATGCATGATCAGCCAATGATGGGCATCCTGCTGGAATTCGTCAGGCACGGCTTTCAGTAGTCCTTTTTCCACTTCCAGCACCGTTTTTCCACAGGCCAGGCCAGTGCGGTTGGCGACACGGAAAATATGTGTATCTACAGCCATGGTAGGTTCGCCAAACGCAGTATTGAGAATCACGTTAGCCGTTTTACGGCCCACTCCCGGTAACGCCTCCAGCGCCTCACGGTGGCGTGGCACCTCACCCGCGTGTTGTTCTACTAGGGCAGCGCAGGTTTTGATGATGTTGCTGGCTTTGCTGTTAAACAGGCCAATGGTCTTGATGTATTGTTTAAGTCCCGTTTCACCTAAATCTAAAATCGCCTGGGGTGTATTGGCGACCTTGAAGAGTTTTTCGGTGGCCTTGTTCACGCCTTTGTCGGTGGCCTGCGCAGAGAGAATGACGGCAATCAGCAACTCAAAGGGCGTGGTGTAGTTAAGCTCGGTGGTGGGGTGCGGGTTAGCTGCTCTGAGGCGAGTGAAAAGTTCGCGGACTTTTTTGGGTGTCATGGCAGGCTGCTTTTTGTGAGCGCCGCTTTTTTCTGCTGGTGGCGGGCCGCACGCTCGGTCTTGTCGCGCTCAAGCCGTTGCAACCGCGCCTCGTAACGGGCACGTGCCGCAAAAGCTTTTTGTTGGGTGTGTTCAGGAGCCGCCTCCGGCACTCCATAATGCGATAGGGTCACCATGTTAATGCAATCAACTGGACAAGGCGCGATGCATAATTCGCAGCCGGTGCATTCGTTATGGATTACGGTGTGCATCTGTTGCGTTGCGCCGAGAATCGCATCGACCGGACAGGCCTCAATGCATAGCGTACAACCAATGCATGTGGACTCATCAATGACGGCAAGCATTTTTGGCCTGGTTTCGCCGTGTGACGTATTCAGTGGTTTAGGATCACGACCCAGTAAACGGGCGATGTTGGCAATGCCAGCATCGCCACCGGGGGGACACTGATTGATATCAGCGTCGCCCCGGGCAATGGCTTCAGCGTAAGGGCGGCAGCCAGAAAAACCACATTGCCTGCATTGTGTTTGCGGCAAGATGTCGTTGATCTTGTCGGCGATGGTCATGCCTGGATTACTTCACCCGCATTCCCGGCTGTGCACCTGCATCGGGCTGTAATATCCAGATGTCTTTGCCGCCCGGCCCGGCGGCCAGCACCATGCCTTCGGAAACGCCGAATTTCATTTTTCGTGGCGCGAGGTTGGCCACTACTACCGTGAGTTTTCCGATCAAGGCTTCCGGCGCATAAGCAGACTTGATGCCGGCAAATACGTTGCGGGTTTCGCTGCCCAGATCCAGTGTCAGGCGCAACAGTTTTTCTGCGCCTTCTAAGTGCTCGGCATTGACGATGCGCGCAATGCGCAAGTCGATTTTTGCGAAGTCATCATATGTTATGGTCGGACTTATTGGATCAGTTATTTCCGTGACAGGCGCCGTGGCCGCCACCGCTTGAACAGGCGCGGCAGCTTTTTCGCTGGCCAGCATCGCGTCTATTTTTTCCTTTTCCACGCGCGTCATGAGTGGTTGATAGGGCTTGATGGTGTGGCCCGTGAGCGGCGTGGTGCGGTCATGCCAATGCAGTGGTGCGACATTCAAAAAAGTTTCAACCTGCGCGGCCATGCCCGGTAATATGGGCTTCAGATAAATCATTAATACACGGAACAGGTTGATGCCGACACTGCACACATCTTGCAACGCTGCATCATGCTCGGCCTGTTTAGCGATGACCCACGGTTGTTTTTCGTCGATGTATTGATTGGCGCGGTCCGCCAGCGCCATGATTTCGCGTACCGCGCGGCTGTAGTCACGGGCTTCATAGTGTTCACTAATCGCCACGCCTGCCGCAGCAAAGTCATTGTACAGTGCTGGTTCGGCACACTGCGCCGAGAGCTGGCCGTCAAAACGCTTGGTGATAAACCCCGCGCAACGGCTGGCGATGTTGACGACTTTACCCACCAGATCAGAGTTAACGCGCTGGGTGAAATCATCCAGATTCAAGTCCAGATCTTCGACGCGCGCGCTTAACTTGCCCGCAAAATAATAACGCAGATATTCGGGGTTCAAATGATCAAGATAAGTGCGCGCCTGAATAAACGTGCCGCGTGATTTTGACATCTTCTGGCCGTTGATGGTGAGAAAGCCGTTGGCAAAAATCGCTGTCGGTTTGCGAAAGCCCGCGCCCTCCAACATGGCGGGCCAGAACAGGCCATGAAAATTGACGATGTCTTTGCCGATGAAATGATATAACTCGGCCGTGCTGTCTTGTGCCCAATAATCATCGAAACGCATGCCGGTACGCGAACACAGATTTTCAAAACTCGCCATATAACCGATAGGCGCATCCAGCCACACGTAAAAGTACTTGCCCGGTGCACCGGGAATTTCAAAACCAAAATACGGCGCATCGCGTGACACATCCCAGTCCTGCAGCCCGGTTTCGAACCACTCGTTAAGCTTGTTGGCGATTTCAGGCTGTAATGTGCCGCTACGCGTCCAGTGACGCAGCATCTTTTCAAAATCTGTTAGTTTGAAAAAGTAATGTTCGGATTCTTTTTCCACCGGGGTTGCGCCGGACAAGGCGGACACCGGGTTTTTCAGGTCAGTGGGCGAATAGGTCGCACCACACACTTCGCAATTGTCACCGTATTGATCTTTCGAACCACAACGCGGGCATTCGCCACGGACGAAACGATCCGGCAAAAACATGTGCTTGATCGGGTCATAGGCTTGGGTGATAGTGCGTGTGGCAATATGCCCGGCCGCTTGCAGCCGTTGATAAATAAGGTTCGCAAACGCCTGATTTTCGGGTGAGTGTGTGGAGTAATAATTGTCGAAGTTGATTCCAAACCCCGCAAAATCGGCGCGATGTTCGCGGCCAATACGTTCGATCAAGGCTTCCGGTGTAATGCCTTCCTGCTGCGCACGCAGCATAATCGGTGTGCCATGCGCATCGTCCGCGCACACATACGTGCATTGGTTGCCCTGCATCTTCTGGAAACGCACCCAGATGTCGGTTTGAATGTATCCCACCAGATGGCCGAGATGAATCGGCCCGTTGGCGTAGGGGAGGGCGCTGGTGACGAGGATTTTGCGGAGCGTAGTAGACATTTTCTGTATGGGGTTGCCGAAGGTTGTGTGGAAATAGCGAATTATAGCCTATTGTCACACACTTGAGTTGGCCGTACAGAAATGGGAGATTGAGGGATTAATTAAACGATTTTGCGTAAGTCCCCCTCCGTTTCTCGCAAGCCTTCCCCTTTTTTCAAAGTGGGAAAGATGGTAGTGCTGAACAGCTAATCTGTGCTTAACACCCAGCAGGTGGTGTTGTAGCGCCACCACCCTTGCAGATATTACCGCCTCTCTTGCGGGTACCGAGGGCGACGGCGCTACCACTGTTAAAGTCCATGGTGTTATCTGCCGGATTACGGAATGCATTCCAGTCAAGGGTGCTGATGTCAACTACTTCACCTTCGTTGTAAGTATAGACGCCCTCATTGAAAACAGTGCTGTTTGAATTCCAGCCTGTGCCGGGAGCAAAGGTATATCTGCCACCAGTATTGACTTGGTTAGCATTGCTGCCAGTGCCATTGGCCGTATCGAACGAAAAGTTGGCGGCGGTGTTGTCGAAATTCCCTTGTACCCCGGCATACGCGCCGAGCAGTGTGACCTTATTGGTGATGATCCCACGGTTGTTATTGTCTGCAGTGGTGCTGGCAAGATAATCACTGTTGCTCATGTCTTGTATAAACGTGGACGTGAAGTTGGCGTCACTAACAGTTTGGCTAATTTTGGGCTTGAAGGCATAGAACGCTTTGAGAAATTCCTGCGTCAGGCCATTGGCGGTATCGTTGATGACCTGGCGCATGATCATTTTAGTGGGATCGCCACTGTCATTGCCGGTAAAGTTCTTGTCAGTGCGCAGGGGATCCCAGCCGTTTCCTGAGGTCGCTTGAGTAGTACTGCCAAATCCCCCGTCGTCGCCGAGCAATCCTGCACTATAGGAGCATCTCACGCCAGTAAAGCCTTGGCCACAGTCTGTGCCGGGCTGCTGTCTTATGAAAACTTCTTGGGCGAAGGGGCTGCTGCCATTTAGGCCCACAATGACGTGCCAATAAGTAACTCCGCCTTCCGTCACGGTTTCCTGAAGAAAGGGGGTGAGATCCGGGTCGTAACCATTGAATCCGCCGACGACACCGTCACAACTTCCGGCATCGCCAAAGCCACCACTGGGGGAATCTGGGCGGTTGCAATTAATATACCCATCATTGTTTACAAAGCCGGGTCCACGCGCCCAATTCAACGCAAACTCAGCGCGGCTTTCCGCCATGCCGAAGGCTAATAAGGCCAAGCTGGTAGCAAATAAATGTTTAGTCAGATTGCGCATCATCGGCCTCATATGCCTATGACGTCCATGTATGATTATAAGTTACCCAACATAATATTAGTAATCTCTAATATTATGTTGGGTAAAGGTAATACTCTTAATTAAGTTAGCGGCAGAGGGATGCTTAGACTTTAGTCAAAATCCAGCGATTTAGGGGTGTGGGTAAGGGTGTGTTTGCGTGGCGAGTCAATAAACTGCCTGGGTGGGTCTGCCCAGTTTGATGGTGCCTATCCAAGAATAATTGACTTATATAATGGTCATTACCAACATAACTGGCTGTTATTAAGGTCATTTATGTTTCCTGACAGAGGGTTTCGATTATCCTGGCTTGTGAATCTAACCGGCTGAATCTCTTCGGGTTTGATTCCCCGCAGTTTGCTGCGTTTATTGTCATCCCGAACGAAGAGAGGGATCTTGCTTAAGATTCCTCGCGGTGCTCGGAATGACACAGAAATACCCCTCAGCTTGCTGCGGGGATTTTTATTAACTTTTGTAAACTCACCCTGTTCACCGCGCGCAGCGAAATCCCACGTCGGTGCTCATTGCGGAAGGCTCGGCGTGGGCGCGGCGGGAGGTGCGGTAGAACGAACTGAGGGCGTAGTGGCCGTCGCCTGCGCCGCCGCCGCGTATGACTTTATGTATCTCGCCAAAGGCTTCGTGTTTATAGGTAGCGCCGGGGTAGGGTTGATACCAGTTGGCGACCCATTCCGAGACGTTGCCTGCCATGTCAAATACGCCATAGCCGGAGATGTCGCTGGGGTATGAGCCGACGGGTGCGGTGGCTTCGCCATTATCTGTCTGGGTTACGCCAGTGTTGGCTTTTTTGGCATCCCATTGCGTGCCCCACGGATATTCATGCCCGTGCGGGCCGCGTGCGGCTTTTTCCCATTCGGCTTCGCTGGGCAGGCGTTTGCCCGCCCATTTGCAGTAGCTGTAGGCATCGTCCCAGGTGACGCCCGTGACAGGCAGGGTGTCGCGCAGCTTTTGAATTTTTTCCAGTTCGGCGAGCAGTGTTTCGCGGGCCATGACATTGGGGTCTTTGTCGAGCTTGAAATAGTCGCGGGCGACCCAGCGCAAATTTTCCAGGGTGGCGCCACGCAGTTTTTCATCGCGCACGTTATAGCCGTTTTGTATCCAGGCTGGTGGGTCGAGTGCTTTGGTCTGCTGGATAAATGCTTTGTACTGCGCATTGGTGACTTCGTATGTGTCGATCATGAACGCAGGCAAAGTGACTTTGTGCGGCGGACGTTCGTCAACATACAACGGGTTGACGAAGCCGTATTCTTTTTGCAGACCCGCATCGTCGGTTTTGTTGCTGCCCATGACAAATTCACCGGCGGGTATCAGTTGCATGGCACCGCCCGTATTTATGGCAGGCGGTGGTGTGGTTTTTGGCGTTCCTGCTTCGGACGATGACATCTGCACATCTGCGGAATCCTGCTGTTTGCCGCAGCTCGCCAGCATTATGATGGGCAGCACACATATAGCTATTTTTTTACTTATCATCTTTACCGCACCTGAAACCGAAGCTGGCGTTTTTCACTTTGGCGTTGAAAAAAGCGCGGTTGAATACCGGCGCTGAGATGCCGCATTTGTAAAAAGAACAATCCCACCATGAGCCGCCTTTCAACGTCTTATAAATTTCGCCGTAATTTTCGCTGATTTTTTTGTTACCGGGATACGCCATGTACCACGAGGCGGTCCATTCCCACACATTGCCCGACATATCCAGCGCGCCATACGGGCTGGCGCCGCCGGGAAACGCGCCCACCGGCGTGGTGTCGCCTTTTTCCTTAAGCCGTTCCCAGCGCACGGGCGTGTTCACCTGGTTAATATCAAATTGCTGGCCCCACGGAAACATGCGGCCATCGGTGCCGCGCGCGGCTTTTTCCCACTCCTCGTCAGTGGGCAGACGCTTGCCCGCCCAGGTGCAGTAAGCGTTAGCATCATGCCACGACACAAAGGTGACGGGGTGATCTGCCTTGCCAGCAGGGAAGGTGCGATTTTCAAAGTGATCCGGCGCACGTTTGCCAGCCGCCTCGATGAATTGCTGGTATTGCAGGTTGGTCACCTCGTATTTGTCGATCCAGTAAGACGGTAAGTGTACGGTGTGTTGTGGTCCCTCGTCAGACAAGCGCGCATCGGTGCCCATGATGAATTTCCCGGCGGGGATGCGCAGCATCTGATTTGGCGACGCGCCAATCCGTGTTGTGTCGTAATACAGCGGCAACGCCAGTGGGTGAGGTGTGCCCAGTTTGGCGGGGCGTTCCTCTGCGGCGGCAGAGGCGAGTGTTATGGCGTTGAATGTGCGCGGCAGGGCGAGGAGCGCTACCGTGTTTTTTGCAGCATGGCAGCTTGCACAATCGGAGGTTGCCGCAATGTCAGGCGGCTGCGCGTGGCACGCCACACAGGTTTGTCCCTGGGGTGGATGGTGGATTTCCAGCGCAGGCGCGGCGATGGCGCGGTTGCCCCCGGCTACCGCTGCTAACAGGCAAACGAAAAATAAAAATAGAGGGACTTTTTTCAGGGGCAATACCATGATTGCAAGCCGTATTCGCGTGTATGGAAGGTGGTTATGGATGTAACAACATGAAATATAAATATAAACTATCGACTCTGTTGCCGGGGCGCGGGCACCATCCCCGCAGGATTACAGGCCAGCAGTGATTATTGTACTGGATGACGAGCGGCTAAAATACATAAAAATAGGCTTTACACCTTGACCTTATCGCCGCTCTTAGGTCTAATACGCGTTCTGCTTGAATTGGCTCTGACTTTACCCTTGGGGGCATTGGCATTAGCGCTGAAAAACTGTGGCATATTTATGCTGCGGATAGATTCGCCCAGATAGCTCAGTCGGTAGAGCAGGGGATTGAAAATCCCCGTGTCGGCGGTTCGATTCCGTCTCTGGGCACCAATGAAATCAATAAGTTACTGATTTTCGCCTGAATCCATTTTTTATTCTTTGTGAAATGTAACCAGTTTGTAACCACGTTTGCTCAATGGTGCGGTGGACTCACTCTTAATTATTCCCGCCTTGGCTTTCTTCCGTGTCAATATTATAATATTCTAATAATCTAATATGCTGTATATTTAGCCGCTAGCGAAAAAGCAAGGTGCGAATTACCCGCCCCTTAAGGGGGTCTCGGAAGAACCTATGGGAATTTTACCCCAAACTTCTTCACCCACTTTCATCCTTCAATGCGTCAAAAGGGTTTGTTTTCTTCCTTGGCCGGGCTTTAATGCACCGGTATTAAAAGTTCACCCCGAATTCTGGTCAGTAGCGCCCGCATTTCGGCCATCTGCTCCTCATCAGTGCAGAATTTGACGGCGTGACTCGTCGTGCAATATATACCTAGCACATCAGCGTCACAGGGTTGGATGTCAACCTTGGCTGATAACAGCAGGTCAACAGTCTGGTACCAAGTCACCAGTTCAGCCTGTCCAAGATAGTCGGGCGGCTTAATGTTCGGCACTGCGCAACTCCGTAAAAGGGTTAACCGGCTTTATGGGTGGGGTGCCAAGATTCAATTTGGTGCGCATTAACGGTGTCATTCCAAGGTGTGTGGCGTATAACCATGTATCCTTACCCGCTTTACTCTGTGCAGCTAAGAGGGCGCTGGGGGCAGTAACACCCGCAACAGTAAGTAACCGTCACACCCTCTCGTGCGATAACCGCCGTAATCGCAGTGTGCAGGCTTCTGGCAACACAGTACAGGCTAAGGATCGCCTCGTGCTCGGCGCAAAGCATGCCTAATGGCATCAAAAGCGCTACCGTGTCGTGCCATACCTCTCTTTGCTCAACAGTAAGCCACTCCGGCATGATGGGCGCGACAGAAATAGGGTTAACTACCGCTTGCACCTCTCTTCCGGCCCTAAAAGTGCCCTGCAATTGCTTCAACTTTGCCGACTTTTTAGGCCGTCCAGCACCAATTTTAGTAATCATTACCTTCTCCTGATTTCCGAAATATGACAATGCAAAAATTTGACTGCACGCACGCTTTTGGCGCATAAGCCCCAGAGTTTCATGCCCCCCCATGGGGTGACCCCATTGTCACCCCGCTCATCTGGCCGTTACGCGGCCTTGCGATTCCCGAGATAGTAGTTCAACGCGCACCCTGGCTCGTCTCCTGTTTCATAATCCAAGAAGGCCATCAAGGGCAGTGTCCCGGTTTCAACCCCTATCGCCGCAAGTTGGTGGCGAAACGACGTCTCTTGGCGGTTGGCTTCCCTTAATTGCAAAGCGGCCTCAGCAATCGCGTCGGCTAGCTTTGCATGTTCGGCACGAAGATCCCGGCAGATTGCCCCTGAAATTTCACTGTGCAATTGATTTACCGTCTGGCTTTGCATTTCAATTGCTCGTTCAAGAAGCGTTACTCGTTCTCTGTCACGCAACTCAACCTCGCGCAATGAATCCACGCTGGCAATATCACGCCGCTCTATGACTGCACGGGCTTTGTCATCGTTGTAACCCGTAGTCGCCCAGCTCCCCTGCAAACTGGCTTCTGACGCGGTATGTTCCCGCTGTGCCGCCTGTAACTCCTGGTGCAACTCGGCAAGCCGTTTGCTGGCCGCGTTAAACTCCGGGTTTGAGTTTAGTTTTTGTTTGATCTTATTGATGTCCATAATTTTTATCTCCGGTTAACAGGTGCGCCCATTATAGGTCAGGGTAAACTTCGGTGCCGGGCCTTTGCCGCCATCTTCGGGCAGATGCGGTTTAGTTTAGCCTTGGCCGCAGCATGGCGCTGGGTGGCCTGTAAGGCGGTATATGGCTGTGTTTTCATAAGGTGTTCCTTTCTATAATTTCCAGCGCTTTGAGTGCGGTAGCGCCGGGAAACCGCTTAATGTGTTACCTGTCCATGCTGTCCGATGAGCTGCATCAGCTTGAACGGGTCATGCTTTGCCCTATCAATCAGCATCTCGCAGGTCGCTACATGGCGTATGGCAATCGCCAGAATGACGTGATCCGGGTCGCTCTCAGTGTCGGTGTAGTACGCCCGTTGTATAGCGGGGTTCTCTTCCAGCAGGGCAATGACTTTTTGCCGCCGGGTTTCCCGCTGTAGCTCCACGAGTATCTCAGCCTTGCCTTGCCTGAGTTGCTGCACCAGTTCGTGTGGCAGGTTGTCAGCGGGTGAAATATCCAGATAGCCGCCATCCGCCATAATCGAATAGCCCTTGCGCCGGAGATCAAGAATCAACTCGGGTACGCCCATGATTAAATCCTCAAGTGAGACGGGTTAGGTGCAGCGGTTGCGGGGGAATCCTCCCGAAGGGGTTCAAATCTCCCGCCGAAGGGGCCGAAGGGGTTCACACTATTTTCTCTTCGTGTTTTCCATTGGGCAAGCTCCAAAACCAAACGCCTTTCATGCCGTCTTTTTTCGATACTACACCCAGCCGTTTTTTTGCCCTCTTGATAGTCGAAAGCGAAAAACCCGCGCCTTTGCATTCCTGCTCAATGCCTTTTTGCGCCACTGCTCCAGCGGCAAGCGCATCACGCAAAAATGCTTCTACACTTGCCCCATCGCTTTCATCTTCTCCGGTGTTTTCTGCCAGCAATTCAGTCGCCGTTCCATCCACCGCTTGCCCCCAAAGTACATAGCTGGAAAACACGCCCTTGTGACCGTCAATTTCTTTCTGGTGCAGGTCATATTCAAAGCCACCGCTATCAATCCCAATGTTGCTTTTTGCCCTGCAAAATATCCGTTTAACTTTACCGCCTTCATTGATCTTGCCCGTTGCCAATACCACCCGCGCCAATGCGGCAAAGGCGAGTGAGCCGGTTACTCTCTCCATCGGGTCTTTGCCGCCCGTCCCTTTGGAAAAGTGAGAAATACCTAACACGGCACAACCCAGCTTTTCACCAAAATCAACCAGTGGTTGTAATGCGCGCCGCACCTCGCCGTTTTTGTGACTGTCCCCAGCAACCGCGTTGACAACAGGATCAACCAGTAGCAAAACAACATTGCCAACCCTTTCAGCAGCATCCATCATGGCGCTTATGTCCGTTGCTGGATCAAAGCTGCGCACCTCGCCCCCGTGTTGAACATCACCGATAAAATGCACCTTTGTCATATCCGCGCCAGCGGCAAGCAATCTAGGCACTAGCGTATCTTTCGCGCTATCTTCTCCTGACCATATCAGCACGTTACCCACCGGTGCGCGTGTGCCGTCTGGAAAACGCCCACCTATGCTTATCGTTGCAATAATAGTGATTGCGATAGTGGTCTTGCAGGTACCCGCCATGCCCGCAAAAATATGGAATTTTCCACGCGCCAACCACCCAACCCATATCCAGCGGATTGCTTCGGGCTTGATGTCGGCAGCACACGTTATCTGCACCTGTGGCAAAGGGTTAGGCTTGCCCTTCTTGTGCAGTCCTACAGGGCCACCAGTTGCGTTTGTTTGTCCATGTGGGGTCATTGCATTACCCGAATCCAGAGCACCCGCTATGGCGCGTTTAACGGCTTCCAGCCCTTGCGCTTGATGCAGGTCGTTAAAGTCGGTTGCCCCGTCCGGTCGGTCTGTGCCAAAGTCGGGTTTTGCCAGCAGTCCACCCACCGCCCGCGCCGCTTCGGTTGCTTTGGTCAATCCGGGGTTGCCCTCGGTTTGGCTGTCATCATCGGCGCACACAATCAGGGGCAGGGCGGGGAATTTCTCGAGCATGGCCTTTGTCACCGCCAGCAGGTTACCGGCATTGAAAGCCACGGCCACCGGGTAGCCGGTCGCCTCATGAATGCTTGCACCAGTTGCGAAGCCTTCACATACGCACAGCGCCGCCGCGCCCTTCATGGTGCCGATACCGAAATAACAGCCCGCCACGCGCCCACCGGCTAAAAACTTTTTGTTTCCATCCTGCCCGATAAATTGTATGGAATGAAGTTTGCCTTCGGCCCGCATCGGGACAACCAGCTTTCCTTGATACAGTTTTGCGCCGTGCGATTTAATGCGCTTGCGGATCAGGTAAGCATGATCGTCTGTCTCAGATTGTGCCGTGTTGTCGATTGCTACCGCTTTAGTCTGGGCTTCGGCCTGCTGTTCTTTTCTGGCGGTATCAGCCTGCTTTCTCGCTTCCTCAATATGGCGCTTGAACGCTTCACGTTCAGACTGTGAAAAAGGCTTTTCACGCTTCGCCTGCCAGTCAGTAGAAAAGCCCGTCGAGTAATCGCCATAGATGCCGCCCATGCCGTCAGGAAACAGCTTGCACCAGCCCGCCTTGTTTCTGCTTCCTTTGCCTTCGCCGGGGAATTTGTGGAACTTGTCCGGCTCGATTATTGCCGGGGGTGTCAGGCCAGCCGATTGGATTGCATCGCGAAATTGTGAGGGTGCGTCAAGCATTGCGCAGTCCTCCCCGGCGAATGATCCAGGCCGCAACAGGAATGGGCAGCAGCCCACACACGGCAAGGCGCACGACTAAGGCTTTAAGTTTGCTGCTGAATGGGCTATAATTGCACTTGACAGTCGCAATACCATAACCCGCCACCGGCGTCATCCGGGGGGCGGGTTTTTTATGGGCGGTCATTATACGCCTCCACTCAGCAGCGCACGAATTGCAGCAGTTGGCCACGCAAGGCGGCCATTTATGCGGATCGGTTTAAGTGGGCCATTCTCAAGGCTGGCCCAACATCTCAATGTTTGCGGCTGTCGGTTTAGGTAAAATGCACCGGCGCTCGTTGGGACAGTTGGGCTGGTTACTTGCTCCAGCGGTGTGAAAATAGGACTTGCTACAGTTTTCATAGTGAACCACCTTTAGCCTTGCGGCGTTGTTTAGGATGGTTCAGGTTAATGGATTTAGGAAGCTACTACACGGGGACAAAACCTGCCCCCCAGACTTATATGCAAAATAAGTGAGATGTCAGAACGGCCAGAAGCCCTTTTCTTTTTCTGCCTTAATTGCTTTGCGCAATATGCGGTAAAGATCGGCCAATGGTGATCGCTTTGTTGGAATGCAGTCTTTCTTTTTACGATTGCTAGTGCGTCCTACACGCTCAAACATCCCAGCCGCAAAATTCTGGAATGGTGACAATTTTACACCTCTGTTATTTATGGTAGGTTTGCTCTTTGTTGATTTTATCCAGTAGCCCACAAGGTTCTGTGCAAAATAATTATCAATCTCGGCAATCCCTGGTGCGCCGCCTGTTTGCTTTGGCATGGATCGTAAGGCCTCCGCCGCAGCCTCCCTTATCAAGTCGGGTGGACATTTAAAATTGCTGTCTTTAAATTCCCCGGATGGATGTTTTGCTTTAAATATTTGATACTCGCCGCGCAGTAGCTCGCACTCGGTCGAGTTGTCAATAAGTTTTATCGCTTGTGAAACCTCTGTATCGTCGGCTTTTGCCAGGGCGCGTAATGTGGCCTTTATATCTCGCGTGGAAGGGTTCTCAAGAAGATCCTCGTACATGCTACGAAAGGATTGAATTATATCCGCAAGATCGGGATGGAGTTCAGCATCCTTTTGGTTTTGCGTAATCACCGATCCAGCAACCAACGCTTGTTGGGTGTGGTTCAGTCCGTAGCTTACGGCCTTGTTTATAAGTGATCTTGGGTCTCAATCTGTACCCCCTTCATGTGCAGCCTTCAAAAAAGGAGCCGCGCCAGGCCGGTGAAGGTTTCCGGCTTTTCGCCCCGTCGGGCTAGGTGCGGCAAACTCGTTATGCCACTACGCGCAAGCCCAGTTTCACGGGCACAAATTCAATTCCTGCCTGCTCCAAGATCCACGCTTCAATTTTGACGTGCCACATGCGCAACAGGTCGAGCGGGCGGCGGATATAGTTTTGCTCACGCACACCTTGCGGCGCGTGCCCCTGTATCTGTGCAGCGATTCCGGCGGGTGTTTCTGTCCACTCGCACAGACTGGCAAAGCTACGGCGCAACCCGTGCAAGGTCATATCCAGGCCAGCAACAGCGCAGGCTTTATGGTGGGCTGCACGGGGGTCTGTAAGGCGTCCAGATGCAGCGGTGGGGCTATTGAACACCCACTCACTACGTCGCGGCAGTGAGGCCAGCAGGTGCGCCACGTAAGGCGTTAATGGCACCACGCGCAATCCTTCCACCTTGTCTTTTATGGTCAGGCTGTTCCACTGAAAATCCACGTCCTCCCATCGCAGCTTTGCCAATTCTTCCCGGCGTGAACCGATGAGCAAAAGGGTTTGCAAATAGGCACTAATTACCGGGTTTCCGATTTGCTTTACGGCGGCAAACCATGCCGGTAGTTGTTCCCGCTGTAACACATCATTTTTTGGTTTTGCCTTGCCCAGACTTTCGCGGGCATCCCTGCTTTGCGCGGCGTTGGTCGTGATGATTGCCTTATAGGTGGGGTGTCTGGCGCACCAGAATAAGAACGCCTTCAATAAGCGCAATGCCAAGCGGGCGCGTGTCGGTCTTTTCGTGCTTTCGACTTTCGCCCATTCGGCCAGCCTGTCGGGTGTCAGGTCAACAAGGCGAACCGCTGCCAGCGATGCAAGCGTGCCGGGCATTGTCAGCTTGGGGCTTCGGGTTCTTTGTTTGCCACCGGCCTGCATGGCCTTTATGTGGTCATGATGATGTGCTTCGCTCCACAGCAGTTTCCGTGCGGCGATATATTCCAGCCAGGCCATGCCCAGCGTTACCGATTCGCGGGCTTCCTGCATCACCAGCGCGGCGGCTTGCGCTTCCTTGGCCAGCTTCGCCGCTTTCTTGTTGGCTTCATTGTCGGCCTTCACCTGGCGCGGATCGTTGCCTTGGTCAATTTGGATTTGCAGGCGGCGGGCTTCGGCTTGGGCGGCGGAAATACTCCACACGCTCACATCACCAATTGTGACGCGCATGGATTGCCCCTTAACCTTGGTTTGAAATATGTAGGACTTTGCACCCTTGACGGTCGCCCGAACGGCCAGCCCCGCCGGGTCATCGCACCAAAGGAAGGCTTGCGCTTTATCCTTGGGGCATTGAAAGTCTGTAATGCGCCCGGCAGTCAATTTCACCTTTACCGCTTTGACTATCGTTTTCACCTTTCCCATGTTGCCCCCCTGAATTTTAACCGCCATGTAACCAGTATGTAACCGCTTTTGCAGTATAGCGCGGTATACTTATCAACACAACAAACAGGGGTACTTTGTTAACCGATTGTTTTACTTGAAAACCGTCTTTTTCATGAATGGCAATCAACGGGCAAAAACATGATTTCATGCGGATTGAAAATCCCCGTGTCGGCGGTTCGATTCCGTCCCTGGCACCATTCACATCCAAGCCTTTTCTTAAAGCCGGTGCAAAGCCTCGCATCGAGAGATGCGGCATCGTTGCGAAAATCACAATCGGCCGCTGCGCTTGATTTCCAGATATCTGTTTACCATTGCCACAGGCAGCTTTGCCGGTTCCACATCCAGGCTGAAAACCCCGGCATATTTCACCTGCTCAAACGCTTTTTCACGCGAACCCAGATAGTGGTGCGTGGCCGCGAGCGTTAGGGCATCGTTAAAGTTATCCACGGGCTTTCTCAAGGTATCGCCTAAGATCATTTCACGCAGGCTCGCCAGCAGAACCAAGTGGCGCTTCTTGAGCAAATTCAGCGCGACCATTAGCTCCTCACTGTCCTCATCACGCAGATTGGTCACAAGCACCACTAAAGAACGTTTCCTGAGCTTCTTCATCAACTCAGTCACCGCATGCACGTAGTCAGGGGTTTTTAACATAGGCTGCATGTCGTACAGGCGGTTCATAAGCTGATTTAAGGTGGCGCTTCCTTTTTTTGGGTGTAAGTAGCGTTCTTCGCCGGCAAAGCTCATCATGCCCACGGCATCGCCCTGGCGTAGCGCGACATGCGCCAGCAACAGCATGGCGTTAAGGGCGTGATCAAAATGCGAAAGCGCACCATCTTGAGCCAGCATGCGGCGCCCGCCATCAAAAAGGAACACGATCTGCTGATCACGCTCATCTTGATATTCACGTGAAATCAGCTTATTCATGCGGGACGTGGCCTTCCAGTCCACCTGACGCAAAGTGTCGCCGTCCCGATATTCACGCAGTTGATGAAATTCCAGCCCCATGCCGCGCCGCCTGCGCTTGCGTATGCCCATCTGGCTCAGATGGTGATCAGTCGCCAGCAAGGCATACTTTGCTACCGCCGCAAAATCGGGATAGCCGCGCACCGCTTGCGGTTCCCCCAACATCACTTTGCGCTGCCATAACCGCAATGGTGAAAACAACAAGGCTTCTGTCGCACCAAAGCTTTGGTCGCCACGCCGCAGCAATCGTACCTGATAGCTTGCTTCGCCCCATCCATCGGGCTGTATCACCATCGCCTGGGGTAGATGGCGGCTTTCTGCCTGGGCAGGATGGTGGTCATAGAGGGTAAGTGAGACGGGGTTTTTATAGGCGTTGGCAACCCGTACTTTGATGGTGCGCCATACGTTCACGGGCAAGGAGCCGCGCAACTGGCGTCTGGCATAGAGTTGTTTTATATGCAGAACGGTGCGGCCATCGAATAAGGCGACGATCATAATTACGGCACCCATGACCAGCCACACTGCCGAAAGCACGGGAAATATGGACGCGACCAATGCCAAGGCAAACCATAGCCATAACAACAAGAAAAGGTTTTTGGCGGGCTTCATGTCCGCGGGGAGTCAACCTTATCGAGCAAGGCCTTTAATACATCATCCGTGTCATGGCCTTCTATTTCCAGGTCGGGCTCCAATATCAAACGGTGCCTCAAAGCCGCCGGGGCTATGGCTTTCACATCATCCGGCGTTACAAAATCTCGCCCCTTTAACAGCGCCGCAGCACGCGCGGCACGAATTAAAGCAATGCCGCCTCTTGGTCCGGCGCCTACCGCAATCCCAGGCCATTCGCGCGTAGCGCGCACTATGCTGACCGCGTAATCGCGCACCCGTTCATCTACGCGCAACATGGAAACAAGTCGCTGGATAGTCTGGATCGTCGCGGGATTCACCACCGCCGACACCTGGTTGACATTGAGCGTGTCACCCACCTGCCCCGACGTCACTTGATTCAACATGAGTCTTTCTTCCTGCTGCGAGGGATACCCCATTAAAACTTTCAACAAAAAGCGATCGAGCTGCGCTTCCGGCAGGGGATATGTGCCCTCTTGCTCGATGGGGTTTTGGGTAGCGAGCGTCATAAAAGGCGGGGCCAACATATAACTTTGCCCCTCAATGGTCACCTGATTCTCCTGCATCACTTCGAGTAAGGCCGCCTGGGTTTTGGCAGGTGCGCGATTTATTTCATCTGCAAGGAGTAAATTGGCAAATACCGGACCCTTGCGCACGTGGAATTGTCCGTTTTCAAGGTTATACATGGCATGCCCGGTAATATCCGATGGCATCAAGTCCGGCGTAAACTGGACACGCGAAAAATTACCTTCAAAGGTTTTGGCAATCGCCCGTACCAACAATGTTTTCCCCAGTCCCGGCACACCTTCGATCAATACATGGCCAGCCGCGAACAGCGCGATGAGCACTTGATCAACCATTTCAACCTGGCCGACTATTGCCTTGCCAACTTCGGTGCGAATGCGCTGGATAATGGCATGGGCTTTATCTATTTTTTCCTGCGGAACGCCAGCACTCATGAGTGACTCAGTCACAGCTTTCTCCTTATTATTTCCATGTTTTTTATTACGCTCGTAAACTCGTGCTGATTTCCGTATACCGGAAGATCAAGCGCTTTTTGAATCTGTTGCGTGCTCAACCCGCTTAGTAGTGACAACTCACGATAGAACTGTTCATCGGGCATGTTTACCCATCGCGGGTAACGCAGGAATATTGCCTGCTTCACAGATGCACGTACGCGCATCAGCAATGCAGACTCTCCGCCGTGCCGCCATAGAAAGTGCCCCCCTGCTGTAATGTGCTCCAGCAAACTGCGCCGCTCCATGACCGGCTCTGGCAACAACACGCCGAAGCGGCGGCTCGCCGCCCATAGCCACACCATCAGCAATAGCGCACCACTGATTAATGCCTGCCAGGCATGCGTGGCCAGCCATTGCGGGAGAGACGGCATGTCTTCACTGTAGACTAGCCATACTGCACCGTCCGGATGCACATCAAGAACGCGAGCCATGAACGCGGCGTGGTCGTATTTTCCGATAGCATCATTCTCCATAAAACCATAATCGCTCATTACGGTAACCCTGCCATTACCGTGCTTCACCCGCACAAGATAGGCGCCGGCGTTATCCTCGATCTTCCAGAGTGCCGCCTGTTTGCTTGTCAGCCTGTGTAAGGCATCAAAATCAACCTGAAATAACTCACCGTTGCCGGAAATATCAACGGTGGGAACCTTATATATTTCTGCGTTGATATGTTTTACTTTGTAGTCACCTTTGGCCTTGGCGTTAATTTCGGAAATGCCCAAGGCATCGAGCAAAACATCCTTCTTGTCCTCGGTGTAATACTCACCATGAGTAGCCACTACAAGATGGTTGCCTGCGGCGACCCAGCTCAGCAATGTCCCGATAGACTTTGGCCCCAGGCTATACCGCAATGTTGGCATTACCAGCGTGGTTCCCTGCGGTGGAATGTTGGGCATGCCGCGCACAGGCTGGGCGGTGCCTCCCAAGGCGACGATTAGCCGTTGCGCCGCCAGAAATGAATTTGTTTTTGCTTCACCTTGATAGCCAATATCAACCTTTTCATCTACCCACTTAAAATTATTGTAAAACCAGAATCCCGCCCACACCGACAGACCAATGACAACCGCGCCTACGATCAGCGTGCGCGCATTCATGATGTAGTTGTCTCAAAGTGATGATTGAATCCCTCGCAAAGCTCCCGCACTGCGCCGTCTTCGGGAAGGCGGTGCGCATACACCGTTATCTGCCAGGCGTGGGTCAACATGCCAAAATACTGTGCAAGCTCAGCTTGTGCGGCATGGCTAACGCGTTGCAGGCATTCACCCTCGGTGGCACTGCCAGAAATGGCAACGCCGTGACGGACGATCAGCATTGACAGTGCGCCCCGGTATAACAGGCTCATGGCTTCCGTGGTTTTGCCGCGTGACCACAAAGACCTCGCCTCACCCGGAATATCAGCGGGCAAGGATTCCTGGCGAACATCCAGGCCAAACAAAACGTCGGGGACGGTGGATTTTGAAAAGGGTGATGCTGATGAAAACAGCCTCAACCAGCGATCTCTATAAACGATCACCAAAACTATGATAGCGAACGCACACAGCCATAATATAAATTCGAAAAATGAAGCGAGATACCCAATAAACTCCACGGCACCCTGCGCCCATGAGTCGCTGCTTTGATCCCGCTCGTTCTCCTTGCCCATGTAGTGCAATTTTTTCTGCATCTCCTGCGTTTTGAATTCGGGTTTTCCAAGTATTTCAGTGATGGTCTTTTTGATCTCTGCCGGCATCTGCTGCCGATTCTCTGCCCACACAGGCAGTGCCGTCAGGAAACAAAAGGCAGTCAGGGCGTGTAGCACCATGCGGAACCATTGCCTGCCCTGACCTCTCATGCGGCCCGGCTCTTATCTAAAGACTTGGCGCTCTCGGCGATGCCGTGGAATGCCAACTCGATATCCCATCCTTCGAGCTGCGTGCGCCGATTCAAATACAACGCAAAACCTGCCGCCACATAAAAAGGCTCAACGATGCCGATGGCTATAAAATAGATCGCGTTGGTCAATAGCCCAAACCATAAAGGGGCGTTATTGCTAAAGAAAAACATTCCGATTTGCCCTTGGGCCGAATGGGGCGTCATGAGATATAAAAAGGCCATCAGCGATAACATCAGCACGCTTTCCAGGTGCACACATGCTATGGCCAGCCAGACTGCCTTGGGGCGTGTATTTTTGTTCAATATATTTTGCCGCGCGCGCCTTGCCTGGCCCCGCAATCCCTCAAGCTGAAACACTGGAAGCGTGAATGACCGCGCAAGATCAAAACGCCGGTAGGTTAATGCTGAAATCAGTCCCGTGCTAAAAAAGCCCGGCACGGCGCGCCAGGCCTCCCGCACTGTGGGTGTTTCACCGAATACGACGCGGCTATATACAAAGAGGGCCATGCGATCATACAGCGGCTTTAACCACCATATCACCAAGGCTACGACCCAGGCATTAACGATCTCAAATATTTGCAGCAGGGCAAAAAAGGGCAACAGCAGAGAAAACCAGATAATGTACAACGGTTTCCAACAGGCGCGCGCCATAACAAAGCCTAAATCAATAGCCTCATAAGCATTGCGGGGCCTTAGCGCCAGGGTAAGCTGGTTAATTTGCACGCCGTCTTCCCATCGCTGCAAAGTAAAAAATCACCAAAAACCAGAAAACACCTCCGACAATATATTTAATCTGGCTGGGAATAGTCGCACTTGATGACCAAAATGCTTCGAGAAATGCGGCGATAAGCAGCATGGCAACAACGCCATACATAATACGCACACTAATCCTGGCGGCTGCAAGGAGCGCCTGTTTGCGCGTCATTTGCCCTGGGGAAAGCAATGCCAGGCCCAGCTTGAGTCCTGCCATGCCACTTAACACTATGGCATTAAGCTCAAAGGCGCCGTGTCCTACCACAAAGGGATAAAAGGTGCCGGTATAGCCGACGTGGGTAAGATGCCCGGCTATGGTTCCAATGTACAGCCCATTGAAGAGGAGATAAAACAAACTGCCCAGACCAAAAACAATGCCACCGGCAAAGGTTTGAAAGCCAATGCCAATGTTATTGCGGATATAGTGGCCGAACATGAGAAAGTCACTGCCTGAGTCACGCGGCCTGCCAATGTGCTCCGCCGTAGGGCGATACATCGCCTCCATGGCTGTGGCATCCGCGGGGCTAATCAGCGTATAGGCCATTTCAGGCACGAAATAGACCGCTACGCCCATCACCAGCACGGGTAAATAAAAAAGCAGCGCGGCTAGCAAGAAAAGTCTGGCGTGCTGGCGTATCAAGACGGGAAAATCGGCTGCGGCAAAGTGTACGATGTTCGTCCACAATCCGCTGCGTGCGGTATAAAACACCTGATGCCCATTTAGCACCAGTTGATTCAGGCGTTCAACAACCACGGCGGGATAGTGACGGTCGCGCGCCAGCGCAAGATGGTGACACGCCTGGCGATATAATTCGGGAAATTCAACGGCCTGGGGCGCAGGATTTTCGTCGGTGGATTTCATCACGGGCAGCGCATTATCACCTTGTTTTTTATTGCGCGGCACCTTTGTCAAACGGCTCAGCAACTGCTCCAGACGTACCCATTGGGACTCATGGCGCGCAACAAACTCCTGCGGACTCATCGCCTGCCCACCAACCAATTCGCTATTGCAAATAGCCGCTTCACCCCCGCATCATCAGTGGCATGTGTCAGGCTCGAAGCCATGTTCGCCAGCTCTCTGGCACGCTCTGGCGTGAGGGTAACCGCCCGCTCGGCAAACGCGATGACGGCACGCTGCTGATCCAGCGCCAGAGGATAGCGCGGGGGCAAAGGCAACTCCGGAGGTAGCTCGCCTATTTCATCGGGGATGGAACGGTATACCACGATTGTACCCGCCGCCAGATCGCCCAAACGCTTGAAATCACGGCTAATGAGCATGGAAGCCACACCAAATCCGTATAACACCGGCAAGAAGTCTGCAAAACGCAGCAAATTGCGCGTGATCGAGGCCGACCAGCCCACCGGCACACCATTGTCTTGCAGGACGGTGATGCCCATCACTCGCTTGCCCGGAGTCGCGCCTCTGCTGAACACCTCAAACAATACCGGGTAAAACCATTCGAGCATAAAAATGGCCACCAGGAAGATGCCCTGGCCAAAGCGCCCCATCATATTGACCAGGGTCATCGACAGAATAATATACACAACACCGCGAATCAGAAAATCGATGCACCACGCGAAAAAACGCACCACCGGCCCGGCAATATGCAAGTCCAGGGTAACGCCTTCCGGTGTTTCGATGGCGCGGCGAGTGTCGAGCATCAGGCTTTTATGACGAGGGTATCGGCGATATTATCGTGCAGGCATTTACGTGACTCGCGGAAGATCATCAAGACATTCACCAAACTAAACACCGCACCGGCAATAGGTATGTTTCCTATCAACCCAGGCAGCATGTAACGCCTAAAAAAAATGCGCCGCAATCCCGCGCGGCTTCCATCCGAACGGACAATTTTTATCTTGAGTATGCGCTTGCCAATGGTTTGTCCGTAACGATGCCAGAATAGCAAGTTGGTGATGAACAGACCAAGCATTGCTATTACAGCAATGCCGATAACCCAAAACATCGCCTGGCTGGCAGGTGCGTCCTGCCCCCTTATTAGCGACGACAGCGACACTGCGGCAGCCATGCCAGGCACCATCAACATGGCAACATCCAGAAGGGTCGCTCCCAAACGCGTCGATCGCTCAGCCAACACAAAATCCTGCCCCTGTTCCGCAACGTCATCTACCCGAGCCTGAGGTGCTTGATAAGGATTCACACTGGACATCGAACTCCTCCTAATTATAAAGTGCATGTTAAGATGAAAAAGTGAGCGGGATAGCAACTATCAAGCATGGCAGTATCGTCCCCCAGCGCGCCAATCATGTGGAAAATTATAGCCATGTGGACATTTATCGGTCAGCGATAATCAGATCTGAATAGTCTTTTCACTATCTTCAACGCAAAAAACCTCTCTCGACTCTATACTATAATTTTATCAATCATGACCCTCACCGAACTTCGCTACATCGTCGCCGTTGCCCGTGAGCGCCATTTTGGGCGCGCGGCGGAGGCGTGCTTTGTCAGCCAGCCTACGTTAAGCGTGGCAGTGCGCAAGCTGGAGGATGAGCTGGGCGTGGTGCTGTTCGAGCGCGGCACCAGCGAAATAACGGTAACACCGGCGGGAGAGCGCATCATCGCGCAGGCGATGCGCGTGCTGGACGAGGCGCGTACGCTCAAAGAGCTTGCCAAACAGGGGGAAGATCCGCTCTCCGTTCCAATTCGCCTGGGTGTGATCTACACCATCGCGCCTTATCTGCTGCCCCGCCTGATTCCGGTGCTGCATAAGCGCGCGCCGCGCATGCCACTGCTGATCGAGGAAAATTATACCGGCGCCCTGGCCGGACGCTTGCAGCAGGGCGAGCTGGATGTGATCGTTATCTCGCTGCCCTTTGAGGCGCCTGGCATTGCCACCCAGCCGCTGTACGATGAAGATTTTGTGGTGGTGTTGCCCGCCGGGCACCCGCTGGCAAAAAAAACCTCCGTCAAACCGGCGGATATTGCCAATGAGACGGTATTGCTACTGGGGGCAGGCCACTGTTTCCGTGACCAGGTGTTGAGCGCTTGCCCGGCCTGCCATCGCGGCAGCGCCGTGCCCGGCAGCCTGCAAAAGACCCTGGAAGGCAGCTCGTTGGAGACCATCCGCCTGATGGTGGCCTCCGGTGCGGGTATCACCGTGCTGCCGGGTACTTCGGTAAGCACCCGGCACAATAATCTGCTTGCTGTGCGCCCCTTTGTTAAACCCGTCCCTACCCGCAGTGTAGCGCTGGCATGGCGTAACAGTTTCACTCGACCCGAAGCGATTCGCGCCATCCGGCAGGCTATACTTGCCTCTGATCTGCCGGGCACACGTCCCATTAAGTGATAGCTATTAACTATCATATTAATATTAACGATCAATTAGATTAATCGCTCTTGCGCATCTAATATGTGTCTCACGTGGTTACGGCCACAGTCAAAATGAGATATCACACTTGGATAGCCAGGAGAAAATCATGAAGCACGATAGTTCAATAACCATCCAGAATCTTGAAGCGGCCTTCGCCGGCGAGTCGATGGCATACATCAAATATATGTACTTCGCCAAAATCTGCCGTGCGCAGGGAGACGAGGAAACCGCCAAGGTCTTTGAAGATACGGCAGCGCAGGAGGTGCAGCACGCCTTCGGCCACTTAGATTTGCTCTACCCCAAGGATCGGATGGACGCCGCGCGCTGCCTGGATATGGCGATTGCCGGAGAGACCTACGAGTACACAGAGATGTACCCCAAGTTCAGGCACTTGGCGATGCAGGAAAGCAACGAGGCGGCGGTACGCGAATTTGACGAACAAATCGCCGAGTCCGTCGAGCATGCGCAACGCTTTCAGGCGACTCTGGAAAAGGCCGCCAAGCGTTTTGCCGCCTTGGCCAAGGTTGAGGAGCGCCACGCCAATCACTATCGCGCGACACTCGCCAAGGTACATGGTTAAGTCACTCACTTAATGCTGAAATTCAAGAGGAAAGAGACAATGACGAAGTGGCAATGTGTAGTATGCGGCCTTATCTATGACGAAAGCGCCGGAATGCCTTCCGAAGGCATCGTCCCAGGTACCCGCTGGGCGGACATCCCCGATAACTGGGCCTGTCCGGACTGCGGGGTGACAAAAAGCGATTTCGAGATGGTCGAAATCGCGGCATAATCTTACAAAAAGGCTGTTAGCCACAGAGAACACAGCGTTCACAGGGAGATGGGTTTTTCTCTGCGAACGCTGTGGTTCTTGTATCTGCGGTTTTTAGTTTATCTACGGCAATCACTCCTGGAGATCCCATGAACCCCATCATCATCGTCGGCAGCGGTCTTTCGGGTTACACCCTGGCCCGCGAATTCCGCAAACTCGACAAAGACACGCCATTGCGGATCATCACGGCGGATGACGGGCGCTTTTATTCCAAGCCTATGCTTTCCAATGCCTTGAGTAGCGGCCGGACGCCGGATCAGTTGGCCACGGCTGACGCCGCACAAATGGCGGCCCAACTGAACACGGTAATCCAGACATATAGCCGGGTGAATGCTATCGACACTGCACGCCATATCATTTCCGTGGATGGCCAGGAGCTGGAATACGCCAAGCTCGTGCTTGCGCTGGGCGCCGATGTGATCAAACCCCCATTGAAAGGCGATGCCGCTGATGCCGTGATCTCAGTGAATGACCTGGGCGACTACACGCATTTTCGCGCTGTCATTGCCGGTGCCAAACATGTCGCTATCATCGGCGCGGGGCTGATCGGCTGTGAGTTCGCCAACGACCTGCGCAGTGCGGGTATCGCCGTGGATGTCATCAGCACCGGCAGCGCACCGCTCAACCGCCTGTTACCCGAGGCGGCCGGGCACGCATTGCAGGAGGGCCTAGCGCATATCGGGGTCAACTGGCACATCGACAGGTCCGTTACCGCGGTAGACCGTGCCGCTCAAGGCTACCGTCTTACACTCTCTGATGGTTCAATCATCGAGGCAGATGCGGTGTTGTCCTGTGTGGGGTTGCGTCCGCGTACCATGCTGGCCGGTGCCGCGGGCATACACACGGCGCATGGTATCGCTGTGGATCGCTTCCTTGCCACCAGCGCGCCGGATGTTTATGCCATGGGTGATTGCGCCGAAGTAGAAGGCCTGGTGCTATTCTACGTCATGCCTTTGATGAACGCCGCGCGCGCGCTGGCCAAAACCCTGGCGGGTGAACCTACCCCGGTTGTCTATCCGCCCATGCCGGTGGTTGTGAAAACACCGGCGCATCCCGTGGCCGTTTCACCGCCACCGCCCGGTGTTATGGGCGAATGGAAAATCGAGGTTTTGGGATCCGGCGTGCGCGCGCTATTTTTTGATGCCGGCAACAAACTGCGCGGCTTCGCCTTGACCGGCACAGCGGTGAGCGAAAAAAATGCGCTAGCCAAGGAATTGCCAGCGCTGCTTTAATTCTTAAAACCTCTTTTTGTCCATGAAAACACGTTGTCACAAAATATAGGGATGGCTTCGGCAATTGACCGGATAGGTGGCAGGCAAGATAGCGATAGATAATGGAATATTATCGTCTTTTTTCGTAACTTTCGTGGATAACTGAGTTTTTAGGTTAAAACGGTGATTGGAGCCGCAGGGGCAGCCAGACATACGGCAATATATTGGCGCGCGTATTGCACTACATATCCCACGACCATCTAACGACGGAATAATGGCGCGTTCACAGCGGCCAAATCCTAGGAAGTATTCATGCTGGAACCACTACTACCGGCCGACGAAGCCGAGCGGCTTGCCGCGCTGCGCGCACTGAATATTCTTGAGACCGCGCCAGAAGACCGTTTTGACCGGATCACCCGGCTGGCCGCACGGTTGTTTGATGTGCCCATCGCCCTGGTTAGCCTGGTGGATGCAAATCGCCAGTGGTTTAAATCCTGCTATGGACTGTCCGCAACGGAAACACCGCGCAGCGTCTCCTTTTGCGGACATGCGATTCTCAGCGATGACACGTTCATCATTCCCGATGCCCTGCTTGATGCGCGTTTTGCTGATAACCCACTTGTCACTGGCGCGCCACATGTCCGCTTTTATGCCGGACAACCGCTGACTGGCATGGATGGTCTCAAGCTGGGTACGCTATGCATCATAGATCATAAACCAAGACATTTGAGCGAGCAGGATCGGGAGGCATTAAGAAATCTTGCCGCCCTGGCGCAGCAAGAGCTAAACCTTACCCAGCTCCATCAAGCCTGGGCACTCAAAAATATGGGCGGCACCCGCAAAGATGCCGAGGATGAGCCGCACAACAACCATCACCTGTTAAATGCCGTTAGCCGGGCACAGGCACGATTTATTGCGGACACCGATACCTCACTGATATTTAATGAATTATTGGTGGATCTGCTCGCGCTAACCAATAGTGAATACGGTTTCATTGGTGAGGTACTGCATACAGCGGACAATCAGCCTTACCTCCATACCTACGCCATTACCAACATTGCCTGGGATGCAGCAACGCGGGAATTTTACGAAAAAAATAGCGCGAACGGACTGGAATTTTACAATCTAAAATCCTTGTTCGGTGAAGTTCTACGCACCCAACTGCCTGTCATCGCCAACAGTCCGGCAACAGACCTACGCCGAGGTGGACTTCCAGAAGGCCATCCCGCACTCAACGCCTTTTTAGGTGCACCCCTCTACAGCGGCGGTCATATGGCAGGCATGGTCGGCATTGCCAACCGGCCAGGCGGCTACAACGAAGACGTGCTTTTATATTTGCAACCTATGCTTAACACCTGCGCCAACATCATCACTGCGCACAAAAATAACCGGCAACGCCAAGAAACAGAAGCGGCACTGAAAAATAGCCAACAGCAGTTACAGGCTGTTTTGGATAATTCCACGGCGGTAATTTATGTCAAGGACCTGCAAGGCCGGTATCTATTAATAAACAGCGCATACGAACGCTTCAGCCATCTTGACCGTACATCCGTAAAGGGCAAAACAGACCACGATCTTTTCCCCAAAGACATCGCTGACTCATTGCGTGCTAATGACATGAAAGCTGTCGAGGGAAAATCCTCGCTAATGTGGGAGGAAAAGGTGCCCCATGACGATGGGTTACATACCTATATCTCCGTTAAGTTTCCATTGCATGACGCCAGCGGGAATCTTTATGCCATTTGCGGCATGTCAACCGATATCACTCCACGTATACAGGCCGAAGATGAATTACGCGCCAGCGAAACACGCATCCGCGCCGTTTTGGACAACGTGCTGGACGGCATAATCACTATCAATGAGCAAGGCACCGTCGAGTCATTCAATCTCGCTGCGGAGCAAATCTTTGGCTATGTGCCTGGCGAGGTTGTCGGCAAAAATATCAAAATGCTCATGCCGGAGCCGTATCATGCTGGTCATGATGGTTATCTTGCCAATTACATGGGGGGTGGCGCAGCCAAGGTGATTGGTATTGGGCGCGAGGTCACCGGGCGGCGCAAGGACGGCTCGATCTTCCCGATGGATCTTGCGGTGAGCGAGATGACGCTGGGGGAGCGGCGGCTGTTCACGGGCATTGTGCGGGACATCACCGAACGCAAGAAAGTGGATCGGCTAAAGAATGAGTTTGTGTCCACGGTGAGCCACGAACTCAGAACGCCGCTCACTTCGATTCGCGGTGCGCTGGGATTGATCGCGGGCGGCGTGGCCGGAGAAATCCCTGCGCAGGCAAAAAGCCTGGTGGACATCGCCCACAACAACTGTGAACGTCTGGTGCGGCTGATCAACGATATTCTGGATATCGAAAAAATCGAATCAGGAAAACTGGTGTTTGATTTTCATCCTGTGGAAATCATGCGGCTCATGAAGGAGGCGCTGGAAGCCAACCTGGCCTATGCTGAACAATTTGGCGTTCAATATACGCTGGATGGCGATCTTTCCGGCGTCAAAACACTGGCAGACAACGACAGACTGATGCAGGTGATGGCCAATTTGCTGTCCAATGCCGCAAAGTTTTCTCCCATCAACGGTGTGGTGGCCGTTTCAGTTGCGCGGCATGGGCGGGAGATTCGCATCTGTGTCACAGACCACGGCCCCGGCATACCGGAAGAGTTCCATCACCGCATTTTCCAGAAATTCGCGCAGGCCGATGCATCGGATACACGGCAAAAAGGCGGCACCGGCCTGGGGCTGAATATCAGCAAGGCGATTATCGAAAAACATGGCGGAGAGATTGGCTTTGAAACACAATCGGGAGTCGGTACCACATTTTATTTCGATCTACCGGAATGGCGAGAACTGGCCGGCTAATGTATTCAAGGTAAAATCACGATGACAACACCTGTATTAAATCGCATCCTCTACGTGGAAGACGAAGCTGATATTCAAGCAGTGGCCCAACTCGCCCTTGAGGCCATCGGCGGTTTTTCGGTAACAATCTGCAGTTCAGGCAGGGAGGCCATTCAAGTTGCGCCAGGGTTGAGTCACGACCTGATCCTGCTCGACGTCATGATGCCCGACATGGATGGCCCGAGCACACTCAAGGCCTTGCGCGGCATAGCGCAGACCGCCGCCACGCCGGTGATCTTCATGACTGCCAAAGTCCAGCCGCATGAGGTGGCGCAGTACAAAGAAATGGGCGCGATCGCCGTGATACCCAAACCCTTTGATCCAATGACGCTGTCCGCCACTGTCCGCCGGCTGTGGGAGGAGGCCCATGGCTAATTCCTCTAGTGATGTAATGGCAAAACTGCAAGCGCTGCGCGATTCTTTCGCGGCGCAATTGCCTGACAAGATTCAGGAGATCGAAGCCGTGGGGGAGACGCTGTGCGGCGGCAAATGCAGTGAGACGGAAGAAGACGAAGCTCTTAAACTCATACACTATTTGTCGCACAAACTGACGGGTTCCGGCGCCACGTTCGGTTTTGGAGCCGTGAGCGATGCAGCACGCACTCTGGAAACATTCGTGAACGGTATGCTCGATCACGCCACCCGGCCCACCACGGCACAGCGTGCGCAAATCCGTGGCTATCTGGAGGGTCTGCAACAAGCTGCGGGCAAGCACGACCACAAGGATGGCGCCAACGCCGGGCAAGAATCCGCTATTCCAATGCCGCGCGTGCCGGAGAATAATGGCGAACACCGGCTGATCTACCTGGTCGATGATGACCCTCTTCTGGCTCAGGACCTGGCCCTGCAACTCGGTAATTTCAATTACACAACGCGTATCTTTCACAGTCTCGCTGAATTCAGGAAAGCGGTACGCCAAGCCATGCCGGCAGCGCTCATCATGGATATGGGGCTGCCAGACGGTAATGGAGCCAATGCCATTATGGAAATACAGGAAGGCCGCGCAGCTCCCTTGCCCGTGGTGTTTCTGTCCGGGCGCGGTGATATGGAGGCACGGCTGGCAGGGGTACGCGCCGGAGGCGCGGGCTATTTCACCAAGCCGGTGGACATCGGCGCCATGGTCGACGCGCTCGATGCGCTCACCGCACAGAAGGCGCCTGCACCCTATCGTATCCTGATCGTCGATGACACGCCTTCACTGGCGCGTTATTTCGCGCTAACACTGCGCGGGGCCGGAATGATCACAGAGGTAGTGACCGACCCCATGGACATCATGCGGGCGCTGGTCGAATTCGCGCCGGAACTGATCCTGCTGGATATGTACATGCCCGGCTGCAATGGCCTGGAGCTGGCGATGGTGATCCGTCAGCAGGAGGCTTACGTCGGCATCCCGATTGTATTCCTCTCCGCCGAGACTGACCTCAACAAGCAGCTGGAGGCAATGCGTCAAGGTGGGGACGACTTTCTGGTCAAACCGATCCAGCCGGACCACCTGATTTCGGCAGTGGCAAACCGGGCGCGGCGTTACCACATACTGCGCTCCTTCATGACGCGCGACAGTCTGACCGGTCTTTATAACCATACCACCACCAAGGAACTATTGAATAACGCCGCAGGACTCGCCCAGCGCCGCAATACCCCGCTTGCCTTTGCCATGATCGACATTGATCACTTCAAGTCGGTGAATGACACTTACGGGCATGCGACCGGCGACCGGGTTATCAAAAGCCTGTCACGGCTGTTGCAGCAGCGCCTGCGCAAAACCGATATAATTGGCCGCTATGGCGGCGAGGAATTCGCCGTGGCGCTCATCGATGCCGATGCCACTCGCGCGGCAAGCATCATGAACGAGATTCGCGTCAGCTTTGAACAAATACGCCATCGGGTGGATGGCAGGGAGTTTAATGTCACTTTCAGTTGTGGCATGGCGGTCTTTCCGCCCAATGGCAATGCCGCTGAATTCAACGAGGCCGCCGACAAGGCCCTTTATGAAGCCAAGCGCAGCGGGAGAAACAAGGTGGTGGTGGCGGACAGCACAATGCTATCCGGCAACTGACCCTCATATTGCCCCTCGCTGCCACCCTGCCAACAAAACCTAAAAAAGCTCTGAATAATTCCATCCTGGAATGCTCAGAGCGGCACATCCGTGTGCCACCGGAATCGCCGAATAATGCAGAGACTCCTTAACCAACCCTAATCTTACTGGAGACGAACGGTGTCTATTAAATCCAGCCTCCCCAAAATCCTGCTTTCCGGCATGTTATTAGCCGTCGCGCCGCTTGCCCAGACGGCGAGCCTTAATGATGGATACAAAGCGGCCATAAAAGGCGACTACGATGAGGCGTTCCTCATTATCCGCTCCAAGGCGATAGAAGGGGATGCGAATGCCCAATTCACCATGGCCATGATGTTTCATAGCGGCCTGGGCGTAAAAATGGACGAGCAGGAAGCGGTGAAGTGGTATCTCACCGCAGCCGAAAGCGGCTCGGTCAAGGCCATGGAATTTATCTCCGCAGGCTATGAAAATGGGTGGTTCGGGCTGGAGCGTGACCCAAAGAGGGCGCAATACTGGTATGACAGAATGGTAGAGGCGGGAGGCGATCAATAAGGTCCGCCTCGAAAGGACTGCTGAAGAGTTCACGGAAAAAGTCAGGTAGGGTGGACAAACGGTTTTTTGTTTGTCCACCCTACCTGATTACAGCGCCCATAAAACCTCGGGGCAGGCCGTTAAATCGCGGTAAATGGCGTCAAGCTGGGGGCGGCTGGTGGCTTGGACAGTGACGGTGACAGAGAGGTATTTGCCGCTTTGGCTGGCGCGGCTGTATACAGCGCCCTCGCCAAGATCCGGCACGTGGCGCCGGACCATCTCAACCACCAAGGCTTCAAATGCAGCACTTGCAAGCCCCATTGCCTTGATGGGGAACTCGGTTGGGAATGTGAGCGGGGATTCTTGCTCGCTGATCATACGGAAAACATCTCGTTATTCATTGGTATTGCGCACCATCCACGAAAAACACAAAAGGCACGAAAAAGCTTTATCCCAAGTTGTTCATTAGCGCCAAAACCGCTCACTTAAAAAAATAGGTTGAATCAGGGGGTGCCCAACATTATGCTCACACCCCACCCGCACGTACGGCCTGTTTATAATCCTGGTAAAGCGCGTACATTTTATGAAACAGTGGCCCAGGCTTGCCGTTGCCCACGGGTTTGCCGTCGAGCGTGGTAATGGGTACGACCTCGCGGGTGGAGGAGGTTTGCCATAGCTCCTGGGCGGTGCGCACTTCGTGTTCGGTGATTTCGCGCACCTGGTGGGGAATGCTGTGCGCGGCGGCGAGTTCCAGGATCACGTCATAGGTGATGCCGGGCAGCATTAGGTGGGTCTTGGGTGGCGCGAGCAAGATGTTGTTGGCCACCACGAAGATGTTGCTGGCGGCGCCCTCGGTGAGAAATCCGTCACGCAGCAGAAGGGTTTCCGCGGCCCCGGCGTCGATGGCCAGTTGGCGCAGCAGCACGTTGGGCAGCAGCGCAATGGCCTTGATGTCGCAGCGCAGCCAGCGGTTATCCAGTGCGCTGACTGCCGCAACGCCAGAGGCGCGCAGCGCTTGGGGCGGGGTGACCAGTGGGCTGCTCATCATGAAGATGGTGGGTGGCACATTCACGGGAAAGGCATGGTCGCGCTTGGCTACACCGCGTGTGACTTGCAGGTAAAGGTACTGGTCCTCGCCTTCGTTACGCGTGATCAGTTGTTCAAACAAATCCGCCCATGCTGCATCGGTGTGGGGGTTTATCAAGCGGATGCCGTCGAGACTGTGCTGCAAGCGCCGCAGGTGCTCCGGAAGCCGGAATGGGCGACGCGAGTAGACGGGGATCACTTCGTAGACGCCATCACCGAAGATGAAGCCGCGATCCAGCACCGGCACGTAGGCCTGTTCGATGGGCATGAACTTGCCGTTGAGATAAACGGTTTGGATTTGATCGGCCATGGTGCGGTCCCGGTTATTTTACGAGTAACAATACCCAATCCACGAAACGCCGCCACACCCCGCCTTCCTCGATGCCCTGCAGGGCAACCAGTGGCTGTTTGCTGATCACCTTGCCATCAAGGGAGATAGCAACTGTGCCATAGGACTGGCCCTTTTTGACCGGGGCGGTGATCAGCGGTGTGACGCTCATCGAGGCAGCCAGCTTTTTGTACTGGCCGCGCGGGATGGTGAGATAGAGATCCTTGCTCAACCCCAATGGCAGGTTTTCGGCTGCGCCTTTCCAGGCGCGCACGGTGGTGAGCGGTTTATTGGCTGCGTAGACGCGGTGCGTTTCATAGAAGCGGAAACCGTAATTGAGCAGGGTTTGGCTCTCGTTGGCGCGGGCTTTTTCGCTCTCTGTGCCCAGTACCACCGAGATCAGGCGCATCTTGTCACGCAACGCAGAGGACACCAGGCAGAAACCGGCGCTTTCGGTATGCCCAGTTTTCATGCCGTCCACTGTGGGGTCGCGGTACAACAGCAGATTGCGGTTGTGCTGGGTGATGCCGTTGAAGGTGAATTCGCGTAGCGAGTACCACTTGTAATACTGGGGAAAGTCGCGGATCACGGCACGCGCCAGTGTCGCCAGGTCGCGCGCTGTGGTGTAGTGCTGCGGGTCGGGCAGGCCCGTGCTGTTTATGAAGTGGGTGTTGGTCATGCCCAGTATTTGCGCGCGCTGGTTCATCATCGAGGCGAACACCGGCTCGGTGCCCGCCACCTGCTCGGCAAGCGCCACTGTGGCGTCGTTGCCGGACTGCACGATCATGCCCTTGATCAGGTTCTCCACGGAGATTTGCGTGCCCACCTGGGCAAAGGTGCGCGACCCTTCGGTGCGCCATGCCGCTTCGCTGATGGTGACCATGTCGCTGAGCTTGATCTTGCCGGAGCGCAGCTCATCGAACACCAGGTAGGCGGTCATCAGCTTGGTAAGGCTGGCCGGTTCCATGCGTTGATCGGCGTTCAACGCCGCCAGCACGCTGCCGCTCTGGAAGTCCTGCAGGATATAGCCGCGCGCAACGATCTGGGGAGCGGGAGGAACCTGCGCCTGCGCAGTGATCCCGAGGGTGCCAAGCGTCAACAGCAGGGCGGTTATCAACCAGCGGCTGCATGACCGCAAACGACAGGATGCAGAGAAACGGGAAAAATGAGAGTGAAACATGTCATTCACAGCGGGTACTTCCTCTAGCGTTTGCGACGGCGAAAAAGATGGAACGGCGATACAGTACGGTTTATATGCAGGTGGTATATTGTAGCGCTTAACGGCCTCCTGAAAAACCCCATTCTCCTGGCGGTACATATTATGGAATAATCCCCGTTGCCATCTGAACAAGCATCGAAACTCATGAACCCAAAAATCACCCTGCCTGTGGCCCTGCATTTGATGGTCTGCGCAGCCGCCGCCAGCGCCGCCGAGCCCAGCGCCACCGAGATTGTGCAGCATTGTTATTACAAATACGCGGGTGATGACCAGCGCTCGCGGCTGCGCATCACCCTCAACGACCCTGCCGGGAAAAAAATCAGTACCGAGTTCACGCGTCTGTGGAAAGACTACAAGGGGCAGGATGGCATCATTGACAAGACGATCCTCTATATGACCTATCCACCGGACAGCCGCGGCCTCAACTTCATGCGCTGGTCTTACGCCTCGGAAGGCAAGGTGCCGGATCAATGGGTTTATCTGCCAGAGACCCGAATGGCGCGGCGCATCTCCCAGCGCGACCCCGGCAACATGGATTGGGGCTATACCGACGAAGACCTGCGCATTCGCGCCCTGGATGAAGACGTGCACCGCTACCTGGGCGCCACCAGCCAGGAAAGCCAGCAATATTACCTGGTGGAGAGCACCCCCAAAGGCAACTCCTCATACGGCAGACGCGTCAGCTGGTTCAGCAAGACGCCGGATTGGGAAGATTGCGTGGAAAGCCGCGTCGACTACTACGATAAACAAGGTACCTTGATCAAAAAGCAGACGGTGCGTTGGCAGAAAATCAAAGGCGCCTGGGTATGGAAAACGGCTGTGGCGCAGAACATGCTCAACAAGGCCACAGTCGTTTACGACATGGAACAGGTGGAGGTCAACACCGGCTTGAAAGACGACGACTTTAATCAGCGCGCGCTCAGGCAAGAGGGCGTGCGGCCATAAATAACCGCACCATCCTAAAAACTCAGTTGTCCACGAAACTCACGAAAATATTCACGTGTATATCGCAATTTTACTTGCCGCCCACCTGATGAATTAATGAAGAAATCCATGTTTTTTTATTTCGTGACTTTCGTGTTTTTCGTGGACAGAAAGGGGTTTTAAGGTTTATTTTACTTTCGACAAATACCCATCGAAAATTTCACCGCCCATCGCCATTTTTTTGGAAATTTCGGCGGCGGCCTTCTTGGCGGCTTCAAGGTTTACGGGCTTGCCAACCTGGATCACGCCCACCATACCGATCATTTTATGCAGATCGCACTCGTATAAATACACTCCTTCTTTATTCAAGGTTACGGAGAGATTCGTGCTGACTTTGCCTTTCCAGGTATTGGCGCCTTCCGGAACAAGCAAGGAAATGACATTATGGCCGGGATCTTTCGCTACAAATGTGACTGTGTCCCCAACATTTACTTTGATATAGCCCGGCTCGAACAGCATCACGCCATCGTCACCGCCATTCGACATTTGAACCTTGTGTTCTTCAGCAAAAGCGGCTGACGATACGGACAAACCCATAAACAATACAAATTTTCCTATACTGCTACGCATCATGTTTCTCCTGATGATCAATCGCTAACAACCTGACTTTCACGAATCCCCAGCTCAGAGAGCCTGGCGGCCATCTGGTCGGTCTCTTCGACGCTGGCCAGCGGACCGATGCGCACTCGATAGATAGTGCTTTGCGCTTTTTTGCTAGGGGAGATTTGTATATTACCGGATGCTTGCTCCTGTAAGCGCGAACGCAATTGTTCGGCCTTGCCGCGCTCAACAAATGCACCGACCTGCAGGTAGAGCTTCGCATCCCGAGCGTCGGTGGGAGGAGGCTCACTGCTTTGCTGGGTGGCCATTTGCGCGGAGGGCGGTGAGCCGGGTGTAATGGCGCGGATTTCGACGGGCCCGGTGCTGGTAATGCCGAGCTTTTGCGCGGCGGCGTAGGACAGGTCGATGATGCGGCCTCGATGAAACGGCCCACGGTCGTTCACCTTCACCACCAGCTTGCGGTCGTTTTTGAGGTTGGTGACCTCGACATAGGTGGGCAGAGGCAGTGTCTTGTGGGCGGCGGTCATGCTATACATGTCATACGGTTCGCCGCTGGATGTGCGGCGGCCATGAAACTTGGTGCCATACCACGAGGCAAGGCCGCGTTCCACATGGCCTTCGCTGCTGGCCATGGTGCGGTAGCTGATGCCCGCCACAGTGTATACCGCCGGATTGCCGAATTTGCTGCGCGGCTCATTACGCGGCACGGCATCAGGGATGGAGGCGATATCGACCGCTCCGCGCGGCGGCGGGCCATCCTTGTCCGGCGTTGGGATCACGCCGCCCCCCGGTACTCTTGCCCGGTCAGGCAGGGTGCCGCAGGCGCTCAACAAAACCGATGCAGCAAGAAGCAACAACATGGGACGGATATTCATGCGAATCAATCCTTGGCGTTGGCTGTCAGTGGCGATGCGCTATTGTCACTCACCCGCCGTGCCTTGCGCAATGCACGGATTTCCTGGCTGAGTTGGTATACCGCCATCGCGTACAGGGGGCTGCGGTTGTAGCGGGTAATGGCATAAAAATTCTGCAGGCCAACCCAGTACTCCGGCCCGGTCTCTGTCTGGAACTCAAGCAGGGCGCCGGGTTGATCATCGGCGAGGGTATCCTCAATGGTGACTCCGTTTTCCTTGAGCTTGCCCAGGCTGATACTGGGTTTTATATTCCCGGTCAGCACCGCCTTGAAGTTCTCGCCATCGACCTTCGCCCGGCTCGCCACAGGTTGATCAGGCTGCCAGCCGTTGGCGAAGAAATAATACCCAACACTGCCAATCACGTCCGCTACATTGTTCCACAGGTCACGCGAGCCATCGGCGTCAAAGTCCACCGCATATCTGCGAAAACTGCTGGGCATGAACTGCGGCATGCCCATCGCACCGGCGTATGAGCCCTGTGGAACAAGTGGATCCAGCTTCTCTTCGCGCGCCATCAGCAGAAAGTTTTCCAGCTCGCCAAGAAAGAATTTGCTGCGTGGCGGATAGTCGAAACCCAGCGTACTGAGTGCGTCCAGCACGCGGTAAGAGCCAGTACGCTTGCCATAGCCTGTCTCCACGCCGATGATAGCGGTGATGATTTCGGGTGGCACGCCGTAGGCGCTCTGCGCGCGCGCCAGAAGGTCGGTGTGCTTATCCCAGAATTCCACGCCGCCCCGGATGCGCGCCTCGTTGAGGAATATTTGCCGGTATTGAAACCAGGGCTTGGCCTCGGCGGGCTTGGTGATGGCGGCGATGATCTCCGGGCGTGTTTCAGCCTGGCTGAGCAACATGATCAGTTCGTCGCGATTGAAATTGTTGCGGGTGACCATGTCATCAACAAACTGGCGTACTTCGGGGCGCAACGCAATGCCGTCGGCCAGGGCTGGCTGAATGGGCACGAACAGCAGTGCTGCCAAGAACGCAAGAGGCCGTACCTTTGCGTGCGTGAGGTTGGTGTTATTGGTCATGTCGGTACCAGCTTGCGATGAGTGTGGATGGACATCAGGATACCGAACCCGGCCATCACCGTCACCATTGATGTTCCACCATAGCTGATCAGCGGCAGGGGAACACCCACCACTGGCAGCAGTGCGGTAACCATGCCGATGTTGACGAAGATATACACGGAGAACGTCAGGATCAGGCTGCCCGCCAGCAGGCGCGTGAAGGTGTCATGTGCCTGAGAGGCAATATACAGTCCGCGCATGACGATGAACAGATAGATCGCCAGCACCGCCAGAATGCCGATCAGGCCGAACTCCTCGCTCAGCACGGCGAAGATGAAGTCGGTGGAGCGCTCGGGAATAAAGTCGAGATAGGACTGTGTGCCGTTCAGCCAGCCCTTGCCGTACAAACCGCCGGAACCAATGGCGATTTTCGATTGAATGATGTGATAGCCGGTGCCCAGCGGGTCGCTCTCCGGGTCGAGGAAGGTGAGCACGCGCTGCCGCTGGTAGTCGTGCATCAGCGACCAGGCGATGGGTACGAATGCCGCCACCAGCGACCCGACCAATATGATATAGCGCCAGCGCACACCGCTCAGGAAAATCACGAATATCCCCGAACAGGCAATCAGCAACGACGTACCCAAATCAGGCTGCTTGGCAATTAGCAGCGTCGGCACTATCGCCAGCACGCCGGCGATAATCAGCTTTAGCGGGTGAGGGGGTAACGGGCTGTTCGCCAGATACCAGGCGACCATCATGGGCACGGCGATACGCATCATTTCGGAGGGTTGAAAGCGGAAAGCCCCAAGCTCCAGCCAACGCCGTGCGCCTTTACCGATGTCGCCCACCAATAATACCGCCACCAGCAACAGTATCCCGGCGCCGAACAACCATGGTGCCCAGCGCTGCAAGTGCTGCGGGTGAACCTGGGCAAGCACCAGCATCACGGCAAAGGCAAGCGCGAGCCGCATCACCTGGCGCATCAGCACATCCAGGCTCTGTCCCCCCGCGCTATACAGCACCACCAACCCCGCCGTCGACAACAGCAACAGGCCGCACAGCAGCGGTATGTCAACGTGGATACGCTGCAATAACCGGAACAAAAAACCCTGCTCCTTGGGCCGTGCATAGACGGGGATGGCTTTTTGGTTCATCGCAATCGGGAGTCAGACGCAGGAGACGTGCTCCAGGCCCAAGCTGTAAGTTTTTGTGTATCCATTCCAATGTCACTCATCTTGGGTAACTCCCTGAGCGGCCTCTGGTGACGCGGGAGAAGGCGTTGGTTCAACCTTTTTTGTCCCCTCAACGGGCGATTTTGCCTCCGGAGCCTTGGCTGCCGATTCCATGCCGAGCAAATCCTTCAGGTAATAATCCATCGCTATGCGTGCCACCGGCGCTGCCGTGCTGCTGCCGTGGCCGCCGTTTTCCACGATGACACCCATGGCGATCTGCGGCGCCTCAGCGGGGGCAAAGGCCACGAACAGTGCGTGGTCGCGTAACCGCTCCGGGGTTTGGCTTTCGTTGTATTTTGCACCCTGCTTAATCCCCGCCACCTGTGCCGTGCCCGTTTTACCGGCGATTTTATAGGTAGCGGTGCGCCCTATACTGCTATACGCCGTGCCGCGTCCGCCATGCACAACGCTCACCATGGAATTGACGGCGGCGCGCCAATTTTCCTCGTTGACCACGGGTACACGCACATTTTGCTGCGGCTTTTGCCTTGTGATGACGGCGCTGCCGGGTTCTTGAATTGCGTGCAACATATGTGGCTTCATTTGCACGCCCTGATTGGCTATCGTGGCGGTGATCGTTGCCAGTTGCAAGGGGGTGGTCAGCACATAACCCTGTCCGATACCCGCAATCAGGGTCTCACCACCATACCACGGCTGCTTGTAGGTCTTGCGTTTCCAGGCCGACGAGGGCATTACGCCCGACATCTCGCCGGGAAGGTCGATACCGGTTTTGTGGCCCAGGCCAAAACGGGTCATGAACTCGGCCATCTTGTCTATGCCCAGCTTGAGCGCCAGCGTATAGAAATACACGTCGCAGGACTGCTCGACGGCATGTTCGAGATTGATAACGCCATGCCCCTCTTTTTTCCAGTCACGGTATTGGTGGGCGACACCTGGAAGCTGAAAATGGCCGTGACAGGCAACCGTGTCTTCAGGCGATACCTTGTTGTATTCCAGGCCCGCCAGGGCATAAAACGGCTTGACCGTGGAGCCGGGCGGATATTGGCCCTGCAGGGCGCGATTGATCATGGGCTTGTCCAGCGAGGTTTGCAGCGCCTTGTATTCCTCCGAGGAAATGCCGTTGACGAACAGGTTGGGGTCATAACCCGGCGTACTGGCAAAGGCCAGCACCTCGCCGGTTTTGGGCTCGATCGCCACCACCGCGCCGCGCCGGTCACCAAGCACACCCTCAATCGCCGCCTGGAGCCTGATATCTATGGTCAAATAAATATTCTTGCCCGCCGTGGGCGGGATGCGCCCCAAGACACGCAGCGCGCGTCCCCGCGCGGTGGTCTCGACCTGTTCAACGCCGACGGTGCCGTGCAGCATATCCTCGTAGGTTTTTTCAACGCCCAGCTTGCCTATGTGTGTGGTGCCGCTGTAATTGGTGTCGAGCTTTTTCAGCTCGGCCTCGTTGATGCGCCCTACATAGCCGATGGCATGCACGGCAAGGCTACCCAGCGGGTATTCGCGCGTCATACGCGCCACCACCTCCACGCCCGGAAAGCGGTAACGGTTGACGGCCAGGCGCGCCATTTCTTCTTCGGTCAGATTAAAGCGCAACGGGGCGGCCTCGAAGCGGCGTTTCTGGGCGATCTCCCGGCGAAAGCGCTTGATGTCGCGCTCGCTGAGTGCAATCAGCCCGCCCAGCTCGCGCAGCGTGGTATCCATGTCGCCCGCCTCGTCCGGGGTGATTTCCAGGCTGAAGGAAGGTGAGTTTTGCGCCAGCACAATACCATTGCGATCATAAATAATGCCGCGCGGAGGCGGGATAGGCACGAGGGTGACGCGGTTCTCCTGCGATAGCGTGGTGTAATGCGCGTGATTGATGATCTGGAGAAAAACCAGCCGCGCGATGACCACCCCCATCAGTACAAGAATGGCAATAATAGCCACGATCACGCGAGCATTGAACATCTCGCTTTCGTGGAAATAATCTTTAAGATGGGTCTTGGTCATATGAAAATCATGCAGGGAAGGCGCCCCTGCATTTCTACGATGTCTCGCTGCGGCTGCGCAGAATGGACGACAGCCAGGGCCACAGCAGCATGCTGCTCAACGCAGACGACCAATACAGCCAGGTGTCTGGCGACCGCCCGAGGATGCCCATAATCCATAGCGTCAGTAACTTGTATAGGACAATCAGTATCAGTACGATCAAGAGTTGCTGCCAAAGTGGATAGGCACGTATGCGCTGGTGAAATTTGACAACAAAATAGGCAATAAGTGTCATGCCCAGCGCATGCTGGCCGAGCAGCACCCCCTGCACGGCATCGAGCATCATTCCCAGCAGCCACGCCACACCCACTCCGACGCGCTGGGGTTGCGCTAGGCACCAATAGGTGACCGCCAGCGCCACCCACTCGGGGCGAAACGCCTCGATCTCTACCGGTAACGGAATAATGGTCAGGACGAAGGCGGCAAACAGGGTCATTAAAATGAACCAGCCGCTGATGGGGGACTGTGTTTGATCCATGGCGCCGGTTTACTCAATGATGTCCGAGGACGGCTGTGGGGATGCGGGCACCGCTGGTTTTGGGGGCGGCGCTGCTGGTGCAGGTGTCGCCGCAGGAGGTGAAACAGCGGGAACAGGTTTTGTAATTGTCCCTCCCGGCGCCCCGGGGTTGGCTGGCGTGGTTTGCGCCGCAGAGGGTGTGGGTGTGACTTGAGGCTGTCCCTGCTCTCCGCCTACTGGCTTCTGAACAACCGCCCCCCCTGGCGCCTGCCCCCCGGCCTGTGGCCACACCAGCAATACCTCCCGGTTATGTTCGAGACGCGCGCTGGGCATGGCCTGCACCTGGATAAAATACTGTCCCTGCTGCTGTTTCACGAGCGTGACCGTCGCGACCGGATAATTGGGCGGGAAACGCCCATCCAGGCCAGAGGTAACAAGCAAATCACCCCGCCTGATATCGGTATTGCTGGGCAGGTTCTGCAAATCGAGCAACCCTGCCGCACCGGTACCGGTTGCTATGGTCCGCAAGCCGGTGCGCGTAACCATCACTGGCAGGGCGTGTGTGGTATCGGTGATCAGCATGGCGGTGCTGGACAGCGGACCAACCTTGATGACCTGGCCCATCACACCACGGGCATCAATCAGCGGCTGCCCCTCATAAACACCGTCACGGCTGCCCTTGTCGATCACGACCTTGCGTGCATAAGGGTCGATATCCACCGCCAGCAACTCCGCCGCCAGCACATGTTCGCTCACCTTTGGGGAGGCGCCCAGCAGCTCGCGCAGGCGCACGTTTTCCATCTCCAGCGCCGCCATCTTCTGCACCTGGGCCTTGAGCAACAGGTCTTGCGCATGCAGGCGGGTATTTTCCGCCATCAACGATTTGCGAGTGGTGAAGTTGTCCTGCAGCCACCCCCCCGCGGACACCGGCAGGTTGACGACATAGTAGAGCGGATAAATGGCCGCCGACAAAGCCGTCCGCACACTTTCCAGGTAATTCTGGCGGTGATCCACCGTCATCATGATCAGCGAGGCAGACACAAATACAACCAGGCGGGTGGCTAGCGAGGGGCCTCGTAAAAATAAGGGTTTTATGGCGTGCCTCTTGTCAGGTAATGGCTCGCAGGGAAGCCCCTGTGTAGCTGCCCTGTCCGGGCAACTCCGGGGGGCAGCCCCTACGCCTTATTGTTCCGATGCAAACACATCCATGCCGCCACCCTCGTCGATCATCTCCAGCGCGCGTCCACCGCCACGTGCCACGCAGGTCAGCGGGTCTTCGGCAATCACTACCGGCAGGCCGGTTTCTTCCATCAACAGGCGATCCAGGTCGCGCAGCAGCGCACCGCCGCCAGTGAGCACCATGCCACGCTCGGCGATGTCCGAACCCAGGTCCGGCGGCGTCTGCTCCAGCGCGGTACGCACCGCGCCGACGATACCCGCCAGCGGCTCCTGCAATGCTTCCAAGATCTCATTGCTGTTGAGCGTGAAGCTGCGCGGCACGCCTTCAGAAAGATTGCGCCCCTTGACTTCGATCTCGCGGATTTCCTTGCCCGGGTAGGCTGAACCGATCTCGATCTTGATGCGCTCCGCGGTGGATTCGCCGATCAGGGTACCGTAGTTGCGGCGCACATAGTTGATGATCGCGTCATCCAGCCGGTCGCCGCCGATGCGCACCGAGGCCGCATAGACGATGCCGTTGAGAGAGATGATGGCCACCTCGGTGGTGCCGCCGCCAATATCCAGCACCATCGAACCGCTCGCCTCGCCCACCGGCATGCCCGCGCCGATCGCGGCCGCCATCGGCTCCTCGATGAGATAAACCTCGCGCGCGCCCGCACCGGCGGCGGACTCCTTGATGGCGCGCCGCTCCACCTGGGTCGAGCCACATGGCACACAGATCAGCACGCGCGGGCTGGGACGGAAAAAGCGGGCTTCATGCACCTTGTGGATAAAATGCTGCAACATCTTTTCGGTCACCGTGAAGTCGGCGATCACGCCGTCCTTCAGAGGACGAATGGCGGTGATGTTGCCCGGCGTGCGGCCAATCATCAGCTTGGCCTCGGCACCGACCGCGGCAATGGTCTTGGGACTGCCCGGTCCGCGATCCTGGCGAATCGCAACCACCGAAGGCTCGTTTAATACGATTCCCTGTCCGCGCACATAAATGAGGGTGTTAGCGGTACCAAGGTCTATCGAAAGGTCGCTGGAAAACATTCCGCGTAAGCGCTTAAACATAGGTATGGTTCATTCCATGATGGAGTTATAGAGAGGCTGGCGAGATACATGCAACAATAACGCCATAATTTATCAACCGGGAGGGTTTTGAGCAAGCCGGTAAGTGTGGTAAGTTTCGCACTTACACTGTAGAACCGCAATGCGGAGAAAGTTTTTATGGCCTTGAGCAAATCCGACGTAGAAAAAATCGCGCACCTGGCGCGCCTGGAAATCAACGATGCGGACATCCCGCTCTACGCCAATAATTTGACGAACATCCTCAGTTTCGTCGAGCAAATGAGCGCCGTCGACACCACCGGCGTCGAACCCATGGCGCATCCACTGGCCGCCAGCCAGCGCCTGCGCCCCGACATTGTCACCGAAACCAACCAGCGCGAACTGTTCCAATCCATCGCGCCCCAGGTCGAAGCGGGGTTGTACCTGGTGCCGAAGGTGATTGAATAAGAAATGGTTATGGGTTATAGCCGCAAACCGCTACTCTGAATTGGAAAGTTATGTTGCATAATAAAACCATCGCCGAATTATCCGCTGACCTGCATGCAGGTGAATATTCCAGTGAACACCTAACCCGCATCTTTCTTGCGCGCATCGAGCAGTTCAACCCGCAGCTTAACGCACTCGTCACCGTGACCGCAGAACAGGCTCTTGCCGATGCGCGCGTCGCCGACGCACGACTGAAGGCCGGTACTGCCGGGCCGCTCACCGGCATACCGCTCGTGCAGAAGGACATCTTCTGCACCAAGGGCGTCAAGACCAGTTGTGGCTCCAGGATGCTGGACAACTTCATTGCCCCCTATGATGCCACCACAGTTGCCAAGTTGAGGGATGCGGGCATGGTGATGGTCGGCAAGGCCAATATGGATGAGTTCGCCATGGGGTCAAGCAACGAGACGAGCTTCTATGGCCCAGTGAAGAATCCGTGGGACACCGCCGCCGTGCCCGGTGGTTCCAGCGGAGGCTCCGCCGCAGCGGTTGCGGCGCGCTTGGCACCGGTAGCCACCGGCACCGACACTGGCGGCTCGATCCGTCAGCCCGCCGCGCTGTGCGGTATCACCGGCATCAAGCCCACCTATGGGCGGGTGTCGCGTTACGGCATGATCGCATTTGCCTCCAGCCTCGACCAGGGCGGGCCGATGGCACGCACCGCCGAGGATTGCGCGCTGGTGCTCAGGGCAATGTCCGGATTCGACGAGCGTGATTCCACCAGCGTGGATATGCCAGTGCCGGACTATCGCGCCACGCTCAATGACTCGATTCAGGGGTTGAAGATCGGCCTGCCCAAGGAGTATTTCGGTGAAGGCCTTGATGCACAGGTCGCGCAAGTGATCGACGATGCCATCAAGCAATACCGCGCGCTGGGCGCCGAGGTGGTGGAGATCAGCCTGCCCAACACCCAGCTTGCCGTGCCTACCTATTATGTGGTCGCGCCCGCCGAGTGTTCGTCCAATCTGTCGCGTTTCGACGGTGTGCGCTTCGGCTATCGTTGCGAAAATCCGCACGACCTGCTCGATCTCTACAAGCGCTCGCGCGGCGAGGGCTTCGGCCCCGAGGTCAAGCGCCGTATCATGATCGGCACCTACGCGCTGTCCGCCGGGTACTACGACGCCTACTACATCAAGGCACAGCAGTTGCGGCGCTTGATCAGCGATGATTTCATCCAGGCCTTTAAACAGGTGGACGTGATCATGGGCCCCACCTCGCCGACGGTGGCGTTCAACATCGGCGAAAAGGTCGCTGACCCGGTCACCATGTATCTGTCAGACATCTACACCATCGCCGTCAACCTCGCCGGCCTGCCCGGCATGTCCATCCCGGCGGGATTTGTCGGCAAGCGCCCGGTGGGCCTGCAACTCATCGGCAATTATTTCGCCGAAGCACGGTTGCTCAACGTCGCGCATAAATATCAGCAGGCGACGGACTGGCACGGCCGTGTGCCACCGGGGCTTGAATAAGAATATGAAGGTTGGGCTAAGGCATGAAGCCCAACGTTGTTTCGTAAAATGCTGGACTTCGTAATCGCTCAGTCCAGCCTGCGCTGAGATTACATTGAGGAATGAGAATGGAATGGGAAGTTGTCATCGGTCTTGAAATTCACGCGCAGCTTGCCACCAGGACCAAGATTTTCTCCGGTGCTGCCACCGCCTATGGCGCGGCGCCCAATACGCAGGCCTGCGCGGTGGACCTGGGTTTGCCCGGTGTGCTGCCGGTGCTGAACGGTGAAGTGACGCGCATGGCGGTCAAGTTCGGTCTGGCGACCGGCGCCAGAATCGCGCCGCGCTCAGTGTTCGCGCGCAAGAACTACTTCTATCCCGACCTGCCCAAGGGCTATCAGATCAGCCAATACGAGCTGCCCATCGTCGGTCAGGGCAAGATTCAAATTGAACTCGATGACGGCACCACCAAGACCATCGGCATCACCCGCGCCCATCTGGAAGAAGACGCCGGAAAATCGCTGCATGAAGACTTTCACGACCTGACCGGCATCGACCTCAACCGCGCCGGCACGCCGCTGCTGGAGATCGTCTCCGAACCGGATATGCGCTCGGCCAAAGAGGCCGTGGCCTACATGAAGAAGATCCACTCGCTGGTACGCTACCTGGAAATCTGTGACGGCAATATGCAGGAAGGCTCGTTCCGCTGCGACGCCAACGTGTCGGTGCGCCCCAAGGGGCGTGAAAAATTCGGCACCCGCGCCGAGATCAAGAACATCAACTCCTTCCGCTTCGTGGAAAAGGCTATTAATTACGAAGTGGAGCGGCAGATCGAGTTGCTCGAAAGTGGCGGCACAGTCGTGCAGGAGACCCGCCTGTACGATGCCGATAAGGACGAGACCCGCTCCATGCGCAGCAAGGAAGAGGCCTTCGATTACCGCTATTTCCCCGACCCCGACCTGCTGCCTCTGGATGTGGATGACGCATTCATCGCCGAGGTGCGCAGCACACTGCCAGAGCTGCCGGACGAAAAGCGCGAACGTTTCATCTACGAATACGGCCTCACGCCCTACGACGCCAGCGTCCTCACTGCCAGCCGCGAACTGGCGGACTTTTTCGAGGCAGTCGAGAAGGCCTCCGATGGCGAGGCCAAGCAGTCCGCCAACTGGGTGATGGGCGACCTCTCCGCCTCCCTCAACAAAGCAAATCTGGAAATCACCAACAGCCCCGTCACCGCGCAAATGCTGGGCGGCATGATACAGCGTATCGCCGACGACACCATCTCCGGCAAAATCGCCAAGGAAGTGTTCGAGGCGATGTGGAATGGCGAGGGGGATGCCGACGCCATCATCGAGAAGAAGGGACTCAAACAGGTCACCGACACCGGCGCCATCGAGCAGGCCATTGACGCAGTGATCGCGAACAACCCCAAGCAGCTTGAACAATACCGTGGCGGCCAGGAGAAACTCTTTGGCTTCTTCGTCGGTCAGGTGATGAAAGCCACCCAAGGCAAGGCCAACCCGGCGCTGCTCAATGAATTGTTAAAGAAAAAACTTTCTTCCTGAGCAAGCGCCCTTTTCAACGGGGTACTCGTAGAGCTTGCACAAGATCTTGATCAAGGCTGTATGAGTGTTGATAACATTGAGAGCAACAAGCCAGGCTGAGAAAATGAAGTGAAGGCTGTTGCAGCGTAAGATTTGTCCTGGAGCGAGCGCAGAAGGTGCTATCAAAATTTCTCAGCAACGGCTCCGAGCAGAAGCAGGTGATCATACGCAATGATGCTCTTGGCCGGGAAAACTCAGGAAGCTATTTTTACATCGTCCACACATTGCCTGGCCGCATGATATTCGGGTTGAAGCAGGCCGCGCCACTCCTATTGATCAGCATGATATTGATGTTGATTCCAGGGGAAAACCTTTTTTATGCGTTTTTTCTTTTGCTGTTCGTGCCGTATCAAATATTTTCTTTATTGCGCCTGCGGTTCGTAAGCGTATCAATCTGTGGACGATGCCCGGCTTGTTGCAATGACATTACCCTGGCGTTGGAGCCGCCTGAACGGTTAGTGCTATGGAAATACTGCCCCGCCTGCAATGCGCCACTTAAAATAATAGAAACAAAGTGAAAGCCGCATCAGGCACCCATTGCCATTCATACCCGCCTTTGAGGTAACCGTCGTGCACAGCCAAACTATCGCAGACCGCATTTGTCACTTTAACCACGGGCGCGATCCGGAACGGCTTAAGCTCAAATACCAGGCGATGGCCGCCAATGCCTTTGCTTTTCTGCGCGGCACATGCCATTTGTTCTACGAAGATCTGCCCTATGCTTCCCTGCCGGGCGGCGCGCCTGCCGTCTGGACGTGCGGTGATTTACATCTGGAAAACTTTGGCAGTTATAAAGGCGATAACCGGCTCGTTTATTTCGACATCAATGATTTTGATGAAGCCGTTCTCGCACCCTGCACATGGGAGCTGCTGCGCTTTCTGGTGAGCGTATTGATCGCCGCCAAGACACTGAATGTCAAGAAGCCGCAAGCGCTGACGCTATGCCGATGTTTCCTCGATGCCTATGCGAGCGCATTGAGGGACGGCAAGGCTCGCTGGGTGGAAAGGGAAACCGCTGAAGGGATGGCGCGGGATTTGTTGAAAAGTCTGGGACAGCGCAAGCGCGCAGACTTTCTTGATCGCCGCACAAAGCTACAGCGCGGCAAGAGACGGTTGCGAACGGATGGGAAAAAGGCGTTGCCGGTTTCGGACGCCCAGCGCGAGAAAATCGCCGCATTCATGACGGAATTCGCGAGCCAGCAACCCAACCCCAAGTTCTTTAAATTGCGGGATGTGGCACGCCGTGTCGCAGGCACTGGCAGCCTTGGCATCGAAAGATATGTGCTGCTGATCGAAGGCAAGGGATCACCAGACGGCAATTATCTGTTGGATCTGAAGCAAGCCATGCCTTCCTGCTTGAAGCCCTACCTCACATTGCCTCAGCCTCGATGGAAAAACGAAGCCGAACGGATTGTTACGATACAGCAGCGTGTACAAGCCATTTCACTGGCATTCCTGAAGCCTGTGTCCATTGACGATGCGGCCTATGTGATAAAAGGGCTGCAGCCCAGCGAAGACCGGATCAACCTGAGCCAATGGGATGGGAAGCTGAAACGCCTGGAGAGTGTTATGGCAACCCTGGGGGAGATTGTTGCGTGGGATCAACTGCGCAGCAGCGGTCAGCAAGGCTCCGCCATCGCTGACGATCTTATGGCGTTTGCAGCAATCAGGCAGTGGCAACCGCAACTGATCGTGCTTGCCATGGAATACAGCAAGAAAATAGAGAATGATTGGCGGCACTATTGTGCGGCGGTGAAAACAGGGCTGCTTGGATAGTTTTTTCGTTTGCCCCCCTGCGGCAAATGCTTCTTCAATTACCCAGTCAGTCTGGCAGACGGCCAGAGACAAGATCGCATAGCCTGTAAAGCTTTCCAAAGTATACCTGGGCGTCCCCGACGCACTTTGGATTTACGATTTGCATATCCGACATGCACGCTCTCAACATTCCGGCGTGCTCGGCATCAAGCGCGCCATTGGCATCGAAAAAAGCGTTGATGCAGCGGGACGCGTTGGCCGCAATTTCCGCCGGATCAAAGCCCTCAATCTTTTTTCCGGCAACCGTGGCCGGAAAAGGGAGTTTCTTCCATTCATGCCAAAGTTGTTTTATGTCATTCATTTGCTTGCCCTGTTTTGCTTGTCCTGGCGCTGTTCATCCCTTGGTCCTCACAATCCGTGCAACCATATCTATTGAGCGCACCCGCCGCATGATTTTAGCCAGGTGTATACGGTCGCGTACTTCGATGATCAGGGTGAGCGTGCTGTATTTGCCGTCGCGCTCTTCGATGCTGACATTGTCGATGTTGGCGCCCATTTCCGCAATGGCGGCGGCTACGGTGGCCAGCGCACCACGTTTGTTGAGTGCATCGACGCGAATTTCAACCGGAAATTCGCTGGCGATACCGGTCGCCCACTGCACGTCGATCCACTTTTCCGGGCGGTTGCGGAATTCCGCGACATTTTTGCAGGACTCGGTGTGAATCACGATGCCTCTGCCCGCCGTGACAAATCCCAGGATCTGGTCGCCCGGGAGGGGATGGCAGCATTTGGCGAAGGTCACCACCATGCCCTCCGTACCCTTGATCATCAGTGGCCGATGCGCGGGGCGCTCGCCTCCTTTGAGCCATCCCGGCACGTAGCGCGTCAGAACATCCTTGATCCCCCGGTTGCGTTCGATCGCTTCCTTTTCCAAGGGTGCCAGGCGGCGTGCCACCAAGGCCGCCATACGGTTGCCCAGGCCGATATCCTCGTACAGGCTTTCAATGGACTTGAGCTTGAATTCTTCCAGCACCGCGGCGAAACGTTCGCGCGGCAGCTTGGCGAGGGCGGTGTTGAACTCCGCCAGCGACTTGTCCAGCAGGCGCCGGCCCAGGCTGATTGCCTCTTCGCTCTTGAGGTTCTTCAGGTAATTCCGGATGTTGGCGCGCGCCTTGCCTGTCACCACAAAATTGAGCCAGGCCGGGTTTGGTTGCGCGCCAGGGGCGGTCACGATTTCGACGGTCTGGCCGTTGTTTAGCGGGGTACTGAGCGGCGCGAGATGCCGGTCTATCTTCGCCGCCACGCAGCTATTGCCGACATCGGTATGCACCGCGTAGGCGAAATCCACTGCGGTGGCGCCGCGCAGCAGGCGCATGATCTTGCCCTTGGGCGTGAAAACATATACCTGGTCCGGGAACAGGTCGATCTTGACGTTTTCAATGAATTCCAGCGAATTACCGGCGCTCTTCTGAATTTCCAGCAGTTCGCGCAGCCACTCGCGGGCGCGCGCCTGTGCGCCGCCACCGGCTTTGTCGCCCACCTTGTATGACCAGTGCGCGGCGATGCCCGATTCGGCCACCTTGTCCATATCTTCGGTGCGTATCTGAATTTCAATGGGCACGCCATACGGTCCAAACAGTACGGTATGCAAACCCTGGTAGCCATTCGATTTGGGGATGGCGATGTAATCCTTGAACTTGCCAGGCACAGGCTTGTAAAGGTTGTGCGCCACACCCAGCGCCCGGTAACAGGCGTCCACCCTGTCGACAATGACGCGGAAGGCATAAACATCAAACACCTCGGAGAAGGAGAGGTGCTTGTTGCGCATCTTCTGGTAAATACTGTAGAGGTGTTTCTCGCGCCCCAGGACACGCCCCGTCAGACCTTCCTGGCTGAGCCGTTCTTCAATGGCTGTTGCTATTTTTTGCAGGATTTCCTTGCGATTGCCGCGCGCCTTGCGCACCGCCTCGGCAAGGATACGGTAGCGCAGCGGGTAGAGGGCGGCAAACCCGAGCTCCTCCAGCTCCAGACGCATCGTGTTGAGACCCAGGCGATTGGCGATGGGGACGTAAATCTCCAGGGTCTCATTCGCAATGCGGCGGCGCTTCTCGGGTGCCATGGCACCCAGCGTGCGCATGTTGTGCAGACGATCAGCGAGCTTGACCAGAATGACGCGGATATCGCGCACCATGGCCAGCACCATCTTGCGGAAATTTTCGGCCTGGGCTTCGGCCTTGGAGCGGAATTTGATCTGGGTAAGCTTGCTGACGCCATCCACCAGCTCAGCGACCTCCTCGCCAAACTGACTGGTCAGATACTCCTTGCCCGTACCTGTGTCCTCGATGACATCGTGCAGGATGGCGGCAATGATGCTCTGGTGGTCCAGGTGCATCTCGGCAAGGATGCGCGCCACGGCCAGTGGATGGGAGATATAGGGCTCGCCGGAAAGGCGCTGCTGCCCCTCATGCGCCGCCTCACCAAACTGATAGGCGCGGCGGATCTGGGCTATCTGGTCATGCTCGAGATAGGTGTCGAGCATGACGCACAAATCATCTATCGAAAACGCCGGGCCAGCTTTGGCGCCATCATAAGCAACGCCAGCGTTGGTCTCGACGTTGGCGGAAAGTGGAAGATCGTATGCTGAGGGGGGGGTGTTTATTGTTGCGCTGTATAGGTATTAGCCTATACCTCTCCCTGTAGCTCCTCTTCCTGGACCTGGGATACGCCAGCGTGCTCCGCGGCGACAACCTCATCCAGAATGGTGCGGTCTATACGGCCTGCGGCAATCTCGCGCAATGCCACCACTGTCGCCTTGTCGTTTTCCCACGCAACGCTAGCCTGAGCGCCCGAGGCGAGCTGCCGTGCACGTCTGGCTGCCACCAGCACAAGCTGAAAACGGTTATCAACGTTGGCAAGACAATCTTCTACGGTTACACGTGCCATAAGCAGGACTCCTAAAGCGGTTATCGGGCTGATATATTTAAAATTATACTATAGATACAACGCATGGCGTCCAGGTATTTTCAGATAGCCGCCAGCAGGTCCGCCAGAAGCTTTTCCAGGCGCCGGCTCTGCGCCGCCATTCTGAGCCGCCGCGCCCGGACGATGGCCTGCAGGTCCGCCAGGGCAGTGTCGAAGTCGTCGTTCACCACCAGATAATCAAATTCGGGGTGATGTGACATTTCCGTAACCGCTTCGTGCGTGCGCCGCGCGATGACCTCATCGCTATCCTGTCCACGCGCGCGCAGGCGTTGCTCCAGGATGGCACGCGACGGCGGCAGGATAAAGATGCCGACACTCTCCGGAATTTTTTGCCGCACCTGTTGCGCGCCCTGCCAGTCGATCTCCAGGATGACGTCGACACCCTCGCGCACTTTATCCAGCGCACCGGTCAGCGAGGTGCCATAAAAATTATCGAATACACGGGCATATTCGACGAAGACCCCAGCCTCGATCATGGCGCCAAACGTGGCCTGATCGACGAAATGATAATGCACGCCATCCTGTTCGCCTGGGCGCATCGGGCGGGTGGTGTGCGACACGGATACGTTGATCCCTGCCGTTTTCTCAACCAATGACTTAACAAGACTGGTTTTTCCAGCGCCGGAAGGGGCGGATATGATGTATAAAGTTCCCTGGGGTACAGAGACGCTGTTGATGTTTGACATAAAAAATCCCGGCTCACAGATTTAACAAAAGAAGAAGACACACGTTCAAACGGATTCATGCAAAGGTGGCGAATGCTGGCCATAATCGCCGGGGCATTTCCTTTGCGAATACGGCTTGCATCATCGCCAAGAACGACATCCAGCCGGAAGTAGCAGGGGATGCTCGACGCCCCGCATCGTCTTGAGCGCGATGCTAGGCTACGATTATCGCTTCAAGATCTTGATATTCTTTGCCGACTCAATACAAACAAACTGCATAAGTCCCCTCTTAGCCTTTGAGAACGGACACACCTGCATATCCGCAGTGGCCTCTTGGTCCAGATTGACACGGTCCTTCAGGTCGGCAGGCATGAGCTCGTTTTCGGAAGGAAGTACACCGATTATCCGCTTACTTCCCTTTGGAACAATCCGAATAACGGGAGAACCGTTATAGACTGAAATGCGGCCAGTGACAGAAAAGCAACTGCCTACTACGGCTGGATTGCTCTTACAGCCTTTCGTTGTGTCAATTGGCCGCTCATTTGCCGACGCCATCGGTGCCAATATGACTGGCAGCAACCACAATGCAGATTTAACGGCCATACGTGTTCCCGTATATTCCGGCGGAAGGCAAATCAAGGGTTGGGTAGCTGTTGTTCAGTGGACCCACTTGGGTTTGAATCGGAAGATTGTAGAAGTTCGCACGCGAAGCATTCGCCCGAAAATTGAAGTTGCGCCCCCCGTTAGTTGGGTCGGTGCCGCGACTTCGTTCTAGGCGAGCGAGCTGCACAGCCTGAAGGCAATCGGCGTATAGGGCTCTTTCGCTCGGTGGCACGGATGCAACAGCAGGTGCGGTGCGGGGTCTATTCCCTCCCGCACTATCCGCATTCATGATCGTGTGGGCGATGTTCATGCGTGCCCTTTGAATATTTGTACCGGAAAGCGATCGTGTTTCGTTGAAGATGATATTGGCAATCTGTGTATCAGATAAAGGCATGAATTTTCCTCTCAATTAGGCCTAACAGCAAGTGTACCCAGATTCTCGGTAATCCAAAAGCGGCGCATCTCAAATCGGCCATGGTCTTTATCCAGCTCTCCTATCTTGCCGGTTTGATCTAAATTTAAATGATTTAAATGTGCTCGCCCTGTCCTGTCAGCGCATCAGTGAGCTTGTAAACCAAAAACGCGGTATAACGCCAAGTACCGCGCTACGCTTAGGCAAATTCTTCGGCGTATCTTGGCAATGGTAAAAATGTTTGCATGGAAATGAAGCGGATCGTCGTCATGTCATTGCGGAAATCGCATATGAATGCGCCACCCTGTATGACTTGACGAGCGAGACGCTATCTACCCATAGATACGATGCCACTCTGTTGATTTAGAAATGGAATTAGATATTTTCGAAAAACCAGAAAATTATCGTTGACTTTTTTGGCGGATGGTGCATCATAAATCACATTGCGCCATAATCCCACAAGAAGGAAATAGGCATGTGCAGGGGGTCTGAATATTTTACCTTCCCTTCCGGAAGCTCCCGGCTTCGCGTCGGTGCCCGCTTCCGCGCCTCTGCGCGTCCTCACTTATATCACTGCAACCATCCTTACACCGCAGGCAGACTTCGCAGCCCCGAGACCGTTTCCATGTAATTCCAACCCATTAACCAATCAGGGAAGATAGACTAATGAAGAAGAATAACCGCAGCGCCCAGACCTCCGTCTGTTCACCGCGTCACATCAACCCCATCCTCAAACCCCTCGCCGCCGTGCTGATCGCCATCGGTTGCATCAGCCCGGCCCTGGCCGTCAACCAAACCTGGTTCGGCGGCACTGGCGACTGGGGTGACAGCACCAAGTGGTTTCCAGGAGGGGTGCCCGGCGCGGGCGATCTGGCCATCATTAATGCGGGAACATCGACCTTATCTTTCGCTGCGGTCGTCAATGGGCTTACGCTTGGTGGTGGGACGCTAGCTGGAGCGGGTAGTCTGACCTTGTCCAGTGGCTCCACCTGGACGGCTGGCGCGCAGAGCGGCACTGGCACCACCCAGTTCAACGGCAATCTCAACATCAGTGGTGACAACAACAAGTTCAT
>LNFM01000738.1_pt1 | contig 80705 bp, 73 predicted proteins | sample 596031 | NCBI WGS metagenome assembly LNFM01 (sample SAMN04254537, study PRJNA301005) | activated carbon metagenome | isolation source: dual media filters at the Ann Arbor, Michigan drinking water treatment plant | place: USA: Ann Arbor | reverse complement strand
CGCGGCAAGGTCTGCGACGAACTTGCTGTCACAGCGGCGCTCTCGGCCAAGATGATCGCCGGCGCGGCGCTCGACGTGACGACGGAGGAGCCGCTCTCAGCCGACTCGCCACTCTGGGCGATGCCGCATGTCATCATTACCCCGCACTCGGCCGGTGAGACGGTGCGCTACGAGGACCGCGTTATCGATCTGCTGATCGAAAACGTCGGCCGCCTGCAACGCGGCGAGAGCCGCCTCGCCAACGAGATCGTGTGAGACCATGGCACATAGCCCAACCCCTATCCTCGCGATCTCCGGCGCCGACATCATGCGGCTCGTCGATCCAGCGGCGGCGATCGATGCGCTGGCCGAAGGCTTCAAGGCGCTGTCCGAGGGCACGGTGCAGGCCCCGCCCCGGCCCAAGGTGGACGTGCCGGGCAAGGGCTTCTCGCTCGCCATGCTGGCGTGGACGCCGGGGCGAATGATCGCACTGAAGACCGTCAACGTCTTCCACGACAACCACAAGCTGGGCCTCGAAAGCCATCAGGCGCTGGTGTCATTGTTCGATGCGGAGACGGGTGCGCCGGTCGCCATCCTCGACGGCGCGAGCCTCACCGGCATCCGGACGGCAGCGGCGTCCGTGCTGTCGGTGCGCGCGCTCGCGCGGGACGCTGCGCGGACGGCGCTGGTGGTGGGGTCGGGCGTACAGGCACGCGAGCATGCCCGGCAACTGCATCTGGCTCGGCCGTTCGAAGAGATCCTCATTTTCGCGCGGAACGGTGAACTGGCGCGCGAGATCGCGGCGGGCGTTCCCAAGGCCAAGGCCGTGACCGATCTCGAGGCGGCGGCGCGAGCGGCGGACGTGATCTGCCTCACCACGTCGTCGGCGACGCCGGTGATCGAGGACGCATGGGTGCGCGACGGCTGCCACGTGACGTCGGTCGGATTCACGCCACCCGGTAGCGAGCTGCCAACCGCCCTAATCGATCGCGCGGGCCTATTCGTCGAGGCGATGGCTGCGTTCTCGCCGGCGCCGGTCGGCTGCGCGGAACTTGCCGGTCGCGATCCGGCGGGCGGCGCCGAGTTGGGCCATGTACTGCTCGGCCGCAAGCCCGGCCGCACCTCCGAGCGCCAAGTGACGCTCTATAAATCCATGGGCAACGCCATGGAGGACATGATCGTCGCCAATCTCGCCTACGATGCCGCGAAGCGCGCAGGCGTGGGACAGGAGATCGCGCTTTGAGCCTTCCACGAGCGCGCACGCTGAGACGCGCCGCGCGCCGCCTGTGCCCATTCTTCCATCAGAGTGACAGATGCGCACGCTGCCTCGACGATCACGGGTCGCGTAACATACCCGCGCAAGACTTGGACAAGGCCGACACATGACCGCCCAACCGCCTATCGATCCGATCGACTTCGAGCTCTTCAAGAACGCGATCTTCTCGATCGCCGACGAGATGGCGCTGACGGTGTTCCGCACGACCTACTCGGCCGTGCTGAAGGACAACATGGACTACTCGACCGGCTTCGCGGATGGGCAGGGCCGGCTCGCCGCACAGGGCCTGACGCTGCCGGGTCACCTCGGTTCGACGCCGACGGCCCTCGAATCGATCATGCGCCACTACGGGGACGACATGGCGCCCGGCGACGTTTTCATCATGAACGATCCGTTCGACGGGGGCATGCACCTGCCGGACATCTTCATCTTCAAGCCGCTGTACCACGCGGGCGAGCGGCTCGCGTTCGCGTGCACGGTTTGCCATCACACGGACGTCGGCGGGCGGGTCGCGGGATCGAACGCGTCGGATTCGACCGAGATCTACGCCGAGGGCCTGCGGATTGCGCCGATGAAGCTCTACGACAAGGGCGTGCTCAACAAGACGATCATGACGTTCATCGAAAAGAACGTGCGCGTGCCGGTGATGGTGGCCGGCGATCTGCGCGCTCAGCTCGCGGCCTGCCATATCGCCGAGCAGCAGTTCGCCGAGATCGTCGCCAAGTGGGGCCCGGCGATGACCAAGCGACTGATGAACGAGACGATCGATTATTCGGAACGGCTGACGCGCGCCGCGCTGAAGGAGCTGCCCGACGGCGAGTGGAGCTTTGAGGATTGGATCGACGACGACGGCATCGACGTCGGCAAACCGATCCGACTGTTCGTGACGCTTCGCAAGACCGGCGATCATATCGTCGTCGACTGGACCGGGACGAGCCCGCAGGTGCGCGGCGCGATCAACAACACGCTCTCCTACACAAAGTCGGCCTCCTATACCGGCGTGCGTTCGGTGCTGCCGCAGGGCATTCCGAACAACGAGGGCGTGTTTCGTGCCATCGAAGTGATCTGCCCGCCGGGCACCGTCGGCCATGGCGTGCTGCCGGCAGCGTGTGCGGCGCGCGGCCTCACCGGATTCCGCATGGTCGACTGCATGTATGGCGCGCTCGCCATGATGCTCCCGGACAAGGTCAAGGCGGCCGGCGATGGCGGCAACAGCGGCATCTCGATCGGCGGCTACACGAAGGAGAGAAAACCCTTCGTCTATGTCGAGTTCACGTGTGGCGCGTGGGGAGCGAGGCCCTGGGCCGACGGTCTCAACGGCAACAGCCATATGTTCGCGAACATGTCGTGTCCCTCGGCGGAGGTCATCGAGGCGGACCAGCCCGTGTCGGTGCTGGCCTACGAGTTCGTCGGCGACAAGTGCGGGGCTGGAAAGTTCCGGGGCGGCGTGCCGTTCCGGCGGGCCTATCGCTTCAACGAGGACGCCGGCCAGCTTTCGGTGCGATCGGACAGGAAGACGCATCGGCCGTTCGGTCTTTACGGCGGCAGCCCCGGCGAGCCGTCCGAGAACCATCTCAACCCGTTCACCGAGAACAAGCCGCTTCCCTCGAAGGTCACGATGGACATCACCAAGGGCACGGTGTTCCAGCACACGCATCCCGGCGGCGGCGGCTGGGGCGACCCACTCGATCGCGATCCAGCAATGGTGATGCGAGATGTGCGCAACGAGTACATCACCGCGACCCGGGCCGAGCGGGACTATGGCGTGGTGATCGACACGGCAACTTGGTCCGTGAACGAGGCGGCGACGAAAGCGCGCCAGGCCGAGATCCGCTCCAAACGTGCATGGCAAGGCGTGCCGAAAGTGCAGTGGCACGATCCGCTCCCGCCGAACGTCAAGGCAGCGACAAAGGCGGCGGAGTAACAATCAGATGAGCACCTCACCCGTCACCTACCGCGTCGGCGTCGACATCGGCGGCACGTTCACCGACATCGTGTTGCTCGGCTCGAACGGCACGATCCACACCAAGAAGATCTCCTCGAGCGTCGGCGACTACGCCGCGGCGATCGTGCAGGGCCTGAGCGAGGTGTTCGCAGAAAGCCGCCTCGGCGGCGGCGCTATCGAGGAGATCCGCCACGGCACCACGGTCGCCTCCAACGCCATCCTCGAGATGAAAGGGGCGAAGGTCGGGCTGATCACCAGCAAGGGTTTCCGGGATGTCCTGGAGATCCGAACGCTCCGGATGCCGCGTCTCTACGACATCGCGTGGGAGAAGCCGCCGCCGCTGGTCGAGCGCTATCTCCGCCGTGTGGTGGACGAGCGCGTGGACGGACAAGGCAACGTCGAGCGCGCGCTCGATCCGAAGGAGGCCGAGCGCGAGGTCGACGTTCTCCTGAAGGAAGGCGTCGAGGCGATCGCGGTCTGCCTGTTGAACTCGTTCGCCAATCCAGCCCACGAGCTGGCCATCAAGCAAATCATCGAGAAGAAGGCACCGGGGCTGCCGTACTCGATCTCCTACGAGGTGCTACCCGAAATCAAGGAGTACGAGCGCACCTCGACGACGGTGATCAACGCCTACGTGATGCCGATCGTGGCGACGTATCTGCGGGCGTTGCGCAAGGGCCTCGACGCCGCCGGTATTCCCGCGCGGCTCTTGCTGATGCAGTCGAATGGCGGCCTCACCACCGATCGCGCGGCGGCCGATAAGCCGATGAACATCATCGAGTCGGGTCCGGCCGGTGGTGTCGTCGGCGCCGGAAAGGTGGCCGAGGCCAAGGGCCTCGAGAAGATCATCACGTTCGACATGGGCGGCACGACCGCGAAGGCCTCGATGGTCGAGGGCGGCCACATCATGCGCGCGCAGGAGCAGTCGGTCGGCGCCGGCATCATGGCCGGCTCGCGACTGATGACCGGCGCAGGATACGTGTGCAAGGTGCCGGCCATCGACCTCGCGGAGATCGGTGCGGGCGGCGGCAGCCACGTCTGGATCGACAAGGGCGGCGCGCTCCAGATCGGACCGGAAAGCGCCGGCGCGCGCCCAGGTCCGGTCTGCTACGGCCTCGGCGGAACGGTCCCGACCGTCACCGATGCCAACGTCGTGCTTGGCTACATCAACCCGCGCCATCTGGTCGGCGGCGCGCTGAAGATCGATGCCGAGATGGCGCGCGCCACGCTGGAGCAGAAGATCGCCAAGCCGCTCGGGCTTTCGGTGGAGCAGGCCGCGCTCGGCGCGCACCGCATCGCGGCCTCGAACATGATCCGCGCCATACGGGCGGTCTCGACCGAGCGGGGCCGCGATCCGCGAGAGTTCGCGCTGTTTGCCTTCGGTGGCAATGGGCCGTTGTTTGCGGCGGGCCTCGCCTCGGCACTCGGCATGAAGCGCATCGTGGTGCCGCCGTCGGCCGGGCTCTTCTCCTCGTTCGGATTGCTCTATGCCGATGTCGAGCATCATTTCTCCCGCACTTTCCGTCGGCAACTGCGAGGTTCCGACCTCGTCGAGATCGATCGCGCCTGGCGCACCCTCGAGGCGGAGGCACGTGAGCAGCTGGCGGCCGAGGACTTTACCGGCGACAGGGCGAGCGTCACCCGCTCGGCGGCAATGCATTACGTCGGCCAGAGTTTCGAGCTCGTCGTTCCGGTTCCGGACGGCCCTGTGAACGAGAGCCTCGCGCGGCGACTCGAGGAAGCCTTTGGTGAGGAGCACGAACGGGTCTATGGCCACCGCGCCGGACCGGACGAACCGGTCGAGCTGGTCTCGATGCAGGTGCTCGGACGCGGTCTGCGAGAGGGTGCCGGCGTGCCCGAGCGCGTCCGCGCCAGCCGCCCCGAACCGGAGCCCAGCCCGTCGCGACGCGCCTGGTTCGGGCCGGAGCACGGCTGGGTGGAGACGCGGATCCTGCGCCGCTCCGACCTTGCGACGCCCGTAACCGGGCCGGCCATCGTCGAGGAGTACGACGCAACCTGTGTGCTGCCTCCCGGAACGCGCGCGCACCTCGATGCGGGCGGAAATATCGTCATCGAGTTGTAACTGCGTCTTTGCCATGACCGACATCCCGCCGACACCGTCAATTCGTCCCCTTGTTGCGATCCGGCACGGGGGCTAGTGTCCCGGCCGAGCTTGGCGACAGGATCCGTTACGGGTTCCCGAGCCATGAACTCGATCAAGATGAACGGCAGCGCTGCCATCAACCGATCAGCCGGTTGGCGGCAGGCACGCCCCGGAATACCCATTCGCCCGGCGGTGAGGCTCTGCCTTACGTGCCGATGGTCAGATGACGGTCGGCTTCAACGAGCACGACGAGCATAGGTGCCAGCAATGTCTAAACTCGAGATCATGTGGACCAAGGTTGACGAAGCCCCGGCGCTCGCGACCTATTCCCTGCTTCCCATAGTCGAGGCGTTCGTCGGCGCGGCGGGTGTCGCCGTGAAGCTGAAGGACATCTCGCTGGCTGGCCGCATCATCGCCAATTTCCCGGACAAGCTGAAACCGGAGCAGCGGATCAACGACGAGTTGGCTGAACTGGGCAAGCTCGCGATGCAGCCCGATGCCAACATCATCAAGCTGCCGAACATCTCCGCCTCGATCCCGCAGCTCAAGGCCGCAATCAAGGAACTGCAGGCCAAGGGCTACGATGTGCCGAACTTCCCCGACAGCGATGCGACGCCAGAAGACAAGGAGATCCGGGCGCGCTACGGCCGCGTGCTCGGCAGCGCCGTCAACCCGGTTCTGCGCGAGGGCAATTCGGACCGCCGCGCCGCCGGTGCGGTCAAGCAATATGCCCGCAAGAACCCGCACAAGATGGGCGCCTGGAGCAAGGACTCCAAGACGCGCGTCGCCCACATGTCGGGTGGCGATTTCTACGGCTCGGAGGTCGCGACGACTGTCGCAGCCCCAACCAATGCCCGCATCGAGCTGGTCGCCGGCAGTGGCGAAACCACCGTATTGAAGCCGAAGGTTCCGCTCAAAGCCGGCGAGATTATCGACTGCTCGGTGATGAGTGCCAAGGCGCTGCGCGCTTTCTTCGCCAATCAGATCGACGCGGCCAAAAAGGACGGCGTTCTGTTCTCGCTGCACGTCAAGACGACGATGATGAAGATCTCCGATCCCATCATCTTCGGCCATGCCGTATCGGTGTTTTTTGCCGATGTCTTCGAGAAGCATGGCGCGACGCTCAAGCGTCTCGGCGTCGATCCCGACAACGGCGTTGCCGACATGCTGACACGCATCGAGACCCTGCCGGCCGCCGAACGGGATGCGATCAAGGCCGACATCGCGGCCACCTATGCGAAGCGGCCGGGCCTCGCCATGGTCAACTCCGACAAGGGCATCACCAATCTGCACGTGCCGAGCGACGTGATCGTCGATGCATCGATGCCGGCGATGATCCGCGAGTCGGGCCGCATGTGGGGTGCCGACGGCAAGCTGTACGACACCATCGCCGCCATTCCCGATCGCTGCTACGCGACGCTGTTCCAGGCGGTCATCGACGACTGCAAGGCAAACGGCGCGTTCGATCCCAAGACCATGGGCTCGGTGCCGAATGTCGGACTGATGGCGCAGCAGGCCGAGGAATACGGCTCGCACGACAAAACGTTCGAGATTGCGAAAGAGGGAACAGTGCGGGTCGTCGCCGAGGACGGCGCCGTGCTGATGACGCAGAAAGTGGAGACCGGCGACATCTTCCGGATGTGCCAGGTCAAGGACGAACCCATCCAGGACTGGGTGAAGCTCGGCGTGCGCCGCGCACGGCTGACGAATACCCCGGCGGTGTTCTGGCTCGACAAGAAGCGCGCGCACGACGCACAGCTGATCGTCAAGGTCGAGAAGTACCTGAAGGATCAGGATACCTCCGGCCTCGACATCCGGATCATGGCGCCGGTCGATGCCATGAAGTTTTCGCTCGAGCGCATCCGCAAGGGCCAGGACACGATCTCGGTCACCGGCAACGTGCTGCGCGACTACCTGACGGACCTCTTCCCAATCATGGAGCTGGGCACGTCCGCGAAGATGCTGTCGATTGTTCCGCTGCTGGCGGGTGGCGGCTTGTTCGAGACGGGAGCCGGCGGCTCGGCGCCGAAGCACGTCGAGCAGTTCGGCGACGAGGGTTATCTGCGGTGGGATTCGCTCGGTGAGTTCCTGGCGTTGGGCGCGTCGCTCGAGCACCTGGCGCAGGTCAGCGGCAACGAGGACGTGAAGGTGCTCGCCGAGACCTTGGACGCGGCCAACGGCCGTATCCTGGAGTTCAACCGCTCGCCTGCGCGCAAAGTCGGCGAGATCGACAATCGCGGCAGCCATTTCTATCTGGCGCTCTACTGGGCGCAGGCGCTGGCTGCCCGCGGCAACAGCGGGCCGATGCAGGCCCGCTTCCAGAAGCTCGCCGAGTCGCTGGCCGCCAACGAAGCCAAGATCAACGCCGAGCTTCTGGCCGCCCAGGGCAAGCCGCAGGATACGGGGGGGTATTATCTGCCCCAGAAGGACAAGGCCTCCGCCGCCATGCGCCCGAGCAAAACACTGAACGAGGCGCTGGCGGAGTTGTGAGGGGTAAACGGACGCGACACTGAATGATGGCCTGCCCGATGCCAACGGCATCGGGCAAGTCTCGTGTGCGTCGCTTTCACGAGGCAACTCGCGATGTTATAGAGCCCGCGACACTTCCACGGGACAGGCCGGCGGCAATGGTGTGGACTTTGATCCGCCACGCCCCGTCCCCCCTCAACGGATGCTCTTCAACATGCAGAAAATCAAGGTCGCGAATCCGGTTGTCGAGATGGACGGCGACGAGATGACCCGGATCATCTGGCAGCTGATCAAAGACAAGCTGATCCACCCCTATCTCGACCTCGAACTCGAGTACTACGACCTCTCGGTCCAGAACCGCGACGCGACCCGCGACCAGGTGACGGTCGACGCGGCCAATGCCACCAAGAAGCACGGCGTCGCCGTCAAATGCGCCACCATCACGCCGGACGAAGCCCGCGTTGCGGAATTCAACCTGAAGGAGATGTGGCGCTCCCCGAACGGCACCATCCGCAACATCCTCGGCGGCACGATTTTCCGCGAACCCATCATCTGCCGGAACGTGCCGCGCCTTGTGCCGGGCTGGACGCAGCCGATCATCATCGGCAGGCACGCCTATGGCGACCAGTATCGCGCCACGGACTTCGTCGTGCCCGAAGCGGGCTCGCTCGCCGTCGCGTGGGTGTCGAAGGACGGCAAGAGGACCATCGAGCGCAAGGTGTTCGACTTCCCGGCCGGCGGCGTCGCCATGGTCATGTATAATCTCGACGACTCGATCCGCGACTTCGCCCGTGCCTCGTTCAACTACGGCCTCGCGCGCAATTATCCGGTCTATCTCTCGACCAAGAACACCATCCTCAAGGCCTACGATGGCCGCTTCAAGGACCTGTTCCAGGAAATCTTCGACGCCGAGTTCAAGCACAAGTTCGCCGAGGCCAAGCTCACCTACGAGCACCGCCTGATCGACGACATGGTGGCCGCTTCGCTCAAGTGGTCGGGCGGCTACGTTTGGGCCTGCAAGAACTACGACGGCGACGTGCAGTCGGACACTGTCGCCCAAGGCTTCGGCTCGCTCGGGTTGATGACCTCGGTTCTCCTGACCCCAGACGGCAAAACGGTCGAGGCGGAAGCCGCACACGGCACGGTGACGCGCCACTACCGCCAGCATCAGCAGGGCCGCGCGACGTCGACCAACTCGATCGCCTCGATCTTTGCGTGGACCCGCGGCCTCGCGCATCGCGCCAAGCTCGACGACAACGGCGACCTCGCCAAGTTCGCCGCGACGTTGGAGAAGGTCTGCATCGAGACCGTCGAGGCAGGTTTCATGACGAAGGACCTAGCGCTTCTCGTGGGCGACCAGCAGGACTGGCTCTCAACCAAGGGTTTCCTCGACAAGATCGACGAGAACCTGAAGGCTGCAATGGGTGCGTGAGGCTTCCGTCCGGAGGGTAGCTCGCTGGAGCTACCTTCAGCGGCGCGGAATACGGTGGCGGGGGACGTCGAAGAAATCACGCGAGACCTCACGCTCGGCAAGACTGCGGCTGAGGCCGATATCCTTCAGCATTCGATCATCGAGCGCTGCAAGGCGGCGGCGCTCCGAATAAACGGACAACGCTGTCGCCAGGAACCGTCCTGCGGATGCCCACGCGCCCTGGCTCTGCCCGTCGCGTGACGGCCGGACTGCGGGAACTGACCCCCGCGACACAGTGGATGTCATGCTCCTGACCTTTCTCAATTGAGGACGCCAAGCATCCCAGGGCATGATCTACATCAGGTTATTGCATAACAAAATCGAATGATGATAATGGAATCGATAACACTTATTGATGGATCAACGGTCATGCGCCGCGATCTCGATCTGACAATTCTGCGCGCCTTTCTCGCCGTCGTGGATACGGGCAGCGTCACCGGAGCGGCTCGACAGCTGAACCGGACACAAGCTGCCGTCAGCCTCCAGATCAAGCGTCTCGAGGACACCCTGGGTCAGCCGCTTTTCGAGCGCGGTCACAAACGATTGTCACTCGCGCCCTTCGGCGAGCAGCTCATCGCGCAGGCTCGCCGGCTCGTCGCGATGAACGACGAGGTTTTCGAGACCATGACCACCCCGAGCTTCGAGGGCGAGGTGAGGCTCGGACTCCCGGTCGATCTGATCGTGACTTATGCGCCGCCCATTCTGCGCCGGTTCAACGCCAAGTGGCCGGGCGTGCGGGTGAGTCTGGTCGCCTCGAACTCGCAGGAATTGGTCGAGGATCTGGAGCACGGTCGCGTCGACCTGGCACTGACCACCGATCTCGAGCCCGGAGGGCGCCACGTCGAGACCATGGGCCGCGACGATCTCGTCTGGGTCGGCACGCCCGGTGGATCGGCACATCGGCGCATGCCTCTTCCGATCGCCATCGGGGGGCGGAGCTGCCGGTTTCGTCCGGTTCTGCTCGAGGCGCTGCGGCGCGCACAGATCGATTGGCGCGTGGTGCTCGAAGTCGCGAACCAGGACGCCGTGAATGCCATGGTTGCGGCCGGCGTCAGCGTGGCGGTGATGCTTCGCGAGACGGTGCCGAGCTCGCTGGAGGTTCTGACTGGCGATACCGATTTGCCGGCACTGCCGACGTTTGCGCTCAACCTGCGGCTTCCGCCGGCAGGCACGAACGAACTCGCCGAGGAGATGGCTCGACACATCAGGGCCGACTTTGCGACCCGCGCCTCGATGCGTGGCGAGAGGCTGTTCGATGGTGAGGCGACCGAGCGACGGGTTCGGCGGGGCAGGCGGTCGGCAGCCTAGCAGCGGATCAGCACATCCTCGATCCTGTCGGTCGCAATGTTCTCGGCGGGTTTCTAATGGTAGCCGCCGAAGCACCACGACGCCGACAGCGATCCCGAACGAGGCTAGCGAAGGCCCGATATCGCCCCCCTGAGATCCGGGACGACAGGCGGCACGTATAAGGTCCGTTGACTCGGGGAGTAGGGAAGGGGCCTCATGTCGGGACGACGTTCGGTCGCGGTGATCGGGAGTGGTATTTCCGGTCTCGGAGCGGCGTGGCTTCTCAGCCAGCATCACCAAGTGACGCTGTTCGAAGCGGACAGTCGGGCAGGTGGGCATTCAAACACGGTCGACGCGCCCGGCAAGAGACCTGTCCCGGTCGACACGGGCTTCATCGTCTACAATACGGCAAGCTATCCGAACCTGATCGCGCTGTTTGACCATCTCGGCGTACCCACGGCGCCGACAGAAATGAGCTTTGCTGTTTCGGCCGATGGCGGCGCCTACGAGTACGGTGGCTCGAGTCTGGCTGCGCTTTTTGGCCAACCATCGAACCTGCTGCGCACCGACCATTGGCGCATGATCGCCGATACACTGAAGTTCTTCCGTGAAGCTCCCGACCCGGCGGCGAACACAGCCGACGAGAGCCTGACGCTTGGCGCGTATCTCGCCCAGAATCGTTACTCGGACGCGTTCGTCTCGCGCCACATCCTCCCGATGGCAGCGGCGATCTGGTCGACACCTTCGGCGCGGGTTCTTGATTTCCCCGTGGCGTCGTTCGTTCGGTTCTTCGCCAATCATGGACTGCTGCAGGTCCGCAACCGTCCTCAGTGGCGCACAGTCGTGGGCGGCAGCCGCACCTACGTCGAGCGCATTCTCAGATCCTCCATGATCGAGACGCGGCTGGATGAAGCGGTCCACACAGTGTTGCGCCACGGCGCGTTTGCCACGGTACGGACCGCACGCGCCGACAATCGTTTTGATGCCGTCGTGATCGCGACCCATGCCGACGATGCCCTGGCCCTGCTCGGCGACTCCGACAGCGACGAGCGACGACTGCTCGGCACATTCTCGTATGTGAAAAATCGCGCGGTCCTTCACGGCGACGCCAGTCTGATGCCGAGGCGTCGGCGGCTCTGGTCGAGCTGGAACTACCTGGGCAGTGGGCATGGCCCGGACGCTTCGCTCTGCGTGACCTACTGGATGAACAAGCTGCAGCCACTCGGCGCCGATGCGCCTCAACTTTTCGTCACGTTGAACCCTCCCCGCGAGCCGGCACCCGGCACCACCATCGCCACCTTCGACTACGCGCATCCCATGTTCGATGGGCGAGTCATGGCAGCTCAGCGACAGCTCTGGCAGCTGCAAGGGCGTCGGCACACCTGGTTCTGCGGCAGCTACTTCGGCTACGGCTTCCACGAGGACGGGCTGCAAGCAGGGCTCGCGGTCGCAGAACACATCGGCGGCGTGCGACGGCCGTGGACTCTTGACGATCCCTCGAGCCGCATCCACGTCGGTGCATCGACGCCCGGTGCGATAGGCGTCCTGGAGCCAGCACAATGACTGGCCTGCCATCGTGCATCTATCATGGCGTAGTGGTCCATAAGCGGCTCAGTCCGAAGCAGCACGCGTTCTCGTATCGGGTTTTCGCGCTCTGCCTCGACGTGGACGAGATCGATCGGCTCGACCGTGAATTGCGGCTCTTCTCCCGAAATCGTTTCAATCTGCTGAGTTTCCACGATCGCGATCTCGGCGACGGCGGCACGGCGCCCATTGCCGAGCGGACCCGCACGTTGCTCGATGGCGCCGGCCTCGGCGCGTTCGGCGCGCGGATCGAGATCGTGTGCTACCCGCGGTTGCTCGGCTATGTCTTCAATCCGCTCAGCGTCTACTTCTGCCGTGATGTCGGCGGTCGCATCGGGGCGGTGATCTACGAGGTGAGCAATACGTTCGGAGAGCGCAAGAGCTATGTCATCCCGGCGGGTGCGAGCCGGGACGGTGTGCTGGCGCAATCCTGCGACAAGGAACTCTACGTCTCGCCCTATACGCATGCGACCGGGACTTACGAGTTCCACATGATGCCGCCGGGCGAAAAGGCGTTGATCGGCGTCGCGCTGCGCGAGGCCGGGCAGCCGGTTCTCAAGACACACTTCAGTGGCACACGGCTCGCGCTCGGCGACCGGGCCATCGCGGCCATGTGTGTCCGTCATCCACTGATGACGCTGAAGGTCGTGTCGGCCATTCACGTCGAGGCAGCGCGGCTCTGGCTCAAGGGGGTGCCGCTCGTCACGCGGCACACGTCGCCTACTTATTCCACAACGATCGTCAGACACGAAGACCGGGGTGCACATCATGCATGAGGAGCAACTGGACGGGAGCGGGCGACAGACGCGGGCAGGCTTCCGCGCCGACACGGGCAGTCCAGTCGACCGGTGGCTGCTGCGGCTTCTCGATCGAGCCCTTCGCAGCAAAGGCGCGAGCCGGCTGAGCATCGTTCTGCCGTCGGGCGAAGCGGCAGTCGTGGGACCCCAAATGGGTCCCTGCCAAGCCAGTCTCGAGTTGCATACTTACAAGGCGATCTGGAAACTCGTCAGGGGTGGCACTCTTGGTTTTGCCGAAAGCTACATGGCCGGCGAGGCGACGACCGACGATCTCGCGACACTGTTCGATTTCTTCATCGCCAACGAGTCCGCACTCACAGCGGCGCTGCCAGCGCTGGCAGTCTCGCGGGGTCGCGACCGCGTCGGGCATCGGTTCCGTCGCAACACGCGGGCCGGCAGCCGCCGCAATATTGCGGCCCACTACGATCTCGGCAACGCGTTCTATGAGCTGTGGCTCGACCCCAGCATGTCGTATTCGAGCGCCATCTATGCGCAGGACGAGGCAAGCCTAGAAGAGGCGCAGCGTGAAAAGCTCGCCCGCGTTCTCGATGCTTTGGAGCTGCGGCCGGGTCAGTCGCTGTTGGAGATCGGCTGCGGCTGGGGTGCGCTCGCGGAGGCGGCGGCAAGGGCCGGGGCCGATGTCGAGGCGATTACCATCTCGCAACAGCAGCTGAGCGCGGCCGCGGCCCGCATCGCCAACGCTGGGCTCGAGCAGCGCGTCGCCATCCGATTCGAGGACTATCGCGATACGTCCAGCACCTTCGACCGCGTGGTGTCGATCGAGATGATCGAAGCCGTCGGCGAGGACAACTGGCCTCGCTACTTCGAGACGATCGCCCAACGGCTCGCCCCGGACGGTGTCGCCGTCGTGCAGGCGATCACGATCCGCGAGACGGCTTTCGAGGCTTACCGGCGCAATCCGGACTTCGTGCAGCGCTTCATCTTTCCAGGCGGCATGCTACCGACCGTCGAGTTGATGCGGCAGCGGGCCCAAGAAGCCGGTCTCGTGTTCGAGACGGTCGAGCGCTTCGGCACCTCATATGCGCGCACGCTCGAAGAATGGCGACATCGGTTCGAGGAAGCGTGGCCGCGCATTGCCGCATTGGGTTTCGACGAGCGGTTCCGGCGCATGTGGCGCTACTACCTCGTCTACTGCCAGGTCGGCTTCGAGAAGGGCATGATCGATGTCGGCCTCTACAGACTGCGCAAGCCAGCCGTTCACGCGGCGGTGAGCCAACTGCCGGAAGCGGTGGTGGGAGACCGACAACAATGACCCAGAACGCTACTTTGGCCGCCCGCCGCGACTATTTCGAGCTGACGAGCTTCCTGGAAGGCCGCACCCGAGCGTGGGGCGTGTTCGAGGACCGCTTCGGTCGCATCCGCCGACGCCTCAGCGTCGAAATGGATGGCCGATGGGAGGGCGACATGTTCGTTCTCGACGAAGTCTTCGTCTACGACACCGGGGCGCGGGAAGAGCGGACATGGCGCATCCACCCGACCGGCGACGGGCGCTTCACAGCCACCTGCCCGGATTGCATCGGCACCGCCACAGGTCAGTCCGACGAGAACTCGATTCACATGCGCTATCGCTTCAGGCTCAAGCTCGAAGCCCGCGAGTTAAGCGTCGAGTTCGACGACCGGATTTATCGGATGGGTGACACCATAGCGATCAACCGGGCGACGATGCGGAAGTGGGGCGTGAAACTCGGCGAGCTATCACTGTTCTTCGAGCGCAACGCCAATCGACTGCCGGACGTGCGCGCCACCGCTTAGCCACACTTCGGCCATTGGGACTTGGCCGACAGGGCGGCGTCCGGAGGGCGCCGTAATGTTATACCGCCATGCGTCCGGCGATACGGAGAAACAGCGCGTTCGGCAGTATCCGCAAAACCTTCATCATCGCGACGAGCTGCCAAGGAAAGGCAATCTCGAAACGACCGCGAACTAGGCCGTCGTAGATACGGTCAGCCGCATCGTCTGCCTTGAGGATGAACGGCATCGGAAACGCGTTCACGGATGTCATCGGCGTTTCGACGAAACCCGGATTGACGAGGCTGACCACGATACCCCGTGGCGCCAACTCGGGGCGCAGCACCTCGGCCAAGCTGATTACCGCGGCTTTTGAAGGCGCGTAGGCGGCGGCCATCGGCAAGCCTCGGTAGCCCGCGACCGACGCCACAAGGCCGATGTGTCCGCGCCCGGCCGAGGTCATTGCCGGGATCAGGACATCGAGCGCATTGACGATGCCGAAGTAGTTGACCGCCATCGACTGCACCGCTCGATCAGCGTCGTAATCCGTGGCCCTCATCGGATGCCAGACACCGGCATTGAGCACGGCGAGGTCTAAGCTGCCGAACTCGGCGACGATCCGACGATGGGCTTCGGACACCGCCGTTCGATCAGTCACGTCCAGCGGAACAGCCAGGAGATTGGACTGGCCCGAGGTGAGCTCGGACAGCCTTTCGCCGGAGCGAGCAGACACGGCAACGCGAACGCCCTCACGAGCCAGACGCAGTGCCAGCTCACGGCCGAGGCCCGAGCTGCCCCCCGTGATCCAGGCAGTGCGCCAGGGCGCGGCACGACCCGCCATCAAATGCCGGTCCAAGGCTGGACGAGCCGCGCCATGATCCCCTTGAACCGTGCCGGCCGATCGCTCGCGATCAGGCAGATGCACCCGGCGTTTTGATCGGCAACAGGCGTGTGCTCGATGCTCTCGTCGACGTCCTGCATGTCGCCTGACCGATAAGTGCCAGTCTCATCGCTATAGGCGCCATCGAGCACGAGCGTCAGTTCCGAACCACCGTGGCCGTGCTCGGGCATCCTCCGACCAGCCGCGATCTTCAGGAGTCGCAAGTCGCCCTCAGTGCCGGGTGACAACGGCAGGCGGTGATGCAAGACCCCAGGACCCAACCGTTTCCACGGGATCGTCGCAAAGGTAAGCCCGTATGCGCGCGCGATCGGTGACGGTAGACGGTCTCTGGCCACAGCGTGGGCCGCGCCCGGCCCCGGCCGAGCCACACGACCACGCAGCGGCTTGGCTGCGCCAGATCGGGCCGGCTGCGCGGAAAGACTGTGTTGCAGGAGCAGCGCCGCGCCGACCAGCTCCATGTCTGCGATCTCTCGACGACAGCAGCTGCACATCGCGGCGTGGGCGGCGACGACGGCAGCCAGCGGCTCCGGCAATGTTCCGGCAGCAAAGCTAATCAGGGTGGCCGGATCGGGGTGATTTGTGATCGACATGCTCACCTCAACTCCTCCAGTGCATCACGGAGCTTTGCGTAGGCCAGACGAATGCGGGATTTGACCGTACCGAGCGGGAGCGACAACCGCTCCGCAATCTCGCTGTGAGGCAGCCCCTCAATGAACGCGAGTGTCACGACCTCGATTTGCTCGGCCGGCAACGTCCGGAGCGCCTCCTGCACTCGGATCTGGCGCTGCTGCTGATCGATCATGCTGTCGGCCGGTTGATCCTCCGACGGGATAGAGGCCGCGTGCTCGTCGGTCAGCTCCTGCCAGACGCGCTGCTTGCGTATCCGGTCGATGCGCAGATTGCGCGCAATGGTGAAGATCCAAGCGCTCGGACTACCCTTGTCGGAAGAATAGAGCGCAGCCTTGCGCCACACGGTCACGAGCGTTTCGTGCGCCAGTTCGTCCGCGAGATCGCCATCCGCCCCCTGCTGGAGCATGTAGCGGCGCACTCTCGGGCGATATTCGTCGAAGAGACTGCGGAAGGCTTCGTCGCTGCGGTCGGTCACAATTCGGGACAACAAGTCGGACATCGAGCCCCATCGTCTGGCTGGTCCCGGCCGTAGGCGAGGCCTCGCGTCGTGCGCTGTGCCTAGCATAGCTGCTCTCCCAGGCTCCGCAATTGCCATACAAGTGCCTCAACGCGCCCAGACGCCGGTCGGATCACTGGAAACAGGCGCTGAAGGCAATGATTGGTCCCGCCCAGCCGATGATCTGATCCGATGCCCCGAGCGTTGCATCAGCTCAACTGAATCAGGACGTGCCTCTTGAAACGGACGATTGCCGGCTACGCAGCGACACTCCTCGCCTTCCTCGTGATTGATGCGATTTGGCTGGCGTCGGTGGCCGTCGACATGTTCCGGCAGAGCCTCGGTCCTATCCTTCGCGACCAGCCCGACATCGGTGCGGCATTGGCCTTCTACCTCATCTATGCAGGTGGCCTTTATGCGCTGGCAGTGCGCCCCGGTGCGATCGGCGCGTCCTGGAAGACCTCCGCGAGAAATGGCGGCATCCTGGGTTTGACCGCCTACGCTACGTTCGACCTGACCAACTTAGCGATCATATCCGGCTGGACACTCGGGCTTGCGATCGTGGACATGGCCTGGGGCACCGTCGTTTCAATGATCGCAGCAGTTGCCGGCTACGCTACCGAAGTCCGCATGGCCCGTCGCGAGAGTGCCGGCGTTGGCAGGAGCGGATCGTGAGAAGTCGCCAGATCGTTGAGCTGGCCGGCTTCCAGTTCGTCTGGCTCACGTGCGCACTCGGAGCGGCTTACGGTTGGAACGCCGCCGGCATAGTAGCAGTGGCGGGCTTCGTTGGCGCACAACTGTCGCTGCAGGACTCGAAGAGAGCGATCGCCGGTGCTGTGCTCGCCAGCGGCATAGCCGGGCTCGCGGCTGAGACCGCGGCGCACGCTGCCGGACTGTTATCCTATTCCGCCCATTGGCCATCCGATGCTCTGGCGCCGGCCTGGATTATTGCCTTATGGCTGGCATTCGGAAGCACGATCCCGACCACCGCCACGCTTCTTGGAGAGAGACCGCTCGCCAAGGCAGCGGCGCTCGGTGCGCTGTTCGGTCCGCTCGCCTATGCCGCTGGAGCCCGTCTCGGGGCGCTGCAGATCAACGATCCGGGTTGGGTCGCCTTTGGAGCAATCGCCTGCGTCTGGAGTGTCGTCTTTCCGGCTCTCGTTGCTCTCGCCCGATCACTCCAGACTTATAGCCGAGTGCCGCCCGGGGGCATCCTTCAGCGGTCCATGGACCGATGATCGGTTTCCATGATGCTCCGCTCGCGAGCGTCAGTTCGCGACGCTCGTCGGACAGCAAGTGATACATCTGCGCCATGCGCGGATTTGTCCACGACTTCACGCGCTGACGATCGAGCAAGGCGGCCAAGCCTTCATCGGTCGCCCCTGGGTAGGATAGCGAACCGTTGATCAACAGCCTCTGTCAACCGCTTGCGACTGACCCACAACACCATCGAGCGCTGCCGCTGGATATCGGTTGAGCCTAGGATGATTTTGCACGCGGCGGTGACAATACGACGTAGATAAATTTCACGATGTCCCACGAATACCGCTTGGCAAGGCGACGGGGCTCGAGGGCGAGGCGATACAGCCACTCGAGCTTCAGACGTCGCACAACACGGGGCGCCCGCGTGAACTCTCCCGAGACGAAATCAAAGAGGGCGCCCACACCGATCAGCAAGCGTGCGTCGAGCTTCGGAGCATGCGTCGCAATCCACTCTTCCTGAATGGGGTTGCCCAACGCGACCAGCAAAACATCCGCCCGGCTCGCATTCATTTCCGCGACGAGGTCGTCCTCATTGCGTGGCGAGTAGCCGTCGGCGAAGCCCGCCACCGTGATATGGCCGACCTCACCGAGGTGTCTCGCCATCTCCCGGACCACATGCGGGCGGCCCCCGTAGAGGAAGATACGCGTGCCCCGCGGCAAGGCGTCGATCAGCAAAGGCGTGAAATCAGTGCCATTCAGATTATCAGGGAACACCCATCTGCCGTACACCATCCGGGCGCCGAGGGACAAGCCGATGCCGTCGTTCAGGACGACAAACTTGTCGAGTTGATCCGCAAGGCGCTCGTTGGCGGCAGCGAAGTTTGTCAGATTGGTGTTTGCGAACGCCACAAGGGTTTGCTTTCCCTTGTTGAAATTTGACACCAAGAGAGACACGGCAGCGGGGCATGTCGTTGCGAGGACCCTGATTGGGCCAATGCGATAGGTGTCCGTCCTGTCGGCACCCGTCTTGCGCATGTCATCTGCATGCATGCCAAGCGATGCTGGACCGTCGTTCATGCGTACACACCTCACTCAGACGCAAGTTCAAGCTCGCGAACTGGACCACCATCCCAATCTGTTCCGCACCGTAATATTTCATTCAGACATGACTTCAAGCAAGTCGAATGATACGACGGTTAAGACACGAGCTTGTTATGCTGCCCTCGGATGATTTTAACCCGGCCTTTTTTGAGCTGCCGAGCCTTCGAGCGTCGTGCCAGTCGGAACAATCGATCACTCCTGTCGGTTCCCCCCGCACGCGATCGGTTGTATGCGACCGTTCCAGCTGCGCCTTGGGAGCAAGTCCTCGATCTCGGCCCCCTGCGGATCACCGAGCCGGCCACCGTCTGGCACCTACTCATCTTGACCTTGATGGGGAGACGCCCTTGGACAAGGCTAGGCCGCCATGTACGGATACCGCTCGAGGAGCGGGCCGTGTCCACTTCTAGGCTCCATGCCGAAACGTGAGCATGTCATCATGGCGGATACGACGGTCGAGGCATCTATTCCGAGAAATCGGCTGCCTCTTTGGCTCCCGATCGCACTTGGCGCCTTATTGATCGCTGGCGTGCTGGTTGCGGCCGACGAACCTCTTGCCGCGGCAATCGTGGTTGCCGCCCCGTTGTTGCCGTTCGCCTATTTCGCGCTATTCCGCGGGATTGCGGGAGACTTCAATTTTGGTGCGCTGTTAGCGACCGCGGTCATGTTCGTTCTCTGTGCGAATTTTCGCTACCGAGAGTTCGCCGAGAAGAGCATCGATTTCCAGGTCGCGCTAAAACTGCTGGCACTCAGCGCTTCACTGGGCTTGAGCCTGCTCTACTTCAAGTCGATCGTGCGCCAGCTCTATCTCTACGGATTGGCCTATTGGCTGACCTTCTATGGGATACTACTTCTGTCTGCCACCTACGCCATGGCCCCGCTGCACGGAGCCGTATCAACGATTTCGTTGATCGGCAGCTTCCTCTTCCTTTGCTACCTGTGCGTGAAGTACGGGCCGGAGCGCTTGATCGAGATCCTGGTCTGGACCGGCCTGGTGATGTGTGTCGGCTCGCTCGCGATCTATCTCGCCGTACCGGAATTCGGCCGCATGAGAGATTGGGTCGGCAATGAGAATGTCTTGACGATCCGCCTGCAGGGACTGTTCGGCACCTCGAACGGCGCCGGATGTGGAGCGGCGACCTTGATCTTCCTGACCCTCTATTTCTATATCTGGCAGCCGGGAGCATCCCGCGCTATCGCGGTCGCGACGATCATCGCGGCAGGCCTGTGCTTGGTTCTCAGCATCAACCGAATGGCGATGGGTTCCCTCTTCCTCTCGGGCGTCGTCTACTACCTGGTCACGGGCAACTTCGGCCGCAAGCTCGTCACTCTGTTCGCCCTGGGCGTGCTGGCCGTGGTGCCTATCCTGCTGTTTCCGGAAGAGATCTTTGGTCTCCTGTCACGCAGCGGCAACGCGGAGGAGATCACGAGTGGTACGGGCCGCAACCGGATCTGGGCCGTCGTCCTCGAACTGGTGCCGCACTCATGGATGCTAGGTTACGGCTACGCGTCGGCGCAGCACATCCTTCCGATCCATCCCGACCTGTTTCAGGCCGCGGCGCACGCCCACAACTTGTACCTCGAAATGCTATTCGGTAGCGGCATCATCGGTCTTCTCATCCTCGTCTGGTGCATTCTGACGACGATGGTTCTTGCGGTTCGCGTCGGCGGCGCGCGAGAGCTTGCGCTCTTCACCTTCTTCCTGACCTACGGTCTCACCGAACCGATCATCGGTGGCACCACTTATCTCGCCATGATCATCTGGCAAGCATCGGTCGTCCTGCTGTTCCACCGCGCCAAGCAACTGGAGCGTCGCGCCCCTGCCGGGGAGCCCTCTTCGTCTCCACGGCTGGCAACCTGATTCCAACAGGAAGCGACCAGCAGACGCGGATACAAAACCGACCGCAAATCACACGAGCCCGATTAACCCATGACGACACCCGCAGGCGTCCATCAGGCGTCGTCGTGCTAGGATGATCAGGAATCGGAGACGGTGGCATGTTCGCCGTCGCAGTTCCATCAAGGACGGCGACATTGTTGCATCATGATAAGATCCCCTCGTTGGACGGCTTGAGGGCGATATCCATCATAATCGTCCTTCTCTCGCACTGCGGCCTGCAACACGTCATTCCGGGCCGGCTCGGTGTGACGATATTCTTTTTCTTGAGCGGATATCTCATCACAACGCTACTCCTGAGCGAGCATGCGAGAACCGGCACGATCAGCATCAGACAGTTCTATGTTCGCCGAGCTTTGCGCTTGATGCCACCTTTGATCATCATGCTCCTGATCGCGTACACTCTCACCTTCCTGAAACTCCTGCCTGGCTCAGTCAGTGTTAATGGCCTTCTCGCGCAAGTCTTCTACTTCGCGAATTATTACATGATCTTCACCCCTGGCGGGGGGGACGTTCCCTATGGCACCGGTCTCCTCTGGAGCCTCGCCGTCGAGGAGCATTTCTACATCGTCTATCCGCTCCTTCTCCTCGCTTTGCTGACACTCCTGAAGGAGCCGCGGAAGATCGCGCTGGCGCTTGGCATTATCTGTGTCTCCTTCCTCGCCTGGCGGTTCTACTTGATCCTGCAGCCAGGTACCACGGAGTGGCGATTGGGGTTTGCCTCCGACACCCGGGCCGACTCGATTGCGTTCGGGTGCCTCTTGGCGCTGCTGCGTAACCCCATCAGCGATACTCGCGAGAACGATGTCATGCAGCGGCATCATTGGTTTCTGCTGGCAGGCGGCTGCGCCCTGCTGCTCTCGACCCTTCTCATCCGCAACTGGCATTTCCGGGAGACGGTTCGATATACGATCCAGGGCATTGCCTTGGCACCCATCTTCTATGTGTCGATCCGGTTCGCACATTTGCAGCCATTTCGAGTACTGAATACGCGCCCCATGATCCTTCTCGGCATCTGGTCATACTCGATCTATCTCATTCACGAGATCATCGTTGGCCTGATTTCACTCCATGCGCCGGGGGTCGCCTTGAAACCTTGGCTACTGGTTCCCATAGTACTCGCCGCCTCGATCGGCTTCGCCCATCTCATCGAAACGTTTGTCGAGCCTTACTTCAGAAAGCTCCGTAGCAGATATCGCACTCAAACGAGCGCAACAACCGCCGCCAGCGATGCAGAGCCCTATGCGACACGCTTGGCTTCAGTCGAGCGCTGATCTTGAACGGGACAGCTCTCTTTTTTCACAAGCTGCGACGCAGCCGTCGCGTTGATGACTCTCTGAATTTTTGTTATTAACAGCGTGTTCGAAGTTATAATGCGATTTGGAAACCATTACTCGTTGGCGAACGCGACATCTCCGACAATTTCTGGCAACAACAAGACAAGGAACCCGTATTTATGCGGATCGCAGCGGGCAACTGACCTCATGCGAACGTCGTCAGGGGTGTTCAGGACATCGACATCGGCTACACGAGCCGTAGTTTATCCGACGGACAGGAGCGTCACGCATGAAGGCAGTCATTCTCGCCGGCGGTTTTGGCACTCGACTATCCGAGGAAACCACGGTGCGGCCCAAGCCGATGGTGGAAATCGGCGGGCGGCCGATCATCTGGCACATCATGAAGATCTATGCGGCGCATGGGATCAAGGATTTTGTGGTTTGCCTGGGCTATATGGGGCATAGCATCAAGGATTATTTTCTCAACTACCATCGACGCGCCGCTGATTTCACCATCGATCTGACGACGAATGATCTGACGCTCCACAACAACGGCGCCGAGGATTGGCGGGTGACCCTGGTGGATACCGGCCAGAAAACGATGACCGGCGGTCGCCTTAAGCGCGTGCTTCCGTACCTGCAGGACGACGACGCCTTCCTGATGACCTATGGCGATGGCGTCGCCGACATCGACATCAAGGCGCTGATCGCCTTGCATCGCGCCCACGGCAAGCTGGCGACGGTCACCGGGACCCAACCGCCCGGGCGCTTTGGTGCGCTCATTACGGAGGGCGACACCGTCACCAGCTTCCGCGAAAAGCCGGACGGCGAAGGCGGCTGGATCAACGGCGGATACTTCGTGCTGAGCCCGAAGGTGGGCGAACTGATCGAGGGCAACGACACGATCTGGGAGCGCGAGCCCATGGAGAAGCTCGCGAGCCAGAAGCAGCTCGCCGTCTACCGGCATTCGGGCTTCTGGCAGCCGATGGATACGTTGCGCGACAAGCAGTACCTTGAGGAGCTATGGGCGAGGGGCAAAGCACCTTGGTACATGTGGTGAGCCATTAGGGGGCTGCAGAGCCCCCTCCCGCCTGCTGGAGATCCGCATGAAGATGCTGCCTACGCCCATCCACGGCGCGTTCGTCATTGAGCAAGAGCCACGCGGAGACGAACGGGGCTTCTTCGCGCGTGCATTCTGCACGCAGGAGTTCGGCGCCGCAGGGCTCGAGACAGCGTTCGTGCAGATCAACAACGCGTTTACGGGACATAGCGGCACACTTCGCGGCTTCCACTATCAGATCCCCCCTGCCGCGGAGACCAAGCTCTTCCGCTGCATTCGGGGTTCGTTCTACGACATGATCGTGGATCTCAGGCCCGATTCACCGACGTGCGGGAGAAGCTTCGGCGTCGAACTGAGCGCGGCCAATCGGCTGCAGCTCTATATCCCCAAGGGCTGTGCACACGGCTATTTGACACTCGAGGACGATACGGAAGCGCTCTACATGTCGAGCGCGCCCTACTCGGCGCAGAGCGAGCGGGGCCTTCGCTACAACGACCCCTTCATCAAGCTCGCAATGCCAATCAGGCCGAGCATCGTCTCGTCCAAGGATCAGGCTTGGCCCGATTATGATGCGCGCGGCATCGCTGCATCGGAACTCACCGGATTGCTTCCCTGAGCGTTGAGCGCCGCCGCTGCGGAACGGATTGAAGCATCGATCGCGTCCAGCACCTCGGGATTTCGGCGCATATCGAACTTGCGGGCGAAAAAGCAGCCGCTCGCCATCACCCGAGGCAGATCGGCCATCACAAACTCGCGGGGATGTCCGTATCGCTGGTCGAACTCCACGTAGCGATGTTCGTGCGTGCTCAGCCGCAAAGCCGGATCATTCGCGAGAACCGTCTGGAGAAACGCCTCCTCGGGTACGATAACACCGCGGAAGTAGTTCACGATGTCGGGCCGCTCGTCAAAGAAGTTCAGGACTGCGCGCACGGCTTTCCGATTGATGGTCAACCAGTAGCTTCCACCATAAAGCTTGAAATCTCGAGAGAAAGGCGTCTGCTTCAATCTCTTTCCGAGCATGAGGCCGAAGCCAGTGTGAAGACGATAGTTCTGCGTGTGCTCGCTCATAAGGCGCGGCACCTTGAGCAGCGTGCGTTCCAATGCTGTCGACTGCTCTTTGAGGACAGCGTATTCGAACTGATAGCGATCCTCGACCTCGCGCTGCGGCCAGAACATCGGGGGCGCGGCAGCGGCAGCCTCGTTCATGGCCTCGAAGTGATGGAAGTAGCCGTCGTCGGCGGCCTTCTCCAACTCCATCTCGAAATCAGCCAAGGGCCGGATCGGATAATCCTGTCCGCTCAAAACGACGCTCCAGTCGTAGGAACGCGGCTGCTTCTCCAGCCAGCGAAAGGCACTGATCAAGCCGTCGATCACACCGAAACGACCGCGACCACCGGGTGACGGCAGCACCCGATCGGTCACGCCGGAATTTTCCAGGCGCTTCCGATCCAGGTCGGTTCCGCGATGACTGACGACGATCATCCGATCGGTCGTGCCGCTCGCGATGGTTCTTGCCAAGCGCTCGACCTGATCCAGGTCTTTAAAGGTCTGCACCACGAAGGCGACAGTCATGAAGAAGTCCCGCCACGCTACCCCTGAGAACCAGTACTGAACCGGGACGACAGGTCATGCTTCGGCGGGAAGACGCCCTCAGAGCCGACCTAACCCTAATCCCAGTCCGCCCCCAAAAAGCAATTTCCGAGCCACCGCCGGGCGTCGGCCTCGAGCCTGCAACTCCGCGTCAACCGCTCGATGCGTGTACCGGGGCCGAATGCTTGTTTCTCTCGTCAATGATAGCACGACCGCTTTTTTCCGACGCCAACATCGACGCCGCTCGGTGTCGCAGGCCGCCCATGCTCACGAGGAAGCGTTGGCACGGATGCGCGCGCCCGTCAGGACGGATGTCCCATTTCGGGATGGTTCGACAATGCGGGACACGCGAGCGAGCGCCTTGTCTCTCCGTGGGCCAATCGCCATAAAGGCCGTGACATGTTCGCGACCAGGAGGGCTGACCACCGTGATGGAGACCGAGACCCCAAAGGCCATCCTCCTCAAGGATTACAAGCCCTCCGCGTGGCTGATCGATGCCGTGCATCTCGATATCGCCCTCGACCCCAGCCAGACGCGAGTCAGGGCGCGAATGACGGTTCGCCCAAATCCGGCACGCACCGGCCGGCGAACGGCGCTGGTACTCGATGGAGAGAACCTGACGCTCGACAGCGTTTCTCTCAATGGTGACCGCCTCGCCGGACGAGCGTTTGTATTGACAGATACGAGCCTCAAGATCGCATCCCCACCCGACGGGGTGTTCACCCTCGAAATCGAGACGCGGTGCGATCCCGCAGCCAACAAAGCGCTGTCCGGCCTCTACCTCTCGAAGGGCATCTATTGCACCCAATGCGAAGCGCAGGGGTTCCGGCGCATCACGTATTTCCTCGATCGGCCTGACGTTCTGGCGGTCTATACGGTTCGGCTCGAAGCCGATCCCAAGGCCGCGCCCATCCTGCTGGCCAACGGTAACCCGATCGAGCGCGGTACACTCGATCACGGCCGGCGCCACTATGCCGTTTGGAAGGACCCCCACCCGAAACCTGCCTATCTCTTTGCCGTGGTCGGAGGCCAGCTCGGGGCCGTGACATCGACATTCACCACGATGTCGGGCCGCAAGGTCGACCTCGCAATCTACGTTGAGCCGGGCAAAGAGGATCGCTGCGCCTGGGCGATGGATTGCCTGAAGCGCGCCATGAAGTGGGACGAGGAGCATTTTGGCCGAGAGTACGATCTCGACGTCTTCAACATCGTCGCCGTGTCCGACTTCAACATGGGCGCGATGGAGAACAAAGGCCTCAATATCTTCAATGACCGCCTCGTTCTGGCGAGTGCCCGGACGGCCACCGACAACGACTTCTTCAACATCGATCGCGTCATCGCTCACGAGTACTTCCATAACTGGACCGGGAATCGCATCACGTGCCGGGACTGGTTCCAGCTCTGCCTGAAGGAAGGTTTGACCGTCTTTCGCGACCAGCTCTATTCAGCCGACCACCGTTCTCCGGCCGTACAGCGCATTGCGGACGTGCGGACGCTGAAGGCGCGCCAGTTTCCCGAGGATGCAGGGCCGCTCGCGCATCCCGTGCGGCCGGACAGGTTTATCGAGATCAACAACTTCTACACTTCGACGGTCTACGAGAAAGGCGCCGAACTCTGCCGCATGGTTCATACCCTGCTCGGCGAAGACCTCTTCCGAAAGGGCATGGACCTCTACTTCGAGCGCCATGATGGGCAAGCCGCGACCGTCGAGGATTTCATCTCCTGCTTCGCTGACGCGAGCGGACGCGATCTCGGCCAGTTCATGACCTGGTACGGACAAGCGGGAACCCCGAGCCTCGTCTGCGACCTGAAGTACGATCCTGCAAAACGCAGCGCCGAGCTGACCGTCGAGCAGGTGCTGGTGCCCACGCCCGGCCAGACGACGAAGAAGCCGCTGCATATCCCCCTGAGGATCGGCCTTCTCGGTGGCAACGGCAACGACCTCCCGCTGGAGACGAGCACAGGACAACGCCTCGATGACGGTGTTCTCGAGGTCACCAAACGCAAGGAGACGTTCCGCTTCGTCGACATACCGGGGCGGCCCGTACCCTCGCTCCTGCGCGGTTTCTCGGCGCCCGTCAACTTGACGATTGATCTTGCCGACGAAGATCTTGCCTTCCTCATGTCGCACGACAGCGACGAATTCAATCGCTGGCACGCCGGCCAGGACTTCGCCACGCGCCTCCTGACGCGCACGGTCACAGCGCTCAGAAAGGGCAAGTCGGCGCCTGACCCGACGCCGTTCATCGACGCCCTCGGAGCAATCGTGAGCGACGATCGTCTCGAGCCGGGTTTTCGCGCCCAGGCGTTGGCGTTGCCAAGCGAGGCCGACATCGCGCGCGTGATCGCCAAGGACATCGACCCTGAGGCCATACACAAGGCGAGAAAAGCGCTCCGGCGGAAACTTGCGCAGCGCCTCGGCCGCAAGCTCGAGACCATCTATGCGGAGATGGCGGTCAAGGGCGCCTACGCGCCGGCACCCGAGCAGATCGCCCGTCGTGCGCTGAGAAATGCGGCACTGGCCCTATTGACGGCTCGTGGCGGTGCCGCCGACACCGCACGCGCGGGTCACCACTTCGAAACCGCGACCAACCTGACCGACGAGATTGCCGGGCTCGCCGCCCTGTCGGAGACGCGCGGTAACGAGCGCAAGATGGCGTTCGAGCAATTCTACGATCGCTGGCACGAGGATCATCTCGTCATCGACCATTGGTTCCTGTACCAAGCCGTCGTGCCCCAGCCCGGTACGCTCGCAGTGGTGAAGCGGTTGCAGCGCCATCCCCTCATGTCACTCGAGAACCCGAACAAGGTGCGCACCCTGATCGGCGCCTTTGCGTCGAATCCGGTGGCTTTCAACCGTCCCGACGGTGCGGGCTACGACTGGGTCGCGGAGCGAATTCTCGAGATCGACCGTTTCAATCCGCAGCTGGCCGCCCGGCTACTGACCGCATTCCGCAGCTGGCGCTCCCTCGAATCCGGACGCCGCAAGCTCGCGGAGCGCGCATTGAAGCGAATTGCCAAGTCGAAGCCTCTGTCGCGCGACGTCTACGAGATCGTGACGCGCACGCTCGACTGAGAGGCGAGCCAAGCCACGAGCAGCATCGGGGTGCGGACAGGCCGATTACGGCTTGCCCGCCGACCCGGCCGGTTGTGCTGCGGTTGGGGCGCTGGTCGGCGCCTCGTCGTCCGTCTCGTCATTGGCCTCGGGTGCGCCTCGTTGCTGCGCTCTCCGCCGCCAGGGTCGCTCGGCCATGTGCTGCCACTGTGCAAATGCGCGTCGCTCGTCTGCGGTCAACCGCGTAGCCACGAGCTCATAAAGCGAGTGTGCAGCCTTACGCACTTTCACTTCTGCATCGAGCAGGTTGTCGTGAGCCTTCCGATAGCGCTCAATGTCGAGCGGCTCGGCTATCAACGCCTCCCTCACCGCGTGCCGCGCCTGTCGCAGCTCCCGCCAATAAGGTCGCAGAGCGCGTCGCTCCGTTCGCACCGAGTCCCAGATTTCACGCTTTCGCTCAGCCGGAAGCGTGCGCGCGAAGCTCACGACCGTTGCCTGGGATGCGCCCCGCGGAGGTTGGAAGCCATGTCTTATCCCGACTGCGGCCATCATCCCAACGATCAGCAGATTGAGTGCCAGCGAGGCGATAAGAAGCATGCTCTTCCAGCGCGGCCATCGCTGCACCGCGACCTTGGGTGGTCCCTCCCCGGTGGCACCGGTGTCGGTCATATCTGGTCCTCGTCGAGCACGCTCAGGCTATCGAGTTGCAAACCCGAGAGCACGATTTCCGAGTCGCCCGCTGCATCGAACAGTGCTCCGATATTGACGGCAGACGCCGGCACGAGATCGCTCAACCCTATAACGACGCCGAATGCCAGCGAGGCTGCCAGCGCCGTCATGGCGCGCCAAGGTGCCCGCGGGCGAGGAGGCGCAACAGCTGCTGATCCGGCCACCGTGCCTTGACGGGTCGAGAGAGCGCGCTGACCCGTGCCCCCAACGCGGGCGGCCGGCAGTTGGAGGATGCGGGCCCCGGCCCCGGTCTCCGCCCGCTCCTGCTGGCGAGTTTCCCTCCCTGCCGCCGCAACGATACGATCGGCGAGCAGGGACAGCCGCTCAGGCGATGGCCGGGACGCTTTCGCCAACAGAAGATCCAACCTCTGCGCTTCAATGTATCGGGTCCGCGCTTCGCGGGACGTCGCAATCAGCGCCTCGGCCGCTCGGACAGAAGCAACCGGCCAGCGCGAAAGGTCGCCGCCGTATGCGTCGAGGAGGCTCTCGAACCGCTCAAGCGTCAATGTCTCGTCCTGCCCGTTCATGCGATACCAAGACGCGCGCGTCTTGCCTCCATCGTGATCCACCTCACACCGAGCCCTCAGGGTCCGGCAACAGATCCTGCCATTCATCCTTCAAAGCTGCCTTCAAGGCGCGCCGACCACGAGCTAGAAGCGATTCCACAGCCTCGTCCGATATCTGGAGCGTGGCGCCGACCTCGCTCTGGCTCAATCCCTCGAAGTGAAACAGGGTAAGGGCGATCCGCTGGCGATCGGGCAGAGCCTTCAGCGCGCTATCGACGCGATGGGACAGATCCCGATCCTCGAGAGCCTCGAGCTGCCGAGGCGGATCGCTCTGCTCCGGCACCTCTTCGACAACCGATAGATTACGGCCGGCCCGAACCCGATCGATGCACAGGTTGGTCGCCACCCGGCGGAGCCAGGGCTTCAGCCCGCCAGGGCCGATTTCCAGCCCCGAGGCGTTCCGCCAGAGCCGCAACAGGACCTCTTGCGCAACGTCCTCTGCCTCGGCGTCGTCCCTGAGCACCCGCCGCGCCACGCCGAGGACCAGCGACAGATGACGATCCACGACCATGCGGAACGCTTCACCATCGCCATCGGCGAGCCGGGCCAACAGCAACCCGTCCTCGCCTGCCTGTGCGTCCGCGGCCTGCGGTGGATCGCCGGTCCGTGCCAACGCTGTCCTCATCTCATGGGCCCTTCACGGCCGATGCTGCAAGCTTGCCCGATCGAGCGCGGGGGAGCTAGCGCCGCGTTGCGAGGCGATCAGTTCTTCGCGGGCGGTTCGCCAGACTGACCCTTACGCTCGGGCTGGCCCGACTCGATCATCCCGCCGCCCCGATCCATGTCATGGTGTCCGCGTCCAAAGCCCATGCCGTGATGATGACCGCCGCCGCGATGCCACCCATGGCCACCGGGCCTCTCGTCGCGAGAGATGGTGCCATCACTATTAGCGTCCATGCGCGCGAACCGCTCGGCAGCCTTGGCCTGGAACTGGTCTCGGGTCAGCTTGCCATCGGGTCCCGCTCCGAGACGGTGTGCCATGCGCCTGACCGCATAGTCGATGGTCTCTTTGCGAAGCGCCTCTCGATCGGCTTGATCGACCGCGCCATCCTTGTTGCGATCGAGCCGAACATGCTCTCGCTCAGCCGCCGCGCGGACTTCTTCGCGCGTGACGACGCCATCCTTGTTGGTGTCGGCCTGCCTGAGAAATCCGAGACCACGCATCTTGCCGTGCCGACCGCGCTCGCTCATGCCGGCCGAGCCGTCCTCGAGAACACCTCGGCCTCGCATCATCGGCGGGAGGTCCGCGTCGTCGATCTTGCCATCCGAGTTGAGATCGAACTCGGCAAAGCGCCGGTCGAACTCGGCGCGAGCCTCCTCCACAGTCACTTTGCCATCGCGGTTTCCATCAAAAGCGCGCATCAGACGGCCGCCCATCGGCCCCTCGCCTCGGTCACGTCGACCGAAGCGGTGCGACATGCGCTCGTTGACGGCAGCCTCCATCTCGGCTGGGTCGACGACGTTGTCACCATTCCTGTCGAGGCGCCCGAAGCGCTCGCGCATCCGCGTATCGAACTCGTCCTTGGTGAGTGCTCGTCCGAAGCGGCCACGCGGTCCGTGTCCCTCGTCCCCGTCACCGTGCATCATTCGCTCGCCATGGCCGCCCCCGTGGTGCCAGCCGCCCCGGTGGCCCTGTGCCGACACGGCCGCGACTGCGCCAGCGACAACCAGAACACTGGCAGTGACGATCGCAATTCTCTTCTTCGACATCTTCAGCTCCTCGTTCCAGGGCGCCACAACAGCGCCGTATGGAGGCGATGCTCATGAAACGGAGCAGAAGCCGAGTTCCGTCGCTGAAGGAGCCGGATCAGACAATGAGCGCGTCGAAGAGCCGGGCCACCTCTTGGGTTGCCTCGGCAAGGGACGCTTCGAGCCGATCGAAGTCCGGCGCATCGCCGACACGCGCCAGCAGGCCTTTCAGGCCATCCGGTGCCTTCGCGGGGTCGAACGGACCATCGAGGGTCAAACGCGTGACCTGGGTCAAGTTGTGGATGAGATCGGCTGCTGGTATCAGCCGGTCGGCCGCTGCCGGCTCGATAAGGCCCCTGGCCGCCAGCTTTCCGAGCGCCTTGATCGTGGTTTGATCGAGAATCTCCGGCGCCTTGGCCGCATGTACAAGTTGCAGATGCTGCGCGATGAATTCGAGATCAACCAGCCCGCCCCTCACCTGCTTCATGTCCCAGAGGTTCGTCGTGCCCTTCTCCTTGGCGATCAGGTCTCGCATGTCGCGCACGTCGCGTGCGATCTTGCCGCGGTCTCGCGGACGCACCAGAACGTCACGGATGGCGCCCTCTACTTTGGCCACCAGATCGGCCGGACCGCCCACGACGCGGGCCCGCGTCAAAGCCATGTGCTCCCACGTCCAGGCCTCGCTGGTTTGGTACTCGACGAAGCGCGAAAGCTGCGTTGCGACTGGCCCCTTCTGTCCGGATGGCCTGAGCCGCATGTCCACTTCGTAGAGAGCCCCCTCGGCCGTCGGCACCGAGAGAGCCGAGATGAGGCGCTGCGTGAAGCGGGCATAATACTGGCTCGGTGCCAGCTGCCGCTCGCCATCGGACTGCACGGCCTCGGGATCGAAATCGTAGATGACGATGAGATCGAGATCGGACCCGGCCGTCATCTCACGGCCGCCGAGCTTGCCCATTGCGATTACGGCCGCGCCACCGCCCGGAACGCGCCCGTGCGACCGCACCATCTCGGCTTCGACCCGCTCCGCCAGGGCTTGAATGAGCCGGCCTGCAAGATCCGCGTAGGCCCCGCCGGCTTGCCCTGCCGAAATCGTGCCCGAGAGCACGCGCACGCCGATCAGAAAGGCCTGTTCGCTGCCGATGATGCGCGCGCGATCCAGAGCCTCCTGAAGGTCGACACCCGCCCCGATCGCGTCCTCCACGATCCGCTTCAGCGCCTCAGCATCGGGCAGCGTTCCGAAGAAGCCGGGATCCAGCACAGCATCGAGCACGCGGCGACGCCGGCTCAGGATGCGAGCGAGACGAGGGGCCGTACCCATGATGTCGGCAACCAACCGCAGGAGGCTGGGGTTGGCCCTGAGTAACGAGAAGAGCTGTACGCCCGAAGGCAGCTCGGCAAGAAATCGATCGAAGCTGGCGAGAGCGCCGTCGGGATCTGCCGTCCGTCCGAGCGCCTCGATCAACAAGGGCTGCACCTCGGTCAACAACTCGCGGGCGCGCGGTGTCCGAACTGCCGGATAGCGCCCATGGTGCCAACCTCGAACGGCCGCGATCGCGTCGCCCGGGCGGTCAAAGCCCATTTGCTTCAGAGTTTCGATCGTGCCGGGATCGTCGGCCTCGCCAGCAAAAACCATGTTAGCCCCGGCAGACGTCAGCTCCGGGGTGGATTCGAACAACGCCGCATAATGAGATTGTACGCGTTCGAGCCGGTCAACGAGGGCGTGGGCGAAGGCCTCCGTCGTGGCGAATCCGGAAAAGCGCGCCAATCGCTCGAGGTCGGCCGGCGATACTGGCAGCGTCTGTGTCTGCTCGTCGGCGATCATCTGAAGCCGGTGCTCGACCCGGCGCAGATAGGTGTATGCCTCCGCAAGGTCTGCCACGACCTCATGCCGGATCCAGCCGCGTTCGGCCAGCTTGTCCAAGGCCCCGAGCGTCGTCGGAACCCGAAGATCGGTCTGCCGACCACCCGCGATCAGCTGCTGCGTCTGGACGAAAAACTCGATCTCGCGAATGCCGCCGCGCCCCAGCTTTATGTTGTGGCCGGCGACACCGATATTGCCGAAACCCTTGAATGCGTTGATCTGCCGCTTCATCGCGTGGATGTCGGCGATGGCGGCAAAGTCGAGGTATTTGCGCCAGATGAAAGGTGCGAGCTCCGCCAGAAACGAAGCTCCTGCCTCGACGTCACCGGCGATGGGACGCGCCTTGATCAGCGCCGCACGCTCCCAATTCTGTCCGAAGCTCTCATAGTAGTTGAGGGCGGCGTCTGACGAGATCGCCACCTGCGTCGCGCCTGGATCGGGCCGGAGCCGAAGGTCGGTCCGAAAAACATAACCGTCGGCCGTGCGCTCCTGCATGAGCTTCACGAGATCTCGAGTCATCCGAACGAAGAACGCCGAAGGCTCCAAGCCCGGCTTCAGCCGGGCAAGTGCCGGCTCATAGAAGACGATCAGGTCGATGTCGCTCGAGTAGTTGAGTTCTCCCGCACCGTGCTTGCCCATGGCGAGAACCATGTATCCTGAACCGACCTCCGGTCGGTCCGGGTTCTCGGCTCGCCAATCCCCTCGCAGCGTGGCTTGCCGGAAAAGATATCGAATACTCGCTGCAACAGCCGCGTCGGCTGTTGCCGTCAACCCTGCGGTCACGCGCATGACGGGCCACACTCCGCCCAAGTCTGCGAGCGCCAGCAACAAGGCCGCTTCGGTCTTGAACTCACGGAGAACGCGCATAGCTTCTGGCATGCTCGGGGCAGCGGAAACCCTGTCCGATACCCCCTCGGTGAGACTGGCGAGCAGTGTTTCGGGAGCGCTGTCGAGGATACGCACGAGACGATCCGGATCGCGCCGCAGGAGACCGGCCAGATAGGGCGAGCAATTGAGAGTGCCCAGCAGCAGAGCGCGCACCGCGACCTGGCCCACCAATTCTACCAGTCTTCCATGACCTTCCGTTCCGCGACTTTCAGTGAGGAGGTCGTCAAGGCGTCCGCCGGCATCGCCCTCGGACAGCGTCTGCGGCGCTTCGACGAGCCGCTGGTGCAAGGGACGGTCGGTCTCGCTGCTGGTCATCCGCGCGCTGTCTCCAGTTCGCTCGCTTGTTGCTCGCCCAACTCTGCCGTGTTTGCCCCAGGGCGTGCGAGGGGTAGCTCGATCACCACCCGGAGGCCAGGCTCGTTGTCCTCAAGGGTCACCACACCTTGATGCAGGCGCGCAACCGCCACCACCAGACTGAGTCCGAGCCCGGTACCCGGCAGCGACCGGCTCTGCTCCAGACGCACGAAACGCCTCAATGCGCGCTCGCGATTGTCGGGTGAGATACCCGGCCCATGATCAGCGACCACGAGGCGGGCCATGCCTGTCTGTCGCCGGACTGCGATGCTGATCTCCCGCGGCCCGCTCCCGGCATCGGCATACTTCAAAGCATTGTCGATCAGATTTGCGAGCGCCTGGCCGAGCAGTTGCCGGTTGGCCAGGACGACAAGGCCGGCATCGGTGGCGCAGTCGAGCCGGAACCCGGCTTCTTCGGCGACCGGCTCGTAGAGTTCCGCGACGTCGATGACAAGGCGAGACAGATCCAGTGTTTCGAAACCGTCGGTCGTGCTCCCCGCTTCGAGCCGCGCGATGAGCAGCAGCGCATTGAAGGTCTTGATGATCTCGTCAGCCTCGTCGATCACGCGCTCCAGGCCGTTCCGCCACGCATCGCCTCCCCGGCCGTCGCCGAGCGCCGCCTCGGCATGGTTGCGCAGCCTGTTGAGCGGAGTCTTGAGGTCATGAGCGATGTTGTCCGAGACCTCCCGGAGACCGGCCATGAGCTGCTCGATGCGAGCAAGCATTTCGTTGAGTTGCCGCGCCAGCCGATCGAGTTCGTCGTCCGAGGCATCGGACGGTATGCGGCCCGACAGATCCCCAGCCATGATACCGGCGCTGGCCCGGCTCATGGCATCGATACGCGACTGGATGTGCCGGCTGATGAGGACGCTGCCGCCAAGCCCGATCAGAATGAGCACGGCCGTACCGAGACCGATGCTCCGGTAGATCGCGAGCAGGAGGGCCCTCTGATCCTCTATGTCGCGACCAACGACGAGCCGAGGTCGCCCATCGATCTCAATCAGGAGGCCGGCGGCTCGCCGGGTGGTCATCGCCGCGCCAGTCCCGCGAGAGTACGTGAATACTCCGCGCCCCGGCGCCCCGCTCCAGTTGGGAAGCCGGTCGAGATTGCCAGCCCGGACGCTGCCGTCGGCACCGGCCAGGAAGTATACGCCGCCACCACTGCTCCGGCTCTTTTCCGTGACCAATTGAGCGAGTGCATCGAAGCCGCGACCCATAAGCTCGGCTCTCAGCTCGACGGCATCGGACTCGACGGCGCGCTCGGAAGACTGTGTAAGAACGCCATTGGCGTACCAGCCGACGAGCCCCGTGACGGCCGCCGCGACTCCGGCAAGCAACAGGACCACCGTCAGGGTGCGCCGGAAGACGGTGGACCGGAGAAGATTACGCGGCCCCATCACGGATCATGTAGCCGGCACCGCGAACCGTATGCAGCAGAGGTCTCGCGAACCCTTTGTCGATCTTGCCACGAAGACGTGACACGTGGACGTCGATGACATTCGTTTGCGGGTCGAAGTGGTAGTCCCAGACGTTCTCCAGAAGCATGGTCCGCGTCACCACTTGGCCCGCGTTGCGCATCAGGTATTCGAGGAGACGGAACTCGCGCGGCTGCAGAGCGATGGGCTCTCCGGCGCGCATGACCTTGTGCGTCAGACGATCCAGGACAAGATCTCCAACGGTATATCGGGTCGCAGCCTCGTCAGGCGACACACGACGACCCAAGGCCTCGATCCGTGCGAGAAGCTCGGTCAAGGCGAACGGCTTCGTCAAATAGTCGTCACCGCCGGCTTTCAACCCTTTGACCCGATCGTCCACCTCCCCGAGAGCCGAGAGGATCAGAACCGGCACGCGGATACCTGCAGCGCGCAGAGTCTGAATGACCGACAGGCCGTCGCGACCCGGCAGCATGCGGTCGACGATGAGCACATCGAACACTCCGGAAAGTCCCATTTCGAGACCTGTGTCGCCATTCGAGGCAACCTCGGCACTGTGGCCACTCTCTTTGAGCCCGCGCTGCACGAAGTGGGCGATCTCGCGATCATCCTCGACGATCAGCACTCGCATGGCGGCCTCTTCTCTTGCCCTGGATCGAACTCACCAAGCCTAGAGGCGCGCTTCGGAAAAAGCGCGCCTCGACAAGCGTCAGTCAGGAAGCGGATCGAAGCTGTCAGCCCGCATCCTTGATCTGTACGGCGACAAAGCGAACGGTCTCACCCTGCTTGACGCGAAGCAGCACGGCCTTTCGCCCATCGTCGCGCGCCTTCTTGAGACCGGCAACCACGTCGTTGGCTCCCTTGACGGCCTGACCCTGCACCTCGACGATCACATCGCCGGCCTTGAGCCCCTTAGCCGCCGCATCCGAGTCGCTGTCGACATCCTTGATCACCACACCCTCGGCCTTGGGTCCCTTCGCCTCGGTGATCGACAGTCCCAGCCCGGTCAGCTCCGTCGCCCCGGATTGCGGATCGGCTTTGGGCGCTGCAGCCACCTGCGGGTCGGACGGGAACGTGCCGAGCTTGACGTTGACGGTTTCCGTCTTGCCGTAGCGGGACACCTCGAGGGCAACGGTCACGGCAGGAGCGAATTCGGCGATCTTGCGTGCGAGATCACGACTGTTCTCGACCTTGTCCCCATTCACCGACAGAATGACATCACCGGCCCTGAGCGTGCTCGAGGCCGCCGGACCGCCGGCAGTCACCTCGTTGACCAGTGCGCCTCGCGCCTCCTTCAGGCCGAGGCTCGCAGCCTTGTCGTCATCGACGCTCTCGATCTTGACGCCGAGCCAGCCGCGGCTGACGGTCTTGTTCGTGCGCAGCTGGTCGACGACGTCACCCGCGGTCTTGGCCGGCACGGCGAAGGCGATGCCGACGTTACCGCCGGAAGGACTGTAGATGGCGGTATTTACGCCGACCACCTCACCTTCGAGGTTGAAGGTCGGACCGCCGGAATTCCCTTTGTTGACCGCGGCATCGATCTGCAGGAAATCGTAGGGTCCCGAGCCAATGTCCCGACTGAGCGCGGATACGATGCCGGCTGTCACCGTACCGCCAAGCCCAAACGGATTGCCGACCGCGAGTACCCAGTCTCCGACACGAACTGGCTTGGCCGAGAACCGGACGCTCGGCAGCTGACCTTTGGGGTTGGTGATCTTGAGCAGCGCGATGTCGGTGCGCGAATCGGTCCCGATAAGTTCGGCATCGAGCTTCTCGCGATCATCGAAGCTGACCTGGATCTTCGAGGCTCCCGAAATGACATGGTTGTTTGTCACGACGTAGCCGTCCGGAGAGATGACGAAGCCCGAGCCCTGCGCCTGTGCGCGCCGTTGCCCCTCGGGCGGAGCGCCGCCGAATTCCTTGGGTAAGTTCTTGAAGAACTCCTTGAGGGGATGATCATCCGGCAATTCGGGCAGTGGATCGCGACCACCACGCCCACCACGGCTCGCCACGCGCGGACCTCCGCCGGCGGCAACATGAATGCTCACAACCGCAGGCTTCACCTTCTCGATGATGTCGGCAAAGCTGAATGGCGCCCGCCCGAGTGGGGCCGCGACCGAGGGCGGCTCGGCGCGTTGCGCGTGGACGCCGGTCGACGCCCACATGGCAAGCCCGCTCGCTGCCGTGACTGCGAGCAGGCTGGCTGTTCCGACGCGGCGGATCACCCGGCCGCGGGATACAACGGAGGCTTTGGAGCAGGGGGCGTTCATCAGGTGTGACCTCTGGCTATCGTTCGCACTCGGGACGACATTCTGGAACGTGCTATAGAGACGGTCGCATTACAGAGACCTTGCGGGGCCATTAATCTTTGGTAATCCGCTTCGCTGACAGTCGAGGGAATCGCCTGATGTTCGGTTTGCTCTCATGCCGGTGAAGCGCTTCCGAGGCCTTGTTCCGATGCTTTTGGCTGGTCTTGCGCTGATAGCGGGCCACGGCCTCGCTTACGCCGGGCCTCCCCGCTCGACGAAGCCCGTCGTACCAATCCTGCCCGTCGAGCGCATCGCGGTCTTCGGCACCGATGACCGCCTCCCCGTCCCCGATCGATATTCGCGACTGGCTGAAAATGTGGGCCTGTTCTTTTCCAATCAGTCGCGAACGGTCTGTACGGCCTTCTGCGTCGCGCCCAACATCATCGCGACGGCAGCCCATTGCCTGGCTCAGCCAGGTGGCGCCCCCGCCCGTCTTTCCGACTTCATGTTCGCACGCGGCTATGATCGCTTGCGCGACTATGCGCGGATCGAAGGTCACGCCACCGGTTCTACGGGACAGAGCATGATCGTCGGCGACTTCCAGCACCGCGTTCGCCCCCCAATCGATGCCGCCAATGATTGGGCCCTGATCCGGCTCAATCGACCAGCCTGTCCGGGCGGCGGCATTCCCGTCGCGCCCGCAAGTTCAGCGCAGATCAACGGCGAGGCGAGCGCAGGTAGGGTGTTCCAGCTCTCTTACCATCGCGACTGGACCCAGTGGCGGCTCGCCTATTCCAGGCCGTGCAGCGTGGCGCGCGACTTCAAGGGCATACCCTGGTCGACCATTGCTCCCGATTTCCTCAATGCCGATCAAATGCTCCTGCACCATTGCGATACGGGAGGCGCGTCGTCGGGCTCACCGTTGCTTCTGGAGCGGGCCGGCGTCGTCTCGGTCATAGGCATCAACGTGGGCACCTATGTTCAATCCAAGATCCTGACCGAAGGCGGCCAGGTGACGCTGAGGGAAAAAGCAGAAACGGTGGCGAACACTGCTGTCAATGCCGGCGTCTTTGCCGGGCGGATCGAGTTGCTGCGGAATGCATCGATTCTCGCCTCGGGCCAGCCTCTGCGTGATCTTCAGCAGCGCCTGAGCGAACAGCGCCTCTACCAAGCTCGCGTCGATGGCAGCTACGGCCCGATGCTGAGAACGGCCATCGAAAGCTATGAACGCCAGAGTCGGCTGCCGGTGACCGGCCTCGCCACGCACGATCTCCTCAATCGCCTCAATCGCGAGGCCAGGGGGCTGGGACAGGTCTCCCCCAGCAGTGCGCCACCGCCTCCCATACGCAGCCGATAACGACGGTCACCCCTTCTGCTTGAGGAGTTTCTCGAGCCGACGGGATTCCTCCGCCGAAAGCGGCGTATCGTCGACGCCCGCGGTATCGCTGCGGGCTCCGATCAGCATGTGGCGCGCCGCCAGTGCGCAGGCTCCGATCAGGAGCAGCAACGGTGCGAGCCACAAGACCAGCGTCGCCGTATTGACCGGCGGCCGGAGCAGCACGAAATCGCCATAGCGCTGCACGACGAAATCGAGCACGGCTTTGTCGCTGTCGCCGGCATTCAGGCGCTCGCGGACCAGCAATCGCAGGTCTCGTGCAAGTGGTGCGTTCGAATCGTCGATGGATTGGTTCTGGCAAACGAGGCAGCGCAGGTCGGCCGAGATCACTCGCGCGCGTGCCTCGAGCCGGGGATCGGGCAGAACCTCGTCAGGCTGAACTGCAAGCGCCGTACCCGGCAGGCCCAGCGCCAGGGTCAGCGCGAGTGCGGACGCCCAACGTGCTACCCATTTTCCTGCATGTGTCACGTGCCTCACTCCGCCGCCACCGCGGCCGTCTTGCGTGCCTTCCGAGGCGCCCCCACGCGCAGCCGGCGATCCGAAAGTGAGAAGGCACCGCCGATGAACATTAGCACGGCGCCGAGCCAGATGAATCTCACGAGCGGATTGAAGTAGAGACGGATGGCGTGCCCACCGTCGCTCTGGGCATCTCCCAGGATCGCGTAAAGGTCACCGCTCAATGCGACGTGGATACCGGCCTCCGTCGTCGGCTGTCGAGGCGCATCGTAGAGGCGCTTCGATGGCAGCAACTCAGTCACGGGCTGGCCGTCACGGGAGACAACAAGGCGCCCGATCTCTTCACTGAAGTTCGGTCCCCGACCCGGCTGGACGCCACGGAACTCGAGCGTATAGCCTGCGATCTCCGCCCTCTCACCGGGCTTCAAGGCTACGATCTTCTCGCTCTGCCAGGCCGTCGTGGCAACGATGCCGGTTACCATCAGGCCAACACCGAAGTGAGACCACGCGGCCCCCCAGGCAGATCTCGGCAGATTGAACATCCGCCGCATCACCTCTGCGCTACCGGCTTGGCCGAAGCGAGCGCGGAACAGAATCTCCGAGACGGCCCCGGCCATCACCCAGAATCCGAGGGCCAGTGCGAGTGGTGCGGCCCAAGGGCCCCGTTGCACGACGGCAAGCGCGATGACGGCACCGACCAGCGCGATGCCGGCCGCAAACAGCAATCGCTCGCCCGCAGCCTTGAGGTCGGCGCGCTTCCATCCGAGGAATGAGCCGAACGGCATCGCAAGCAGGAGCGGCACCATCAGGGGCCCGAAGGTCAGGTTGAAGTAGGGCGCGCCGACCGAGATCTTCGCTCCCGTCACGGCCTCGAGCGCCAACGGATACAGAGTCCCGATCAGAACGGTGCCCGTTGCGGTCGCCAGCAGGACGTTATTCAGAACGAGGGCACCCTCACGAGAGATCGGCGAGAACAGACCGCCTTGCCTGAGGGCCCCGGCGCGTGCCGCAAAGAGTGCCAGCCCACCGCCCGTGAAAAAGATCATGATCCCGAGGATGAAGATGCCCCGCTCCGGATCGACAGCGAAGGCATGCACCGACGACAGCACGCCGGAGCGCACCAGAAACGTCCCCATCAACGACAGCGAGAACGTCAGGATGGCGAGCAGGATCGTCCAGACCTTGAGGGACTCCCGCTTCTCCATGACAACAGCTGAGTGCAACAGCGCCGTGCCCGCTAGCCACGGCATGAAACTCGCATTCTCGACCGGATCCCAGAACCACCACCCACCCCAACCAAGCTCGTAGTAGGCCCACCAGGAACCAATCGCGATGCCGAGGGTGAGGCACATCCAAGCGGCCAGCGTCCACGGACGCACCCAACGGGCCCAGGCCGCATCCGTTCGTCCTTCGATCAGTGCCGCGATGGCGAACGAGAACGCCATCGAGAAGCCCACGTAGCCCGCGTAGAGCAACGGTGGATGGAGGGCGAGAGCGGGATCCTGCAGGATCGGGTTGAGGCCGCGACCCTCGAGCGGGGCAGGGTCAAGGCGCTCGAACGGGTTCGAGGTGAGGATAATGAATAAGAGAAACGCCAGAGCGACCGACCCTTGCACGGAGAGAACATTGGCCTTGAGCGAGGCCGGCAGATAACCGCCGAACACCGCGACCGCCATGCCGAACAGCACGAGGATCAGGATCCAGAGGAGCAGGGATCCCTCGTGATTGCCCCAAACGCCGGATAGCCGATAGATGAACGGCTTGGCCGAATGGGAGTTGTTCCACACGTTCGCCACCGAAAAGTCGCTGGTGACGTAGGCCTCGGCAAGCATCAGGAACGAGATGAGAACGAGCACGAAGGTCGCGATTGCGGCCGGCGTTGCGACCGCCATCAGCCTCTGTTCGCCGATCCGCGCGCCCCACGCCGGTACGATCGTCTGCACCAGCGAGACGAGCAGCGCGAGGATCAGAGCAAAGTGTCCAATCTCGACGGTCATGTGCGGTTCCTGACCTCTCTCGTGGCACACGACCCTGCGTGGCCAGATCCGGCATACGGGTTTTCACTGCTTCTCGTCTGCCTTGACGGCCTCGACCGCCGTCACGCCAGCAGGGTGCACCGCGTCTGGACCGAGCTTGACGCCCTTCTCCTTCAGGGACTTCGCAACCTCGGGCGGCATATAGTTCTCGTCGTGTTTGGCGAGCACGGTATCGGCGCGAAATCTGCCGTCGGGGTCGAGGCGTCCTTCGGCCACGACACCCTGTCCTTCCCGGAACAGATCCGGCAGCACACCACGATAGACGACGGGAAGGGCCTTAATCGTGTCCGTGACCTGGAATTCGACATCGAGGCTCTGGCCACGTTTCACACTGCCGTCCGCGACCAGGCCTCCGAGGCGAAAGCGCTGCCCTGTCGGGATGGGGTTCTGCGCCAGATCACTCGGTGTCCGAAAATAGGTGATCGTGCCGCTCAGCGCGAAGAGGACCAGGCCTAGTGCCAAGCCGAGCACGGCGAGGCCGGAGAAGATGAAGACGACGCGACGTTGCTTGCGGGTCATCGTGGCAGACCTTCCCGTCACGTTCCGAGGCCGAGGCTCTTGGCCAGATCGGCGAGCGCCGCGAGAGCCTGCGGCTCTGCGGCGAGAGATTTCCGCGCGCGATCGAGGGCGGCGATCGCCTCGTCCTTGCGACCGAGCACCGTCAGCGACCGAATGAGCCTTTGCCAGCCGGCGAGATCGCTTCCGTCCTTTTCCAGCCGGGCAGCCAGTCCCGTCACCATTCCATCGATCATGGCCTGACGATCGGCTGGGTTCATGCGTTCGGCCGCCTCTATCTCGGCAGCCGTGGGCCCTGCCGGGAGCGTCGAAGCACTGGACGACGGTGCAACGTCCGTGCTCTCGCGCGAGGGTGACGCCGGGCCCGGCCCGCCAAGCGCACTTTGCACCGCCGCAACCCGCTCGACGACCATCGGCCGCCAAGTCGCATCGGGCGGCGCATCGGCAAGTAGCTTTTGATAATCCGCCATGGCTTCGCCCAGCCGGCCATCCTGCTCCAGGGCAAAGGCCAGCCAAAAACGTGCCTGGATATGGCCGGGCTCGATTTCCAGCAGCTTCTTCAGCGCCGCCCGGGCTTCATCGTTGACACGACCACTCTCGGCGAGCATCGACGCCTCGGCCAATCCGGCAAGACGCTTGGCGCTCTCCCCCAGCAAGGCATTCGCACGCCGGTAGGCATGTGCCGCATCGCCGTAACGGGCCAACCGCAGATAAACCGGTGCGATGACGTCCCATCCACGCCCGTCCTCAGGGTTCTCCCGCAGGCGCTTCTCGACGGCGCCGATCAGTTGTGCCATCTCGGCGTTGACCGGCGGCGCCTCCCGGCGCGCGGCGATCGGTTGAGACGGCAGTCCGGGCGCACCGGCTTGAAGATAGACGAGCAAAGCCAGGATCGGCACGAGGCCGCCGGTCATTAAGGCGACCCCGAGGGCAAGGCGAGAGCCGCCGGCTGAGGACGACGTCGAACTGCCTGGCCCCGACAACGGCACCTCGTGCGCCGCCTCACTGGCCAGGAGCCTGCGGGCAATCTCACGCCGCGCGGCCTCCGCCTCTTCCGCACCGATCAGCCCGCGGGACGCGTCAGCCTCGATCTCGGCAAGCTGATCGCGATAGACCGCACCCGCGCCATCCGCCGTCGCCAAGTCGCGGTCCCGTCGCATCAGCAGCGGATGCAGGAGCATGACGACCACGCCAGCCGACATCACCGCGAAGACCAACCAAAGCAGCATCGATGTTCCCGGGCTTGGAGGACCTCACGCTTGAATAGGGACGCCATAGCCCAGTGGCAAGGGATGGGAGTTGACAACTCGCAAATGCCGCGGGGCCCCAGGGGCCAGGAAAAATACGGAGATCATAGTGAGACTTACGAGGAGGCAGGCGCTACCCGACGTTACGCCACGTGCCATCGGGATTGCGGCAGGCCGTGCCGCGCATCGCCTGCGGGCGCCCGTCGATGTAGATGGTGTGGGTGTAGTCCCGGCAGTCGTATTCGCCGCGGCGATACGGTGCCATCGGCACGATATCGCCGTATCGGCCGTTGTCCGGATTCTGCCAGCGGACGGGCCGCCCCGAAGGTCCTCGCTCGAAAGCATCGAACTCTGCGCGTTCGGCAAGTCGCCGATCCTGTTCGTCCATCGAGCGGCCGATTTCGCTGCCGACGATGCCGCCGACCACTGTTCCGATCATGGCCCCAGCGATACGACCGCTGCCACGCCCCACCGCACTGCCGAGAATCCCGCCCGCAACAGCTCCGACTGCAAGCCCGGTATCGGATTTGGTCGGCCCTTCCGGCCCACACCCCGCCATCGCAAGCGAGGCGGCTAGCACGGCCACACATAGCGCCCGATACATTCGATCGTCCTTCCCGAGTGTTCCCCGAAGGCGCTCGCAGCGCCAGCCTCCCGCGTTGGAGGCGCCCTTTACCTCATGAGAAGCTCTTGACTGCGATTCGGGCTAAACTTCGGCCGTTTCGCGGCGCGTAGGAAGAAGGCCGAGGCTATACGGCCGGCAAGTCGAGCCGCGCGCTCAAACCGCCGAGAGCGGCTTGCTCCAGGCGAAAATGCCCCCGATAGGATTGGGCGAGATCCGCGACAATCGAATGACCGAGGCCGGAACCCGGCTTGGTCTCGTCGAGACGCCGCCCTCGCTTGATCCCCTGCGCCCGCTGCTCCGGCGTCAGGCCCGGGCCATCGTCGTCGACGGCGATCAGCAGCCGATGCGAGTGGCGTTCTCCGGCGCGCACCTCCGTCGCAATGGTGATGAGCACCTGCGAGCTGGCCCACTTGCAGGCGTTGTCGGCAAGATTACCCAGCATCTCCTCGAGATCCTGCTTCTCGCCCTGGAAACGGGCGTCCGCGGCGCACTCCACCGATATCGCAATGTCGCGATCTCGATTGATCCGCGCGAGAGCCCGGGCGATGGCCTCGGCAACGGGGCGAACCTCCGTCACACGGCCGATGACATCAGCCCGCGCGACCATACGTGCGCGGTCGAGATAGTAGGAAACCTGGTCGCGCATCACGGTGGCCTGTTCCGCCACTTTCCGCGCCGCCGGTGAGGTGTCGTCGCCGACCTCGTTGGTGATCACCGCCAGGGGAGTCTTCAATGCATGTGCGAGATTACCGACCTGCGTGCGCGCTCGCTCGATGATGTCCTGGTTCGATTGGATGAGTGCGTTGAGCTCGGTCTGTAGTGGCTCGATTTCTGCGGGCAGCTGCCCGTCGAGAAGATCCGCCTCGCCAGACCGGATGGCGGCGAGCCGGCGCTCGACGGTCCGCAGCGGCTGCAATCCGTAGCGGACCTGCAGGAAGGTGGAGAGCACCAGCCCGAGACCAGCGAGGGCCAACGAGAAGATCAACGGCACGCGGAAATCCCGGACCCGGGTCTCGGCAAACTCGAGATTGCCCGCAACCAGGAACGAGTAGAAATGGGGGTTCTCATCGTCCCCGGAGTTGTAGAGCGTCTCGGCGATCCGCAGCGGCTCCCCGACAGGACCTCGCGCTTCGTGCCAGATGATGTTGTATCGATCGGGTGCAAGATCGAGTTTCGAGGGAAGCGGCAGGGTTTCGCTCGCGAGCGAAGTGGAGACGAGGCGCTTGCCCGGGCTCTTGTCGAGCGGCGTGATCTGCCAATACCAGCCCGAGTGGGCCAGCTCGAACAGAGGCTCGCCGACATTGCGCGGGATGGTGGGCTCGGGACCGCCCTTGTCCGTCGAGAATGCGATATTGAGCGTCAGCAGCTGGGAAAGACGCGCATCGAAGCTCTGGTAGGTGTCACGCTTGTGCACCCAGTCGATGGTGAGACCCGCCAAAGGCAGCACCAGCACCGCCCAGACTGCGGCGGTGCGAAAAAGCCGGAACGCGAGCGAGTTAAGCTTCATCCTTCTCGGGCGACAGACGATAGCCGAGGCCGCGTACGGTCTTGATCAAGTGCGGCGGGATCTTCTTGCGCAACCGGCCGACGAAGACCTCTATGGTGTTGCTGTCGCGGTCGAAATCCTGGTCATAGAGGTGCTCGACGAGCTCCGTTCGCGATACCACACGCCCCGTATGATGCAGAAGATAGGCCAGTAGACGATACTCGTGCGACGTGAGCTTGACGGGCTGACCGTCGAGCGTCACCCGCGCGGTTTTCGTGTCGAGGCGGAGCGGGCCGCATTCGATCTCGGCCCGGGCATGTCCGCTCGCGCGGCGAACCTGAGCCCGAATCCGGGCCAGAAGCTCTTCCATATGGAACGGCTTGGCGACGTAGTCGTCGGCTCCCGCGTCCATGCCGGCGACCTTGTCGCTCCAGCGGTCGCGAGCCGTGAGGATGATCACGTGCATATTGCGATCGGCCCGCCGCCATTGCTCAAGCACCGAGATGCCATCCATCTTCGGCAATCCGATATCCAAGACGACGACATCGTAAGGCTCTGTTTCTCCCAGGAAATATGCTTCCTCACCATCCATGGCTTTATCCACGGCATAGCCAGCATCGGACAGCGCGGCGACGAGCTGGCGATTGAGATCCGGATCGTCCTCGACAACGAGCACGCGCAAGCGATTGGCTCCCATGACCTGTTGGGCGAATCTGCGCCCGGTGCTGCAACCGACCCGGACCATAGACTAAGATCGTGGCGATGTCGCGAGGCGGCAGCACAACCGCCGCCTGCCCCCGATTTGTCAGAGCAACAAGATGCGCACGGCCTCGAGAGAACTGAGTGCGTGCTCACGCTCCTTCGTCAGCCAGGAACGCCCGTACACGCTCCATGGTCTCGCCTTTGGCGTAGATCCCGGCAAGAGCACGGGCGCGGGAGAGCGGATCCCCGGCATAGAAGCGCTCGTAGAGGACCTGCCGGGAGCCGAACGCATTGATCGCGACGTCGGAGGCGAGGCGGAACAACTTGACCCGGTCGCGGGCCGAGGCGCCGTCGGTGGCCAAGTACTGGTCGATCTGGGACTTGAGCGGGCCCTCCATGTCGGCCTCGCTCGGCGCGATCATGAAGCTCGACGAGCCGAGCAGCTGCACGATCTCGACGAGGCGCGGGTAGACGGTGACGAAAAGATTACGCGTGCTTTCGACCATGATGGCATCGGGACACATGACGCCCCATTCGTCGATTTTCGCATCGGCCTCCGCCGCGCGCATCAGGGCCTTGGTGGTGGTGGTGTGCAACATCAGCTCGCCGATCATGGCCTCGACCTGCGGCGCCTTGCCTGACCCGAGCGTCTCGACCATCAAAAGCGCGAGACCGAGTATGAACTCACACTTGGCCAGGTTCTTGACGGCGCCCTGATGGGCGGAGTGGGCAGAGTAATTGGTGCCGGGCCCGAGATTGTTCAGGAGACCCACGTCGCCAAGCAGAAAGACGCGCTCCCACGGCACGAGCACATCGTCGAAGAAGACGATGCAGTCCATCTCCTCGAAGCGCGAGCCGAGCGGATGGTCGAAATGCGAGCGGCCGAGATCGTAGCTGTCGCGACAAAGAAAGCGCAGCCCTTCCGTCGCGCAGGGAATGGCGAACGAAAGCGCGAAAGGATTGTCGGCACCGGTGTGCAGGCCGAGGCGGGGCGAGTAGACCGCGATTTCGTCGGCGTAGGCACCGAGTGTGGCGAGAACGCGGACACCGCGCACGACGATGCCGGCGCTGGTCTCACGCATGACGCGAAGTGCCGTCCCGTCCTCCAGATTGTAGAGGCCGGTCGCAGAGCGGCTGCGTTGGAGATTAATGAGCGCATGAGTGAGGACGAGGTCGTTCTCGCGGATGTGCTCGTAATAGCGGCGCATGTTCTCGCCGAACTCGGGGCGTCCGCGCGCGAAATAGCCGGCGGCGGCGGCCCAGGCTGCGAACGAGACGTTCATGAAGTCCGGCGAGCGTCCCATCATGCCGCAGGTGGCGCGGGCCCAGCGCAGCATCATTTCGCGCCGGCGGACAAGATCGTCCTTGGTTTTTGGTATGATGAAGGATAGGCCAACCGGATCACCGGAGGTCGGCGAGGTGTACGTCATCTCGGCCTTGAGCGACGGCTCGAGTTGCATGTCATAAAGTGAGGCGATGGCGCGGGCACCGGAGGCGAGGCCGGGATGGGTCGTCACGTCCTCGACGCGCGTGCCACCAAGCCAGATCTCCCGCTTCTGGCGACGAAGGCCGTCGAGGTACTGCTGTCCGCTGCGTGCCGGCATGTACGAACGCTCCCGTCGTGCCGCTCTCGAAGGCCTCCCGGGGCCGTGGCAGCCAGAGGGATTATTAGCTGTGACGGGCATTCACTCAAGGGCAGCGCTCAGCCCTTCGGCTTCACGTCACGGATAGGCAGGTATACGAGCAGCGCCAGAACCGCGGCGGTGGCCTGCACGGCAAATCCGGTACGGTAGGCCGCCTCAGTCGGGATGGCGCCTGGACCCGAGACGGTGCCGACGATCCAGCCGAAGACGAGCTGCATCAGCGCTATGGCGGCCATCAGGCCCATGTTCGCCGCTGAAAGACCTCGCCCCATCAAATGCGGGGCGACGAGGCCGCGGGCGTGGGCAAAGACGATCATCGGGAACGAGGCTGACAGACCGAGCAGGCAGAACAGCGCCGTGACCGCCAGCACGGGCGGATGTTCCAGTGCCGCGAGGCCAGACATAGCAGCGATGACGCCGGTCATGCCGGTGAGCATCGCGGTTTTCACCGAGTTGAAGTGCCGCGCGACAAGGCCGAGCGCGGTATGCCCAACCATCGAGCAGAGCGCCATTGCGAGCAGCACGTTGCCGCTGGCGATCACGTCGAGGCCATGCACTTGGCGCAGGTAGGGCGCGCCCCAGACGCCGGTGATGGTCGTCGTCGCAGAGATCGGCAGGCCTGTGAGGAGTAGACGCACCATTCCAGGCTGCCGCAAGGCCTCGCCGACGCCCGCGACAACACTCGCGGGGCTTTCCGAGCTCGAAGCCGCGGGTGCGGCCCCCGGCGGGCCGTCGCGCACGATGAACCAGACGGCGACGAGCAGCACCGCGACACCGATCGTGAAAAGGCCGTAGCACTCCCGCCAGCCGATCAGCGCGATCAAGGCGGCGAGCGGGGTCGTCGCGGAAAGGGTGCCGGACGCGGCGAAGGTGTTGAGCGTACCCATCAGCGTGACGACGCGATCTTGCGGCATCCAGCGAGCGAGCACGTAGAAGGCGCCGGTGAAGATGCCGGCGCAGCCGATCCCCATCAGGACGCGGCCAAGCGACAGCAGCGCCACTGAATCGGCGGCTGCGAACGTGCCGGCACCGGCCGTGGTGAAAAGCAGCATTCCGGCGATAGTAATGCGGGCGCCAAAGCGGTCGAGAAGCATACCTGTCGGCAGCTGCATGATGGCGTAGGCGATGAAGAACGCGCTGGCGACCGTCGAAAGTGCGGCCGGTGAGAGTGTCATCTCACGAGCTAGCTCAGGCGCCATGACGCCGAGGCTCGAGCGGAGAAAGAGGTTCATGAAGGCGAGCAGAAACAGCACCGCGACAATGATCGCGAGATGCCAGGACCGTCGCATGGCCCGCGCCTCGCTGGCGGCCTCTCCCCAATCGTTCATGCCCGCGTCGTACCTCGCTCGCCCGATCTTTCGGCGCCGCCGGCAGTTCCACCCAGCGATCAGGGGGTACCTCTCCGAGCCTGCGCTGGCCTTGCCGCCCCAACTGGATTTGGAGACGGGCTTTCGACTATAAGGGCCAGAACCGCGACGGCGCATGCCGAAACGGTCCTCAGCCGAACTGCCGACGAGCACCTCGAGAACGAGCCATGGCCGGACATTCCCAATTCAAGAACATCATGCACCGCAAGGGCAAGCAGGATGCGATGCGTGCCAAGCTGTTCGCCAAGCTCGCTCGCGAAATCACGGTGGCCGCCAAGACCGGCCTGCCCGATCCCGACATGAACCCGCGCCTCAGGCTCGCCGTGCAGAATGCCCGCGCCGAGAATATGCCCAAGGACAACGTCGAGCGGGCGATCAAGAAGGCTCTCGGCGGCGATGCGGATACCTACGAGCAGGTGCGCTACGAGGGTTACGCCCCGGGCGGTGTGGCCGTGATCGTCGAAGCCCTGACCGACAACCGCAACCGAACGGGCGGCGCGGTGAGGGCCGTCTTCACGAAGTACAACGGCAACATGGGTGCCACGGGCTCGGTCAGCCACATGTTCGCCCGCATCGGTGAAATCCGCTTCAAGGCTGATGCGGCCTCGGCGGACGCCATGCTGGAGGCGGCGATCGAGGCGGGGGCAGAGGACGTCGAGAGCACCGAGGAGGGCCACCTCGTCACCACCACTTTCGAAGCGCTGGGGCAGGTTGCATCAGTTCTCGAGGCCAAGTTCGGCGAGCCCGAGCAGGTCAAGGTGATCTGGAAGCCGACACTCTCGACACAAGTCGACGCCGAGAAAGCCGAGACCATTCTCAAGATGCTCGCGGCACTCGAGGATGACGACGACGTGCAGTCCGTATTCTCGAACTTCGAGGTGGATGAGGCGACCTTGGCGCGCCTGACGGCTGCCTGAGCGGCTCCGCCCAGAACCATGATGAACGAGACCTTGAACTGAGCCCCGAATTCCCGATCCCCCCGCAAACGGGGCTTTAATGCTCCCGCGCTAGAATCGTGCGTTATCTGAGCGATAGGGTCGCCGTCATGAGCCAGTCAAAGGGTAAGGGAACGGACGGTTTCGAGAGCTACGTGCGCAACCTCCAACGCGCCGTCGAGACCACCACGATCGGAACACAACTGGCGTCGAGCCGCGGCGATTTCCGATCGCGACGCACACTGATCCACAACCCGTATCAGGCGACTGTCGCCGACATCGGCATTTGCCGGTACCGAACTTCGGGCACGCCCGCGAGCGAGAGCTGAGCGAGTTTTCCCCGGTTGCGTCAAACGTAGCCGGAGCGGAGTACGCTGCAACGTGCTAACCGCGTTGTCATGCAGAACCTAGCGATTCGCATCATCGGTATCGATCCCGGTCTCAGACGGACCGGCTGGGGGATCATCGAATCCGACGGTGTGCGGCTGGTCTACGTCGCGAGTGGCCATATCACATCGAGCACCGAAGACGACCTCGCCTACCGGTTGCGCGAGATTTACGAAGGCCTCGGAAGTGTGCTGGTTGCTTGGAAGCCGGTCGAAGCTGCGGTCGAGGAAACATTCGTCAACGAGAACCCACGGGCCACGCTGAAGCTCGGCCAGGCGCGCGGCATGGCGCTGCTGGCGCCGGCGATGAAGGGCCTGAGAATTGCCGAGTATCAACCCAACCTCATCAAGAAAACCGTGGTCGGCGCCGGCCATGCAGAAAAGCGGCAGATCCAGATGATGGTCTCGATGCTGTTGCCGAAGGCCCGGTTCGAGTCAGCCGATGAGGCAGATGCGCTGGCGATCGCCATCTGCCATGCCAATCATCGGACGAGTCCGGCCGCACGCCTAGCAATGGCCGCGAGTGGCGGGCGTTGAGACATTGCGTGATGCAGTAAGTTGTAGGCAGTAGGCAGTAGGCAGTAGGCAGTAGGCAGTAGGCAAGTGATTTCAGGTTGCAGGCAATCGCAACCCTTCTCGAGTCAGCGCAGGGATGTTCGCGTCATGCTCTCTCGAAACCTGACGTCAGTTGCCTACTCCCTCCTCCCTACGCCCTGTACTCCAGCGTCGGGCAACGCCCGGAGGCGCGCATGATCGGGAAGCTTCGAGGCAAGGTCGACGCCATCGGCGAAGCCCACGCGATCATTGACGTCAATGGCGTCGGCTACGAAGTGCAGTGCTCCGCACGCACGCTTCGTGCGCTTGAGCCCGGGCAGGAAGTGTCGCTGACCATCGACACGCACGTGCGCGAGGATGCCATCCGGTTGTTCGGCTTCAAGAGCGAGGTCGAGCGGTCGTGGTTTCGCATCCTGCAGCAGATCCAAGGCGTCGGCTCCAAGGTCGCCCTGAGCGTGCTCGGCACACTGTCTCCGCACGATCTCGCGTCCGCCATCGCGCTCGGTAACGCAGGTGCTGTCGAGCAGACGCCCGGGGTCGGCAAGAAGCTCGCGCAGCGCATCGTGCTGGAGCTGAAGGACAAGGCGCCGACGCTCAGCATGGCCGGACTGAACGCGCCCGCCACAGCGAAGAGTGCGGCAAACGGTGCAAGCACGCCCAGCACCGCACCGACCTCCGCCGCTGAGGCCATCTCGGCGCTGGTCAACCTCGGCTACAATCCACAGCACGCGGCTGCTGCGATCGCGACGGCCGGAGGCGAACTCGGTGAGGACGCCGACACGGCGAAGCTGATCCGGCGCGGCTTGAAGGAGCTGGGCCGCCAGCTTTAGCAGAGTCCGGGACCCTAGAAATCCATAGGCATTACGTGGTCCTCACGGACGATACACCGACCTGACGTCGCACGTTTATCTGTGTCTGAGCCGGGTGACAGCCCGGCACCGGCACGTGTCCTGCTGAAGAGCAGATCCGCCCCGGCAAAGGCTCATGAGCAGTACCACCGCCCATGAGCCCCGCCCTTGCGTCCGTTTGTGGATATCAGTGCCAGCGGCGCCAATGCCATGCCTGATGGCGACGGTGATAATGGCGATCGTAACGATGCTCACGGTGCCAGTGACGCTTGTGATGGCGGTGGCCCCAGTGATGATCGCGATACTTATGTCCGTAGTACTGGTGATGACCGTAGCCACGATCGCGACCGTGGTAGCCGTGACGATCATATGCCGACGCAGCGCCTGAGAAAGCGAGCAGCGATGCGAGGCTGATGCCAACGAGGAGTGCCTTTTTCATCTGTGCCGTTCCTTGGCTCGAGGGAAACTGCACAAAGTTCTAGGCCAGTGAACCTGAATGCACTCAGACTCGATTGTTCACACGGCCTTCACATACACGGTTCCGGCCCGTCCGCATTGGGGTCAGACCTTCGCTCTTTCTCGTGCGCTCCCGGTGTCTCGATCTCATTTCGCTTAGGGCGCGGCCGTGGAACTCGTCCTTGCGTCCGGCGTTCTTGGTCAGCGCAGCGGGGTGCCTGCATGGCCAATGTTCCTATGTCGGAAGACGCATCGCTTAGCGAGGCTGAGGGCGGGTCCCCGCCCGTATCAGAGAAGGGCATTGTCTCCCTCGCGGCTGCGTTGCTCTCGGCCGCACTGATACTCGCGGCACTCTATTTCGGGCGGGATATTCTCATTCCGCTTGCGGCCGCGTTCCTCATCAGTTTCGCCTTGAACCCACCCGTGACTTGGCTCACGCGACGGGGGTTGCCGCGCGTTGTTTCGACCATAGCAATCATGATCACGTTGCTGATTGTCCTTTCTGGACTGGGGCTTCTCGTGGCAGCGCAGGTCCGCACTTTGGCTATCGAACTGCCCACTTATCAGAGCACCATGCTGAGGAAACTCTCCGATATTCGTGAGAGACTCAGTGCGCCGGGGGCTTTTAGCAGGGCCCTGCAGACGGTCGAGCGTGTGCAAAAGGAGGTTTCGACGCCGGCGCCGGCGGAGCCTGGCGAACACGTGCAGCGCGTCGAGACCGTTCCTCCGCGTCAAACGCCATTCGAGCGAGCCTTTGCCTGGTTTGCTCGATCGCTCGAGCCGCTGGCAACCGGTGGCATCATCCTGATCTTCGTCTTTCTTGCGCTCATCGACCGAACGGATTTGCGCGACCGCTTCCTGCGCCTGATGGGCGGAAACGTTCATCGGTCTACAGAATCAATGAAGGAGGCTGGAACTCGGGTCAGTAAGTATTTGCTGATGCAGATTGCGATCAATGTCAGCTACGGCGTCCCGATGGCGATCGGTCTGTGGATGATCGGAGTACCTGGGGCGCCGCTCTGGGGCTCACTGGCTGCACTGCTGCGTTTCGTTCCGTACCTTGGCCCGGTCATCGGCGCCATTTTCCCAATAGCACTTGCTTTTGCAGTGGACGAAGGCTGGAATATGGTGCTCTGGACCGTAGCGCTTATCGTGGTACTAGAACTCGTCAGCAATAACATCGTAGAGCCTTTGCTATACGGAGCGAGTACGGGGCTTTCAGCTATTTCGTTGATAGCCTCGGCGATGTTCTGGACGACGCTCTGGGGTCCGGCCGGTTTGATCCTCTCGACCCCAATCACCGTGTGCCTCTTGGTGTTTGGGCGTAATTTCCCACAGCTTCAGTTCCTTGACACCCTCCTCGGTTCGACGCCAGCTCTTGATCTTCCCACCCGCATTTACCAACGGTTGATTGCGAGCGATCTCGATGAGGCGGTCGATCTTGCGAGCGAGACAATCGAGACATCCTCCCTGCGCAAATTCTATAACGACGTTTGCGTCGACGTATTGCGCCTCGCCAGTGAAGACTACCTCAGGAACGCGACCCCCGCACACCGCCTGCGCTTTGCGACCGGCATGGACGCGCTGCTGGATGAGTTGGGCGAGGAGGCGCCTGCCGAGAGTGTTCAGTCTGCCGAGGTCATCTGCATCGGCGGCAAATGGGAGGTCGACGCGATCGCCGCCCGTACTCTTGCGCACGCCCTCAGGCTGGAAGGAGTTCTCGCGGTAGCGAGGCCGCTCGCGACAGTCAATCGCCATTACGTCGATAAGCTTCCTCTCACGGGTAAGGAAACGGTCTGCATCAGCTATTTCAGCCATAACCCTGCGATTGCGGCGCGCCATTTTGTTCGACGATTGCGGATGCGCTGGCCGGATTTGCATATCGTGCTCGCGCTGTGGAACGCCCCGTCTGAGTTGCTCGATGAGGCAGCGCTTGAGCGCTTAGGAGCCGATGCGCTGGTCAATTCGGTCGACGAGGCGATACGACGGATTCATCGCATTCTGGCTCCAGTCGAGACAAAGGAGGCACAGCAAGCCGAACTCCCAGCCAACAATGCAGAGCACGCTGTGGCTCTGAACATGAGCGGTCTTCTGGCTGGAGATCACCGGGACACACTTGATGCGATCGCAAAGCGCGCGGCTGATGTCTTCAACGTCAATAAGGCCGTCATCGCGATTGTTGACGAGGAGCGCGAACTTTTTGTTGGGCAATGTGGCGATTTCCCCGCAGGTGCCACGGACCAATCGGGTGCCCTGTTACCGATGCCGCGTGACGATGCGATCTGCAAATACGTAGTTGCTGGCGAGAAAGTGCTCGTGATACCCGATACCGATCGGGATCCCCGCTTCTCCGATGATGCGGCAATTGCCGGCTGGGGGGTGCGCTTCTATGCGGGCTACCCACTCCAGTCGAAAGAGGGACTTGTGTTCGGTGCATTTTGCATACTCGATGACGAGACGCGCCAGTTCGACGAAAAAGACGTGGAGCTCCTCGAAAAGATGGCCGCCGAGGTCGGGGGCGCTATTGCTAACGATTCGATAAAGGCTCGCAGCGCGTGCCCTGCTGCTGTGCCAACAAGCGCCACGGTCGGGCAGCAGGTGCCTGAGTAGCCCCTCCGCTTGCCGAGCATGCCGTGACTTTGCCCGGAGCGATCATGTTACGTTTGCAATAACCAGGGTCGGCAACGTACCCGCCTGAATTCAGAAAGGGAGTGAAGACATGAACATCGGAAGTGGCCGTCCCGTCGTACGGGTCGCAATGCTATCGCTGATGGCCGTCGCGACGCCCAGCCAAGCACAGGACGTCAAGCTGCCCGCTTCTATAACCATGACGGCCTACGACACAGGCTCGTCGGGCTTCAACATCGCGGTCGCCGTCGGCAAAGTACTCAAGGATAAATACAAGACTGACGTTCGCGTGCTCCCGGCCGGCAACGACGTCGCCCGGCTTGGTCCTCTCAAAGCGGGCCGCGCCCAGGCGTCTGCCATGGGCATCGGCAGCTACTTCGCGCAAGAAGGCATCTTTGAGTTCGCGTCGAAGGAGTGGGGACCACAACCGGTTCAGATGATCCTGGCGTCGACGGATTGCAACAACATCTCGATCGGAGTCGCCAAGGACATCGGGGTGACCGAGATCAAGGATCTCAAGGGCAAGCGCGTCGGGGCAGTCGTCGGCTCGCCTGCTCTGAACACGAACATGGCCGCTTTGCTCGCTTTTGGCGGCGTCAGCATGGCAGACGTGAAGATCGCGGAGTTCGCGAGCTACGGCGCCATGTGGAAAGGCGTGCTCAACAACGAGATCGACGTTGCCGTCGCATCGAACATCTCCGGTCAAGCCAAGGAGGCGGATAGCTCGCCTCGTGGCTTGTTCTATCCTGTCATGTCTCACTCCGACGAAGCGGGTTGGGCGCGCGTTGCCAAGATCGGCCCCTATTTCGCCAAGCACAAGTCGACGTGCGGAATCTCTGCCTCAAAGGAAAAGCCGCTCGAGACGTCGGCTTATCCCTATCCGATCTTCATGGCCTATGCCTCGGTCGCCGACGAGACGGTCTACGGCCTCGCCAAGGCAATGGTCGACGGTTACGCCGACTACAAGGACGCGGTGCCCGGCGCATCCGGCCTCGACGTAAAGGCGCAGAACTTCCAGTGGGTTCTTCCCGTGCATCCGGCAGCGGTCAAAGCATTCAAGGCCGCCGGGGCTTGGAAGGATGCCGATGAGGCTCACAATCAGAAGATGATCGCCCGCCAGAAGGCGTTGACGGAGGCATGGACCGGCTTCCAGAAAGCCTCCCCGCCCGAGGATGCGGACGCATTCCGAAAGGCCTGGATGGCCGCGCGCAAGGCAGCTCTGCTCAAAGCCGGAATGGACCCCATCTTCGAGTGACGGACAGGCATCGGCCGCCATCACGCGGCCGATGCTCTAGTTATGGACATCCCCTTCGATCGCCTGCAAGAATACCCCCGGAAAAGTACGATGGTCCCCTACGGATCAGATCGAACTCCAAGGGAGGAAGAAGCATGCAGCGGAGCCACCTTCGCGCGGTTTTGAATTTGTCGATTCTGCCTGTCGCTCTCGCGGCCTTAGTTGCGGCCGGCTCAGCAAGCGCACAGGACGTCAAGTTGCCGTCCGCGCTGACGTTCACCGCCTACGATACCGGTTCTTCGGGTTTCAGCATCGCCGTAGCGGTGGGGAAGGGTCTCAAGGACAAGCACGGCACCGACCTGCGCGTTCTCCCTGCCGGCAACGACGTTGCGCGGTTGGCGCCGCTGAAAGCAGGACGTGCCCAGGCGTCCGCCATGGGCATCGGCCTGTTTTACGCGCAGGAAGGCGTCTTCGAGTTCGCCACTCGCGAGTGGGGACCGCAAGCGTTGACCCTCCTGCTTTCCACGATCGACTGCAACGGCGCCAACATCGGTATTGCCAAGGACACCGGGGTCACCGATGTCAAAGGTCTCAAGGGCAAGCGTGTCGGCTTCGTCGTTGGCTCACCGGCCTTGAACCAGAACACGCTGGCATTCCTCGCCTTCGGCGGTCTTACCAAGGACGACGTCAAGATCGTGGAGTTCGCGAGCTTCGGCGCCAAATGGAAAGGGATGCTCAACAACGAGATCGATGTCGCCCAGGCGTCGACCATTTCGGGGCAGACGAAGGAGGTCGAGACGAGTCCGCGCGGCCTAGTATGGCCGGCTATGCCGCACGCCGATAAAGAGAGCTGGGCTCGCATGACCCAGGTCGGGCCGCATCTCATTCCGCATGTGGCAACCTGCGGCTCGGCGGGTCTTTCGCCACAGACGCCGAAAGAAATGGCGACCTACCCCTACCCTGCTTTCATCGCCTATCGGTCAATCGGCGACGACTTGGCCTATTCGATCACCAAGGGTATGGACGACAGTTACGACCTCTACAAGGACGCCGTCCCAGGGACGTCGGGTCTCGCGCTGAAGCGACAGACTCGCCAGTGGGTCATTCCCATTCATCCTGGCGCTGTGAAGGTTTATCGGGCGGGTGGCGTCTGGACCGATGCGGATGAAGCGCACAACAACAAGCTGCTGGCCCGTCAATCGACGTTAGCCGCGGCTTGGGACGCCTTCGCCAAGGCCAATCCGCCGACGGATGCGGCCGAGTTCCGTACCGCTTGGCTCGCTTATCGCAAGACCACGCTCGAGAAAGCCGGCCTCGACGTAATCTTCTAGCGCCCCGCGCAAAGCTGTAGGCGCGAACTTCGAGAACTCGACTCTCGGCGCACCCGTCCAAGGTCGGGTGCGTTGTTACCTCAATCCGGCTTCCGAACCCTGGACTGGTCTCTCATATGGCTTCCACGCCCGGCCCTGCCGATTCCGCCGTCGCACCCAAACAACGCGTCGAGTTCGATGACCCGCATGCGGTTGCCAGCGGCCCAATGGAGGCGGAGACTACGCGTCTGCGCACGCTGACCGGCGTCTGGCGATGGCTGCTGATCGCGCTGACCGGGGCGACGATCTTGCTTTGTCTCAACCAGCAATTCACCTGGCGCTTTTTCCTCGGCTACACGCAGCTGAACACCGAGTACTACTACCTCCTCATTGTACTGATGTTGCCGTTCACGTTCCTGATCTTTCCGGGCAGCGCGAAGGCTCCGCTCGATCGCGTACCTTGGTACGACACGCTGTTGTTTTTCGCGACCGTGATCTCAGGTGTCTACCTGATGCTCAACATCAGGAAGGCCGCAGAACTCGGCTGGGAGTTCAACGGCGCACCGCAACCCATCATATGGGCCGGGCTCGTCATGTGGACGCTGCTCATGGAGGCGTTGCGGCGGACGGGCGGCTGGAGCCTGCTGCTGTCGGTCTTGCCCTTCACCCTCTATCCGCTCTTTGCCGAATGGCAGGCCCTGGGTCCGCTCAAGGGCACACAATCGACACTCGAACAGGCTACGGCCTATCACGTCCTCTCGACAGAGAGCCTGCTGGGCATTCCGGTCCAGGCTTTTGCCGAGACCGTAATCGGATTCCTCGTGTTCGGCACGGCGCTGATGATGACCGGCGCCGGCAAGTTCTTCATCAATCTTGCATTCGGGCTCTGCGGCACGTTTCGCGGCGGCGCCGCCAAGGTCGGCATCTTTGCCTCGGGTCTTCTCGGCATGATGTCGGGGTCCATCGTCTCCAACGTGCTGACAGCCGGCACGATGACGATCCCTGTCATGAAGAAGACAGGCTTCACGCCCTCTTACGCTGGGGCCATCGAGGCCTGCGCATCGACGGGCGCGGTTCTGGCACCGCCGGTCATGGGCGCGACGGCGTTCGTCATCGCCCAGTTCCTCAACGTATCTTACGCCGAAGTGGCCCTCGCCGCGATCATACCGGCAACGCTCTACTACATTGCCCTATTCATGCAGGTGGATGCCTATGCCGCTCGCCATGGCCTGAAGGGCCTGCCGCGTGAGGAACTTCCAAGCGTGTGGGCGACGATGAAAGAGGGATGGTACTACGTTTTCGTCGTGGTGCTGCTCGTCGTGATGCTGCTGCACTTCAAGCGGGAGAGCCACGCTCCGTTCTACGCGACGGCACTGCTGCTTGTCCTGAATCAGGCATTCAACAAGGAAAAGCGCTGGACCCTGCGGACTGTCTTCGACTTCCTCGAAGTCAACGGCCGCACGTTCGTCGAACTGATTGGAATCCTTGCCGGCTGTGGTCTTCTGATCGGCGCGTTTTCCATGACCGGCGTGGTGTCGAGCCTTGCAAACGACCTTCTTTCGATCGCGGGCACGAATGCGCTGCTTCTGCTCGCCATGTGTGCCATCACCAGCCTCATTCTGGGTCTCGGGCTCACGACGACGGCCTGCTACATCTTCCTGGCCATCCTCGTTGCCCCGGCGCTCGAGAAGATGGGCTTGAACAAGATGGCCGTGCATATGTTCATCTTCTATTGGGGGATGCTGTCGTCGATCACGCCGCCGGTGGCGATCGCCTCGTTCGCCGCAGCAGGTATCGCCGGCGCGCCCGCCATGCGAACAGGTTGGGAAAGTATGTGGGTCGGCTCCATCATCTATTTCCTGCCCTTCTTCTTCGTGATGGCGCCGGAACTCGTGCTGCAGGGCGAAGCTCCCTACGTGATGGGACTGCTGCTCGCGTTCAAAGCTGCTGTTGGTACGTTGATCATCTGCGGTGGCATCCAGGGTTATATGGCCTTCGTCGGCGACTTGCGAACGGCCGGCGGTTTCGAGTGGCCGATCCGCGTCGCTCTCGTTGTCGGTGGCGTGCTCTTCGCAACACCTGGGGGCGGCATCCTGCCGATCGGAACCTACCAGCTCGTCTCGCTGGCTCTCGCTATGCTGATCCCCGCACTCGGCTTGGCCTACCTTTTCGCAGCGCGCTCCCGGTCCAGGGCAGGTGGGCTCGAGGGTGAAGCGCGGCACTGAAGGAGAGATGCAAGGCGAGGACGCAAACGATTGCCATCAGCCGCGAGCAGGAGGACGTATTCGACCCAACGACGTCATCGAGGCGCGGCTGGCTGTCGATCGGAACCACTCAGCACTTCGAGCCGAAGATGGGTGATCTCGCCCGCGTCACGCCTGGGGCAATTCCGCGGTGAGCGCCTCGAAATTCGCCAAGGCCGAGTTCGCCCTGATCGAGGCGGACACACCGCTCGTCGACGATAGTCTGCGCGCCTTCGGGCATCGCACCTCCGAAATGGCTGAGCGCTACGCCCGGCAAGCGCGGCAGCGCAGATTAGCCGACGGGGCAGTGGGCTTGATGGAAGGGACGGGAACAGACGATAAAAATGGCACACCTCCCACCTCAGTGGGAAACTGCCCTGCGCTTAAGCGCATCGGCCATTGTTTTAGTGGTCGGAGCGGAGGGATTCGAACCCCCGACCCCTTGCTCCCGAATCTAGGAGTTCTGCTTTGAACGCAATGGTGTTTCCCATTTTGATCACCATTGTTGACCACTGAATTCCATAGGCATTCTATGACGGTGGGAAACGCTCTTGTGTGTCGAGACACCAAGGACAACACCGGTGCGCCTGCCACCTCACAGTGAGCGACGATTGGTCGGGAGCCGGTCATTCCCCGCATTGTCGCGAGAGCCCCCATGCCAGTTGTTGGCATCGTCCGGGGTCGATCCCCGTGTCTAGCGAGGCAGCCTCGTGTTCGGACAGGGAGATCTTATCCGGGCGGGGTCTATCCCGGCATTAGGCGGGCGAGCCGGGCGCTATCGCAAAGTGGTTCAGTTAGGCTTCGTCAAGCTCTCCGACGTCTCAGACGAATCTCCGCAAGGCCGGAGGAGCCCGATCTAGGCTAGTGGACACGCGCCGGGGTCGATCTCCGCGTGTGCGGAGGAGCCTATGTAATCCCGTCTGGTCTCGCGTCGGGCCTGGGTCGATCTCCGCGTGGGCGGAGGAGCCGGATGTTGACGGGGTCGAAGACAGCGTAATGCGGGTCGATCTCCGCGTGGGCGGAGGAGCCTCGGTTGCGGGCGGTTCCGCCGTGGTTTCGAGGGGTCGATCTCCGCGTGGGCGGAGGAGCCCGATGACGATTACGGCAGCCTGGGGTTCTGGCGGGTCGATCTCCGCGTGGGCGGAGGAGCCGTAATACGTCTTGAGCCCGAGGCCGCGCTTAAGGGTCGATCTCCGCGTGGGCGGAGGAGCCGTGGTGAAAATACCGTCGGAACAAGGGGGCGAGGGTCGATCTCCGCGTGGGCGGAGGAGCCCTCAGCGCCCAGAGCGGCGCTGCATCGCACCGGGGTCGATCTCCGCGTGGGCGGAGGAGCCACACAATCGAGCGACTAGCTGAACAGATGGGCGGGTCGATCTCCGCGTGGGCGGAGGAGCCGTGTCAGCTCAACCCCGGACACCTTCGGGGCAGGGTCGATCTCCGCGTGGGCGGAGGAGCCGAAGAACGGGCCTTGAACGGCCGAATCTTCGGGGGTCGATCTCCGCGTGGGCGGAGGAGCCCGCCGGCCAAGGTCTGGTTGGCCTCGTTGTTGGGGTCGATCTCCGCGTGGGCGGAGGAGCCAACTTGTAGCCGAACGCGCCCAGGATGTAGCTGGGTCGATCTCCGCGTGGGCGGAGGAGCCTGCGTGCTCTCAGTATGCGAGATCTGAGACGGAGGTCGATCTCCGCGTGGGCGGAGGAGCCCTCTTGCGCGTGCAACCACGCCTTGGTCCATCGGGTCGATCTCCGCGTGGGCGGAGGAGCCGTTGAGGGGTATTTCCGCGTTCAATCGTCGCCGGGTCGATCTCCGCGTGGGCGGAGGAGCCGAGCCGGAAGAACAGAACATCCCGTGGATGACGGGTCGATCTCCGCGTGGGCGGAGGAGCCGTACGGCCTAGTTTGACAAGTAGCGCTGCGTTGCAGGGGGTCGATCTCCGCGTGGGCGGAGGAGCCGTGCTGGCGATCGTTGGCATCTTCTGCGTTGGGGGTCGATCTCCGCGTGGGCGGAGGAGCCTCGCGCTCGAGTATCTGCGCTGGCGCGGCCTAGGGTCGATCTCCGCGTGGGCGGAGGAGCCTTCCGAGACGAGGCGCTGAAAGGTGCAAAGGCGGGTCGATCTCCGCGTGGGCGGAGGAGCCACTGCGCAAATAGGCAGCAACAAGACACTGACGGGTCGATCTCCGCGTGGGCGGAGGAGCCCTCGCAAACACCTTGGCGGCGTGGGCGTATCCGGGTCGATCTCCGCGTGGGCGGAGGAGCCTCATTTGCTGGTGCCCCTGAATGCTTTGGATAGGGTCGATCTCCGCGTGGGCGGAGGAGCCGCGAGACTGTCCCGTATCTGATCGAGGACGGAGGGTCGATCTCCGCGTGGGCGGAGGAGCCGAATGCCGAATGCCCCGTGCCAGGCCATGGCCGGGTCGATCTCCGCGTGGGCGGAGGAGCCGCATTCCAGCCTGTTCCGCCCGGTTTCAGGCGGGGTCGATCTCCGCGTGGGCGGAGGAGCCATCATTAATGCCATGGATGTTGGTTTTGACATGGGTCGATCTCCGCGTGGGCGGAGGAGCCGGCGTGACGGCGGTCCAATCCACACCATCGTCGGGTCGATCTCCGCGTGGGCGGAGGAGCCGACGACTTGCGTTTACGAGGTGCCATCAGGTCGGGTCGATCTCCGCGTGGGCGGAGGAGCCGGTCACGCATCCACGCGCGCACCTTCTCGACGGGGTCGATCTCCGCGTGGGCGGAGGAGCCTCTAGGCTTAACATCGCACCGGACAGCTAACTTCTGCAAGTCCACCAGCAAATTAATCAAACGATTTCAAAGAGCACGACGCAGGTTGTGGCTTGACAAATCTTCAACCGGTTCGTCCGGTCGGTTGCGACCCTCACCCTGCTTAAACCCGTATGACGAGCATCGTGCCGTCAACCTCAACCAGCTCTTTTGCCGGCAGGCCAAGCGTCTCGATACCTTGTCCGCCCGGCGCTTCGCGGTCGTGCCATGTCATGACGATGGACGCGGCGTCTTCTGCGCGCTGGCCGATGGTAGCGCGGGCATCGAACCAATCAGCGAGCACGGTCCAAACGCGCTCGCGCACGCCCTTGCTCATGCGGGGGGCCGTGTAAACTCCGGGGGCAATCTCCAGCATCACGGAAGCGAGGAAGCCACGATAGCGCGACGCGACGTTTCGGGTGACGATCACCGTCATGCTCATGCGGCGTCGCCTTTCCTGGGCAGCTCGGGAAATGGTGGCGGCGGTGGCTCAGGATCGCCAAAAAGCTGCTTGATGCGATCGATCATCTTCTCGATGACGTTGCTTTTGTGAAGCGTCCTGCCGGCTCGTTGCCGCGTCAGGCGCTCGATGTTGGCGTCGCCAGAACTGGCTGCCTCGGCTGCAGCTCCGAACGCTATGGGAACGGTCACGTCGTCTCGAAACAGGTCGGCCAGATCGAGCACGAACGACTGCCCGGCGTCCTCGTGGATGAAACCGAGTTGGGGGATAGTCGCGGTGGCGGCCACAGCGATGGCCGCAGCCGCCTCGACGGCACTCGCGGCGTGATTGAGGGCCTGGTTCGGCAGGTCGGCTGTGTCGGGCCTGGCACGGTCATAACGGCGGCCATTCCATTTGATGCCGAAGCGCTGCGCCTGCAGTTTGTACATCTCCTTTACGCGCGAACCTTCGATTCCCCGCAACGTGGCAATGTCGGTACGGGGAAGGATTTCGCCGAGCCGCCACGCATACATGCGACGGGCGATGTCGAGCCGGGATCCATCAGCGTCAGCCCACACACGCGCCTGCCGACGAGCCAGACCGGACCGGTCGGGGATGAGGGGAGGTGCCGTATAGGCCCTGACACCATCCTCGCCCACGGCGGCGATCGCGGTTCCATGCCGTGCGCATAAACGCAAGGCGTCGTGGCTCACCGTGCTGCCGGGACCAAGGAGGATCATCGACAGCATCTGGAACGGGATGCCGTAGTCGCCTTCCCGTGGAGGATCGCCCGCGCCGGTCCCTGGGCCTCGCACGAAGCGCAATGTGCCATCCTCGACGACGAGGGCGCCGCGCGACAACCAAACGAGCCCGTGCCGGTCCCTGTGAGGAACACGCGCAGTCTCGAGTCCAAGCCGCCCCTTGAGCACGATCAGCCCTCCTGGCGCAGCCGAGCTGGCCGCAACATCAACATGCCGTACCCATAGGCCTTGTGTCGCCCGATCCCTTTCGCGAGCAGCCTACCGAAGGCTTCACCATCCTGGACTTCAAGCTCGCCGTGCAAGACGGCGTCGGGGCCCTCGGGCGCGTGCCCTTGGCGCGCGACCCGAGATCGCTCGAACCGCTCCAACTTGGTGCGCACCGGATCGAGTTTGGCTGCGCCATATAGGCGCGCTGCAAGCCAATCGCAATACACGGCCTCGCGGCTGCGATCGGCCGCCCTCATGCCGGAGATGAGGGCCTTGCCGTCGACGATCTGCGGTCGCGCATCCAGATGTTTGCGTTGTGCCTCGACGAAGAACGCATCAAGTTCGGCGCCGGCAGCATAGGACGCGCCGGGATGGCGGGGATCGGGAAGTGGCGCTTTGATGCGCACGACGGGGCGAATGCGGATGTCGAACGCCAGGCGACGGCCGCACGCCCAGACCTCTGGCATGGCCCTTTCGGCAAGGCGATCCAGCGTCAAGACGCGGAGCGCCTCGGGTGGCGCCGTTTCGGCGGCGGTGGCCTGCAACGCCTCTTTGGCGGCGCCCGAGTATGCGTAGAGCGAGCCTTTGGATTTTCCCGGCGCAACCATCAACCGGAACGGCCGCAAGGCGCCGGGACCAAACGTCTCGTCCAACAGGTGGTGCAGTGCGCGCCCTTCGTCGAGGCCCGCCTCGACCTCGCGGCCATCGTGTCGCCGGCGGCGAATGGTGCCGCGATTCCGATCTTGCGCGAACAACGCCAGCTCTTCGAGGGATATGGGCAAATGCACGAGGTGCAGCGGAGGGCTCATGGCTGCCTCTCCGAAGGGGCCGGAACAATGCGCCCCTCAACCACATTGCGCGTGCCGCCGTGGAGACCAGAGATCCAATTGCGGCGGTCGGCGAGTGCGACGGATCGTTCGACGTTCGGTCCGCTTGTCGGCCCTTCGGCCATCGGCCATAGCGCACGCAAGTTGGCCGTCACATTCGGTCTCCGATCTGCCACCTGATCATCAAGGTACGCCATACGCGGCAGCCGAACGAGGGCGTCGTGGGCCGTCTCGGCCTCGATGAACGAGGTGCCGTCGGGCAGCCTGTAGCGCAGCGGCCCGCTCGGCAGGCATGGCTTGCGACCAATGAACAGGGGCCGAGCCGGATGGTCGAGGGCGTGGGCGAGATCATCCAGCGTTGGGTTCGCCGTCGGATCGGCGAGCGTGACGACGACTGCGGTTAGGCTGTCGGGGTGATAATCGCGCTGGCGGCGATGGGTCTCCCCCAGACTACCGCCGCCGCGCTCCTCAGGCTTGCCGCGGGTCGTCCAACCCCGTTTCTGAAGATCGAGATCCTGCACATTCTGCATGTCGCGCAAGGCACCAACATAAGGCTCGCTTTCGCGACGGGCGGCAAAAATCAGGCGATCCTGCAAGGCCTGGTGCAGCGCCGTTTGCGTTCGGTCCCAACCGAGCGCGTTGGCGAACAGTCCCGTCAGCATCGAAAGCGCCGGGAAATCGCGGATGAAGCCGAGATGGTCGATGGTGACACCGCCGAACGCGACCAGGGGGGCCTCGAGCCGCAGCACGAACCAACGCCTCGGTGGACGCGCGCTCATGTCGCCCCTCCCGTCAGCACGGCTGCCCTGGCCCACTCGGCGATCTCGCGCAAAGAGCCGCGCGGCGCACCCGGCAATTCCTCATTCGCAAGATGCAGTGCGCGGCGCGATTCCCCTGTTTCGTAGAGGCGATCCATGTTGCCGAGGTGGCTGGACAGGCGCGCCATGGCATCGCCGAGATCAGGTTTCGTCGCACGACGGAAAGCAGGGCTGAGGCTGCGGGGCTGACGGTCACCGGCCTCGACCAGTATCAACTCAGCGCGGCCGTAGGGCGCCGTCGAGCCGAGCTTGGCGCCCGGCGAAACCTCCGCGATGAGGTAGAGCAGATTGTGCACCACCTCGGCGGCCAAGGCGCGATCCACTTCGAGCCACTTTGTTCGATCGCAGCCGGCGGTATTGGAGACGAGGCCGGGCACATCCACGACGACGTAGCCGTAGAACAGGCCCGAGGTCAGCTCGGCCTCCTGGATGGTGTCGGCACCGCTGTCGTCCTCGTCACGCTTCAAGTCGTCGACGGCAGTGAGATAGTCGCTCTCGGTTTCCTCGCCATGCACGGTGAAGGCGTGAGCGACGTGGATCGGCGCGTCGATGTTGGCGGCCGTGTCGGAGGTGACCATGCGGCCGAACAGGGCTGCCGCGAGGCCACCGGGCAACGCGGTCTGATCACGCATAGTCTTGATGTTCGAACGGAATTTCGCCTCCCAGTCCTTCACCGCCTCCGCGAGTTGCTTGGTGTCATTGGCTGCCGCGCCGAGGAGGGTCTTGGCCTCGCCCTTCAACCAAGCGAGTTCCGGCGCTCCAAACAACAAAGTCTGGCGTTTGCTTTTGCCCTTGTCGGCGTCCTTGCCGTAGACGGCACGCTGCAGCGCGGGATCGAGTACTTTGAGCAAATCTTCCGACGCGCCTTCCCGGCGCAGTTCGGCGACGACCCTGTCGGTGACCAGCTCGCGCGATCGGAAGGCATCCGTGGCGCCGGCGATGCGGCTCAGGGCGTGGGGATCTTCGGTCATGCGCCAGTGACGCTTCAGGCATTGGCTCGAGATGCGCGTGCGCATACTGCCACCATAAGGCAGGCGCTTGGCGAGCCCACTGTCGTCGCGATTGAGAAGCACGCTCGAATAGGAATGAAGAGTATGGATTTGAAGGAATCTGGCTGCAGTCACTGGTCGTCTCCGCTGCTGTCGGTCGCATCGTCGTCGGTGGCGTCGTGCTGGGCACGGTCGAACCGGGCGTAGTAGTCGCGGGCGATGTCGCGGGCGTGCTGTGGGTCATCGGGGAAGAGGAGGAAGCGCGCGAGCCCCACGCAATCGAGCCCGGCGTCGGCTGATTTCTTTGCGGCTAGCATGCGAACGGCCCGCTCCATCAGCTCGGCGCGGGTCTCGCCCTTGGCTGCAAGGAGGCGAGCAAGCCGCTGCTCCGAGAAGACCGGACGGGGCGCTTCTCGGGAACCCGGCCAAGTCCTGTCGCCGCCGTCGCAGAGCGCGGTGCCGAGCCCGCGCCAACCGTTCAACTTGGCCTTGGCTTCGTGCGGAGAGCGCTTCTGGTCGTCGCGACCCTTCTGGGTGAGGATCGCCATGATGCGCACGATACGTGCCCAGGTCACGAGATCGGGGCCACTCAATTTATGGCGCGAGGCAAGCCGCCAGAAATAGGGGGCGCTATGGTTGTCGCCGTCGAGCGATAAGCGCCTGAGATCCGCGAGGGGGCCGGGGTCCAGATCGGCAAGCGTAACGCCGATGGCATAGATTTTTGTACCTATGCCGGTTCGACTGGCTTCACCTGCGGGATTGCCGGCATTGATGTCAGCTTGCATGGGTCGCGTCCTCGACTGGCGAAACTGGGGCAAAAATATCGGGGAAGCCGAACTTGGGCTGGCGGAGGCTTCGGGTGAATTGGGCGCGTGCACGCGCCTCGGCACGCGGGCGCCTCATCACGGGGCAGGGTAGGTCTGCGAGCGCCTCGTCGAGTAAGGACTTGGCCGTTTCGACGAGCTGCCGGATGAATTGCGCGCGGAGTTCAAGCGCGCGCGCTTCGTTGCGATCCTCCTCGGCCTCGAAGCGAGACCAAAGGGCGGGGAAGAAGAGACGATCGGCTTCGAGTTTCAGGCGCTGGCGAGCGGGGCGTGTGCTCTCGTAGGCATGCTCGTTGATCTTCTCCCGGTCGCCGCCTGCCGCCCCAAGGGCAACCGCGTTGCGCAAGATTTTATCGACGGCATCGATCTCCGAGATCTGATTGCGCGCGAGGTGATGCAGCTCGATCCGCCTCGATCGAAACCTCCTTGCCGTCCGGCCTCGCAGTGGAATTACGCGTTCTTGAAAGCCGCCCGTTTTGCTGTTCCCTCTCGCGAATGCCTGCGCCACGAGCATCCAGTTGGCGGCATCGTCTTCCTCGCGGGGCCCGAGTTTCGCCAGCGCCGGCAGCACCCACTCCGGCGACAGCAACTCCACAATTTTCCGGTAGTCGAATTCTCCGCTGTCGCCGAGTGTCAGCGCCTTCGCCGCCGTCGCATGAACTGGCGCCCAGGGATCGCCGATCATGCCGTTGAACTGAGTGGCATCGACGCGGCGCGTTTTCGAGGTGCCTGCTAATGCGATCACGGTCCCGCCGGCGCGTGACAGGCGGACTCTGCGACAAACTTCTATGAACAGCAGGTCGAGCTGTTCGAGGGTCAGCGCTTCAGCCTCGGGCCACGGGCGCGTCCAAACAAGGGCGATCCCAACTTCGGTTGGGTAAATTCCGGCTACCGTTTCCAGAAGCTCGTGTCGGCGCGCCAGGAGTTGCGCGATGTCTCGCTTTGCGCGGGGGCCCGGTCGCGCGATCGTCGCGCCGCTCGTTGCCGTCTGCAAAGGCGCCAAGCCCAGACAGACGCGGCTCGACGAGCCACCATTCATGCGGGCGATGCCATATTTGCCGCTCCCGTTGTAGCCTTCGGACGTCTGGAGGCTGATCAGCGCAAAGATCCAGTCATCCAATGCGGCCGTCGCTGCCACAGCTTGCTTCAGTTCGTGGTTTTTGGCTGTCAGGACCATGTCCAATTCATCGGGCGTCGCAATCGTGCTGCCGAGGACAATGCCGATATGCACCGGAGGCTGTAGGAATGCTGGTTTCGTCCGGTCGTCCACTACCAGCCGCCAAGGCTCGTCGTCCGGGAACTCTGCGGCGGTGAGGTCGCGGATAATGCGTGCCCAAGTCGCGGCATCGGACGGTGGTTCTGAGAGCCCCGCACGATGGGCCGCGATGGTCCCGAGCTGGACCAGAAACATATGCCAAGCCGGCATCTGGTGTGCACGCAGTGCCGGGAAACTCTCGACCTTGTCTGCGATCAGGGCCTCATAAACTTCGGGGAGGGAAGCTGACCTTGTGCCTCCGCCTGTCAACTCGATCCTAATCAATCGATCCGTCAGAATGTTCATTGGCCTGCCTCGCTGGGCGTACGCCATGCCGATCGTAGTCGAACCGGCGGTGACCGATCGCAAATGTAAACCAGCCAACCTCTGTTGATTCTACAATCGGTGCGTCGTCCACAAGCAGTCCCCGGGAAAGATGGGCTGGCAGAACGACCTCACTGACGGGCTCGCCAAATGGTCCAGTGGGGTGGGGCTCGGCGAACATGATGCGCGCGCCCTCTTCACCGAGCCGCGTTCGAATGCGTTCCTCGTCGGATGGGAAGGCCAACTCGTCGAACCGCTTGTGGCGATCGATGGTATAGAGGCGCGCTACCATCCCCTGCGCCAACTCTCCGGCAACCACGTCTTGGTGATACTTTCGCCACGCCGGTCCAAGCTCGGCATGGAGCCGCTCGATCGCCGCGCCGTGCGTCGCGGCTTCGACCAGAAACCGGTTCATCGCAGGGATGGCCCAAGTGGGATGCGTCGCAATCAGGCGGCGGGTGAGTTCCAGAATGGCGAGATCACGATAGACGCCTTGCAGCGTCCCATCCTGGCTGCGCCAGGCGCCCAAACCGTTTTCGAACTCAGGCTTGAGCAATGCTTCGAGGCCCCGCTCTGTCACCATCACGACGCAGCGCGGCGCCGAGTAGCCGATGGGGCGCGCCAGATCGTGACGATGCAACCTGCCAATACGCTGCAACAGCACGTCGACCGGACAGAGGTCGGTGAGCAGCAGGTCGGCGTCGATATCGAGGCTCTGCTCCAGCGTCTGCGTCCCGATCACGATCCGGCCGCCGGGCGACCGATCGCTGATCGGCGCTAGGTCGTGCTCCACTGCGGCGTCGAGCCGGCGGCGATCCGATGGAGCAAAGCGGCTGTGGTGCAACGTCACGACGTTGCCGATCTTAAACAAGAAGGGGTGATCGGACGGGCCGGCCAATGCTTCAAGCGCGATAAGCGTTTCGATTGCCGCTTTCACGGTATTGCGGATGACCAGCACCCGGGCCCCGCCTCGGGCTGCCTCGAGAGCGCGCGACGCCACTTTGTCGGCAGCCATGGTCGGCAAGGTCTCGAGTATCACGTCTTTGGTGCGGGCGGCCGGTTCGGTTGGCGTCCTCGGCTCGTTCGCATCATTCGTCCAAACTGCCGGATAGGGCGTTGCCACGGCCTCGGCGAAGGTAGGTGCGACATGACCGAGCCAAACTGCCCGGGCCGTGGAGCCGAGAGTGGCTGACATCAGCATGGCGTAGCCGCCGACCGAGCGATGCGCATCCAGCAGTCGCTGCTGGATGGTCGTCATGAAGCGGTCGCTCGCATGCACCTCGTCGATGACCAGCAGGCTTCGCGACAGGCTCGCCGCTCTTAGGTGTGAATGCTTGACCATCAGCACGCCAAGCATCGCCTGGTCGACCGTGCCGACCGCGATCTGGGCCCCGAGATACCGCTTTGAATCCTCGGCCGCCCATCGAGCGGCAAGGGTCTGCTCATCGGCGTCGTCGTCCCAACGCACCTGCCAACCGGGTAGGGGCGTGCCGTTGGCCTCAGCGGCGCGCAAATATCCCGGGACGGCCAGGATCGGCTGGGGCGTTGCATCGCCGAATAGTCGTGCCGCCGCCTTCACGATGCGGCCATGGAGCTGGACAGCAGCCGCTCTGGTGGGCACCGCGAAGTATAGCCCATCGACACGCCCGGTCTCGAAGAGCTGCGCGTAACGCCAGAGTGCAGCCTCCGTCTTGCCAGAACCTGTCTCGGCTTCGAGGATGACGACCGGCGCGTCCAGGCTCGTATCCCCGACGAGGGCTTGCTGAGCGTTCGGGCTTCGATGGTCGCTCACGTCCTTGAATGTGGCCCGGGCGGTTCGCGCCGCGCGCTGCCGTGTGGCATCCAGGCCAAATGCGGCGAGAGCGACCGACGCTCGTTCGCGGGCGCGATCCATGTAGTTTCGATCGAGATCGGCCACGAACGGAAAGCGCACCGCGTCTGAACCGATCCAGTCAGCCAAGGCAGTCAGACCGGCGAAAAGATGATCGAAACACGCCGACTGCGGCAATTGCGGCGCTGCGGCGTCGAAGAAAGCCGCCGAGAACCAGCGTGGCAACACCGCTCCTATCGCTCTTGCTGCCGCATCAGGATCGTATGCCCCGGCCCGACGCCAGCCTTGTCTTGCCAACGCCCTCCGATCGCTCTTTTCATTGATCAGAGGGCGGCCATGATGCGCAAGAACCGCTCGCAGAAGACTCTCATCGATGCCCCAGCATTCGAGACTTTCGGCGTGAAGGGCGTCGGCGACCGAAGGATCGAGGGAGAAAAAGATGTCGAGCCCTTCCTGAACATGCCCGCATTTCGGCCCATGCCACACGCCAACGGGCCACCCCTTCGCCTGGAAGCCGGGGGTCAACTTGCCCACATCGTGGAGGAAGACCAGAACGCCGAGCCGCTCTACGTCGATCTCCGAGAGCGCGCGTCCGGCGGCACGATCCAATCGCGCGCGGATCACGGGAAGCTGGGCCAAGCCGAGAAAGCAGCCTGCGACGTCGGCACAGTGATGAGCGAGGTGGTGTGTGGCGTTCGTCTCGCGGTTGAGTTTGCCCCAGGGTTGGGAACGGCTGACAATCATCTCTGGACATCCGTTCTAGGGATCGCTGCGACACCTTAATTCCGAACCGCGCGACGCCTGTTAGTTTGTTTTGTCTTTCGAGACCCGCCTATTAATGATCTCGCCGTCTCGCATGTCGGCAATTCGCAAAGAACAAAATGTGATTATTATGTTTGACAATTGCAGTTATCAACTCTAATGACATATCCGAACACGCCGTCGATCGGGGGCAATACCTTCCCTGTACCTTGCCTGACGGCGCCGGCTGCGACCGACGCAACGGTGGCCGATCCGAGCGTGGCCGACGCGCTCACTGCACCCGATGGTCTTAGGCCAACCTTAAGCGAGCCGGTCGCAGCGCTGACATCCTTCGACGACCTTTGCGGATCCTTTACGGCGCCGGCGGCCGAACTCAGCTCCGACGCGCGCGCCTACGCCGCCGCCAGCCAGGCCGACCACACGCGTCGCGCCTATGCCGCCCAGCTCAAACTGTGGCCGGCCCACGCCGAGGCGGCGGCCCGACCCGCCTTCCCGGCCGATCCCGCCGACGTCGCCAATTGGCTCGCCGCGCGGGCCCAGGCCGGCCAGGCGTATGCGACGCTCCGGACCGCGATCGCCGCCGTCCGCGCCGGCCATGTCGCCAAGGGCCTCGCCTTCGACACCCGCGCGCCGGAGATCGAACTGGTGATGCGCGGCATCGGCCGCACCCACGCCCGAGACCAACGTCAGGCCGAGCCACTGCGGGGTATCGACGTCACCGAGATCCTCGCCGGCCTCGGACGCGCGCCGATCGATCTGCGCGACGGCGCACTGATCGCGATCGCCTATCTCTTCGCACTGCGCCGCAGCGAGCTCGTCGCGCTCGACGCCGGCGAGCACGGCACCGGCGACGGCTTTGTCACGGTCACGGCCAGGACGGTCGACCTGGTCCTCGTGCGCAGCAAGACGGCGCGCGCCGGCGAGGTCGAGCGGGTGAGCGTTCCGCGTGGATCCGTCACCCGCGCCGTCGAGGCGGTCGAGCGCTGGATCGCGGCCGCCGGGATCGCGCCGGCGTCACCGCTCCTGCGCAGCATCACCAAGGGGGGCGCGGTCGGTGGCCGGCTGCACCCGCAATCCGTCCCCGGCATCCTCAAGCGGCGCATCGCCGAGCACCTGGAGCGCAAGGGCGTGCCGCGCGATAAGGCCGAAGCCGAGGCGGCCCGGTTCTCGGGTCACTCGTTGCGGGTGGGGTTCGCGGTGACAGCGGCCGAGGCCGGCGCTACTGCCGATGAGATCGCGACCGTGACGCGCCATCGCGGCCTGGAGATGCCACGGCGGTACGCGGCCAAGGCCGACGCCGTGCGGCGGTCGCCGTTCAACCGACCCGGCGTCGGGACCGACTAGGCAAAAGGGAGGAGAAACGACCAATGGCCGGCGCCGAGGTCACGGCTGATCGGTCAGCGGCTCCAGAGCCAGACCGTGAGCAGCGCGCCGATGAGGGCAGCGAGATACAGCATGAGAGGCGTTGGAAGCAGCCCCAGTATCACGGCGATGTGAAAGCCGATGAATGCGCCGGCGATCCCCACCAGGGCGTATGTGCTCGCGCCGGCACCTGTGATCGAGGAGGTTGCGCGGCTGAGCATCCCTCGGCCATACCGATTGAATGCGATACCGACCGCCACCCCGATCACCAACACCACAATCAGGTTCATAATGGCCGTCGTGAGAAGGGGCATGGGAGGCTCCAGGTTCGGTATCTGCCAGAAGCGTCATGATTCGCCCCCGGCCTGCGTTGGCAAGGATTGATCGATGGAAGAGATAATGGACGCACTCAAGAAAGCAGGCGCCCTTCTTTCGAATCCGAATGCGACCCGCAAGGATCGGTCGACCGCGATTGCCGCACTTGAAGAGGCGCAACGCCGGCTCGCAACGCTTGTAGCCACCCTGAAAGCGCAGCGCAGGTAGACGCGGGAGTGTCGGCGGCAGCCCGAGTCCGGACAAGGTCCGACCGAGGAGGAAGGGTGTCTTCGTGGAAGTCGATCTGGTTCGACAATTGCATTCCTGCCCCTTCGCTCCCACGTGAGGGACATTGAGGCTGATGACGAGCTTGCGTCATGCCAGATACAGACGATCCACTGAAAACCCTGCGCCGCATCGCTGACGATGTTGGCCAAGTCCTCGATGAAGCTCACACGAGCGGCTCCATCAGCTTCGACAACCTCTGCCGTCTCGTTCCCAAGGGGGCGACTATCAGTGAACTCGAGGAGCTGATCTTCCTCCTCGAAGCGCGAGGCATCGGCGTCGACGACGAGGATGATGAGGGGCCGTCAGAAGCGGATGACGAAGCGATGCTGGAGGCCCTGCGCGACTTCTTAATGATGGGGCACTCGCTGCTGCTGTTGACCCCCGATGAGTGGCAGAAGCTAGCTCGGTCGATGGACGGTACGAATGGCAGGGCACCGTTGGCCTGATAACGAAACGAACCATTTCAGCTTGGCATCTCGATCCGAGCGATGCACGCCTAGACCCCATTCATGTGGATCCCGAAAAGCTGGCCCGTTGGCTCGACGTCGCGCGTGGCTTCGCGGCAACGGGCAGTGTGCTCATAATAGAGCTAACGGATTTCGCGCAGGATCCAGTTCGCCACCGAATACGGCACGCCGCTGACGCCGCTCGCGATCTCGTTGGCCGACTTCGAAGTCGGCACACGGCAGTCGCCGAGGAACTTGCGACCGAACTCGAGATCGTGGCCGACAAATGACGCCTCGCGGAACCTGGCCGGACTGGAGTTCATCAGGGATATGTCTGGGTTCTGCGGTGTCGTTCGAGCGGGGCTGGTTCAGCCCGAAGCTAGGAGCCGTGACCCGGAAGATCGAATTCGCCGCCGAAGGCGTGCAGGCCCTACCGCTGATTGACGCGCGTTCTCACGCAAATGGCCGTGCGATAGGCAACCTTTCCCCCGCGTCTGGGCGGTCGTTCGCTCCGGGCTCACCGTCGCGAGCGAACCCCCGAACCTGGTCATCCATAATGTCTAACGTGTTTGCAATCCGCGACATCAGTTCAGCAATCTCAGTACCTGCAAGTTCGTTGGCGATCTCGCGCGCTTCACGCGCTTCTATCCTTAAGCACGTCAGGTCTTTCATGATCATCCTCAAGTATGGAGGAAAATGCTTCGCACGATTCGGTTTCCTAACCGTTTTGACCAACCCAAGGCGGGCACCGGTATTCAGCGCAATGCGTGTCGGCCGATCTATTCTCAACGATATATAAACGTCGTTCAATAAAACTCAATGCGAGACCGATAGATCCGTAATAACGAGTTCGTGAGCCTCCAACCGAGGAGGAAGTGGCGCTTGATCTGGGGAACCGTGAGGCCGGACGTGTCGTTTGTGGCCGTAGAGCGCCGGGTGACAACCGGGCACGAGGGAGATGGTGGACGTAGCTGATTTTCCCGGTTTCTGGCTACGACATCAACGTATTGGTACGCGTCTACACCTAACCCCTCCCCGGCCGCTCTATTCCGTCCAAGGTGAGCGATTTGCGCTTCATCCCGCCCGCTATTCCCGTTTCCCAGCTTGCCTTGCCCCGAGGCGATGCATGGCTCCATGAGCCAAAGCTCGACGGCTGGCGGCTGCAAGCCCACAAGTCCGGGAGCCTCATCACCCTGTTGACGCGCGGGGGCTTCGACTGCACCAAACGCTTCCCGTCAATCGACGGCCATCCAGTCCCTGCCGGCAGGGTCGGTCATCCTCGACGGCGAGCTCGTGGCGATCGGCGACGATGGTCTGCCCGATTTCGGTGCACTGCACCGGGGCGATCGGCGCAATCTTCGATTCTACGTCTTCGATCTGTTGCAACACGAGGACAGGGATGTGCGGCACGAACCGCTGACGACGCGTCGAGCCTTGCTTACGGTACAGCTCGGGAGCGATCAGCATCCGGCTATCCGAGCCATCGAAGCGTTCGATGACGGCGACCGCCTCATGTTCGAGGCCGAATCGTTAGGCTTAGAGGGCGTCGTGTCGAAGCGACGGGATGCTCCCTACCGATCAAGCACCAAGAGCGGCTGGGTCAAAGTAAAGACCCGAGCATGGCGCACCGCGAATGGGGAGCGCGGGCGGCTGTTCTCGCGGGAGCGCGACCGATGAACGTCGACCGCCAGCGCATCGCGGCCGTCCGGCTTCTGGAAGACTTGGGGTATCGGTGGCGCGACCACGATCGAGCTTGGACGGGTCCGGCCGCATCGGCTCCCCCCGGTCCGGGATTCCTCGCAGCCGCCGATGCCCTTCATGACGAGATCACGGGGCAGATCGAGGAGCTGGCCGGTTCTATGGACGGCTCGCCAGAAGCCGCCGATCTCGAACGGCTTGTCGACCTGGCCCAAGATTATGAAGCCGCTCGACCACGAGACTGAAATGCCGGAGCAGATCCAGCGCCAGAACTACACAGGCCGGCCAGCGACTTTGGCCGATCACGAGCAAAACGACTTCAAGATCCAGCCGATCTGCCGCCGATGCTGGCACACGGGTCCCTTGATTACGCCTCGGGAGCTTGGAAACAAGTTCGGACTGCCAATGACCTCAGCTATTCCCGCCGTCGAGGCGCGGCTGCGCTGTACGCTCTGCGGTGAACGCGCCGGTTACCTTGCGCTTGATAGCCCGGCGGTTCAGGCTCGCAGTCGCTGACTAGATCACTGTCGAACCAGATCGAATTCCACGATGAAACACTAACGGGTCAGGTTCTTCGGCGCCGCCCACTTGGTGAGCGCCGGGTCACCGCCGGATACCATCAGCGGGTGGGGCGGCGCAGTCACCGCGTAGTACGTGGCGCCGACGAGGATAATGGTACCCAGTGTCGAGCCGATGAGACAGAATTTCACGAATGGCATGTCGCGCTCCATCATCGTCGTTTGATGGATGAAGCGATCGTGCACGCGTTTGGTTTTCCAGGTCTGCCTGAGTTTCTGTGGAAAACCGGCGTCAGCCGAGGTCTGGAACCCGACCCAGAGACCGCTGGTTGAAGCATCGCTGGCGCCTGCCAGGATAAGCGACAAAAGCCTGCCAACGGACACGTCTTCGCACCACGGAGGCCGGCAGGTGGGGTCCTTCCTAGCCCTTGGGAAGGACCCTTTGTCGGCGACACAAACAAGGGTCCCGCCTCGTGGATAGGCGAAGGCCCAGACGCCGCGTGTGACGGGAGAGCTGGAAGCGGCGGTGTCGCCTCGTGCTCCGCCTTCAAGAAGAAGGTCGTCAGGATGATCTCGACGTCCACGCCCTGATGGTGTTTCGGACATGGGCCTCACGTTGCAACCGCCAGCATCAGATCATAGTCGGGGATGACGGCCCTAGTATCCTGGTCGATTACATCGCGTTGTCTGCTCGGAGGTGGGCGTTGCCGTGGCTGGCATATCGATCGAGGCATAGTCGCGCAGCGGCCTCGTTCTTCTTCGATGATACATTCGTCTGCGCTCAAATAGACCGATGAGCCGGAATGCAGAGCCGCTTTCGATGATAAGGTGGCATATGCAAAGGAACCGGCTACATTTGCGCAGGTTGGACCATCAGCGCAACCAGCTCGGCGGCAATGACCCTCGGGTAAACGAAAGTGATCCCCGATGTCTCTTCGCCGAAACGTGGCCCTCGTCGCCGCGACGACTGGCCTTGCCGCGCTTGCCAATCACCTCGCGGACCGCACTGCCGAGACCGCCCACCCGCCTGTCGGTCAGCTTATCGACATCGAAGGCGTGCGAGTGAATGTGCTGGATAGGGGCGAGGGCTCTGCCGTGCTCTACCTGCACGGCAATGGCGGCATGATCCAGGAGGTCCAGGCGACCGGGCTCGTGGAGCAGATTGCACGCAATCACCGTCTGATCGTCATCGATCGGCCCGGCTTCGGGCATAGCGCGCGGCCACGAGACCGCACGTGGACACCCGAGGAACAAGCCGACCTAATCGCCAAGCTCCTGTCGAAGCTCGGTGTGTCACAGGTGATCGTCATTGCGCATTCTTGGGGTACAATGGTGGCCACCGCCATGGCGATCCACCACGCCCATGACGTTCGGGGCCTCGTCCTGCTGGGCGGCTATTTCTTCCCGACGGCCAGGCTCGACTCCGCGCTGTCGTCTGCCGTTGCGATACCTGTGGTCGGCGACCTGATCCGCCACACGGTCGGCCCCGTGGCTGGGCGAGTCGCCGCACCGGCTGCGTTCTCGCACGTGTTTGCGCCCGACCAGGTCACGACCCGGTTCGAGGAGCTGTATCCGGTATCCCTCGCGGTCAGGTCCTCTCAGTTGCGTGCGGTCGCGGAAGAGACCGTCGAAATGGCGCCAGCCGCCACTCGTTTGAGCGGGCAGTACGGGCGGATCCGCTGCCCTGTCTCCATCCTGGCTGGGAGCGCCGATCAAATGGTCGAGGCTGAACAGTCCGCGCGTTTCGGGCGCGAGGTCTCTTCTGGTGAGGTCGAGATCATCGAGGGCCGAGGACACATGCTGCCTCACATCGTTCCGGAAGTCGTTCTGGCGGCCTTGGCGCGGGTCGAGGCTGCCTCTGCGTCATCGCCGCCATCAATGGGCAACATGCCTGAAGCAGCGGAATGACTTCGTTCACGAGACTTGTCCTGCTGCCAACGGCGGAGGCCGGCAGGTGGGTCCTTCCTCGACCTGGGTAGGGACCCTTTGTCGGGACACAAAAAAGGGCCTCGCCTCGGGGGAGAGGCGAAGCCCCAGACGCCGCGTGTGATGGGAGAGGTGGCAGCGGCGTCGACTTGCAGCCTCAACCGCCCACGTCCGTTGTGGTTCCTTGCGATCCGACGATCTTAATCAGGCGCGGGCAAGGTGAGCTGATCCACCGACGCTAATCAACCTGTTCGCAATGGCGGTCCGGGCAGCAGCCCAGATCGACCAAAATGCCTTTGAACGCTCGACGCGGGCCTTGGCCCGGATCTGATCGAGGGCGACGAAGTCGATCACGATGGAGGTCATGCTGGTCATGGCTCATCTCGGTGTGTGTTTCTATAATTGAGATTAAGCCACGTCATCCACGCTGGTACAAACGACGGTTCCTCTATTTATGACTTAGTAATTCTCACTCATGCTGGACGTCAGCCGGCAACGACGCCGACGTAGGACAGGATCTGGAATATAGTCAACTCCGACGAGCCTGCGGGTGTCAGACCGGTCGTCGCCGAGGTGGAGGGTGGTGGGTGAGGCCCGTTTCGAGCGCCGTACGATCGACCCCGGTCTGGCCGCCGCCCATGAACATTTCAGCATGCGGAACGATGACCACGGCACCCATCTCACGTATCGCGCAACCGAGCCCACCGCTTCTTCTGCGCCCAGGCTATCCTTGCCGGCGGCGTCGGCCATTCTCGATGGCGAGCTCGTGGCGATCGGAGAGGACGGGATGCCCGATTTCGGTGCGTTGCATCGCGGCCGGCGGCATAACCTGCGCCTCTATGTTTTCGATCTTCTGCACCTCGACGGCATCGACTTTGGGCAAGACCCGCTCACCAACCGCAAGGCACTGCTCAAGGCCCAACTCGGGCTTCACCGGCATCCTTCCGTCCGGTTGGTCGAGGCATTCGAAGACGGCGATCGCCTCCTGGCCGAGGCGGAATCGATGGGTTTGGAGGGCGTCGTGTCGAAGCGCCGCGATGCGCCCTACCGTTCGGGGCCACGCTGCGGTTGGGTGAAGGTCAAGACTGCGGCCTGGCGCGCAGCCAACGCAGATCGCGGCCAACTATTTTCGCGGGAGCGCGACGGAGGATGAACGTGGATCGCCAGCGCATCGCCGCCGTACGGCTTCTCGAAGACTTGGGGTATCGGTGGAGCGACCGCGACCGGGCGTGGACGGCCCGGGAGCATCGAGTACGCCCGGTCCGGGCTTCCTCGCAGCCGCTTACGCGCTGCATGACGAGATCTCGGGGCAGATCGAGGATCTCGCCGGTTGTACCGACGGCTCCCCGAAGGGGCGATCTCGAACGTCTTGTCGACCTGGCCCAGGCTTACGAAGCCGCTCGACCACGCGATTGACCGTGGCGCCGGAGGCAGGATTTGGAGACGGGTTTACCGGGTCCGATAGCCGCGGCCGCCCTGCGTCCCGGTATTCTGCTCGGTGTTGGCGGTCTCGCCCTGCTGGCTCGAATTCTCAGGTTCAGGCTTCTCCGGCAGATCACCGGATTTGGCATTAGGATCCGAGCCCGTACCTTTTGGCGACCGGTTTGCGGGCGCTAAGCCGCCTCCACCCTGCTCTCGCAGATTACACCCCCGGGCCCCTTCAGCTCCCAGACAATACCCGTTTCGAGGAAGTCCAGACGAGCGTTACCGCGGACAGCAGCCTGAGCCAGATCTACGATCACCGACCGGCCGAATCCACCTCTCGTTGGTGGTCTTACGGTAGGCCCGCCCGTTTCGCGCCATGACATCTTGAAGAGGGGTTCGCCTTCGACGTCTTCCATTATCCAACTCACCACAACTCGGCCGACGGTTCCGGACAGAGCGCCATACTTGCCTGCATTCGTCGCTAGCTCGTGAAGCGCCATGCCGATGCCTTGGGCGGCCGGTGCCGTGATCTTGACGGGTGGTCCTTGGATCCTCACACGTGTGCCGATCAAGTCCTCGAAGTGCGCGAGCTGTGACCGTACAAGCGCTTCCACGTCGACGCCGCGCCACTCTGCACTGACGACAAGGTCATGGCTGGCGGCTAGAGCCTGGATCCGCTCGATGAAAGCCTCGACGAACTTGGACGGATCCGACTTTCTGGCGGTCTGCCGGGCGACCGCTTGCGCCACTGCAAGCAGGTTCTTCGATCGGTGGTTCACTTCGCGGAGCAGCATTTGCGTATGCTCCTCGGCCCGCTTGCGCTCGGTGATATCGACGATGATGGCCAGAAGATGAGGTATCCCATTGAGCGGAATCGTAGCGGCAGATATGAGCCCGGTGTAGCGATCCCCGTTCTTGCGTCGCAGCTCGAACTCTTCGGCAACAACCTCACCCTTCCGGGCCAGCCCCTCGCGCAATCGTGGGTAGTCCTTCTCGTGATCCAGGTAGAAGCCGATCTCTAGTGGTGTTTTCCCAATGATCTCGTCCGGGGCATGACCCGTCAGCTTGAGTCGGGCTTCGTTCACGGCAACTTGCCGACCGTCGCTGATGGTCGCTATAGCCATGGCAACTGGCGCAAGCCGGAAAGCTGCTGAGAAGCGCTCGTCACTCAGGCGAATTGCTTGCTCGCGGTCAGCGATGGATCGAGAGGCGTCGACGAGGGCC
>LNFM01011069.1_pt1 | contig 80842 bp, 82 predicted proteins | sample 596031 | NCBI WGS metagenome assembly LNFM01 (sample SAMN04254537, study PRJNA301005) | activated carbon metagenome | isolation source: dual media filters at the Ann Arbor, Michigan drinking water treatment plant | place: USA: Ann Arbor | reverse complement strand
TCAAGCACCGCATGATCTGCGACAAGCTGCACCTGCGGCCCGGCGACCGGATCCTGGAGATCGGCTGCGGCTGGGGCGCCTTCGCGCTGGTCGCCGCCGGCGAGTACGGCGCGCACGTCACCGGGGTGACGCTCTCGCGCGAGCAGCACGCCCTGGCCACGCGCCGGGCCGAGGCGGCCGGGCTGGCCGACCGCATCGACATCCGCCTGCAGGACTACCGCACGCTGGATGGCCGTTTCGACGGCATCGCCTCCACCGAGATGATCGAGGCGATCGGCCACCGGGAGCTGCCGACGTTCTTCCGCACGTGCGACCGGCTCCTGACCGACGACGGGCTGGCCTGCATCCAGGCCATCGCGGTGCCCGACCGGCGCTACGACCGCTACCGGCGCTCGCGGGACTGGATCACCGAGTACATCTTCCCGGGCGCCACCGTGCCGTCGATGCGGGCCATGGTGGAGGCCATGACCGACGCGTCGGAGCTGATGGTGCACCACGTGGAGGACATCGGCATCCACTACGCCGAGACCCTGCGCCGGTGGCGGGTGCGCTTCGAGGAGCGGCGCCCCGAGGTGCTGGGTCTGGGCTTCGACGAGCAGTTCATCCGGGCGTGGCGCTTCTACCTGGCCGGATGCGAGGCGGCCTTCCGGGCACGGTCGATCCACGACTACCAGCTGGTGCTCACACGGCCGTTCAACGGCCGGCTGCCGGGCGAGGTGTCCTGACGCAGAACTGACCGTAGAACCGTCCTACACTCCGCACCGCCCACGACCGATGAGCCGGTGTGACCGCACGTTCGATCCTCGGCGCGTTCAGCGTTGTCCTGATCCTCGCAGCGACCGTCGTCGCCGCGACCGTGTCCGCGCGCTCGGCCGAGGACCAGGCCGCGCAGGACGACCTCATGCGCATGAGCCAGCTGGTCGGCGGGTTGCACGCCGAGACCGCCCGGGTGCTGGCGGTGGCCGAGAGCGCCGGCGCGCTCATCGCCGTCGGCGGCGCGGATCGCGACGAGGAGTTCCGGAGCTTCGGGCAGCGCATCGGCTACGACCCCGGCGTAGGGTACGTCACCTGGATGCCGCGGGTCACGGCCCGGGAACGCGCCGCATTCGAGGCGCGCACGGGCGAAGGGATCTGGACGGCCAGCGTGCTCAACCCCGACCCGCTGCCGGCCCCGGCCCGCCCCGTGCACTTCCCGGTGCTGTGGACCGTGGCGCCCGGCGTGGAGTCGACGGTGGGCTTCGACCCGTACGCGTTCCCGCTGATGTCCGACACCGTCGACCGGGCGATCGCGACCGGGCGGCCCGCGGCCACCCAGCCGATGCCGCTCTCGTACACCAACCTCACGCCCATGACCTCGGTGTTCGTGCCGGTGCGGCGGCCGGCGGGTCGCGAGGGGCCGGCGCTGCTGGGGCTCATCGGGGCGAGCATCATCACCGAGGAGCTCGACTCGCTGCGGCCGCTGGCGCCCGGCAGCGTGTACGTGGCGGACGACGGCATCCCGCTCGCCGGGACGCCCATCGAGGGGCCCGTCCTGACCGCAGGGGTGGAGGTGGCGGGTCGCACGTGGAGCGTGACGATGGCCCGGCGCGAGGCCTCCACGCCCGCCCCCTGGTTCATCGGCGCAGCCGGCGCCCTGCTGGCGTTCTTGGTGGGCGGCCTGTTCGCCCGCAGCCACGTGCGGGAGCAGCGCGCGATGGCCCTGGTGGAGCGGCGACTCGGCGAACGCCTCGACGCCGAGTGGCAGCTGCGCTCCGAGCGGGACTACTCCCGGGCGATCGTGGATGCGCTCCAGGACGGCCTGATCGTCCTTGACGCCGACGGCATGGTGATCCGGGCCAATGCGCACGTCACCGCGATGACGGGCTTCCCGCCCGAGTCGCTGGTGGGCGCCGTGGACCCGCTGCCGTTCGTGCCACGGGACGACGACGGCGCGGCGAAGGCGTTCGCGGAGCTGCGCACCCGGGAGCGGATGGAGGCCGAGGTGCGGCTGCGTCGCAGGGACGGGGGCGCCGCATGGGTCATCCTCAGCGCCGCCGCCCTGCACGACGCCGACGGCGTGGTGACCGGCCATCTGGTGGCGTTGAAGGACATCACCGACCGGCGCGCGGCCGAGCAGGAGCTCGCCGCCCTGGCGTCCGCGGACCCGCTCACCGGCCTGGCGAACCACCGCAGCTTCCATGACACGCTCGACCGGGAGGTCCTCGCCGCCGCCACCACCGGCAGCGAGCTGGCGGTCGCGGTGCTGGACCTCGACCACTTCAAGCAGATCAACGACGCCATGGGGCACCAGGCCGGCGACGACGCCCTGCGGGAGGTGGCGCGCCGGCTGCGGTCCTGCATCCGGGGCGGCGACACGCTGGCGCGGGTGGGCGGCGAGGAATTCGCCTGGCTGTTGCCGGGTGCGAGCGCGGAGGCGGCGTTCGCGGCGGTCGAGCGGGCCCGGCGTGCCGTGAGCGCCATGCCGGTGCGCGGCGTCGGCACCGTCACCATCTCCGCCGGGATCAGCGACACGGGACAGGCGGTGTCGCCCAGGGAGCTGTACCGCCTCGCCGACGGCGCGCTGTACTGGGCGAAGGCGAACGGCCGGAACCGCACCTTCGTCTACACGCCCGAGGTGGTTGAGGCGACCTCCGCCGAGGAGTATGCGACGCGCCTTGACCGGCTGCGCGCGATCAGCACCATCCAGGCGCTGGCCCGCGCGGTGGACGCAAAGGACGAGTCGACCCGCCGGCACTCGGAGCGGGTGGCGGACCTGGCGGCGGCGATCGCGCGGGAGCTGGGCTGGCAGCCCGACGACGCGGACATGCTCCACGGCGCGGGTCTGGTGCATGACGTCGGCAAGATCGGCGTCCCCGACGCCATCCTGTTCAAGCCGGGGCGCCTCACGCCGCAGGAGTACGAGCAGGTGAAGCTCCACGCTGCGCTGGGGGCGCAGATCGTGGCCGGCGCGCTCACCGACCGGCAGGCCCGCTGGGTGCGGGGCCACCACGAGCACTGGGACGGCCGCGGTTATCCGGACGGCCTCGCCGGGGATGAGATCTCGGTGGGCGCCCGCATCCTGGCGCTGGCTGACGCGTGGGACGTGATGACCGTCGCCCGCCACTACTCGGCGCCGCGGGATCTGGCCGGTGCCGTCGCCGAGTGCGAGGCCATGTCGGGCACCCAGTTCTGGCCGGACGCGGTGGCCGCGCTGGTGCGGCTCGTGGAGGTCGGCGCGGTGGGCATTCCGACCGCGTCCGAGGACGCGGAGGCCCCCTCGGACGCGGCGGCCCGATCGGGCTTTGCAGGGTCGCCGGGTTGGACTATCTTCGGCTCACCACGGAAAGGAGGTGATCCGGCTTGAGTGATCATTGTGGAGGTGGCAGTAGCTAGGGGACGCGTCCCCAGGTGCGCAGCCGCAGCACGGGGTCGGAACCCGTCCCCTTCAGCGAAACCACTGCTGCCACCGGGCCCGGGGTAGTCCGTGAATCCTCACGGCGCCCCGGGCCTTTTCACGTCCGGGTACGATCGCGGCATGTGTGATGACGACCGCGACGTGGACGAGCTGATCACCGCGGTCGAGGAGCACCGGCGGGCGCTCGACGCGGACCCCGACAGCCCCGACCTGCACGCAGCGCTGGCGCGTGACCTCTACGCGCTGGCCTACCACCCGGGAACCTGGGACGACCGGGTGATGAACATCGGTCCCACGGTGCTGCTCGCGGCGATCCACATGTCCCGTGCCTGCGGCGCGCGACCCGACGACGCCGAGCTGCGCGAGGCGCTGGCCCCCATGCTGAGCGACCTGGGGGCGTACGAGCTGCAGGCGGCCGAGGTGAGCCGCGCGTTGCGGTCCCGTCCGGACGATCCCCACCTGCTGGTGGAGCTGGCCGACGCGCTGGAGCACACCCCCGAGAACCGCACGCGCGCCCTCGAGGCGCTGCGCCGGGCCGTCGAGATCGCGCCGGACGACCCGGTGGTGCTGTCGGCGGTCGCCGGCACCGGGCCGCGGCTGGGCGTGCCGGACGACGCCGTGGCGGCGGGGCAGCGGCTGCTGGGCATCGCCGACGACGACGACAGCCGGGCCGACGCGCTGGCGCTCATCGGGGAGGCCCACGCCGCCGCGGGACGCACGGACGCCGCGGTGCTGGCCCTCGCGGAGGCCGGCCGCATCCAGCCCGGAGAGGGCCACGACCACCGCTGCGGGGAGATCCTGTCCGAGGATGACCGCCTGGAGGACGCGGTGGCTGCGTTCACCCGGGAGGTCCAGCACGACCCGGACGACGCGTACTCACGTCGCGAGATCGCCGTCCTGCTCATCCGCCTGGGGCGGCTGGAGGAGGCCGAGCGCTGGTTCGACGAGGCCGACGCCGCCGACCCCGAGATCCGCATCGGCCCGGAGCGCGGCGCCGCCCTGCTGGAGGCCGGCCGCCTCCCCGAGGCGATCGCCGCCCTGCGCACCGCGGTGAGCCGCTCCCCCGCCGACGGCCCTGGAGCGGGACGGCCGCCTGGGCGACGCCGCCTACGAGTCGGCGCAGGCCGACGCGATGGCGGAGTACAACGAGCTCGCCTGAGCCGGTCGCGCGGGACGATAAGGTCCAGGGCCCAGGCCCCCATCGTCTAGCGGCCTAGGACTCCGCCCTTTCAAGGCGGCAGCACGGGTTCGAATCCCGTTGGGGGCATGCGCCTCGGATCGCGGAACGCGGCGGCCCGGGCGTCTGAGCCGTACCTGCCGGGCGCCGAGTGACATCGGCGAAGACCCGAGGCTCCGGCGTCGCGTCTCTCGCCACCGGGCCAAGCGGGGGTACCGCATTGCGGCCGGATGGCCAGGACGGCCCCGTGTCGCCCGGACATATCGTTCCGCCGTCCAAACGCGCATGCGCGTCCTCGCCCACGCTCGGAGCGCACGTGCTGCCGGTTCGACTCCCCGTCGTCGCCATCCTGGCGGCCCTCCTGTTTCCGTCCGGCGCGCTCGGCGCCGTGGAGATCCTGAGCCGCGGCGTGCTCCCGACACCGCCGGTCGCCGGTCAGCGGGCCGTGCTCACCGTCGATGTCCGCGTCGATCAGGCGCCGTTCACCGCCGAGTTCACCGGACCGGACGGGGCGCAGCGCCTGGCGATCCCGGCAACCGACCCGCGGGTCCAGGCGACGGCGGCCCGTCTGCAGTACCCGTTCACCGCCGGCGCCGGGGACCAGATCACGGTCACGGTCACCGACGCCGCGGGCGGGGAGGCCACCCAGGCCGTCTCCGTGACCGGCGCCGTCCGGGCGACGCCACCGGAGCCCACCGGGCCGACGGCCCTGGCCGAGTGCCAGGCGGTCGTGGACCTGGGCCTCGCCGAGGTCCGCACGCAGGGCGGCGGGTGCTGGCGCCGCAACCGCGCCGGGACCGCCGCGCTCACCCGCGGCGGCGTCCCGATCGCGCCCGGCCAGTTCTTCTTCGAGACCTCCGACCGGTTCGCGTTGAACGGCATCCCGTTCCCCGCCGCCCCCGCCGGCAGCAACTACGTGCTCACCGAACCGGGCCCGGGATCGCCCGGCGGCCGGCTCGGCATCGACCGCGCCGTCATCGTCCGCCTCGGGCCGCTCACGGTGCTCAACCGAAGCTTCCTCTTCAACCTCCCGGCCGGCGCGGGCGGCGGGGCCCGCCTCGAGGGTGCGCTTCCCGCCTTCACCATCCCGGCCGGAAGCCTCGGCGGCCTGCCCGTCGGCGGCAGCGTCTCGGTGGTCCTGCGTCGCGAGGGCACCCGCCACTCGGCGGTCTTCCCCGTCCAGGTCACCCTGCCGGCCGTGTTCACGCCCTCGCCGGGCGTCGGCGGCCGCGTCACCGGCACCACCCAGATCACCACCGACGAGACGCGCGGCGTCAGCCTGGAGGGCGGCCGCATCGAGGTCACGGACGTTGCGATCGGCACGCTGCAGGTGCAGCGCCTGTGCTTCTCGTTCCTTCCGGGCGGGGTCAGCTCGCGGTTCGCCGCATGCGAGGTGCCGTCCCTGAACGGCGCACCGATCCTCACCTGCCGTCCCACCAACCCGCGCCTGGACCGCTTCGACGGATCGATCACCGCGATCCTCCCCACCCGCTCACGCCCGCGCCTCGGAGCGTTCGCCGGTCTCGCGGGGGGCTCGTTCCAGTACGCCGGCGGCTTCTTCGACGATGCGGCGATCCCGCTCGTGCAGGGCATCAACCTGGAACGCCTCGGCTTCGCGGTGTGCGTGAACCCCCTCACCGTCCGCGGTGACGCCGGGGTGTCCGTCGGCGGCGGCTTCGTGCGCGGCGACGTGTCCGTGCTGTACGCGGAGACGCGGAACCGCGGCTTCTTCATCGAGGTCAGCGGCAACCTGCGCATCGCGACCATCCCGATCGGCAGCGGCCGCGTGAAGCTGTCCAGCACGGGCGCGGTCGAGTTCGCCGCCCAGGCGTCGATCAACCTCGCGAACGGCTTCTTCACCGTCGATGGCCGGATCGCCGGCATCATCGTCCCCAACCCACGTTTCCGGTTCCAGGTCGAGGGCGCGGTGGAGGCATGCATCGCCAACCGCTTCATCTGCGCCGGAGCCGAGGGCGTCGTCTCGAACAAGGGTGTCAGCGGGTGCGCGACGCTCGGCCTCATCAAGTACAGCGGCTTCTTCCCGTTCGGCGGCGGAGCCCGCGAGGACGGATTCGGCTGTGGCTTCGCGGACCGCGCGCGCATCTTCAACCTCCAGGCCGTGGTCGGCGGAGGCCCGGCTCCCAGTGTCCAGTTCACCGTCCCGCCCAACAGCCCCCAGTACGTCGCCCACATCAAGGGCATCTCCGGCGCGCCCAAGGTCGTGGTCACCAGCCCCTCCGGACGGACCTTCTCGGCCGGCGCGGGTGAGGCGTCCAGCGACCAGCAGACGTTCCTGATCACCGAGAACGCCGCGGCGTCCGAGACGTCCATCTTCCTGGCCCGGGAGGCGACTCCCGGCCTCTGGACCGTCACCGCCCAGGCGGGCAGCGTTCCGTTGTCGGGTGACGTCCAGTTCCAGGAGGCCGAGGACCAGCCCACCACGGTCACCGGGACCGTCGCCGACGACAGCGGCACCAAGATCGTGTCGCTGCGGTACGCGCTGAGCCCCGGCCAGACGGTCGCGGTCGACGTCGTCGGCGACGAGTACCAGCAGACGATCGCCGAGGGACTCTCCGGCTCCCCGTGCACCGACGGGCCCACCATCCCCGGCCGCACCGCGGCCCAGACGCGCTGCCAGACGATCACCTTCAAGCCGACGTTCGGCTACGAGGGCCGCCGGACCATCCGGGCCACGGTCTACGACGAGACCGAGCGCGTCATCGACACCGCGGACATCGCGACGTACACCGCGACGGAGCCCCCGCTGCCGACCACGCCGCCGAACGTCCGCCTGGTCCGGCGCGGCGGTGACGTGATCGCCGTCTGGGGCCGCTCCACCCGGGGGGTCACCCGCTACGGTGCCCACGCGGTCCTGTCCGACGGTCGCAAGCTCGGGTTCACCACCGGCCCGAACTGCCTGGCCTGGCGGATCCCGCGCGTCGCCCGGGGAACCCGGGTCAAGCTGCGGGTCCTGGCCGGCCGCCAGGACCTCGAGTTCGGCGGCACCGGAACCGCAGCGCTCGCGCCGCGAGCGGCCTTCGGCGGCCCCAAGCGCCTGCGCACCGCCAGGACCCCGAGGCCGTGCGCGGCGCTCTCCTGATCAGCGCGCGGTGACGCCGCGCCTCCCGGGGCCGGGACCGTGAGGTCCCGGCCCCGGGAGGCGCCGAGGCGGTGAGGTCACCGCCGCTCGGGTGCGCCCCGCACCCGCCAATACACGGGAGATGTCCCCCTGCACGCCATTCGGCCCAACGGCTGGGCCTGCCGCTCCTGGTCTGCGCCCTGCTCCAGCGCGGCGTGCGTCGCCGCGCTGGAGCGCACGCGTGGTATCCCTCAGCCGTGGCGCTCCCGGAGACCTACGACCGGCTTGCGAGCACCTACGCCCGCATGCGCCGGCCGGACCCCCGCATCGCCGCGGCGATCACGTCCGCGCTGGGTGACGCCCGGACGGTCGTGAACGTCGGCGCGGGCACCGGCTCGTATGAGCCGGTCGATCGGCAGGTGACCGCCGTGGAGCCCTCAGCGGGGATGATCGCGGCACGGCCGCCGGGGGCCGCGCCGGCCGTGCGCGCCGTCGCCGAGTCGCTGCCGTTCGCCGACGGCTCGTTCGACGCGTCGATGGCCATCCTCACGCTGCACCACTGGGGTGACCCGAGGGCCGGGCTCTCCGAGATCCGCCGCGTCGCCCGACGCCGGGTGGTGCTCACCTGGGATCCGGATTTCGCGGAGCGGTTCTGGCTCAGCGCGGAGTACCTGCCGGAGATCGCCGCGCTCAACCGGTCCATCTTCGCCCCCGTGGCGGAGGTGGCCGAGCTGCTGGGGGCCGCGACCATCAGGGTCGTCGAGATCCCCGCGGACTGCACGGACGGGTTCCTGTGCGCCTACTGGCGCCGTCCCGACGCATTTCTGGACGCGGACACCCGCGCCGGCATCTCGTCCTTCAGCGACATCCCGAACCGAATCGTGGCCGACGGCCTGAAGCGGCTGGCGCAGGACCTCGCCGACGGCGCATTCTGGGCGCGTCATCGGGACCTCCTGGACCGGGACTCCCTGGACCTCGGTTACCGCCTGCTGGTCTCCGAGGAGGCCGGCTGACCCACGGCCGGGCATCGGACCCAACGCTCACGTCCGCTGCCCCGCCGCCGATAGGCGCTCGGAATGCGCAGGACGTGCCCCTCAATCCCGCCATCGCGGCGGTCCCGCGCCCTCGGGACGCTCGGCCGGCGGCTGCTGACCGCCGTGGCGCTGGTGGCCGTGGTGAGCGCCGCCCCGGCGCAGGCCCGACCCGCACATCCCGGGCCTGCAGGCGCCCGCGCCGCCGCTGGTGAACGGCGCGCCCGCCCAGACCGCCGAGTACCGCTGGGAGCGCTGCCGCCGCTACGGGACGCTGGTGACCGCCGACGCCGCGAGCAACCGCTGGCCGCTCGGTGACACCGGCGCGACGGCGGCCGACACCATCGGGGCGGCCACCGGGACCTTCGCCGGCCCCCACCCGCCGGCCACCGACGGGCCGCTGGTGGGTGACCCGGCGACGGGAACCACCTTCGACGGCAACACGACCGTGGTGAACGTCCCCGCGGTCACGGCGCCGTTCATCGCGACCTCCGCGTTCAGCGCGGAGGTGTGGGTGCGGCCCGAACGGCACGACACCCGCTACCGCTACCTGTGGTCCCGGCAGACCACCGACGCCGCCGGGCGGCAGGGCACCGGGGTGTGGATCCGCCAGACCGGCATCGGCTTCGAGCGCTTCCGCGACGGCGCCCAGGCTCGCGTCGCCGTCGAGCGGCCGCTGAGCACGGGCGTGTGGCACCACGTGGTCGCCACCTACGACGGGGCCGCCATGCGCCTCTGGGTGAACGGTGAGCTGTACGGCACCACCCCCACCACGCTCGCCCTGCGGGACGCGGGGGTCCTCCAGCTCGGCGGACGCGGATCGTTCGGATACCTGGCGGGCGATCTGGACGACGCGGCCGTGTACACCCGGGCGCTCGCGCCCCGGACGATCGCCGCCCACCTGGCGGCCGCGCGCACCGCGCCGTGCACCGTCATCGACGGCGCCACGGCCGACACCTACACCCCGGCGCCCGCCGACCTGGGATCGACGATCCGCGTCACCACCACCGGCCGGCGCACCAGCGCACCCGCGGGCGAGGCCGTCAGCGTGGCCGAGAGCGTCCGGCCGACCCTCGAGAACGGCCACCCGCTGCGCGTGCGCCTCACCGCCCGTGAGCGGCACGGTGGCGGTGCGGGCCGAGGTGGCGGGCCTGACCTGGGATCGCGTGGAGTTCCTGGTGGACGGCGTCGTGCGGCGCACGCTCGCCGAGGGCCCCTTCGAGTACACCTGGCCGACGAGCGCCGAGGCCAACGGCACGCACACCGTCACCGTGCGCGCGTACGCCCCGGGACGGTCCGCGCCCGCCGCCGCGCGGGCGGACGTGACGGTGCAGAACAACACGGTGCACCCCCCGCCGCTGCCCCTGGGCAAAGAGAGTGCCTTCGTCGATCTGAACGAGGGCAACGTCGCCGTCGCCGACAACCTGCTGGACGACGTCTGGCCGGCCCGCGGCTTCCCGCTGGTGAACCTGGGGTGGCCGCTCACCTGGACCGAGGACCCCTACCGGGACACCTACTGGCGCTTCTACCACTACGGGCTGCGCCCCTTGGGCGACCTGCTCTACGCCTGGCAGACCACCGGGGACGCCCGGTACCGCGACAAGCTGGTCGCGGTGCTGCGCAGCTACGCGGCGTACGACGCGACACGGCCGTTCAACCGGCTCACCTTCGACAACAACCACGCCTCGGCGTTCCGCGCCGTGACGCTGGTGAACTGCTACTTCAAGCTCCAGCGCGCCGGCGCCCTGCCGGACGACCTACGCGTCCCGCTGGAGGCGTCGATCGCCCGCCTGGGGGCGTTCCTGAACGACCCGCGGCGCTTCGACGGCGGCGTGAACCTGGGCTTCAACGAGGCCGGCGCCCTGCTGATCGTGGCCGACAACTTCCCGGCGATGGCGGGCGCCACCACCTGGCGGGCCTGCTCACCAGCGCCATCGACGCGGACGGCGTGATGGTGGAGAACTCGCCCTACTACCACGTGTACGTGCTGGGCCTGGTGAGCGAGCTGGCCGAGTGGTCGGGCCTGCACGAGCCGGCCATCGCCGCCGACTACGCCGCGGCGGCCCGGCGGATGATGCGGCACGCCGCCTACGTGACCCAGCCCAGCGGCTACCTGCCGATGCTCGGCGCCACCGCCACCACCTACCTGCCGAGCCAGTCGCGCGCGGTCTACGGGCCCCTCGCGGACGCCGACGCCGAGTTCGCCTTCGCCTACACCCGCGGCCGGCGCGGAACACCCCCGCCCGACGGCGCATACCTGTTCCCCGCCGCCGGCCTGTTCACCATGCGCTCGCCGATGGGGTCCGTGTCGAACCTGGCCAACCAGACGTTCGTGACCTTCGAGCACCGAGCACTCCGACCTGGACGCCCTCGGGGTGACCATGTACTCGCACGGCGCCACCGTGCTGCCGGAGGCCGGGCTGTTCCACTTCGAGCAACAGCCGGAGCGCGCGTACTTCCATGGCACCCGCGCCCACAACACCGTGGTGGTGGACGGCCGGGACCAACCCCAGGGGGCGGCCACCCCGGGCCCGTACGGCACCGCCGACGGCATGAGCTGGGCCACCGGCACCAGCCGTCTGTACAGCGGCGTCACGCACCGGCGGGCCGTCGCCGTGCTGCGGCAGGGGCTGGTGCTCGTGGTGGACCAGCTGGCCTCCACCACACCCCACGACTACACCCAGACCTGGCACCTGCCCCCCGGCACGCGCACCGAGATCTCCGGCGGCGACGTGGTGGCGGTCGACACGGCCACCGGGCGCCGCACCCTGGCGATCCGGCAGTCCGAGCCGCTCGGCATGGCCGTGCGGTCGGTGACGGGCCAGACCTCCCCCGTGCTGCAGGGCTGGTACTCGGCCGTCTACGGCGCGAAGGTGCCCAGCCCGGCGCTGGAGTTCACCCGCAACGCGCCCAGCGCCCGGTTCGCCACGCTGCTCTCCGCCGGAACCGCCGCGGGCCAGAGCGGCCGCGTGAGCGTCACCCCGGTCACCGGCGGCCTGCGCGCGGACGTCTGCGTGAACGGCACCACCGGCTACGCGATGACCGTGCCCGACGCCCCCACCGCGCAGCCCGCGCTCACCCAGGGCGCCTGCCTCCCGGAGTGACCTACTCGTCCTGGGCGGTCGGCCGCACCAGGATCTCGTTGATGTCCACGTGGGCCGGCTGGTCCAGCGCGAACATGATGAGCCGCGCGGTGTCGTCGGCGGTGAGCGGATCGGCGATGGGCGAGCCGTTGTCGTAGAACGGCGTGTCCACCACACCGGGCTCCACCAGGAGCACCCGGGCGCCGGTGCCGTTGAGCTCCTGCCGCAGCGACTCCCCCATGGCGCTCACCGCCCACTTGGTGGCTGAGTACACCGATCCCGGCAGCGCCTTGCGGCCGGCGACCGACCCGGTGAGGACGTAGTGGCCGCGTGAGGCCTTCACCGCGGCGATGGTTGCCCGGATGGTGAGGGCGGCGCCGTAGACGTTGGTGAGGATCATCGACCGCCACTCCTCCGGCGAGGACTGGGTGAAGCCGCGCGGGGCGCCGAACCCGGCGTTGGCGAACACCACGTCGATGCGGCCGAACCGCTCCATCGCGGCGTCGGCCAGGCCCGCCACCTGGGCCCACTCGGTCACGTCGCACCGCACCGGCAGGATGCGGTCGGGGTCGCCCAGCTCGGCCGCCAGCGCGGCGAGCGCCTCTTCGCCGCGCGCGGCGAGCACCACCGCGTGCCCGGCGGCCGCGGCGTGCCGCGCGACCGCCGCGCCGATGCCGCTGGAGGCACCGGTGATGACGACGACCTTCTGTTCGCTCATGTCCGCTCCCGGGTGATGTCGAGCCGGCCGCGCGGCCGGGTCAGCGCGTGATGGTGGTGCCGCCCGTGAGGGCCGGCGGGCGCGCGCCCAGGAAGAAGATGCCCGGGAACCCGGGGGTCTCGAACCCCAGGCTCGGGTTCCGGCGCAGCGTAGAGCCGTCGATGGTGGCCGTGCCGGTGCGGTCGTTGCTCACGAAGAAGATCGCGCCGCCGCCCTCGGGCGCCAGGTTGTCCTCGATCACGGTGTTGCGCAGGCTCAGCGTGAAGCGGTTGCCGTCGAGGTAGATCGCCCCGCCGCTGCCGCCGCCTGGCGTGCCCGACCGGGACGGGTTCGCGCCGCGCCCGGTGGCGCGGTTGCCGCGGAAGGTGCTGTCCCGGATGTCCCACGACACGCCGATGCTCGACAGGGCGCCGCCGTTGGCGCACCGCCCGCCGGTGAAGGTGCTGCCGGTCACGCGCACCGGGAGGTCCCGGTACTGGTCGAACACCCGCACCGCGGCGCCGCCCAGGTCGGGGCCGGTGCGGTCGCAGCGGTTGCCGGTGAACGTGCTGCCGGAGATCTGCAGGCGCCCGCCGCGCACGAAGATCGCGCCGCCCCCGCCCCCCTCGGTGCGCTCACCGGTGCTGTTGCCGGCGGTGAACCCGAGGTTCCTGATCACCAGGCGCGGTGTGGCCTGGTCCTGGCAGTGGCTGGTGGTCCAGGTCTGCCTCGGGTCGCAGGTGTTCTGGTAGAGGATGCGTCTCTTGCCGCCGCCGCTGAGGGTGACCCGGCCGCCGCCGTCGAGCACCAGCAGGGGGTTGGTGTTGCGCACCTTCGCGGTGCGGCGCATCACGACGCAGTCGAAGCGCACGAGGCCGCCCGCGGCCACGGCGCGCACCACGGCCGCGGAGGTGCAGCTGCCCGGCGTGCCGGTCCCCACCACGCGGGAGGGGGCCGCCGACGCCACCGGGACGGCGGCGAGCAGCAGCGCGATGGTGATGGTCGCGCGCACGGGCACGCGCCGATCCTACGGCGGCCCGTCCGGGCCGTGCACGTCCGCCGGGTCGTCCGGCCCGTGTCGCCCGGGGACGTACCGGCCGATGCCAGAGGGTGAACCCCCGTCCGGCCGGGCAGGAGTCCCGGGGATGCCGGGATGGGGCGTCTCAGGAGTCCTGATGCTGAGGTACGGAGACCTCCCCGACGCGACCGCCCCCACCGAGGTGTTCGTGGTGCAGGCCCGCAACGCCACGGCCCGCGGGCACGAGCGCACGGCCGCGGCACGCGCGGTGCTGGACGCGGTGCTCGCCGTGTCGCCCGGCCGCGTGGAGTCGTGCCCGGCGGCGCGCGCGCAGGAGGCGCTGGCGGCGCTGGAGTCGTCGCATCCCGACCACGACGACTGGTCCGAGCACGTCGAGTGGGCGGCGGCCCAGGTGCGGGAGGTGCTCGCCGCCGCCGGGCGGTGAGACCGCGGCGAGGGCATTAGGCTGCCCGCGTGGCCCTCACGCTCCACGACAACCGGTGCTCCACCAACGGCGCGAAGGTGCGCTTCCTGCTGGCCGAGCTCGGGCTGGCGTACGAGGCGGTGCATGTGGGCCTGGGGCCGCTCACCCCCGCGTGGTACGCCGAGCTGCACCCATACGCCACCGTGCCCGCCCTGCGCGACGGCGACCTGCTGCTGTTCGAGTCGAACACCATGCTGCGGTACCTGGCGGTCCGGGAGGGACGCGATGACCTCTACCCGGCCGCCGCCCGCGAGCGGGCGCTGGTGGACCAGGCGATGGACGCCCTGAGCCTGTCGGTGCGTCCCGCGCTGTGGGGGCTGGAGGAGGTCACCATCTACGCCGCCGTGCCGCCGCATCTGGGCGGCGACGACGGCCGGTACGCCGTGCGATCGGTGGTGGCGCCGAGGGCGGCCGCCCTGGCCGGCGCCCTGGACGCGTTCGAGGCGTTCCTGGCGCCGCTGCCGCCGTTGACCATCGCCGACTGCGCGATCGCGGGGCGGATGGCCACCGTGCCGCGCCTGCCGCTGGATCTCGACCGGTGGCCGAACCTGGCGCGGCGGCTGCGGGCCGCGTGGGCGCGTCCGTCCTGGGCGGCCGGCATGGCCGCCGCACCCGCGGACCCCGGGGACGGCGCCCCCGCCTAGCCTCCCGCGGGCCCGCCGGCGCCGGCAGCGTGGGGCAGCAGGTCCCACACGTGGTGGTCGCCGGCGTGGCGGCCGCGATGCTCCCAGGTCACGGACCCGTCCTCGTCCAGCAGGACCACCGTGGGCAGCGTCCAGCCGTCGCCCACCTTGCGGCCCACTCCGTTGCCCTTGGCGACGGCCCGGATGGCGCACACCGCCGACGACGGGCCGAACATCTGCGCGAGGGTGCCGCGCTCCACCCCGAACGCCCGGTACAGCGCCGCGCCCGGGTCGGCGATCGCGGCGGCCTCCGGCCAGATGCGACCGAAGAACGCCTCGCCCTCGGCGACATCGCCCTGGTGCACGAACACGGTGCGCGGCACGGCGCCCACCTCGGCGCGCCGGCGCAGGTCGCGCACCACCTCGCGGCAGAACAGGCACCCGAAGTGGCGCAGGAACACCAGCATCACCGGGCCCGGCGTCAGCTGTTCGCGCAGCGATCCGGGGCGCAGGCCGCGGCCGGCGACGGGCAGGTCCAGGGCGGCGTCGAGATCCATCGCAAACGAGCCTGCCCCACCCGCGGCCCGGCGGCCAGGGGGACCGGGGCGCGTTTCCCCGCCGCCCGGGCCGGGAACGCGGCCCCCGGGACGGCGGCCGGGAGGCGATGGGATGAGCACGGAGCGGGCCGGCACGGCGGACGCCGCGGGCACGGACGCCCTGCGCTGGACGGCCGTGGTGAAGCGCACGGTCACGGAGTTCCAGGCCGACAACGGCACGTCGTGGGCCGCGGCGCTCACCTACTTCGGGATCCTGTCGCTGTTCCCCGCCCTGCTGGTCTTCGTCTCAATCCTGGGGCTGGTGGGGCCGGACGCCACGCAGCCGCTGCTGGACAACCTGGACGAGTTCGCCCCCGGGCCGGCCCAGGAGATCGCCCGCGGGGCGGTGGAGGGCGTGCAGGAGAACCAGGGGGCCTCCGGGGTGGCGCTGCTGGTCGGGCTGGCCGCCGCCGTGTGGTCGGCCTCCGGCTACGTGGGCGCCTTCATGCCCGCCGCCAACCAGATCTGGGACGTGCCCGAGGGCCGGCCGCTGTGGAAGCGGCTCCCCCTGCGCGTGGCGGTCACCGTGGTGCTGCTGGTGCTGCTGGCGGTCATCGGGGTGGCGGTGGTGGTCACGGGCCCCGTCGCACGGGCGATCGGCGACGTCCTGGGCATCGGCGACCAGGCCGTCACGGCCTGGGACTACGCGAAGTGGCCGGTGCTGCTGATGCTGTTCAGCCTGCTCATCGCGCTGCTCTACTGGGTCGCGCCCAACGTGCGACAGCCCGGCTTCCGCTTCTTCACCCCGGGCAGCATCCTGGCCGTGCTGCTGTGGGTGGTCGCGTCGCTGGCCTTCACGCTCTACGTCGCCAACTTCGCCTCGTACAACAGGACCTACGGCGCGTTCGGCGGCGTCATCGTGTTCCTGGTGTGGCTGTGGATCAGCAACACCGCGATCCTGTTCGGGCTCGAGTTCAACGCGGAGCTGGAGCGCGGCCGCCGGATCGCGGACGGGATGCGGCCGCGGGATCGCGAGCCGTACGCCGAACCCCGCGACCCCCCGGACGATCCGCCGGAGGCCCGTTGAGGCATCGGCCGGTGGGGCCGATCTCAGATGCAGGCCCCCACCCGCGAGTCACCGCTGATCTCCACCCCACCCGACCCACCGCGCCGGCTGCTGCGCTGCCCGCGCTGCGGGCTCACGCGCATCGCCTCGGCCGCGGACTGCCCCTGCGGCGCCCTCGCCGCGCCGGTCGCATCGCCGCCCCCGCAGCCGCGCCGCGAGATCGGCCCGTGGCTGATGGCCGTGCTCGTGGTGCTGGTGATGGCCGCGGTGGCGGCGAACGCCGGGCTCACGCCGCGCTTCGGCCCTGAGCGGGACATGACCCGGGCCGAGGGTGTGCCGCCGGTACGACGAACGCCTGGAGTTCGGCGGTGGAGGGGGCGACGCGGCCCAGACGCGCCGGTGGCTGGCCCGGATGAGCGCGTCCGGGCGGCTGTTCCTCGCCGACTGGGATCTGCTGGACCCGCCCGCGGCGCTGCGCGACGGGCATGACCGCGTCTACATCCTGTTCACCCGGTGGGTGGACGACCTGGAGACGATCCTCGTGCGCCTGGAGCGGGATGATGACCTGGAGACCGCGCTGCGCGACCTGCGCCGCGCCCTGGGCCCGGCCTCCCGCGAGTTCATCGACGTGACCGCAGGGATGGGGCTGGCGGTGTGCGCGGGAGCCGACGACGGCGGGGCCGACCGTCAGGCGGCCTGAGCTACCGGCCCATCGTCCAGCGGTTCCAGTTCCGCAGCCACGCCCGCGCGTTCTCGGTGGTTCCCAGCCGGTACTCGCCGGCCCCGGAGGCCAGGATCGCCCGCCCGGCGGGGGTGGAGGCGGCGTTGGCCCACTGGCTGTCCTGCGACCCCACGCCGCTGAACAGGAACCGCAGGCGTCCCGCCTCGGCGCCCATCTCGGCACGCCAGACCGGCGGATAGGCACGCCACTCCTGGCGGCTGGCCGGCGCGGTGACCCGCCCGCCGGACGCGTGGAACATCTGCAGGAACACACCGCCCGACAGGCGGGCGGCCGCCATCGCGGAGTCCCAGTTGCCACGATTGCGCCGGGCCCCGACGTTGGCCACGAACTTGGGCGCCGCGTACAGCAGCACGCGGCGCGACATGGGTTCCCCGGTGCCCGCGTACGTGCGCCGCGACAGGATCCGCATGGCCGCCGCGAAGGCCGGCCCGGTGCCGCCGTCCTGCAGCTGGAAGCCGATCTCGTCGACGCCCACCAGGCCCGACCGCGGCCCGGCGCCGCCGATGCTGGAGGTGCTCATGCGGGTGACCAGCAGGTTCGCGATCGACTCGGGGCTGCGCCCGGCGAGCTCGCGGTGGTTCACCTTGCCGATCCACCGGCTCTGCCCGAAGGGCTCACCCAGGGGGTGCTGCCGGTGGGATCCGGTGTCGCTCGCCAGGCCCGGAACGCCCGGGAACCCGGCGTGCAGCGCGCGGGCGATGGGCGCCAGGTCGTAGATGACGTTGATGCGCTGGTCCGTGGGGACCGGTGCTGCCTGGACGGCACCGGGAACGGCGAGGGCGGCGGTGACCGCTGCGGCGGCCGTGATCATGCGACGCAGCCGGGAGGGGGGCACGTGAACCTCCGGTTCGGTCGATCGGTCGGGGCGCGACGGTAGCCGCGCGGTGTCCGGGCGGGCAACCGCGGCGGTCCCCCCGGACCCGTCAGGGCCCGGCGCACCTCCCGCCACCGCAGGTATCGGCGTTCCCCGGCGGCGGCGTGACGCATCCGCACCCCTCGCCGCGCCAGGCCTCCCGCCCCTCGTGGACCGCCAGCCCCGCGATGAGCAGCCCGACCACGGGGTCCAGCCACCAGGCGCCCGCGACGGCGTTGCCCAGCAGGCCGACCAGCAGGGCGGCCGACAGGTACGCGCACAGCAGGTTCTGCGAACCCTCCCCATGGGTGGCCGGCGACCCCAGGCGCGCCGCCAGCCGGCGCTTGGCGATGCCCAGCGCCGGCATCACTGCGAGGCTCGTGGCGGCGAGCGCGATGCCCACCGGGCTCACCTCGGGGCGGTCACCGCCCACCAGCGCACGCACGGACTCCACCCCGACGTACGGGGCCAGCACGAAGAATTGGATCGGCGCTCGGCCGCCTCGCTCATCACCCGGGCGCCGGTGAACCGCCACACGATCACGACGCTCGCGAAGCCCTCGATCGCCGAGTCCAGCCCGAACCCCACGAGGGCCACCGACCCGGCGGCCAATCCGGCCAGGATGGCGACGGCGCCCTCGGCGGCCATGTAGCCGAGGCTCGCCCACGACAGCAGGCGGGCCCGCGCCGCGAGGCGATGACGTTCGGCGGCCACGCCGGTGCCGGTGCCGGTCATGCATCCAGGATCGCCCCCGGTCCGGCCGCGCGCGAGGGGCGCATGAACCAGCCGGGCTGCGTGCCCGCCCCTATTCGGCGATGGGCTCCCAGATGAGCTGACCGACGTCGATCACGAAGTCCACGGCGTGGCCGTGCACCTGGCGCGGACCGCCGCCTGTGCGCGGCCGGATCTCGCCGGTGCCGACGAAGACCACGTCGTTCATCCACGAGTAGCGCTCATCGGGGCTGGTGTGGGTGCCGCTCACCAGGATCTGCCGCCGCTCCACCGGGTAGGGCCGGGCGTAGCCGCGCAGGTCGAACAGGATGTGAGCCCCGTCATCGGTCTCGATGGCGCCCTGGAAGTTCGGCAGGGCGTTGCCGTCCACGCGGGCCACGGGATGGTTGGCGCCGCGCATCCGCCCGTTCACGCGCCCCTCGGCCCGCCCCTCGGCGATGAAGTAGTAGTGGCCTTCCGAGCCGTGCTCGCCCGTGATGGCGCCGCCCCAGCTCTCGGGGTAGCTGAACGTCATTCGGTAGAGGTGCTCCACACGCATCGGGTCCTCCGCGTTCCTGGGAATCGGGCCGGCCCCAATGATGTCATGCAATTCATGCGTTGCGCGACAGGTGTTGCGTTCAGCCCACCGGTTGCGGGGCACCGCCGCGCTCGGCGGCGGCCTCCCGGAGGCGCGCCAGGAGCGTCACCAGCGCGCCGTCGGGATCGCCCGTTGCGCGCCAGCCGCCGTTGGCCTCCACGATCACGGGGCCATCCGCGGTCGGCGCGATGTCCCAGCCCACGCACGGCAGCTTTGGGAACACCGCGGCGGCGCGCTGCGCCAGGGCACGGCATTCCTCCCACCCGGGCACCGCGGCGCCCGTGAGCAGGTGGCCGCTGTCGGGGTGACGATCCACGCGTGCCAGCCCGTGCCCGTTCGATGCCAGGCGCAACGGCGGGGCCAGCGTGCCGTCGGGTTCCACGCGGGCGATCAGGTTGCCGGTGGCGCCGCCCCCGCCCACGCGGAAGTTGTCGACCGCCGCGCCGCCGGTCGCGATGCGCAGCACCGCGTACAGCACCTCGGCCGGCCCGCTGCGCGGCAGCAGCGTGATGATGCGCAGGGTCTGCAGGGCCTCCTGGCCGGTGAGCTCGCGCAGCACGGGGTGCGACCGCAGGCGCGGCTGCACCACGAAGGCGTCCGCGTCCGCCAGCATCGCGGTGGCCAGCTCGTGCCACGACAGGCGCACGCCCGCGTGGTCGACGACCCCGTCCCCGTCGCGCGTGAGCACCCGCACACCGCGTGCGCCCATGCCGGACAGCGGCTTCACGACCGTCTCGGCGGGCGCCACGGCCCGCAACCGCCCCGCCCACTCGGCGATGGTGCCCGCGTCGGTGCCGGAGCGCCGCAGGGTCTCGACCACCCGCGGCGTGGGCAGATCGTGCTCGGCGGCCATGGTCGCGAACCAGCGCTTGTCGCCGATCCGCTCCACCTCCTCCGGCGGGTTGATGGCGTCCTGGGCATCGGCGAGGTCGATCCTGCGAACCGCCCACGCCTCACGCGCCGGCCCCTCCCTGGGGTCCAGCAGGCCCAGCAGCACCAGCTCCGCCATCTCCCAGCCGTCGCGCACCATGCGCACCAGCCGGATGGCCACACGGTGGAAGGGGGCGCGATGCGCCCGCGACGCGGCCCGCACCAGCCGTGCGGTGCGAACCGCGCGCGCGACCACCACTACCTGCCGCTCGGGACGGCGGCCTCGAGCTTGGCGATGACGGCGTCGGCGACGCCCGAGGTCGACCCCGCGGTGGGGTCGTCCCGGTCCTCGCGAAGGTCGTACGTCGTCGCGCGGCCCTCGCGGACCACCTCGCTGATCGCCGCCTCCAGGCGCTCCGCGGCGGTCCACTCCTCCAGGTGCCGCAGCATCATCACGCCCGAGAGCATGGTGGCGATCGGGTTCGCCCGGTTCTGGCCCGCCATGTGCGGGGCGCTGCCGTGACCCGGCTCGAACAGGACGGCGTGGGTGCCGTAGTTTCCGCCCGGCATCATGCCGGGGCCGCCGATGAACCCGGCGGCGAGGTCGCTGATGATGTCCCCGTACTGCATGGGCATCACCATCACGTCGAAGCGCTCGGGGTGCTGCACCATGTGCATCGCCAGGGCGTCGACGAGGATCTCCTCGAACTCGATGTCGGTGTTCCGCTCGGCGACCTCGCGGACCGCATCCAGGAACACACCGTCGGTGGCCTTCATGACGCTGGCCTTGTGGACCGCCGTGACCTTGCGCCGGTTGTTCTCCCGGGCGTAGGTGAAGGCGTACTCGGCGAGCCGCCGGCTGGCCTCCTCCGAGATCGCGCGGATGGTGATTGCGGCGCCGTCGGCGATGTGCGCCTTGGGGAGCACCTCGCGGATCGTGGCGATGATCGCCTCGGCCTCCGGGCTGCCGGCCATGGCCTCCACGCCCGCGTAGACGTCCTCGGTGACGTCGCGGATCACCACGACGTCGACGTCCTCGAACCGGCTGTTGACGCCGGGGTAGGTGCGGCACGGACGGACGTTGGCGTACAGGCCGCTGGCGACGCGCAGGGCGATGTTGGCGCTGCGGAAGCCGGCGACCCTGGGCTTCGAGATGGGGCCCTTGAGGGCCACCCCGTTCGCCCGAACCGACTCGGCCACGCTGTCGGGCAGCGGGGTGCCGTACAGCTCCATGGCGGGCTCGCCCACCTGCTGCACGTCCCAGTCGAACGCCACACCGGTGGCCTCCAGGACCCGCCGGGTCGCCTCGACCAGCTCCGGCCCGATGCCGTCGCCGGGGATGAGGGTCACGCGGTGGGCGCTCACTTGGCCTCTCCGTGCTCCATCACGTGCTGCGCGTCCTCGTCCTTCATGCGCTCCATCGAGGCGCGGTCCTTCTCCTCGCGCTTGGCGGCGTCGGCGAGGATCTCCTCGATGTCGCCCGCGGGGATGATGACCGCGCCGGCGCTGCTGGCGTAGATGTAGTCGCCGGGGAGCACCCCGACGCCCGAGATCTCCACCGGGACGTTCGCCTGCAGCGGCATGATCACGTTCCCGCCCTGGCGCACGGTCTCACCGCGGCAGTAGGTCACGAACCCGTAGCCGGCCAGGTCGTCGAAGTCGCGGAAGCGGCCGTCGGTGAGCACGCCGGCGAGTCCGTTGTGACGCAGCCGGGTGAGCTTGCGGCCGCCGCCCATCGCGGCGTCCGGGTGACCGCCGCTGGACATCACCAGCACGGTCCCGTCACCGCCGACCTCGTCGATCGCCCGGTAGAACAGGGCCGCGAAGTCGTTGTCGACGGGGTGCTGGATGTCCTTGCGGACGGGGAAGTAGCGCAGGGTGACGGCCCGGCCGAAAAGCACCGCGCCGGGCGTCGGGCTCACCAGGTCGAGGATGTGCGCGGGGTGCTGGTGCCGTGCCAGCATCGCGTCCACGATCGACGAGCACGTCACGTCCAGCGCGAGGGCCCGGAGCTCGGTGTCAGTCATGTGACCTCCCTGTCGGTCGGTTCGCACCGACGGGCACCGCCGGTGTCGGGAATGAGGTGTCGGCGCCCGCGCCGGATGGCGCCTGGGCGGACTCGGAGGTGCTGGTGCGCGCGGGCCGGTGGAACCGGCTCAGCATGCGCTGGGCGAGCGAGGTCACCCAGAACGGGTTGAGCGGCGACGGGTCCAGCAGGCCGTGCGGGTTCACGGCCACGCGGGCGATGTTCCCCGCGATCCGCCGGGCCGCCGCCCGGTCGCGCTGCGCGAGCGCGGATGCGAGCGCCTCGATCTCGAGGTCGAGCCGCATGTGCACGGCGCCCCGGATTGGGGTGCCCGAGAAGCGCCGTCCCGGGAGGCCCATGACGGCCTCCACCGCGCGGCGCGGGAAGTCGAAGCCCGCGTTCACGGAGGCGGCCGTGGTGGCGCCGAGACGCAGGTTCACGTCGTGCGGGTAGAAGCGGCCGTCCTGCTCCAGGAAGCTGATCCCCGACGGTCCGCGGTAGTCCACATGGTCGAGCAACCGCTTGGCGGCGGCCGCCAGGGCCGCGTGATCGTCGGACGGGCGCTTGACGGTCGCAAGGCCACAGCCCCGCGGCCATTCGAGGTCGACCCGGTGGACGACGTACTCGAAGACGCCCTCACCGCGAACGCTCTGGACCACCCAGCGCTGCCCGTCGATCCGCTCCTGGACGATCGCCCCGTAGCCCGACCGGGCGAGGCGCTGCACGAGGGCGTCGCGCTCCTGCTCGGTCTCGACCATGGTGGGGGCGTCGACCTCGGACCCCGAGGTGCAGGGCTTGACGATGGATGGCAGGGCCGGCCACTCCGGGCTGTGCCCCTCCTCGTCGACCTCCACGGTCATCGGGGAGTCCAGCCCGAGCAGGTCCGCGGTCTCGGAGAGGGACCGCTTGTCGCACAGCACCGCGTACTGCTCGGCGGTGGGGCCCACGAACGCGGCGCCGCCGAGCGCGTCGATGTTTCGCGACAGGATCCGCACGATGTCCTCGTCGACCGGCACGACGGCCTCGATCCCAAGGCGCGCGCAGGTCTCGCGCACCCAGGCGACGAACGCGTCGGGGCTTGCGACGGGCGAGGGGTAGCGCAGGGGACGCGGACACGCGAACGACCGACCACCCGAGCGGTCGGCGGGGAACGCCCCATGGACTTCGAACCCGGCGCGCTTCAGCTGCCGGGCGACGCGGGCCCCGTTGGGGTAGCCGGTCCAGAGCACAAGAACCTTCGGTGCCACATCCTCTCCCTGGTTGTGGGCAGACCGATTCAGTACCGGTCCACTATCCCGGCCGGAGGCACCGGCTCGCGTCACCCATCGGGGGAGGCCGGACCTCCCCGTCGGTCTGTTCAGGAAGGTGTGCCCCCACCGTTTCGTACATACCTCGGGACATGCGCCCGGATTCCCGGGGACCTTCGCCCCCAGTGTCGATGCGGTGGCGGAAAACTTGAGACCCGGGGCTCGACGGGCGCCCTCCCGGCGCCCGGAGCCCTGCGGGTCCCATGCGTCACCGGTTGGCGGTCACGCCCGTGTCGTACGGCACCTCAACGCCGTCCGCCTGCCGCTGGGGTCGCCGTGACGACCCCTTCACGGCGCCGGGAGAGCTGCGCAGGAAGGCCGCCACGGCGCCCGCGGCGGCGACCACCAGCGCCACGGCCAGCAGCACGCGACCGCCCCGGCGGCGCTTCGACGAGCGGTCCACCGCGCTGCGCACGCGGCCGGCCGCCACCGTGAGGCTCCTGCGGAACTCGGGGTCCTGGCCGAGCCGCTGGACGATCCTGCGGGCGCGGTCGACGTCGATCTCCTCCACGAGGGCCCCGGCGGCCCTGGCGCGGTCGCGGGCGCTGCGCGCACCCGGGGCGGTGGCGGCCCGAAGGGCGGGGGCCACGATGGCGGCCGACCTGCCGTCGGCGAGCCAGTGGACGAGTCGTGCGGTCTGATCGTTCATTCGCTGTCCCTCCTGGGAGCGGTACCCCGAGTGGGTACCCGCCCCCCGCCCGGCGAAACGGCGGGCTGGCCCGATGGCGGGGGCCTGTGGGAGGCTCGGGCGGTCCGCATCCCGCAGGGAGGTCACCGATGCAGGGCCTGATGATGCACGGGGCGCTGACCCTGGGCGCCATCCTCGACCGTGCCGAGCGCATCAACGCACGCGGCGCGGTGGTGTCCCGCGGTTCCGACCGGTCGCTGCACCGCAGCACCTATGGGGACCTCGCCCCCCGCGCGCGGCGGCTGGCCGCGGGTCTGCGCGACCTGGGGGTGCCCGAGGGGGCGCGGGTGGCGACGCTGATGTGGAACCAGCGCGAGCACCTGGAGGCCTACTACGGCGTGCCGGCCCGCGGGGCGGTGGTGCACACGCTCAACCCCCGGCTGTCGCCCGCGGAACTGGGCCACATCGCCGCCCACGCCGAGGACGAGGCGATCATCGCCGACGCGTCGCTGGTGGAGGTCCTGCAGCGCATCCGCGCCGAGCGTGAGTTCCGGCACGTGATCGTGGTGGGCGACGGGGACCTCCCGCCCGGGGCCATCGCGTACGAGGAGGCGCTGGCCACCGGCGATCCCGGCCTGCCGCCGGTGGCGCAGGACGACGAGCTGGCCGCGGCGGCCCTCTGCTACACGTCGGGCACCACCGGTCATCCGAAGGGCGTCCTGTACTCGCACCGTTCGCTGGTGCTGCACGCGATGGGCCTGGCGATGGCCGACAGCTTCGGGATCCGCGAGGCGGACACCGTGCTGCCGGTGGTGCCGATGTTCCACGTCAACGCCTGGGGCCTGCCGTTCACGTGCCCCATGACGGGTGCCCAGCTGGTGCTCCCCGGCCGGTTCCTGGATCCCGAGAGCCTGCTGGAGCTGCTGGTGGGTGAGCGGGTCACGTTCACCGCGGGGGTGCCCACCGTGTGGCTCGCCCTCCTGGAGCGACTGGACCAGGAGCCGGACGCGCACGACCTGTCGGCGCTGCGGTGCATGCTGGTGGGCGGGTCGGCCGCGCCGAAGGGCTTGATCGAGGCGTTCGAGCGGCGCCACGGACTGCACGTGCTGCAGGGGTGGGGCATGACCGAGATGTGCCCGGTGGGGAGCATCGGCCGGTTGCCGCGCGCGATGGCCGACGCGCCGGCCGAGGAGCGCCTCGCCTACCGCGCGCGGCAGGGGCAGCCGGTGCCGTTGGTGGAGATCCGCGCCCGTCACGAGGACGGGTTCGTCCCATGGGACGGGGTGACCATGGGTGAGCTGGAGGTGCGCGGACCCACCGTCGCGGCCGCCTACATGGGCGGCGACGGCGCCGACCGGTTCACCGCGGACGGCTGGTTCCGCACCGGGGACATCGTCACCATCGACCCCACCGGCTGCATCGAGATCACCGACCGGGAGAAGGACCTCATCAAGTCCGGCGGCGAGTGGATCAGCTCGGTGGCACTCGAGAACGCGCTCATGGCCCTGCCCGCCGTGGCCGAGGCCGCCGTCATCGCGATCCCCGATCCGAAGTGGCAGGAGCGGCCACTGGCGTGCGTGGTCCTGCGCCCCGGCCACGGCCCGACCCCCGATGAGCTGCGGGAGCGCCTGGCCGGCGCGTTCCCGAGCTGGTGGCTGCCGGACCGCGTGGAGTTCGTGGAGGAGATCCCCCGCACCGCGACCGGGAAGTTCAAGAAGTCCGTGCTCCGAGACCGGTTTGCGGGGAACCCCGGAACCTGACCATGGATCGCTCAATCCCGCGCCCGCACGTCCGATAGCCCGGGAGACGCCGGCGCCGCAGTCCCCGCAGCGGATCGTCGTGCCACCCGTCGTCGCCGGGCCCCGCGGGGCAAGGAGTGCAGCATGGCAATCGGTTTCCCCACCCGCGGATCGTCCTCGGCCGCCTCCATCCGCATGGTGAGCGAGCGGCTGCGCTCGCTGGACGAGCACTGCCTCACGGACCTGCGGAGCGGCCTGGACGGCATGCGACGCGGCGACCTGACCATGGGCGTCACGCCGGTGACCACGCCCATCGAGGACCGCACCGGCGATCCGCTGGTGGACGATCTGGTGTCGATCTTCAACGGGATGCTCGTGAAGGCGCAGGCCGCGATCGAGGGCTACAACGACGTGCGGGAACGGCTTCGCGCGGCACTGGGCGACCACTCGTGCCTGGACGACCTGGAGCACCGCCTCACGAGCCTGGACTCCCGCTGCCTCACCGGTCTGGCCTCGGGCCTGCAGTCGGTCGCCGAGGGGGACCTCGGCGTGAAGGTGGTGCCGGTCACGACGCCGCTCGACGCGCGCCAGGGGACGGCGCTGGGGCAGCTGGGCGAGCTGTTCAACAGCATGCTCGACAAGGCGCAGACCGCGGTGCACGGCTACGAGCACATGCGCACCGAGACCGGGGACATGGTGCGCCAGCTGGCGGAGACCGCCGCGACGCTCGAACGCGCCGCCGAGCGCCTGTCGCTCATCGCCGAGGAGAGCGGCCGCGCCGTGGGGGAGATCGCCGGCACCATCGAGACCCTCTCGCTGGGATCCACCGAGCAGGCGCGCGCGGCGCAGGCCGTGAACGCCGCGGTGACGACGGCCGCCGGCCACGTGACGGGCCTCGGCGCCAAGAGCGAGGAGATCGGCCAGATCGTCGACACGATCGCCGGCATCGCCAACCAGACCAACCTGCTGGCGCTCAACGCCGCCATCGAGGCGGCACGGGCCGGCGACATGGGTCGCGGCTTCGCCGTCGTGGCCGATGAGGTGCGGACCCTCGCCGAGAGCTCCCAGGCGTCCGCCAGCTCCATCGCGACCATCATCGGCGACATCCAGACCCAGACCGCCAGCGCCGTGACGGCGATGGAGGGCGTGCAGGAGGACGTGGTGCGGGTGGCCGGCGCCTCCGAGCAGAACGCCCTTGCCGCCGAGCAGGCCTCCTCCACCACCGAGCAGACCGCGGCCGCCTCGGACCAGGTGGCGTCCGCGTCGGACGACGTGGCCCAGGCCGCGCAGGCGCTGGCCCGGCTCATCGGGCACTTCTCGGTCTGATCTCCGGCGGGAGGCGCCGCGGACCTGCCGGCGTCCCTCCGTCGAGCGCGCGATGGGCGGATGCTCGCGTGGGGGGTCCTGCTTCGGACGCCGCCGGCCGATATCTCCAGCGGTAACCGGCACCCCGCATGCCACGACTCGCAGGCCACCCATGGACGGGTGACCGCCGCCGGGAAGGAGATCCCTTGGCCCCTCTGTTCACGTCCCGCTCGGGCTCCGACGACGCCCTCAGCCAGTTGGCGGCGCGCATGGATTCACTGGAGCAGCACTGCCTCACCGATCTGCTGGCGGGACTCGACGCCATGCGCAACGGCGACCTCACGGTGGAGGTCCGCCCGGTGACGACGACGATCGACATCACCTCAGGGAACCCGCAGGTGCAGGGCCTGGTGACCACCTTCAACGCCATGCTGGCGAAGGCCCAGGCGGCGATCGAGGGCTACAACGTGGTGCGTGAGCGCATGCGGCTGGCCCTGGGCGACCAGTCGTGCCTGGAGGACCTGCAGGTCCGTCTGACGAGCCTGGACGGGAAGTGCCTCACGGGTCTGGCCACGGGCCTCAACGCCGTCGCCGAGGGCGACCTCACGGTGGAGGTCATCCCGGTGACCCGTCCTCTGGACGCCGCCCCGGGTCAGCGCATCGGGGAGCTGGGCGAACTGTTCAACGGCATGCTGGCCAAGGCTCAGGCCTCGGTGAACAGCTACGAGCACATGCGCCGCGAGACGGGCCAGATGGTGACCCAGCTCGCCGACACGGCCGAGACCCTGGGATCGTCGTCGAGCCGCCTCGCGGTGATCGCCGACGAGACGGGCCGGGCCGTCGGTGAGATCGCCAGCACGATCGAGGCCGTTGCGCAGGGATCGTCCGAGCAGGCCCAGGCCGCGCAGGGTGTGAGCAACGCGGTGGAGACGGCGTCCGGGGAGGAGATCGGGCAGATCGTCGACACGATCGGCGGCATCGCCAGCCAGACCAACCTGCTGGCGCTCAACGCCGCCATCGAGGCGGCGCGCGCCGGTGAGCTGGGCCGCGGGTTCGCGGTGGTGGCCGACGAGGTCCGCAAGCTCGCCGAGAGCTCTCAGGACTCCGCCAGCTCCATCGCCTCGATCATCAACGACATCCAGCGCCAGACCGCCAGCGCGGTCTCCGCCATGGACGCGGTGAGGGGGGACGTGGTGTCGGTGGCGAGCATCTCCGAGGAGAACGCCGCCGCCGCCGAGGAGGTCTCCGCCACCACCGAGGAGACCGCCGCGTCCACCGAGCAGGTCGCCTCCACCTCCGAGGAGGTCGCGGGCGCCGCCCAGCGGCTCACCGAGCTGATCAGCCACTTCCGGGTGTGAGCGGTGCGGGGCGGGTGAGCACCCGTCCCGTCACCGACCCGAACGGCACGAACGGCGCGCCCGCCTGCACCCACAGGCGGGCGTCGCACGACTGGGGCCGGTTGTCGCCCAGCAGCAGGACCGTGCCGGGCGGCACGGCGCCGAACGCCCGGTCGTAGCGCGGGGCGTCGGGCCGCTCGCCCGGCGTGCGCAGCCGCGTCCCGTTGCGGTACGCCAGGCCGCCCCGCACCTCGATGCGGTCGCCCGGGACGCCCGCGACCCGCAGCACCGGGTCCGGCAGCGGATACCCGGTGCTGCCGCAGGCGGCCCGCACGGCGGTCGTCGGGACGATCACCACGACGTCCCCCACCGCCGGGAGGCGGCCCTCACGGTAGGCGTCGCGATCCACGAGCACCGCCCCTCCCGCCGGCAGCCCCGGCGCCATCGCCGCGCTCTCGTTGACGATGACGACCGGGCCCAGGTGCTGGGGCCGGCCGGCTGCGAAGACGGCGACGCCGGCGAGCAGCGCCGCCGCCGACGCGGCGGCGGCGCGTCTCACCGGGTGGTCACTGCGGGGCGGTGGTCGCGTACGGGACCCGCACCTCGAGCTGCGAGGAGCTGGAGGTGCTGAAGAGCGTGAACGTGGCCGCGTCGGCCGGCCCGGCGGTCACCGCCTGGCAGTAGGACTGCAGCGTGCCGTCCATCTGCACGCCGTTGATCGCGGTGATGTAGGCGGGGTTCGGGAACCCGGCGACCGCCGCCGGCGAGCCCGGGACGATGTTGTCCACCAGGATCCCGGGGGCCGAGGTGGGGGCCCCGGTCAGCCGGGAGGGGTCGGGGATGTAGTCCAGTCCGATGCCCGTCCAGAACAGCGACCGCCCGGCCTGCAGCTGCGGGACGACCTCCTTCACGCGGTCGACGCCGATCGCGTAGTTCTGGCCCTGGATGATCCGCCCGTTGCGCTGGGTGGTGCCTGCGGAGTTGATCCCGACCAGGCGGGTGTCGGTGTCCACCAGCGGGCCGCCGGAGTTGCCGGGGTTGATGGCGACGTCGGTCTGGATGACGTTCGGGTAGTTCGGCACGTCCAGGGCGTTGCGCTCGTCGTAGGAGGTGCGCACCACGGAGACCACGCCGGTGGTGGCGGTGAGGCGGGCCGTCTCGCTGTCGCTGCCGGGAAACCCGACGGCCACCACGGTGTCGCCCTCCTTGATGTCCGACTGTGAGCCGAGCGGGAGGGTCACGAGCCCCGTGGTGTCGGCGACCTTGAGCACCGCCATGTCGTCGCACGGCGCGCTGCCCAGCAGCTTTGCGTCGCGTTCCTGCTCGCCGACGACCACCTTGAACTGCTCGCCCTCGTTCACCACGTGCTGGTTGGTCACCACCAGGCCCTGCTGGGCGTCCAGCACCCAGCCCGTCCCCCCCGCCCCGGAGTTCGGGGCGATGGCGAGGATGCGAACCGTGCTGGGCCGCAGGCTGTCCACGATGTCGGAGATCTCCCGCGGCTTCTCCCCGCCGTCCCCGCCGATCACGCCCGTGGCCAGCAGGGTCCCGAACCCGGCGACCGCGACGATCGCGATGGCGCCCACGATGGTCGCCATCCGCGTTGAGCGGCGCAGCTTCGCCCGCTCGATGGTGGAGGCCGACGGCCCGCGCAGGTCCTGGGGGATCGCGCCGATCTGCGTCGCCTTCGACGACGGCGGCTGCAGCGAGGTGCGGATGAGGGTCTCCCCGATCTGCACCACCTCGTTGCCCTGCAGCAGGACCGGCCCGGTGAGCCGGTGCCCGTTGACCAGCGTCCCGTTCGCGGAGTCCATGTCGTGCAGCTCCGCCCGCCCGTCGGCGTACACCCGAAGCAGCGCGTGCTGCCGGGAGGCCTTCTCGTCATTCACCACCAGGTTGCAGCCCGGGTCGCGCCCCATGACCCACCGCTCCCCGGAGGCCTGGACGGCACGCCCCTCGTCACCGCCCGACTCGACCACCAGCCACATGCGCGCTCCCTCCGGTTTCGACCGCTGGAATCTACGACGGAGACCCGTGCGGAGCCAAAGCGTGACCGCTCGATTGACGGGCGGGCGTAGCTGCTATTCTCCGCCCCCGCCGAACGAGGGCGGTTAGCTCAGCGGTAGAGCACCTGCCTTACAAGCAGGGGGCCGGCAGTTCGAACCTGTCACCGCCCACTGACCGACCCGGCGCTCGGGGGTGTAGCTCAGCTTGGTTAGAGCACCGGACTGTCAATCCGGAGGCCGCGGGTTCGAGTCCCGTCACTCCCGCCTCACGAAAGCCCCGCAAACGCGGGGCTTTCCTCGTTCTGGGCGCCGAGTCTCGAGCATGAGAGACGGAAGGCGGGCGGTTCGGAGGGCGTCTGGACGGCACGGGGTCCGGGAGCGCTGAGGACTTTCGGAGGTGGGTGAGCGTCCTCGGCCACACCCGGGTCAGCCGTTGAGTCCCTCGCTGCATCGCTTGGCCGCCGCCTCCTCCTTGGCGGTGAACCGATCGGATGGCGGCAGAACCCTGAGCACCGGGTTCAGGCACTTGAGGAACTTGAAGTAGTCCGGCCGGGAGACGACCTCGCGGACCGCCTTCTGCCGCATGTAGTCCTCCCCCGCGCGCAGGAGCGGGGCGCACACTCGTGTCGCCGTGTCTGTTGCGCCTGCCCAGGACCACGCGTCGTCCTCGGGATACGAGACGAGCGTGGCGCCGTTGGCCTCCATGCACTCGCTGTACCGTGCGTTGAAGTCCGCGATCGTTGCCTGGATCGCAGCGAAGGTCAGCTCACCGGCTGGAGGCGCGGGAGCGGCTGTCGTGGTTCCATCGGTCGTGGCAGGGGACGTTGACCGGTCCGTGTCCCCACCAGGAAGCATCAGCACGAGGCCGACGATCGTGGCGGCGACGGCGGCGAGCCCCCCGGCCGCCCCGCCGACCCGGCCCGCCCTGAGCCGAGGGCGCTTCCGCTGCCCGGCACCGGTGCGAACCTCGCTCCAATCCGGTGCCGAGTCCTGCGGCAGGAGATCCAGCAGCGCCTTCCGGGCCCGCTCTTCAGACTCGTTCACGAGCATTCCTCCAGGGCCGACCGCAGTGCACGGTGGGCGGCGTTGAGCGTCGAGCCGACCGTCCCCTCGGACACCCCCATCACCGCGGCGATGGCCGCGTAGTCCATGTCGGCGTAATGCCGGAGGAACAGGGCGGTCCGCTGCTTGACCGGCAGTCGGGCGACCGCCGCCCGAACCTCCGGATGCCCCATCGACATCGCCGGAGCAAGGCGCTCCGCTTCCCCGCTTCCGCTGCCGCGCAGTCGGTCGGCCAGCCAGGATCGACGTCGCACCTCGCGCGCCGCGTTCACCACCGCTCGCCACACCCAGGGCTCAATGGAGCCCAGGTCCCTCGGTCCGGGTGACGCGAGCATCTGCATGAAGGCGTTCTGGACGGCTTCCCGGCCGGCCTCGGAGTCACCCGCGATGCCGGCGGCGGCCGCCACCAGGCGCGTGAACAGGCGCGTGTAGGCGGCTTCGAGCGCCTCGGTGAAGTCTCCCCGGGTCTCCGTGCCGTGGTCCGACGCTGCTGAGGTGTCCGCCATCTATCCCTACAGACAATCGAGCAACCGATTTCCTTCAGCGCCCCGCCCCTCGAGACCGGTCACGGCAACCGCACTCCGTCGCGTGCACCTCGCGTGCGAGCTCCGCCCTGGGCGCTCGGGCTCCTTCGGCGGGGCGCGTCGGTCAGGCTGAAATGTGCCGAACGGAGATCCCAAGCCGCGTTGCGTGGTCCGCGAGCCGGCCGTCCAACGTCCACAACTCGGCATCAAGTTCCTCAGCCAGCACGAGGTAGGACGCGTCGTACGCCGCCCTCGTGCCCTGCCGTCCCGCCATCCGGAGGATTCGGCCCTCGCCGGGGTGAGGGTGCAGCGTGATCGGGAGGTCACCGACAGCGGCGAGACCGGCCAGGGCGGCCGACTCCGAGATCTCACTCGAGAAGACGAGGCTGCGCACGGCACTCTCCAGCTCGAACGGCATCAGGGCCGGTGCGTGCAGGTCCACGCGCTCGCGAATCGCGGCCGTCAGGTGCTCGCCGATCTCCGCGTGACGGGCGCCGCCCGATGCGAGCCGCACCAACAGGCTCGCATCGACGACAACCGGCACTAGTCGGCGCTGCCTCGCAGTGCCCGCGCCTCGAGTTCCGCGCGGTCGGCGCTGAGCGCCTCATCGAGCGCCCGCTCGCTGATCTCGGGGACGCCCTGCCACAGCTCCTTGAGGCGGCTCAGGGCGTCAATGCCGCGCTGCGCATCGGCGTCCGGCCCCGGCAGGGCGCGGACCAGTTCCACGATCACGGCATCGGCGCCGATGCCGCGCCGGCGACTTTCTGCCTCGAGCCGTGCACGCTCGTCGGGGCCCAGATCAACTCGAATCGGGTTGGTCGCCATGCGGCCGATTGTAGGCACGTTCACCAGCCGTGGCGATAGTCGGCTCAGCCATGTCAACCGTGGCTGAGCGGCTCGATCGTGCTCACCACCGGTCGTCTGTGCCGGTGTCTCGAGACGCCGGCAGCCTCGGGGAGGCGGGACGTACGCAGAGCATCCATGCGGTCGGCCTGCCGTCTGAGGCAGCCGCCCCTCGTTCCTGCCACCCTCAGGCGGCACGACCCCCGGCCGGGACCGACGAACGGAAGGCACGATGACCCCATCCCAGCACCGGAGTGACGGCCACGACGGCGAGGCACCGTACCCGGAGACGCTGCTGGTCACCGGCGGCCGCCCCTCGGGGGCCGGCGCGCCGCTGAACGTCCCCATCACGCCGGCCTCGAACTTCCGCACCGGTGACGCCGCCGCGCGGGCCTACTCCCGGGACGACGCCACCGACGGGTGGGAGGCGCTGGAGTCGGTCATCGGTGCCCTGGAGGGCGGCCCGGCGGTGACGTTCGCATCCGGGATGGCCGCCGTGGCGGCGGTGATCGACCTGCTGCCGGCCGGGAGCCGCGTGGTGGCTTGCAACGACGCCTACGCCGGCACCCGGGCGCTGTTGGAGGACGGGCGGGCCGGAGGACGGTGGAGCGCGCGCTTCATCGACACCACCGACACGGCATCCGCGGTCGCGGCCATCGCCGACGCGGATCTGGTGTGGCTGGAGTCGCCCAGCAACCCGCTGCTGGAGGTCGCCGACCTGCCCGCCCTGTGCGCCGCGGGCCGTGCCGCGGGCGCCACGGTGGTGGTGGACAACACCTTCGCCACCCCGCTGCTGCAGCGGCCGCTGGACCTGGGCGCCCACGTGGTGGTGCACTCGGCCACCAAGTTCATGGGCGGGCACTCCGACCTGCTGCTGGGCGCCGCCATCGCGTCCACCCAGGAGCTTGGCGAACGGCTGCGCGAGCGCCGGGCCCTGGCGGGGGCCACGCCGGGGGCGCTGGAGGTGTTCCTGACGCTGCGCGGCATCCGCACCCTGGCCGTGCGGCTGGAGCGGGCGCAGGCAAGCGCCGGGGAGCTGGCCCGCCGCCTCGCGGCGCACCCCGCGGTGGTGCGGGTGCGCTACCCCGGGCTGCCCGGCGACCCGGGCCACGGGCGCGCGAGCGCGCAGATGCGGGGGTTCGGGGCGGTGCTCTCGTTCGAGCTGGCCAACGCCGCGGCGGCCGACCACGTGTGCGAGACGGTGCGGGTGGTCACCTCGGCCACCAGCCTCGGCGGGGTGGAGACCACCATCGAACGCCGGGCCAAGCTGCCGGGGTCGGAGCACGTCCCGCCGGGGCTGCTGCGCGTGAGCGTCGGCGTCGAGCACGTCGAGGACCTCTGGAGGGACCTCGACGCCGCCATCGGGTCGGCGACCGGCCGCTGAGGATGCCGCGGTGTGGTGCGGGCCGCCCGGGCCCGCACCACACGCGTCCTGCGGCTACCCGCGGCTGGCGATGATGTCCCGCGGGCCGAGCCCGCCCGGGTACATCCCGAACCAGCGCACCGATCCGCCCAGGTAGGCCACCTCGTAGCGGTACACGCCCGCCAGCCACCGGCGGATCGCGGCGTCGGCCACCCGCTGGGGCTTGTTCAGCACCTGACGGCACAGCGCCGACGGGTACGCGGTGCCGGGACACACCCTGCGCAGCTCGCGCCGGGCCGCGGGCAGCGGCCCGTTGACCGCCTGGGCGAGCGTGAAGTTCGCCGGGGTCCCGTGGATCCGGTTCGCGATCGCCCGCTTCATCACGTTCGCCAGGTGGATCATCCGGACGGCGCGTGCGTGCTGGCACCGGATCCGGCCGATCTCGGTGGTGCCCTCACGGCAGAACCCGGCCGGCGCCGCGGCGGCGGTGAAGGCCGCGGGCCGCGGGAGCGCTGCCGAGGTGGCGGGAAGCCCGGTCACGTAGAGGTTCTGGATGAGCTTGCCGTCGGCCGAGATGGGCCCGGTGAGGTCCGACCCCGCCACGCCGCGCTGCAGCACCCCGCGGACCGCGACGAACCGCCGCTCGGCGTCCCGCACCAGCGCCTCGATGCGGGTGAAGTTCGCCGTGGTGATGGGCAGACGGCCCTCCGGGGTGAGCCGGTAGTTGTAGTTGGTCACGGGGCGGGCCGGCACGCGCCGCGTGGCCGTGCGGATCTCGCCCGTGGACGCCGGCACGTCACCGGCCAGCGCCTCCGCGCCGACGGTGTTCGCGCAGACGTCCTTGCCGGGGTTGATCCCCGTCTCGAGCCAGCGCTGGATGGCGGTGAGCTTGCGGACCGCCGCCCGGGCGTGGTCGAGGTTGGTCCACATCTGCTCCTCGGTGTTGCGCACCACGGTGAACGGCACGAAGTACCGCTTGGGCAGCCCGGGGCACGGCACGAACGTGTCGCCGCTGGTGCCGCTGGTGGTGACCACCGTGTTGTTGCCCGCGCAGACGGTGCCGTCCACGGTGACGGTCATCGAGACCGTGATGCGCGTGCCCACCGGGATGGACGCCGCGGTGCCCGAGATGATGCCCGTCGCCGGGTCGATGCTGAGCCCGCGCGGCAGCCCGGCCGCCGTGAACCTGGGTGTCCCGGACGTGACGGTGACCTCCGGCGCGGCGCTGAACGGCTGACCGGCCACCGGTCCCCTGCCCCGGTAGGTGAACCCGGGCGCGGCGAGCACGGTCAGCCGCAGCGGGGTGGTCACGGTCGCGACGCCGTCGGTGACGCTGACGGTGTGGGTCGCCGTCGGCGCGGGCGCGGCCGGCGTCCCGGACACCACGCCGGTGGCCGCGTCGATGGTGAGCCCCTGCGGGAGCGGGGGCGACACCGAGAACCGGGCGGCGCCGGTGACCTTCAGCTCGGCCGGGGTGATCGGAAGCCCGCCGCTGGGGACCCCCGCCGTACCGCACGGTGGGCGCCGGCGCACAGGACAGCGTGACGGTGCGCACCACGAAGTCCGCGCGCACGCTGTCGGGCAGCGTCCACCCGGTGGTGACGGCCACCGCGTGCGGGGCCGCGTCGGGAAGCACCACGTTGGTGTCGAGGGTCCCCGTGGCGCCGGTGAACTGGAAGACCCCCGAGCGCGCCGTCGCGCCGTCCACCGAGACCGACCAGCGGACGCTGTTGGCGATCGCCGGGCCGAACCCGGTGAACACGACCTGGACCGCGGCGGAGCGCGTCGCGGTGTCGCAGCGCACCGTGGCGCTGGGGGTGTGGGCGGCGGCCAGCGCCGGGATGGCCAGCAGCGCCGCCGCCGCGACCACGAGGTTCCGAAGCAATCTCCGCACGTGCACCGCCCTTCCACGACAACGGCCTCATGGGTGAGCCGTTTCGCCAACTCTTCCATCGCCGGCGTACCGGGCCGTCACTTTCGCGTCACGACACCGTCACGGCGCTTGACCCCCGTCCCCGGGCGTCGGAGGGTTGGCCGGTGGTCGGCGCCGGATCGGGGAGGACGGCACCGTGATGGACGGATGGGACGACGAGGGCGAATCGGGTCTCCGGCTGCACCTGCTGGGCGGGTTCGAGCTGCGCCACGCCGGGCGCACCGTCCCGCTGCCCCGCGGCGCCCAACGGCTGGCGGCGTTCCTGGCCCTGCAGCCGCGCCCGCAGCAGCGCATCGCGGTGGCCGGGCGCCTGTGGCCGGAGATGGGTGACGCCCGCGCGCAGGCCTGCCTGCGATCGGCGCTGTGGCGCCTGCGCGCCGACGGCGCCGGGCTCGCCCGCGCCTCCCGCGACGAGCTGGCGCTGGCGTCAGGGGTGGCGGTGGACCTGCGCGCGCTGGAGGCGGTCATCGACGACGCCCTCGCGGCGGACGGCGACCACCTGCCGTCCCCCGCGCTGCTGCGCCTGCTGAGCAGGGAGCTGCTCCCGGACTCGGAGCGCGAGCGCCTGAAGGAGCTCTGCCTGCACGCGCTGGAGGCGCTCGCGGAGCGCATGCTCGCCCGCGAACGGCCTCGCGACGCCGCCCGGTGCGCGCTGGCCGCCGTGATGGGTGAGCCGCTTCGCGAGAGCGCAGAGCGCCTGCTCATCCGGGCGCACCTGGCCGAGGGGAACACCGCCCTGGCGGCGCGGCGCTACGACGCGTTCCGAGAGACGCTCGCCGACCAGGTCGGCGAGGAGCCCTCCTGGCGGATGGACGACATCCGGGCGGGGAACCCAGGGGACGGGTAGCCCGCCCGCCGCGTGGTCAGCCCTCGGCGCGGGCCTCGCCCCTCCACCCGCGGGTGGTCGCGGCCGCCAGCGAGGCGAGCCGCGCGAACGCGGCGGCACGCACGCGGATCCCGTCGGGATCATCCTCGCCGATCTCCGCGACCAGGATGCCCCACATCGCGCCCCCCACCCGCACGGGCACCGCCAGGGTCCGCCCGGGCGCACGGCCCGTGTGGGGCACCTCGGGCAGCAGCACCGTCCCGTCGGACGCCCAGGCCGCCGCCGCGGCGGTGCCCTGTCGACCTGCTCCGGTGACGGGGCCGCCGAGCGATGCCCGACCGGGATGCCCAGCGCCCCCTCGATGCGCAGCAGCGTCACCGCGCCGGCGGGCAGCGCCGCGGCCGTCTCCGCCGCGACGGCCGCGAGGATCTCCGGCGCGGGCGCCTCCGCGGCGATGAGCGCCGAGACGCGCTCCAGCGCGGCGTGGTCGTTCTCGCGCCGCACGCGCTCGGTGACGTCCCGGATGTTGTGCTGCACCTCGATCACGGTTCCCGTGTCGTCGTAGACCGCGCCGCCGGTCACCTCCACCCAGACCCAGCGACCGTCTCCGCGCAGCACGCGCAGCTCGAACCGCACGCCCACATCCCCGGCGGCCATCCGGGCGAAGGCCCGCTCGGCCCGCGGCACGTCCTCGGCGTGCACATGCCCAAGCCAGTCGGCCGGGAGGTCGTTCGGGTCGAGGCCCAGCACACGCCAGATCGAGGGCGACGCGTCCAGGACCGCGCCGTCCGGCGAGAAGCGCAGCACGGCGTCGGCGTGGTAGCCGAAGAGCGCGCGGTAGCGCTGCTCGTTCGCCCGCAGCGCCTCCTCGCTCCTTCGCAGACCGGTGATGTCGGTGAGCGTGACCAGCGCACCGGCGGGCCGGCCGTACTCGTCGACCACCCCGAGCGGCTCGCACGACTCGATCACCCAGACGCGCATCCCGTCGGACGGACGGTCGATGCCCATGACGACCCCGCGCGCGGGCCGGCCGGTGGCGAGCGTGGCGAGCATGGGCCGCCGCATCCGCGGCACGGGCCGCCCCGAGCCGTCCACCACCGCACCCCCCAGGCCACCGAGGTCCGCCCCGATGAGGTCCGCCTCCCCTACGCCGAGGATCCGCGCGGCGGCGGGGTTGAACGAACGCACGCGGGCGTCGGGCCCCACCACGATCATGCCGTCGCGCGTGGCCGCGATGGCCGCGCGATACCGCTCCTGCTCGGACCGCAGCGCCGTGACGTCGGTGAACGTGGCGATCACCCCCGTGCGCCCGCCCAGCACGTGGGTGTCGCGGACCGGCTCGGTCGCGATCTGGATCCAGCGTCGTTCCCCGTGCGCAGGGCTGTCGACGCCCATCAGCGTGCCGCGGGACGGCTCACCGGTGCGAAGGGTCACCATCGCGGGGTGTTCCTCCCCGGGGAAGGGCGTGCCGTCCTCCCGCACCGCCCGCCAGCGAGGGTCCATCGAGGTCCGCCCCAGCAGCTCATCCTCGCTGAGCCCCAGGATCCGGGTCGCCGCCGGGTTGGCCATCACGATCCGGCCGTCGGAGCGGTGGAACACCAGCCCCTCGGCCATCGCCGCGAACACCGCCTGCAGGCGATCCTCGCCCAGGCTCAGCGCCTTCAGCGCCGCCTGGCGCTCGGAGACGTCCCGCAGCACCAGCACGTGCCGGGACGCCTCACCAGGAGCCCCGGGCAGGCGCGCCCAGCGTGCCTCGACGGTGACGGGGCGCCCGGGGCCGGAGACGACGTCCGCCTGCGTTCCCGACGCCTCGTCGATCACCCGACCGAGGAGTCGCGGCCAGCCGTCCAGCCCATCGGCCGGCGCCCATGGATACGGCGGCACGGTGCCCACCAGCTCCGCCCGGGTCCGGCCGGACAACCGGGTGAACCCGTCGTTCACGTCGAGGATGCGTCCGTCGCCGCCGATCAGCGCGGCCGCGTCGGGGAGCGCCGCGAGCAGCGGATCCGTGTGGGTCTCCGGTTCCGCTTGCGTGTTGCCGGAATGGCGCAGCCCGGACAGCCAATCCATCGGGTTCACTCCTGGTCCGTACCGATGGCGGCGAAGATAGTGGAGGCCGTTCGCCCCGCGAAACGCGCGGTGCGGGCACCGGGGGCCGCGCCCGGAGGGCGGCTCAGCGCAGGCCGCAGTACGGTGCGCAACGCGCGCCGGGGCGTTCGGTGTTGATGCCCTCCACCGCGGGCACCCGGACGGTGCGCCGCCCGCGCGTACCGCCGAGGATGATCCGGCGCAGGGCCACGTTGTCGGACGCGGTGGTCTCGCGGAGCACCCCGGCCGGGTTCGCCTCGATCTTCAGGAGGTAGACGCCGTTCGGCACCTTGGTGATGTCGATCGCCTGCCCGGGCGTTCCGCGGCCGTAGGTGTCACCGGCACCCACCTCCAGCACCTCGCGCACCTGCACCGCCGAAGCGTCACCGCAGGCGGTCGCCAACAGGGGGTTGCCCGGCCGGATCTCGGCGTTCGGCACCAGCTGGTCGATCTGGTCGGTCGGGGCGAGGCACCAGGCCTCCTTGGGGCTGCGGCGCACCTCCCGCCCATCCGGCCGGACCAGGGCGTACCGGGCGAAGTCCCGGAAGTGCCAGTGATCGTGCCCCTCGCGGTCGTCGTAGTCGAGCTGGGCCACCGGGACGGCGGCCACGTCCTCCCCGGCACGACGGAAGAACTGGAAGCCGTTCATCACCGGCGCCGCCCCCGGACGGTGCCCCTCCACGATCAGCGGGCCCGGACCCACGTTCCAGACGGTCGCCGCGAACTCCAGCGTGTCGCGCCCGTCCACCCGCTGGGTCGCGACGTCGTAGGCGGGAAGCCCCGCCAGGTTCGGGAGCGTGTCCGCGGGCGGCACCACGTCGGAGACCGGGGGCGCGGCGGCGGGACGCGGCCGGTACCGGGGCTCGCGGTGCGTGGGACCCTCGGTGACGGTGGGCGTCGGGATGGGCTGCTCACCATCCGGGAACTCCGGCTCGGGTGCCGGCGGGGGAAGCCGCGGGACGCGCAGGCGCACGCTCACGGCGCGCTTGGCCGGGTCCATGCCGAGCCATTCCGCCAGCGCCGGACGCACCCGGAGGCGGATCGTGAACCGGCCGGCCGGGAGCCGCCCGAGGGCGTCCACGCTCAACGGCACCCCGTAGTCGCGATCCAGGCCCAGCCGCACACCGCGGGCGAACGGGTGGTAGGTGCAGAAGTCCGGGAAGGCGCTGAGCGCGGGGCCGGACGGCCCCAGGCGCACGCGGCCGGCATTGACGCAGAGGTTGAGCGCACGCCGGAACACCACCTTGCGCGCGCGGTCGAGCACGGTGACCTCGACGGCCCGCCCGAAGCCCTTCGGGCCCACCGGGACCCCGGCGGGAAGCGGGACCCGCGCGCCGTCCAGCACCTGCACGGCCTCCCACCGCGGCGTGCCGGGGACCCGCCGCACCTCCACCTCGAGCGGGCCTCCGCGGTTCACCAGGTGCGCGAAGGCGGGAACGAAGCTGGGTCCGCCCGGGAAGGTGCGCTCCGCGGCGACCGAGGTGCGCACCACCAGCAGCTCGGCGCGCGGCGCGGCGGCGAGCGCGGAGCCCCCCGCGGTTCCGGCGAGCGCCAGGGCGACGAGGGCGGTGCGGGCGATGGGCATGCGTCGTCCATGCATTCCGCCGACCATACACGCGTCGGGCACGGCGTGATCGCCGCACGGCGCTCGCGGACGCGTGCCCCGGCCGGGCGAGCGGGCGAGACCCGGCATGGCGTTTGGTCCGAAGACTGATTTCCCCCGGCCCACCGGCCGATAGCAACCGGGTGGACCGACGGGTCCGCCATGCCGACGACCGGGACGGAGCACGCGACAGCATGACCATGCGAGACGAGCGGAACGCCGAACTGGAAGCGATCCTCGGGGGCCTTCCCGAGCTCTATCTGCGCGTGGACCTCACGGGGAGCGTCATCGACATCCACGGCGTGCCCTCCCAGCAGATGGGTCCCCGGGAGGAGCTCGTGGGACGCCGCCTGGAGGACCTGCTGCCCCCGGATGTGGCCGGAGAGATCCAGACCGCCGTGCGCGAGGTGCTCAAGACCGGCGAGGTCGCGACGGTCCCGTACGGCCTCGAGGTCGCGAAGGGCGTGAAGTGCTTCGAGGCACGCGTCTCGCGGCTCACGCCCCAGCAGGCGGTCGTGTCCTGTCACGACGGCACCGAGCGGGCCCACGCCGTGGCGGACCTGCAGGAGAGCGAGGCGCGGCACCGGTCGGTCGTCGCCGCCCTCCACGAGGGCGTCGTGGTGCAGCGGTCCGACGGCACCGTGATCACCTGCAACGCCAGCGCCGCGCGGATCCTGGGGCTCACCGAGGAGGAGCTGTCGGCGAACGGCCTCGCCGGAGTGCGGTCCCTGGCGATCCGCGAAGACGGCCGCTCCATCCCGCCCGACCAGCTGCCGGGCGCGGTGACCCTGCGCACCGGCACGCCCATCTCCGGCGCGGTCATGGGCCTGCGCCGGCCCGACGACGCGGTGAGCTGGATCTCGGTGAACGCCCAGCCCCTCACCCGGTCCGGCGACCCGCTCCCGTACGCGGTGGTCTCGTCGTTCAGCGACATCACGGCCCGCCGCGTGGCCGAGTCGCGCACGCGCACCTCGGCCGCCCGGCTCTCGACCCTCATCGAGCAGCTCACCAGCGGCGTGCTGCTGGAGGACGCCCAGCGGCGCGTCGTGATCGTGAACCAGTCGTTCTGCGAGATGTTCGGCATCCCCGTCGCCCCGCAGGCGCTGGTGGGCAGCGACTGCGCGGAGGCCGCGAAGGCGGCCGCCGGGCTCGCGGAGGACCCGGCGGCCTTCCAGGCCCGCATCGACGAGATCCTGGCGGCCAACGAGGCCGTCGTGAACGAGCGCGTCGCGTTCCGCGACGGCCGCGTCTTCGACCGCGACCACTCGCTGGTGACCCTCGACGGCCACATCCTGGGCCGCCTGTGGGTGTACCGGGACGTCACCGCCAGCGTCACCCAGCAGGCCGAGCTGGCGAGGGCGCGCGACGAGGCCCTCGACGCGGCCCGAGATCGCGCCTCGTTCATGGCCACCCTGAGCCACGAGATCCGCACCCCGCTGGCCGGCCTGGTCGACCACATCGAGCGGCTCTCGCGCTCCCCCCTCGAGTCCGCCCAGCAGGAGCTGGTGCGCGTGCTGTCGGTCTCGGTGGACCAGCTGCTGTCGGTCATCGACGACGCCCTCCAGGTGTCGTCGCTGGACTCCGGCGCCGCGAAGGCCCAGGACACGCCGTTCATCCCCGGGGACGTGGTGGACGCGGCGGCGGCCCTGTTCGCCCCGAACGCCACGCGAAAGGGCATCGCGCTCATGCACCACGTCGAGCCGGGCCTGCGCGCGCCGCTGTGCGGCGACCCCGTCCGCCTGCGCCAGGTGCTCGACAACCTCGTGAGCAACGCCGTGAAGTTCACGGATGCCGGGATGGTGGAGGTGGGTGCCTCCCTCACCACCGGCGCCGACGACCGCCCCCTGCTGACGGTCGCGGTCACCGACACCGGACCGGGCATGAGCGACGAGGTGCGGGAGGCGCTCATCGCCGGTTTCTCCGCCGTGGACGGATCACAGGCACGCCAGCAGGGCGGCACCGGCCTGGGCCTGTCGATCGTGAAGTCGCTGGTGGACCTCATGGGCGGGACCATCGAGGTGACCAGCGCCCCCGGGCTCGGCACCACCTTCACCGTGACCGTGCCGCTGTCGCGCCAGGACCAGGCCGCGGCGCCACGGCAGCCGGGGAACGCCGACGGCCCGCAGGTGCTGCTGGTGGAGGCCGCCGACGCCAATGCCACGCTCGCCGAGCAGCTGCTGGCGACCATCGGTCACCGCACGGTCCGGGCCCGGAGCGGCGCGGAGGCGATCGACCTGCTGTCGGTCGATCCCGGCCGTTTCTCGGCCGTCCTCATGAGCTGTCGCGGCCAGGGGCTCGACGGCTACGAGGCGGCGCGCGAGCTGCGCACGGCCGAACAGACCCGCCGGATGCCGCGCACCCCCATCATCGGCCTCACCCCGAACGGGCCCGCCGGTGAGCGCGAGGAGTGCCTCATCGCCGGCATGAACGGCTGCATCGGCGTGCCGCTGCAGGCCGGTGAGCTGCGGGAGGCCCTCAGCCGCTGGTCCACGCCGGCACAGCGCGGCGGCGGGATGGTGCGCGTCGCGGCGCTCGACCACCTGGTGAGCGAGAGCGGCGGTGACCTGGACCAGGTCAGCGGGATGGTCGCCCGGTACCTGGATGCGCTGCGCCGCGAGGTGGCGGCCGCCAAGGACGCCACCCAGAAGGGGGACCCGGCCGGGGTCGCCCGCGCGGCGCGCGAGCTGGTGCGCCCCAGCGAGACGCTCGGCGCCCCGGGGTTCGCCGCCCTGTGCCGCGACACCGCCCGCCAGCCCCATCCGGCGTCGGCCCGCCAGCTCGCCGAGCAGGCGGCCCAGGTCGAGGTGGCGCTGCGCGGCTGGCTGTCCACCGTGGGGGCCTGAGCCCGCCGGACGCGGTCCGGGCGGCGCCCCCTGGCGACTGGGATGGATATCGCCAAGGGACGTCGCCGGCATCGCCGGGGGCGGCCCACTCGCGCCCGGCGCCTCGGGCCTCCGCGCCCGCATGCAGCGGTCTCGGGGGCCTCTCGCACCCTGATGTCTCGCGCCGGGTGTGCCATGCGGGTACGCGCGGAACGGGCTGCGGAAAAACCCCAGGCCCGTCCATAACCGCTCAGGCTGGGCGGTGTGGGGCACGCAGCGGCCCCGGCACGTCGAGCCAGCGATACGCGATCCGCCGCCCGGTGATCTCCAGGATCGCCACCGACGGACGGCCGCGATCCGGCGCCAGACGGCGCCGGTACCGGGCGAACGCGCGGCCCCGCAGGCCGCGCACGCGACGGGACGGATCCGCATCGAACGCGTAGGCGCCACCCGGCGAGAACATGAGGACCCCGCGGCGCCGGCGGGCGTACCGCATGTGGAAGTGCCCGAACACCACGCAGTCCACCGGCCCGGTGCGCCGCAGGAGCGCCCGCCGCAGCCCGGGCACCGTGGGACGGCCCACCAGCAGCCCGCCCAGCACCATGGGCACCTCGTACCGCGCCGGGCGGTGCCCGTGGCAGACGCCGATCCGGACCTCCCCCACGCGCACCACCGCGGCATCCGGCAGGGGCTGGCGCATCGCCCGGTCGTGGTTGCCGCGCACCGCCACCACCGGCGCGATCTCGGCCAGCCGCCGCAGCACGCCGCCCACGGTCACGTCACCCGCGTGGATGATGAGCTCCACGCCCTGGAGCGCGTCGAGGACCCCCTGGGGAAGGGCGGGAAGGACGTCGCCGACGTGGGTGTCGCTCACGACGCCCACCAGGTGTGTGCGGGGCGGGCCGGGCATTCGGGTGCCCTCGGACCCTACGCGCGAACGGACGGTCAGGCCGGGGGCGTGACGGCCTCGACCGTGACGTTCACGATGGCGGCGTCAGCGGCGCGCGGATTGGCGATGGTGAGCACCACGCCGCCGGCGGCGATCGCCGGGCCGGTCACGTCCACCGTCGCGATCCCGTCCCGCACCACGACCGCCAGCGGTCCGGCGGAGGTGCCCACGGCCACCGCGGCCGCCAATGCCGCCGCGTCGGCCTGCGGGGAGGTGATCCGGAGGGTGACCGCGGTGGGCCCCGTGCCCCAGCTGGCGCGCACCGACGCCGTGCCCCACTGCGGGACGGTGACGGAGACCGGCGCGCCGATCGCCGCGGTGGGCGACCCGGCCCCGAAGAAGTCGCGGATGCCGGCCGGGAACAGGACGTCCCCGTATGGGGATCGCAGGTTCACGCACAGTGACTGGGCAGCCTGCCGGACCGCGCCGGTCCACGCCGCCGCGCCCACGCGGCTCACCACGGTGGCCGCGGGCACCTCGTCCCGGCGGCCCGCCACGGCGCGCAGGGCGGCGATCACCCGGGCCGGCCGCGCGGCGCCGGCGTCCAGGGCCTGCCAGACACCCCAGGCGTTGTAGGGCTGCAGGCCGGTGCCGGCCGGGTCGAAGCCGGTGCAGAACCCGATGACCCGGCTGCCGCCGCCGGTGACGGTGCTGCTGTTCTCGGTCGACTGCACGGGCGGGGCGAAGTCCACGGGCTCGGCGCGGGCGGCGAACCACTCCGCGGTGCCCTCGGCCAGGAGGTCCGGCGCGCCCCGCGTGGCCTCCAGGTTGCACTGCACGACGTGGAACAGCTCGTGGGCGATGACGGCGCGCGGCGCGGCCTCGGTGGGGGCGAAGACCACCAGCTCGGTGCTGCGGAACGTCGCGCGCCGGAGGCCCGGCCCGCTCCCGATCATCTGGCAGCTCGTCACGCCCTGCACGCGGTCGGACACGATCCCGGTGGCGCCGGAGCCGTCGAGGGTGATGTCGACCCGCCGGTCGCCGCCGGTGAAGTCGGTGGGACGTCCGCGGAGCGCCCGCTCGGCGTCGGCCAGGAAGCGGCGGCGCACGACCGGGGTGATGCCGGCCAGGATGCGCGCGCGGGTGGTCGCCGGCAGCCCGGCCAGGTACTGGCCGCGCATCACGGCGGTGAGCCCGCGCAGCGGCGCGACGCGCGCGGCCGGCGGGGTGCGCAGCAGCAGCCGGGTGAGGGCCGGGTACCGCACGAACCGCGGCGGCGCGTCGCCGGTCATGGCGGGGAACCCGAGGGCCAGCGCCCTCCGGTACGCGGACTGGGCGGCCGAGGCCGTGCCGGCCACCGCGGGCGGCGCGGTGGCGCAGCTGCCGTCCACTCCGGCCAGGGCCCCGGCGGCGCCCGGCGTGTCGGTCCACCACAGCCGGAAGACCGGGGTGTCGAGCCGGCAGACGATGCCCAGCCGCTTGGCCGACGCGGGCACCACGTCGCGCGGCCCGGCCAGGACGCCGGTCGCCCCGGAGCCGACCGGAGCGGCGGTGAGGGCGGCGGCGAGGGCGGTGGTGAGGGCGGCGAGGAGCGCCGCGACGGGGGTCACGCGGTGGGACGGCACGGCGCCGATGCTAGGACGCCCGGTCCGTCCCGGCCACTGGACGCACGGGTGGTGCTGCATTTTTTCCCACCACCTCCGCCCGAAGCTGCAGGACGTCCGGGCCGCGCACGTAGCCCAGGCGGGCGTTGACCGCCCGCATGGCCGCGTTGGCGAGGTCGTTCCAGGCCCGGACCTCGCGCACCCCGGCGTCCCACGCCGCCGCGTGGCATGCGCGCTTCACCAGCGCGGCCAGCCCGCGACCCCGCCACCCGCGCGCGGTGGCCGTGTACTCCACGTCCGCCGCCTCCGGCCGGCCCGCGTAGCGGCGCAGCACCGTGTAGCTCACGGCCCGGCCGCCGGTGAGGGCGAGCACCACGGTGCGGGGATCGAAAACCCCGTTGCCCAGGTGTTCCTCCCACCACGCGCGCCCGGGGATCTGCACCTGCACCCCCGGCTCACCGGGGATGTCGGGGATCGTCTCGGCGTCGAGCACCAGGATCTGGTCGAGCAGCGGCGGATCCGACGCCAGGCTGCGCAGGACGACCCCGTCCGGCGGAACCGGCGGCTCGGGGCGCGCGGACATGGTGAGCACCACCCGCTGCATGCGCTCCACCTCCCGGAACCCCGCCTCCGTCAGGAGGGTCAGGGTGCCCGTGCGGTCCGACGCGACCGAGGTGCGCAGGCCCGCGACGCCGTGACGCCCGCAGTGCTCCAGCACCGCATCCCACAGCACGGCGCCCGCATCGGCCTCGCGGCCGGGCACCACCCAGAAGCACATCCACATCCCGTCCGGCTCGTCCCAGGCCTCGATCCGGGCGAGCTCCGCGGCGGCCAGATCCACGGCGCCGTCGCTCACGAGCAGCAGCGCATGGCGGGGCTCCGCGCGCGCGTCGCGCCGGAAGTCCTCGGCGCCCCAGGCCGCCCTGGGATCCGCCAGGCGCGAGACCGCCACCACGCGGTCGGCGTCCGGGCCGCCCAGGTCGACCACCCGGACCTCCGGCATCGCTACATGCCCATCCCGTGGTACCCGGCGTCCACGTGCAGCGTCTCGCCGGTGACCGCCGCTGACAGCGGCGAGGCGAGGTAGAGGCCGGTGGCGCCCACCTCGTCCACCGTGATCTCGCGGCGCAGCGGCGTGCGGGAGGCGATGGTGTCCGCCATCTCCGAGAAGCCGGGGATGCCGCGCGCGGCCAGCGTCCGGATGGGGCCGGCGGAGATCGCGTTCACGCGGATGCCCGCGTCGCCCAGGTCCCATGCGAGGTAGCGCACGATGCACTCAAGCGCGGCCTTCGCGATGCCCATGACGTTGTAGCCCGGCACGGCGCGCTCGGCGGCGACGTAGGAGAGCGCCATGATCGACCCGCCGCCGGTGGCCCGCATGTGGGGCTCGGCAGCGCGGGCGAGGGCGATGAGCGAGTAGGCCGAGACGTCCATCGCCAGGGCGAACCCGTCGCGGGAGATCTGGGTGAACTTGCCCGTGAGGTCGTCCGGGCGGGCGAACGCCACCGCGTGGACCAGCACGTCGATGCCGCCAAGGGCGGCCGCCGCGGCGTCCACCGACTCGGTGACCTGCGCGTCGTCCTGCACGTCCAGCGGCAGCACGGGGACATCCCCGGTGAGCTCGCCCGCGAGCTTGCGCACGTCGCGCTCGGTGCGCTCGTTCTGGTAGGTCAGCGCGATGCGCGCGCCCTGCTCGTCCAGCGCCTTCGCGATCGACCACGCGATGCTGCGCTTGTTGGCGACGCCCACGACCAGCGCGCGCGTGCCCTCGACCAGACCGCTCATGCGACCTCCCGTCCCCATGCCGGATCAGCGGCGGACGCTACCACCGGGGAACCGATGAGTTTCGGCGCGCCCCCCGGTCGGCCATGGTGACGGCACCGAACCGATGACTGGAGGAGCGATGGCAACGACGGGGAAGATCGCGACGTGCCTGTGGTTCGACACTCAGGCCGAGGAGGCCGCGGAGTTCTACGCGTCCCTCGTCCCGGGGTCCCGGGTGGTGCGCCTGGACCGCTTCCCGGGCGGTGAGCGGGAGGGCCAGGTCGCCCTCGCCGAGGTCGAGCTCGCGGGTCAGCGCTACCAGCTGCTCAACGGCGGGCCGGCGTTCCCGCAGAGCGAGTCCGTGTCGATCGTCGTCTCGTGCACCGATCAGGCGGAGGTCGACCGCCTGTGGACCGCGCTCACCTCGGACGGCGGCCAGGACAGCATGTGCGGCTGGGTGAAGGACCGCTTCGGCGTGTCGTGGCAGCTGATCCCCGAGGAGATCATGGACCTCATGTTCCAGGGCGGCGACGGGTCCCGGAGGGCGTGGGACGCGCTCATGACCATGCGGAAGATCGACATCGCGGCGGTTCGGGCGGCGCACGCCGGCGCCTGAGTGATCCGCGGGCGGGCCGCCGGCCCGCCCGCGACCCGTCACGGCCTCCGCCGCGGGCCGAGATGTCATGCTCCGCCGCGTGCGCCGCCTGCTGTTCCTGCTCGTCCTCGCCGCGACCATCCTCGGCCTGCCCGCCGGCGCGCTGGGCCACGCCGTGGTGGTGCAGAGCAACCCGCCGCTGGAGCAGGCCACCGCCCAGGCGCCCACCCGGGTGCAGATCCAGTTCAGCGAGCCCGTGCAGCTGCTGGATCCGGGCGACCTGCAGGTGGTGGACGACACCGGCGCCTCCGTGGCCTCCGGCAGCGGCCAGGTGAGCCCGGACGACCGCACGCTCCTGGAGATCCCGATCAGAGCCGGGATCCCGGACGGCACCTACACCGTGCGCTTCAAGGTGGTGAGCGCCGACTCGCACATCATCGGCGGGGCGCGCGCCTTCGCCGTCGGCCCCGGCCCGGTGGACCCGCCGTTCCTCGGCCAGGGCATCGACCAGGGCCCCAGCGAGACCAGCGCGTGGGCGGTGAGCGCACGGTTCCTCGAGCTGGTCGGCCTGGGCGGGCTGCTGGGCCTGCTGGCGTTCCGCTGGCTGGTGTGGGGCCCGGCCTGGCGCACGCGGCTGGCGTCGGCGCCGGCCGCCGTGGGGCCGCGACGTGTTCTGGGTGATCTTCGGGACCCTGGCCGTGGGCTCCATGGTCGCCGAGGGCTACCTGCTGATCACCTACTCGGCGAACGCGCTGGGCACGACGGTGCTGGAGACCCTGCAGAACACCTCCGGGGTGGGCGACGTCCTGGCGACCACCCGCTTCGGATCGCTGCTGCAGCTGCGCGGCGCGCTGCTGTTCGCCCTGTTCGCGATCGGCGCCTGGCAGTTCCTCGCCGAGTTCGGCAGCACCAACGCGCCCAAGCCCGCCACCGCCGCCGGCGCCAAGGTGCCCGCCGCGCTCATGGCCGGGCTGGTGGTGGTGGTCCTCTACGGCATCTCCTCCCAGGGGCACGCCTCCCAGGCACCCATCGCGCCGCTGCAGATCGCCGCCGACCTGGTGCACCTGGGGGCGGCGGCCGTGTGGATCACCGGCCTGGCCGTGCTGATCATCGTGCTGCGCAGGGTGCCCCGGGTGGCCCCCACCTCCGGGCCGCGCATCGCCGCCAGCGTGCTGCACCGGTTCTCGGGCGTCGCGTTGGCCGCCGTGGGCGCGGTGGTCCTGACCGGGACCATCCGCACCATCGGGCAGATCTCGGATCCCGCACAGCTGTGGAGCACCGCCTACGGCCAGAGCATCCTCATCAAGCTCGGCCTGCTGTCGGCGATCACCCTGATCGCGCTGTGGAACCGCCGGCTCACCAACGCCATCGCGCTGTCCGCCGTGCCGCCCCGCCGGGCGCTCACGATGGTGCGCCGCGCGGCCACGGCCGAACTCGCCATGGCGATCACCGTCGTGCTGGTCGCCTCCCTGCTCGTGGCGCAGGTTCCCGGCCGCATCTAGCCCGTCCGGGCGGGCTCGCCCTGGCACCCGCCGTTCGTCTAGGCTGCCCCTCGCGCCGCGGTTCCACCGCGGCGGGGGCACCGCACGTCCCGGCGTCTTTGGTCGGCAGAGACGCCGTGGTCGTTCCGCGCCCGAACGAAAAGCCGAACACCACGAGGGGACACACCCGAATGAGCACCATTCCCGCGCCCGAGGGCGTCGAGGTCCGCGGTGAGGCCATTCCGGCCGCCGTCGAGATCCTGACCCCCGAGGCACTCGCCTTCGTCGCCAAGCTGCACCGCGCGCACAACGCGCGCCGCGTGGAGCTGCTGCAGAAGCGCGTGGAGCGCGCGGCCGAGCTGGCCGCGGGCAAGAAGCCCGACTTCCTGCCGGGAGGGCGACTGGACCGTGGCCCCCGTACCCGCCGACATGCAGGACCGCCGCGTCGAGATCACCGGCCCCGTCGACCGCAAGATGATCATCAACGCCCTGAACTCCGGGGCGAAGGCGTTCATGGCCGACTTCGAGGACTCCAACACGCCCACGTGGGAGAACACGATGTCGGGGCAGGTCAACCTGCGCGACGCCGTGGCCCGCACGATCGAGTTCAGCCAGGACGGCGGCAAGCACTACTCGCTGAAGCCCAAGGGCGAGACCGCGACCCTCATCGTGCGCCCCCGCGGGTGGCACATGGTGGAGAAGCACGTGCTCATCGACGGTGAGCCGGCGTCGGCGTCGATCTTCGACTTCGCGCTCTACTTCTTCACGAACCACGCGGAGATGGCCAAGCAGGGCACCGGCCCGTACTTCTACCTGCCGAAGATGGAGAGCCACCTCGAGGCGCGCCTCTGGAACGACATCTTCGTCATGGCGCAGGACGAGCTGGGCGTGCCGCAGGGGACCATCAAGGGCACGGTGCTGATCGAGACGATCCTCGCCGCGTTCGAGATGGACGAGATCCTCTACGAGCTGCGCGACCACTCCGCCGGCCTCAACTGCGGCCGCTGGGACTACATCTTCAGCTGCATCAAGAAGTTCGGTCCCGACCCGGAGTTCGTGCTGGCCGACCGCGCGCAGGTCACGATGACCACGCACTTCATGCGCTCGTACTCGCTGCTGTGCATCAAGACCTGCCACCGCCGCAACGCCCACGCCATGGGCGGCATGGCCGCGCAGATCCCGATCAAGGGTGACGAGGCCGCCAACGCGGAGGCTCTCGGCAAGGTGAAGGCCGACAAGGAGCGCGAGGCCAACGACGGCCACGACGGCACCTGGGTCGCCCACCCGGGCCTCGTGCCGATCGCGATGGACGCGTTCAACGCGGTCATGAAGGGCCCGAACCAGATCGACCGCAAGCGCGAGGACGTCAACATCACCGCGGCGGACCTCCTGGACTTCGGCCCGCACGGCCCCATCACCGAGGCCGGCCTGCGCCAGAACATCAACGTGGGCATCCAGTACCTGGGCGCCTGGCTCGGCGGCACCGGCTGCGTGCCGCTGTTCAACCTCATGGAGGACGCCGCCACGGCGGAGATCTCCCGGAGCCAGGTGTGGCAGTGGGTCCACAGCCCCAAGGGCATCCTCGACGACGGCCGCAAGATCGACATGGCGCTGGTCACGCAGATCATCGCCGAGGAGATGGAGAAGATCCGCGAGGTGCGCGACGGTGACCCCACCGGCGAGTACCAGCGTGCCGCGGACCTCTTCGCGGGCCTCATCGAGCCCACGGAGTTCACGGACTTCCTGACGCTCCCCGCGTACGACCTGATCGACTAGCACCACCCCGGATGGTCCGCGCCTCCCCCGGCACCCGCCGGGGGAGGTAGCGTGACCCCATGCAGCTGGCGATCATCCGACACGGCATCGCCGAGGACGCCGGCCCGGCCACCGGGTACCGCGACGAACCGCGTCGCCTCACCCCCGAGGGCATCGAGAAGATGGAGCGGGAGGCCGTCGGCATCGCCCGGCTCGGCCTGGAGCCGCAGGCCATCCTGTGCAGCCCGCTGCCGCGGTGCGAGCAGACCGCCCACATCGTCGGCGCGCGCCTGGAGGTGCCGGTGGTGACCCAGGAGTCCCTGCGCCCCGGTGCCCGCGTGGAGGCCGTGCTGGACGCCATCGCCGCCTTCCCGGACGCCGAGTGCCTCATGGTGTGCGGGCACCAGCCGGACCTCTCGATGATCACCGCCGACCTCATCGGCGGGGGGATGGTGGATTTCCGCAAGGGCTCGCTGGCGATCATCGAGCTCCACCGCCGCACGCGGGCGGGAGGGATCCTGGACGCGCTCTACCTGCCGAAGGCGCTGCGCGCGCTGGCCTGATCCGGCCCCGGCGGCGGACCGGTCAGAAGCCGGCCCAGCCCGGCCGCGCCGCGGCCTGGCGGATCCACTCCCGCAGGGCGTCCTCGTCGGCCACGCCGTCCTCCCCGATGTGCAGGTACCGGGTGTCGGGATCCTTCGAGGGCTCGGGCGGCGGCGGGTCCAGGTGCGCGCCGTTCAGGAACGTGACCTTGACGTACCGCGTGAAGCAGTGGGCGCTCAGGAACCAGCCGGCGCCCTCCACGCCCCAGAACGGGGAGTTCCACCGGACGGCGCGGCGCACCTCGGGCACGACCTCGGCCACGAGGGCGTCCAGGTGCTCCCCCACCGCGCGCTTCCAGTCCGGCATCGCCGCGATGTACGCCCGCACGGGGGCCTCGCCGTCGCCCTTCGGGATCTGCGGGTTGCCGCCGGACAGCAGCCGCGGCTGCTGCGCCTCACCCGGCGCCCCATCTCCGGCGCTCATCGTGCCGTGCGCTCCCGCATGCGGATGATGCTATCCGAGGGATCGCGCACCGCGCCGTCACGGGACGCCCGTCGTCCTGGTCGGGATCCCGCGCGCCCCGGCGGGCGAGCCGCGGAGCACAGTCACCTTGCGGCCCAGCTCCGAGCGGTTCCCGGCGGCGTCGGTGGCGATCACCCGCACCCGCACCGACCCGCCCGTCGTACCGGGCAGCCGCGCCCGCAGGGTGCTCCAACGCCCGGCTTCCAGCTCACGTGAGGTCGCCTTGGCCGCCTGACGTCCGGCGACCGAGGCGACCGATCGGCAGGCCTCATCGCAGCGGACCAGCAGCGTGATGAATCGTCCGGGCCGGACCCTGGCCGGCAGGCGCAGCGAGATCTTGGGAGGCGTCGTGTCGGGACTCGGGGTGGAGACGGGCGGGTCGGCTGCGACCGGAGCCGCCGCCACGCTGGCCGAGAACGCCGCCTCCACCGAGCCCGCCAGGTCGCTCATGGTCACGTTGAAGCTGGTCGCCGCCATGGCCTGGCCGGGCGTCCCGGAGATGGTGCCGGTGAACGGATCGAGCACGAGTCCCGCCGGGAGGGCCGGGCTGACCGAGTAGAAGGGTGTGCCCGTGCGCCGCACCACGTTCGGCACATGCGGGGCGATCGGCTGGCCAACCGTTGCCGACAACGCTCCGTAGCCAAGGGCCGGAACGCCGAAGCCATAGACGATGTAGACCGAGCCCGATTCGGACCGGCCGTTGTTGCCGGCCCTGAAGGCCCCCACGATCGCATCGTCACGGCCATCTCCGTTGACATCGCCGGCCCCGGCCACCGGGTAGCCCGCGGAGTCGCCCGACACCGCGCCGTCGACGCGAAATCCAGCGGATCCGAGGCCGGCAAGGTCGATGCTGGAGGTGCTCGTCCTGCCGAAGACCACGGAGGCCGAGCCGGAGTCCGAGCGACCGTTGCTGTCGGCCGCCCAGGCCCCCACGATCACATCGTCACGACCATCGCCGTTCACATCGCCCGCCCCGGCGGCCGAGGCGCCTGCCCGGTCGTCGGCCCCCGCGCCATCGACGCGAAATCCAGCGGATCCGAGGCCGGCAAGGTCGATGCTGACGGTGCTCGTCCTGCCGAAGACCACGTAGGCCGAGCCCGAGGAACTGCGGCCGTTGTTGTCGGCCACCAGGGCCCCCACGATCACATCGCCACGCCCGTCGCCGTTGACGTCACCGGCCCCCGCCACCGAGATGCCCGCCAGGTCGCCTGCCGCCGCCCCATCGATACGGAACCCGCCAGATCCGAGGCCCCCCAGATCGATGTTGGCGATGCCCGTCGTGCCGAAGACCACGTGGGCCGAGCCCGAGGAATTGCGGCCGTTGCTGTCGGCCTGCCACGCCCCCACGATCACATCGTCACGGCCATCGCCGTTGACATCGCCGGCTCCCGCCACCGAGGCGCCCGCCTGGTCGTCGGCCGCCGCCCCATCGATGCGAAACCCGGCCGATCCGAGGCTCGCCAGATCGACGGTGCCGGTGCTCGCCGTGCCGAAGACCACGTAGGCCGAGCCCGAGTAACTGCGGCCGTTGTTGCCGGCCGTGGCGGCCCCCACGATCACATCGTCCCGCCCATCGCCGTTCATGTCGCCGGCCCCGGCAACGGACCAGCCCGCCAGGCCGTCCGCCGCCGCCCCATCGATGCGGAACCCGGCCGATCCGAGGCTCGCCAGATCGACGGTGCCGGTGCTCGCCGTGCCGAAGACCACGTAGGCCGAGCCCGAGGAATTGCGGCCGTTGTTGCCAATGAACGGCGCCCCCAGGATCACATCGTTCCGCCCGTCGCCGTTGACATCGCCGGCCCCGGCAACGGACCAGCCCGCCAGGCCGTTCGCCGCCGCGCCATCGATGCGGAACCCGGCCGATCCGAGGTCCGCCAGGTCGACGGTGCCGGTGCTCGCTGAACCGAAGACCACGTAGGCCGAGCCCGAGCTGCTGCGGCCGTTGCCGTCAGCCTCGAAGGCCCCCACGATGACGTCGTCACGTCCGTCGCCGTTGACATCCCCGCCCCCGGCAACCGCGTAGCCCGCCCAGTCCCCCGCCGCCACGCCGTCGATGCGCAGGTTGGCCTGGGTCAGCAGATCCACGGTGCCGGATGCGAGCCGCCCACGAGGGCGAGTGCGGCCAGCAGATGATGGGGGCGAAGCCTCACGGAGGTCGTCCTTCATGGGGGCGTGGACGAGATCCGTGAAGATCTCCTCAACGATCGATCGACCCAGACCGGCGCGGGCTTAACGCGCCCCGGCCGGCGAGCTGCGGAGGGGGTTCACCTTCCGGCCGAGCACATGGGGTTGCCGGCGGTTGCGGTGGCGAGCCGGCGCACCCACGCCGACCCCAGCGGGTGTTGAATGCCACCGTCGAGGCGAAGGAGCTCAGCATGCGGATCCCGGACAGCGCTCGTGAGGTCCTCACCTCGGGGCGACTCGCGCACTTCACGACGATCCGGAAGGACGGACGCCCCCACACGACCATCGTGTGGACGGGCGTCGACGGCGACGAGATCGTCATCGGCAAGCTCTTCGAGGACGACAAGGTGCGCCACATCCGGCGTGACCCGCGGGTGTCGCTGAGCATGGAGGCCGAGGGCCACCAGCTCGGGATGCAGCACTACCTCGTGGTCGAGGGCACGGCGGCCATCACCGAGGGCGGCGCCCCGGCGTTGCTGAACGAGCTGGCCCAGCGGTACGTGGGTCCCGGGACCACGTTCCCGCCCATGCCCGACCCCCCGGAGGGGTTCATCATCCGGGTCACCCCCACCAAGGTGCGCGGCATGGGTCCCTGGGGCACGACGTTCTGAGCCGGCCGCGGGGCCCGGCGGCGCGCGCCGCGGTGATGGCGTTCACCGCCGCCGTGGCGCTGGAGGACTACCCCATCGCCGGCGGCCAGGCGGCGCGCTACGCGCTGGCCGCCCTGGTGATGCTCGCCATCGCGGGGTTCCGGATGCCGCGGCTCACCCGCCCCGACGTGCTGCCGCTGCTGGGACTCACCCTCACCGGGCTGGCGGTGTTCAACGCGCTCATGATCGTGGGCGTCGAGGTGAGCGACCCGGCGTCCATGGGCGTGGTGGTGGGCTGCGTGCCCGTCGTGCTGGCCATACTGGGCCCGTTGCAGCGCGGCATGCGGCCCCGCCCGGTGGTGGTGGCCGCGGGCGTGGTGGTCGCCGCCGGGGCGGGCATGGTGCAGTGGACCGGCGCCGCGCCGGTGCTGCTGGGCGTGGTGCTGGCCCTGGGGGCGCTGGCGTGCGAGGCGGCGTTCACGCTGCTGGCCGTGCCGCTGCTGCCCCGGCTGGGACCGCTGGGCATCACCCAGTGGGCCACGGTGATGGTGGTGCCGATGCTGGGCGCGTGGGCGCTGCTGGTGGAGGGACCGGGCGCGCAGCGGCTGCCGGACACCTCCGAGCTGCTGGCCCTGCTGTGGCTCACCGCGGGGGTCACGGCCGTGGCGTTCCTGTGCTGGTACGGCGCGGTGCAGCGCATCGGGCCGGAGCGCGCCGGGCTGTTCAGCGGGGTGCTTCCCGTGAGCGCCGCCGCCCTGGGGGCGCTCACCGGATCGGTGGCCCTGAACCCGGTGCGGGTGCTGGGAGCGGTGCTGGTGGCGGTGGGGGTGACGCTGGGGATGGTGCTGGGGTCGCGCCGGCGCGGCCCGGCCCCTACCCTGACCGCGTGATCCTCCTGGAGTTCATCGCCGGCGCCTTCGTGCTGCTCGCCCTCGGCGTATCCGGCGTGCTGGGCGGGGTCTGGCGGGCGAGCGCCATCGCCAGCCGCCACGCCGACCGCCTGGGCGTCGGCGTGTTCCGCGGGGGGCTCCTGGTGGAGCGCTTCCGCCTGCCCGTCCTGATGTGGGCGCTCATCACGCTCGCGGCCGGGGTGATCGTCACCCTGGCCGGCAGGAGCGCCGGCCTGGTGCAGGCCGGGTTCTTCGCCGGGGCCGCGGTGGGCGCCGCGGGGCTGCTGCTCATCCCGGTCGGCGCCCGCCGGATCACCGGCGGGCGCTGAACCGGGCGCGAGCGGCCTACTTCGGCGCCGGCGGCTCCCACGGGGTGCCGGGCTGACGCGACGGAGGCGTCCAGCCCTTCGCCGTCATGCCGCTGAGGGCCATCATCTTCCGCTTCGCACCCCACGGGATGCGCGAGTAGACCGGCACGAAGACCTTGCTCCAGAAGAAGCTGCTGGAGAATGCCGGGGTCTTCGCCCCCGCCTCGGGGTACTTGGCGCGCATCGCATCCATGGCCGCGGCCGTCAGGTACTTCTCCGTGGTGGCCCGGAAGCGGCGCTTGAATCCACCCGGCTCGCTCACAGCTGACCGGCCTTCTTCAGCTCGGCGAGCCCGTTCTGGGCGGCGATGGCCATGGGCTCGAACAGCGCGCCGATCGGCGGCGAGTAGATGTTCTCCATCCAGGCGATGTCGTGCAACGTCGCGCCGCGCTTGGCGGAGAACGCCAGGAAGTCGCAGCGCTCCTTCACGCCCTCGCCGCCGTGGATCTGGGCGCCGATGAGCTTGAGGCTGCCGGGCTCCGCCAGCAGCTTCACGTGCGTGCGGGTCGCGCCCGGGAAGTACCGGGCCCGGGACACGCCCACGCCCTTGGCCACCACGTACGGCTGGCCGACCGCGGTCGCCAGCGTCTCGCCCAGCGAGAAGCCGCCGATCGTGTAGTCGCCGCCCACCAGGCCCCACGGCACCCAGACGGGGTCGTAGGCCCGGTTCTCGCCACCCGCGTTCGCGCCGGCCGTGCGGCCCTGCGCGTACGCGTGCGACCCGGTGAGCCCGCGGATGGGGATGAGCGTGAGGCCGTGCGGCACCTCGATCACGTCACCCGCCGCCCACACGCCCGGGACGCTGGTCTCCATGCGCTCGTTCACCACGATGCCGCCGGTGCTGCCGATCTTCACGCCCGCCGCGGCGGCCAGGTCGTTGTTGGGCAGCTTGTGCAGGCACACGATCACGACGTCGCACTCGATCTCGCCGTCGCTGGTGGACACCGCCCGCACGCGGCCGTTGGCGTCACCCAGGAACTCATTGAGCTTGGTGCCGAAGTGCAGGGTCACGCCGCGCTTCTCGAGCGACTCGTGCACCGGCTGGGCCACGTCGGGGTCAAGGACCTCGTGCAGGGCCCACGGGCCCTCGTCCACGAAGTGGACCTCCAGGCCGCGGTGGCCCAGGTTGCCCGCCATCTCCACGCCCAGCGGCGTCGCGCCGATCACGACGGCCTTCTTGAGGGTGTCGAGGACCTTGTCGAACTCCATCGCCTGACGGATGTTCTTCACGTAGTGCAGGCCGTCGAGGTTCGACCCCGGCACGTTCGGCTTCTCCCAGACGAAGCCGGTGGAGATCACCAGCTTGTCGAAGCCCTCGGTCTGCCCCTTGGCGCTGATGGTGCGCTTGTCGAGGTCGATGTCCGTGACCGTCGTCTGCATGCGCATGTCGAGGCCGTCCTCGACGTAGCGCTCGACGGTGGAGAGGAACAGGTTCTCGAACTTGATGCCGCACGGCGAGTACGCGATGTCCTCGAACTCCGTGAACAGCGTGACCTTCATGTCGGGGTTGACGCGCTTGGCGATCGTCGCTGCTGCGATGCCCGCGCCTCCACCGCCGATGACGATGAGCCGATCGCTCATGGAACCTCCTGTCGGGGCGAACCGGAATTGGCGGCGACCTCCGCGGCCTCGGAGCCGAGGAGCTCCGCGACGGTCTCACGGCGACGGGCGACCGTCCACGGTCCCCCGTCACGCACGAGGACCGCCGGACGGACGTCGCCGAACTGCGTTGACTGAACCTGCTGGTATGCGCCCACCCGCGTCGCCACGAGCGTGTCCCCGGGGGCGATGCCCTCCGGGAGCGCGGCGGCGGGGTGCAGCACGTCGGTGTTGAGGCACAGCGGCCCGGAGACCAGGGCCGGCTCGGTGGCGCCGTCGGCGGCGACGGCGGCGATCGCCGGCCAGCCCCACAGCGCGCCGGGCAGGAGGTTGGTGCCGGCATCCGCGATCACCACGCGGCGGCCGTCGGCGAGCCGCTTCACCGCGACCACGCTCATCAGCAGGTCCACGGCGCCGGCCACCAGGGCCCGCCCGGGCTCCACGGTGACGGTGCCGGTGAATCCCGCGGCGCGGATGGCGTCGCACACCGCGCGGGCGTGGTCGCCGGTGGCCGGCGGGGCGGGGATGCCGCCGCCCAGGTCCAGGGCGCGCACCGCGATCCCGTCGGCCGCCAGCCGCCCCGCCAGGCGGGCCAGCATCGCCGCGGCCGCCACGTGGTCGTCGGGCGGGCGGGGCCACAACACCCGCACCCCGGCCGCCAGGGGCCGGGAGGTGTCCGGCGGCGCGTCGAGGTCGGTGGACACCAGGTGGGTGTGCAGCGCCTCCACGGTCATCCCCAGGTCCCGGCACCGCCGCGCGGCGGCGGGGATCCGGTCCTCGGGGATGCCGAAGCGGCTCGTCGCGCCCAGCGCGCCGGGCACCGCCACGCGCAGCCCGGCCCTGCGGACGCCGGCGGCCGCGGCCCGGTCGATCTCGTCCGCGCCGTCGAAGATCACCAGGGCGTCGTCGGCGGCGGCGCGCGCCAGCAGCGACGGCGGCTTCGCCGGGCCGTTCACCACGATGGCGTCGCCCGGCACCCCCACCACCTCGCGGGCGAGCAGGTACTCGGCCTCGCACACCACCTCCGCCAGCGCGCCCTCCTGGGCGAGTGCACGCAGGAAGGCCGTGGTGCGGTTGGTCTTGTACGAGTAGGCCACCTCGACGGGCCCGTCCCAGGCGGCGCGGAACGCCGCCTCCACCTGCCGGTACGCCTCGCGCACCGCGCCGGCGTCGGCGAGCCACAGCGGGGAGCCATGCGCGGCGATCAGGTCCGCGCTCACGCGGGCGCGCCCTCCCGCAGCGACGCGGCCAGCCGGCGGCCGCGGGCCGTGCCCTTGCCCTCCAGCAGCGCGATCACCGGGTCACGCCAGCGACCGGACGCAGCCTCTGCCACCGCGTCCCCCAGCACGTCGCGCAGGTGGTCCATGGCCCAGGTGTCGGGCCGGGAGAGGTTGATGCGGATGATCGACCCGGCGGCGCCCTCCCCCAAGCCGTCGCCCGGGTAGACCGCCACGCGCCGTGCGAACAGCGCCACCATGAGCTCCTGCGCGGAGACGCCGGCCCCGGTGACATCCACGGCGCACGACAGGCCGCGCTGCGGGCGCACCACCAGCTCCAGCCCGGGGACGCCGGCCAGCGTCCGCTCCAGGTGGGCGAGGTTGCCGCGCACCACCGCGGCGGCGCGGTCCAGGTAGTCGCGGTCGGCGATCGCCGCCTGCGCGGCCCGCTGCGCCACCAGGTTCGTGTTGAGCCGCGTGAGCGAGGCCTTCAGCTGCAGGCAGCCGCGCATCAGCTCCGGCGGCCCGGCCAGGAACCCCACGCGGGCGCCGGCCATGCCCCAGCAGTGCGACACCGAGAACGTCGCGACGGCGTTCTGGGTGAGGCCCTTCACGGGCAGCACGTGCAGCTCGCTGTGCGGGTCGATGCGCAGCCAGCCGTGGGTGACGTCGTGGATGATGAGAAACCCGTGGCGCTCGGCGAGCGCCGCCAGCGCCTCCACCTCCTCGCGGGTGGCGACCGTGCCGTACGGGTTCATGGGGTCCACCATCACCAGCGCCCGGGTGCGCGGGGTGATGCGCGCCGCCACCTCGTCTGGGTCCAGCCGGAAGCCGGTGGACGCCGAGATGGGCACACCAACCGGGGTGCCGCCCGCGGTCACCACGGCCGACGGCACGTGGAAGTAGCCGGGGTCGCTCACCAGCACCTCGTCGCCGGGATCGACCGTGGCCATCAGCGACAGGGCCACGCCCTCCTGCGCGCCGGCGGTGCCGATGACCTCCAGGTCGTCGCCGCGCTCCCCGCCCAGGAACACGGCGGCCTCCTCGCGCAGCGAGCCGATGAGGTCGGGCGTGTACTGGTTCAGGGCCTCCGGGCGCACCGCCGCGCGCATGGCGTCCACGGCGGACTCCGGCGGGCCGGCGAAGCAGGTGAGCCATCCCAGGTCCGCCCACACCGCGGGGTCCAGGCGCGTCGCGCCCTCCGGGTAGATCGTGTCGGCGTCCATCCCCAGGATGCCGATGGCGTCGCGGTAGGTGACGTAGTTCCACATGGCGTGCGGGCTGTGCTGCAGCCGGTGCAGGCGGTCCGAGGCCAGGGCGTGGCCCGCGCCCGCGGGACCCCAGGTGAGCACGCTGCTCATGCGATCCCCTTCCGCACCAGGCGCATGACCCGGTAGATGCCGTGCCGGTCGGCCTGCACCGACGCGGGCGCGTAGCCGGCGGCGTCCGCCCATTCCAGGATGCGCTCGTGCGAGCGGAGCCGCCACACGCACGGCCCGCCCTCGCGGTTGCGCCACACGCGGGCGATGTACTCGATCTCCGCGTTGCGGGTCTGCACGTTGCACACGATCTGCCGGGGCGCGACGCGCTCGCCCAGCTCGCGCAGGTGCCGCTCGATCAGCGCGTCGTCGTGGTAGATCCCGTAGAGGCCGAGCTCCAGCACGATGTCCGGCCGTGGCTCCAGGGCCGCCAGGGCGGCGGTGTCGAAGGCGTCGCCGTGGGCCACGTCCACCCGGTCGGCGATCCCCAGCTGGTCGGCCGCGGACCGCGCCAGCTCCAGCGCGCGCGGGTCGATGTCGCGCAGCACCGCGCGTGTGCCGGGATGGTCGCGCACGGCCTCCAGCAGGTACGGGGCGGGGCCGGCGGCCACGTCGGCCACCACGGGCGGCGCGTCGCCGGGATGGGCCTGGATGGCCTCCACCACGGCCCGCCGGGCCAGCTCGCGGATGTCGCGGAACGCCTCGCAGGTGGGCCGTGACAGCAGCCGCCGGTCCAGCGCGACCCCCAGCGGGGAGCGCCCGGACGGCCGGTTGGCGTACACGTGGTCCATGAACGCGCCGCTGTCGAAGCCCTGCCGGTAGCCGGTGCGCAGGCCGTCCGACAGGAGCGCCCCGCCACGGTTGGCCAGCCGGAGGGCGGCGAACCGCCAGGCGCGCGGCGATGTGCGCGGGAGGTCCCGCGTGAGGTCGGCGAACGCCGGGAGCGCGACCTCAGCCAAGGTAGCGGGGTGTTTCCGCCAGCTCGCGGACCCGGTACAGCTCGTGCGCCTCGGCGGCGAGCCGGTCGCCCACCGGCCCGGACAGCGCGGCCAGCAGGTGCTTTGTGCGCTCGGTGTCGGCCCGCACCTCGCGGATCACCTCCGCGTCCTCATCGGTGACCGCGGCGTCGGCGTACACCGACAGCAGCTGCTCGAAGTGGTCGAGCGATCCCAGGGCGTACCCCACGATCTCGTCCATCGTGTGGAGCTCTTCGATGCGGTCGTAGATCGCCTCGCCCTCGTCCGGGCAGACGTAGCGATCGGGGTCCACGCCGTGGGCCGCCGCGCGCTCGCGGAACATCATCATGTGCCGCGCGTTGTCCCCCACCACGGTCGCCAGCAGCGCCTTGAGGGCCGGGTCCTCGGTGCCCGGCACGCGGGCGGAGAACAGGTCGACCCAGGCGCGCATGCCGTACGCGTGGCGGGCGAACACGCGACCGAGGAGTGCGGGGTCGGCGAGGACCCGCCTGAGCTCATCCCGGTTCTGCAGTGCCATGTGCCTCAGCCATTCACTCTGGGAAACGCGCGTCTTCTGAAGTAGCAACATACTTGACCTCGACGCCGCCCGCCATCGTGTTGGACACCCAGCAGACCTTGGCCGCGCGCTCCATCAGGTGCTCCCATTCGGCCAGCGGCAGCGCCGCCCGCGCGTGCACCGTGAAGGCTCGGTAGCGGGGCTCCCGACCGGCCCGCTCCGCCTCCACGGTCACGCGCAGCCCGGGCAGGTCCAGGTCCCGTTTGGTGGCGACCCACCGCAGGGCAAGGCAGAAGCAGGAGGCCAGCGAGGCCACCAGGAGCTCGGTGGGCATGGGGCCGGTATCGCCGCCGCCCTCGGAGGGCGGCTCGTCCACGCGAATGGTGTGGCCGCGCATGTCCACGTCCACGGCCCAGCCGTCGAGGTGGGTGGCCGTCGCCGAGATCGCCATCAGTGGGCCTCCACCGGGTGTCGTTGCGCCAGGAATGCGGCGTAGGCCTGCTCGTGCTGGGCGGCGCTGCGTGCCCACCCGAAGCCGGCGGCGGCCTCGGGTCCGGCCGCCGCGAGCTCGCGGGCCAGCTCCGGGTCGGACGCCACCCGGCCCAGCGCCTCCGCCAGCCGGCCGGCGTCGCCCACGGGCACCAGCAGGCCGCTGCGCTCGTGGTCGATGAACGTCCGGAACACGTCCAGGTCGGAGGCCACCACCGGCACGCCGCAGGACATGGCCTCCAGCGCCGCCAGCCCGAAGCCCTCCTTCACCGAGGGGAACGCGAAGACGTCGGCGCCGCGGTAGAGGTCCAGCAGTTCGTCGTCGCCCACGGGCCCCAGGATCCGCACGTCATCGGCGCACCCAAGCTGGTCCAGGCGCCGGTCGAAGCGCTCGCGCTCGTCCCGGTAGTCGAACAGCGTGGCGCCGCCCGCGAACACCAGCAGCGGGCGTTCCTGCGGCGCCGCCTCGCGGAACCGGGCGAAGCCCTCCAACAGGGTGACCGAGCCCTTGCGCGGCTCGATGCCGCCCACGGTGAGCACCGCGAACCGGCCGGTGAGCCCGTGCCGCGACCGGGCGGCGCGCCGCTCGGCGGCGTCGGGTGCCGCGGCGAAACGGGCCGTGTCGACGCCGTTGCCCACCAGGCCCGCGCGCACGCCGAACTCCTCGCGCAGCCGCTCCACCCAGGGCTCCGATACGCACACCACCAGGTCCGGGTCCGCGATGGAGCGGTCCTGGCACTCGATGAGCGACGTGCTCTTGAAGTCGTCGACGTGGTGGACGGTGCGCACCACGTGCGGCAGCAGGCCCTCGTCGCGCAGCGCCAGGGCGGCGTTCGCCGACAGGCAGTCCTCGCTGTGGGCGATGTCCGGCAGGCCCTCGGCGGCCAGCAGCTCGCGCAGCCCGTCGCGGTACGCCGCCATCATCCCGTGGATGCGGTCGTCGAACTCCGCCTCGGTGGGGTCGTGCCGGATGAGGTGGACCGGGACGTGGGTGTCGCGGAACAGCGATTCGCCGGTGCGGGCGAGCGCCACCAGCTCCACGCGGTGGCCGCGCGCGGCGAGGGCCTCGGCGACGGCGATGGCATGCACCACGCCGCCCCGGGGCCGCACCGAGTAGGTGAGGACCATGACGTGCACGGGGGTCAGTCTCCCAGAACGGCCCGCATCGCCAGGCGGGCGGCGGCGGCGTTGGAGGGCGCCACCGTCACGCCGGCGTCGCGCAGCGCGGCCTCCTGGCGGCCCGCGTCCTGGGGGTCGCCCGGCGTGCCGCACACATGGGCGATCACGGGCACCCGGCCCGCGAGACGCGCCAGCGCCGGGGCCAGCTCGGCCGCGGGGTCGGGATGCGCGCCGTGGCCGAGCACCACGTCCAGCAGCACGCAGCCCAGGGCCTCGTCGGCCTCGGCGTCGGCCAGCATCTCCAGCCGCACCGCGAGGTCCACCATGGGGTGCGGCCGGCCGCGGGTGTACTCCTCCTCGCCCAGGTCGAGCACGGTGTGCCCGCCGGGCGGGGCCGGGTGGTGGCTCACGTTCCCGGCGATGGCCATGTGCGGCTCCAGGATGGTGAGCGCCTCGTGGGCCAGGGATCCGCCGGAGTACAGGCCCAGCAGGTTGCGGCCCGTCGCACGCGTCCACCGCTCGTCCGACGGGACGGCCGGACGCTCCGGCGCCGGGACACCGGCCGCCGCGTACGCGCCGTCCTCCAGCGTGGCGTGCACCTCGAACGGGGCGGGACCGCCCTCCCACCCCACGAACGCCGCCACCACGCGCACTCCGGGCGGCACGGCCTCACCGAGGGTCTGCACCACCTCGGGCGACGGCGGCTTGCTCACAAGGAACAGCGTCTCGGTGGCGGGGTCCTCGGCGAGCATGCGCATCGCCTGGCGGAACATGATCCCGCCGACGTCCTTCGAGAGATCGCGTCCGCCCACCCCGATGATCTGCGACACCCCGGTCCCGGCGGCCTCTAGCAGGCACGCGGCCTCCTGGGCGCCGGTCCCGGCGGCCGCCACGATCCCGACGGGCCCGCGCCGCACCACGTTCATGAACCCCAGCCCGATGCCGCCGAGCATCGCGGTGCCGCACCCGGGCCCCATCACCAGCAGGTCCTTGGCCTCACCGCGGAGCTTGAGCTCCACCTCGTCCTCGACCGAGACGTGGTCGGAGAACAGGAACACGTGCATCCCGGACGTGAGCGCCCGGTGCGCCTCGAGCGTGGCGTACTCCCCGGGCACGGACACCAGCGCCACGTTCGACCCCGGCTGAGCCGTGAACGCCGCGGTGAGCGTCCGCGGAGCAGCGACCTCGGCGGCCCCACCGGCGGCGGACTCCAGGGAGACGAGCCCCTGCTCAGCGGCGTCCAACGCAGCGGCGGCAACGCCGTCATCGGAGGTATTCACAGCAATCACGACGTCACCGGGCCCGGCGTCGACCTGGGCACCCATCGCCGCAAGCGCTTCGAGATTCGCGGGCGTCCCCATGGCCACCTCGGCAGCCTCGACCCCATCGGTCGAGCGAATCCCGCGAGCGATCCCCATGAGCCGCATCGAGTCGGCATACCGCCCTCGAATAACCCGTGTCTGCCAGCTCATCGGACTTCCTTCCCTTGGCCAGCGGTCGTTCCGGGACCGCTCCACGTCGGCGAGTTCATGGCGCAGGAGGCGACCATCAGTACCCTCGCGCACCACCGACCAGGACGGCACGGCAGCCCTTGCGGACGGCGAGGACCAAATGAGGGCGACCCATGGATGGGGAGCTGGGCTCAGTGGCAGCGCAGCCGTAAGGCGTGGTTCCTGGGGCCAACGCCCCCGGACGCGCCATGGGCAGCGCTTGCGCGAGTCGACCAGGCGATGAGAAGCCCCGAACCCCGACCACCCCGGACCACGCCGAGCCCGAACCACTTCCAACCCCGAACCGCGCCAAGCCCGAACCCCGAAAACGAAACGGCATCTACGCCGCCTCCGCCAAAGCCGACGGGCCTTCCGCGTCCGGGACGATCCAGGTTCCCGAGGTGCCGGCGATGGCGGCGGTGATCTGCTCCGGGGAGGTGATGATGGCCCGCCCGCCGGCCTCGGCGAACGCGGCGCCCGATTCCACCTTCGGGCCCATGGAGCCCGGGGGAAACTCCCCCTCGTCCAGGTGGCGCAGGGCCTGGGCGACCGTGAGGCGGGCGACCGACCGCTGCCAGCGGGTGCCGAAGTCCAGGGCCACGCGGTCCACGCCGGTGACCATCAGGAGCGTGTCGCACCCGGCGGCCTCGGCGAGCACCAGGGAGGTGCGGTCCTTGTCGATGACCGCCTCCACGCCCACGGTGGAGCCGTTGGCCGCCACGGGGACGCCACCGCCGCCGCCGGCGATGACCAGGGTGCCGCGGTCGGCGAGCATCCGGATGCGGTCGCACTCCAGGATCTCCAGCGGACGGGGGCTGGGCACCAGGCGCCGCCAGCCGCGGCCGCTGTCGGGGCCCACGGTCCAGCCGTCCGAGGAGGCGCGCTTGAGCGCCTCCGCCTCCCCGTAGTACGGGCCGATGGGCTTCGCGGGGTTCGCGAACGCGGGGTCGTCGGTGTCCACGCGCGGCGGTGGGGACGTGGGGGGCGACCTCGGCGATCGCCTGCTGGAACAGGTAGCCCAGCATCCCCTGGGTCATGGCCACCAGGGCGTCCAGCGGCAGGGCCGGCACCTCGCGCATGGACGCGCGCTGCTGGATGGCGAGCGCCCCCACCTGCGGTCCGTTGCCGTGGGTCACGATCACCTCGTGCCCGGCGGCGTGCAGTTCGACGACCGCCGAGGCGACCGTGCGGGCGTTCTGGAGCTGCTCCTGCCAGGTGCCCCGCTGGCCCTCGCGGGCCAGCGCGTTGCCCCCGAGGGCGACGAGGATGCGCATGCGGCCGGCCGGCCTACGACCCACGGATGGCGAGCCAGATTGCCCGCGCCGGCACGTCGCCGGGGTTGGACCAGGCGTGGCGGCAGGTGGTCCGGAAGTGGATGGAGTCGCCCTCGACGAGGTCGTAGACCTCGTCGTCGATGACGAAGGTCATCTCTCCCTCCAGCACCAGCACCAGCTCCTCGCCGGGATGCACCATGGGGTCCGGGCCGGAGTCGGCTCCCGGCTCCAGGGTCGCCTCGGCGCCCGCGACGAAGAACGGGCCGTACCGCCCCGAGATGTTGGCGAGCGACAGCCCGCGCTTGCTGGTGTACAGCGTCGCGCGCTGGTCGGCGCGCACCACGGTCACCGGCCGCAGCGGGTCGGACTCCTCGATGAAGTAGCTCACGGTCTTGCCGAGCGCGGCCGCGAGCTTCATGAGCGTCGCGATCGTGGGCGTGATCCCGCCCTTCTCGATCTTGTGGACCGCGGCGGGCGACAGCCCCGCCCGTCCGGCGAGCTGCTGCAGTGACCAGCCCCGCTCGGCGCGGGCCTTGGCCAGCTTGCCGCCGATCTCGGAGACGGTCTCCTCGATGGCGGCGACGAAATTCGTTGTCCCCATGCGTCTACCTCCGGAAACGGAGTGTGCACTGCATGACACGCCCTGGCAACCGACGAATGGACGGGACACGCCGCCCCCGCGGCCCTGGACGTTCCCGGAGCGTACCCGTGGCGTTTCCTGCAGTGCATGAGGGGAGACCCCGGGTCGAATGCCCCGGAAGCGGCTTCATGATCGACATTGCGGCCGTGTGCGCTTGACGCCGCGCCACGCGCCCGAGTAGACCTCCATTCACGATCCGACACGGGTCGCGGCGACCGTCCGACCCCTACGAGTCGCCGACAACGCCCCTTCAGGGAGGTAGCGGTGGCGGTAAACGAGAACCTCGCCGCGGCAAAGGCCGCGGGGACCGAGCTCTTCAACACGGCGGAGAAGATCTTCCCCGACATCAAGGCTGAGCCCGGGGAGACTGCCTACACCTTCATGCACACCGTCCCCTACGAGGGCTCGGTCGGCCTGGTGAACCTGCTCACCACGACCCGCGTGCTCCGCAAGGGATTCAAGGCGCACCTGGTCCTCTACGGACCCGGCGTGCTCATGGCCTCCGGCACCCGCGGCTTCCCGAAGGTGGGCGACGAGGCGTTCCCGGGTCACATGGCGATCAACCGCCAGATCCAGACCTTCATGGACGAGGGCGGCACGGTCTACGCGTGTCGTTTCGCCTCGGGCGCGCTCTACGGCTTCCCGGAGGACCTGCTGATGGAGGGCGTCAAGCCGTTCCACCCGCTCGACGTCCTCGACTGCGCCCTCACGGCGTGGCGGGAGCGGGCATTCCAGCTGAACACCTGGACCCTCTGAGCGGGGTTCGCCACTGATGCCCGTCGAGCGCGACGAGGCCATCGCGACCTGGCGGCGCGCGGAGGCACGCGTGTACCCCGCCGTGATGGTCAACGCCGCGCTCTACGAGCAGTACCTCGTCATGGTGCGCGCCGTCGTCGATGAACTCGACGACGTGCGCACCGAGGACGATCTGGTGATCGCCTGGAAGGAGCGCCGCGGGATCGCGGCGGAGGTGATCTCAGCCAAGCAGCCGTCCATGGGCGTGCTTATGGACGCCGACGCGGTGCGCGACGCGGCCTTCTGCCAGCGCCACCGCGACATCACCCGCGAACGGGGCAAGGACATCGCCCGCGAGCGGCTCGAGCAGGCCCGCCGTGACCAGGCCGAGTGGGTCGTCCTCTTCGAGGACGTCACGCCCTTCGGCTCGCACAGGCTCGAGATGCACGTGCGCACGGGCCGCGCGATCCACGCCTCCAGCAAGGTCGATCTGGACAAGCCGACCCCCGAGTACTCCCTCGAGGTGGTCCAGCTGGACCCTGACAACGGCGCGTGGCTCCTCGACCGGCCCCCTCTCATGACGAGCCAGCGGTACGCCACCGAACAGGAGTGGCAGGTGCGTATCGACCAGGCCCGCACCACTTTCGGGAGACTGACGTGACGACGCACCCCAAGAAGATCATCGACGCGCACTGCCACATCGGTGAGATCCCGCCGTGGAAGTTCTACGACCTCGAGCACCCCGTGAAGCCGACGGTCTACGACTACCGGAACGTCGACGAGTTCATCAAGAACCACATGGACCGCTTCAAGGTGGAGCGGGCCATGGTGATGTCGAACTACGGCGTGCCCATCCACGAGCTCTCGTTCGACCTGAACGAGGTGGTCATGGACGCCACCGCCAAGAGCGACCGCATCCTGGGCGCCCTGTGGGTGTCGTTCCTGCCGCGCAACGCGGAGCTCACCCGGAAGGCGCTGTCCTACGCCGGCGAGAAGGGCATGGTGGCGCTGAAGACCACCTTCCTGCTCGGCGGCAACCCGGACCCCAACACGTGGGACGAGGAGACCAAGGCCCTCGCCGACGAGTGCTTCGACGTCGCCGAGAAGCACGACCTGATCTTCCACTTCCACACCAGCCCCGGCGGCAGCTCGGACATCAACAACTTCATCCCGATGGTCGAGCAGTACGGCAAGCGCGTGAAGATCTACCTCGTCCACTTCGGCGGCGGCGTGTCCGGCCACATCAAGCTGGTCCCGAAGTTCCTCAAGTGGGTGGAGGAGGGCTACAAGGTCTACACCGACACCTCCTGGGCGGTCGGCTTCGGCGCCAGGTGGCTGCTCACCGAGATCGAGCGCACCGGCATCGGCGGCGACCGGGTGTTCTTCGGCTCCGACGAGCCCTGGTCGGACTTCGACAGCGAGTACTGGAAGCTCAACGGGATCCGCGACATCTCCCAGGAGCTCAAGGACCGCGTGTTCTGGCGCAACTACGAAGAGCTGTTCGAGGGTAAGGGCTAGCCCCATGACCACCCTCGCCCTCGACGACCGGCGGCTGCTGGTCGAGCTGCAGTCACTGGGGGTGCGCGTCGATGACGCGCGCTCAACCCCCGAGGAGATCCAGGGCCGGCGCGGAGGCGCCGGCCCCTCGGATCTCGGGTTCATGTGGGTGCGCGGCCTCCCCATCACCGTGCCCATGCACGGCGAGGTTGCCTCGCGGTCGCCGTACACGCTGCGCATCACCGACGCCGGCGGCGAGCTGTGGTGCGGTGACGACCTGGTGGGCCCGGCGGTGCTGCCGCCGCGGCCGAAGATCTACGACATGGTCACCAAGGACGGCATCCCCTACTGGAAGATCGCCCTCCTGCACCTGGACTCCATCGCGTCCACGGTGGTGCAGAAGTGCATCTACTGGGGCACCCACGAGCAGTGCCACTTCTGCGGCATCGAGCTCACCCGCGGGGAGCGCACCATCCCGGTGAAGACTCCGGAGCAGCTCGCCGAGGTGGCCGCCGCGGCCAAGGAGCACGACGGCGCGGTGGACGTGACCCTCACCACCGGATCGGTGAACCGCACGGACCGCGGCGCCCTGTACATCAGCAAGTGCGCGTCGGCCATCAAGGACGCCTGCGGCCTGCCGGTGCAGGTGCAGTTCGAGCCGCCGGACGACCTGTCGGTGCTCGACGAGGTGCACCGGGCCGGCGTGGACGCGGTGGGCATCCACCTGGAGACCTTCGACCCGGAGGTCCTCGCGCGGATCGCCCCGGGCAAGGCGGCCCTCGGGATGGAGGGCTACTTCCGCACGTGGGAGCGGGCCGTGGAGGTGTTCGGCCGCGGCAGCGTGACCACCTACGTCATCCTCGGCATGGGCGAGCGGCCCGAACTGATCGAGGAGGGCTGCCGCCGCGCCATCGAGATGGGCGTGTACCCCTTCGTGGTGCCGCTCAAGCCGGTGGTGGGAACGCTGCTGGAGGACGCCACCCCGCCGGATCCCGACTACGTGGCGTCGATCTACAAGAGCGTGTCGGCGATGCTCGCCGATCACGGGATGGACCACATGGACGCCAAGGCCGGGTGCGCGCGTTGCCAGGCGTGTTCCGGGCTGTCGGCGTGGGAGCGGCTGTTCCGGAAGGAGCAGGTGCGTGAGATCGCCCGGCAGCTCGACGACAACCGGTAGGGCCACCGTCCGGCTGGCCGTGTCCCACTGGGACATGGACGGGCACTTCGCGGTGCGCCGGACGGTGTTCGTGGAGGAGCAGGCGATCTTCTCCGGCTCGGACGTCGACGACCGCGACTTCGAGCCGGGGACGCTCCATGCCGTCGCCACCACCGGGGACCTGGTGGTGGGGGCGGTGCGCCTCTACCCCACCGACGACGCGGGGAACTGGCGCGGGGACCGGCTGGCGGCGCTGGCCGACCACCGCACCCGCGGCACGCTCGGCGCCCGGCTGGTGCGCTTCGCGGTCGCCACGGCCGGCCGGCACGGCGGCACGCGCATGGACGCGCTCATCCAGATGCCGAACGTGCGCTTCTTCTCGGCGCTGGGCTGGGAGCCGTGCGGCGAGCTCGCGGTGTACCACGGCGTTCCGCACCAGCCCATGGACATCCCGCTCAGCCCAGGCCCGTGAGGGGCTCCGCCCCGAGGTCCCAGACGTCGGCGACCGACCCGCCGGCGGCGAGCCGCAGCGTGCGCCCCGCGTCGAAGGTGCCGCACGGCGCGCACACCAGCCCGCGCGGCGCGAACAGCGCGCAGGCCGCCTCCACCGATTCCGGCCGGGCGGCGAACACGAACCCGAAGCTCGGGAACGTCCCGAGCCACCGCTCCAGCGCGACCCCCTCCGGCCGCGGCAGGCGGTCCAGGTCGAGCGTCGCCCCGCAGGCGGCCAGCTCGATCATCTGCAGCAGCGACCCCGCGACCCCCGGCATCGACACGTCCCGCGCGGCGTGGACCAGCCCGGCCTCCGCGGCCGCCACGATGGCCTCGCCGTCGGTGCGCAGCAGCTCCGGGTCCCGGGTGCGCAGCGACGAGAAGTACGGCCCGGCGGCGCGGTACTCGCCCTCCAGGCAGAACGCCGCCAGCAGCACGTCCCCGGGCCGCGCGGCCGACGCGCGCAGCGGCGCGCGGGTGGTGCCGGTGATGGCGGCCGACACCGCCGGGGCGCCGCCGATCGTGAGGTGCCCGCCCACCGCCGGCACCCCGAACAGCGCCGATGCCCAGGCGATGCCGTCCAGCACCCGCCCCGCGTGCTCGCGGTCGGGGCTCACCACCGTGTCGAGCAGCGCCAGCGGCCGGCCACCCATCGCCCGCACGTCGGCGACGTTGGTGGCCACGCACGCCGCGCCGGCGCCGAACGGGTCCAGCTCGCAGAACCGCGGGGCGATCGCCTCCGCGCAGAGCACCAGCCAGCCGTCGCCGTGGGGTACCAGCGCCGCGTCGTCCCCGTCGGCGTCGCCCAGCCGGGCGACCGCGGCGAGCTCGCGCTTGTCGTGCAGGGCCGGGGCGTCGCGCACGAGCGCGGCGAGGTCGTCGAGGTGTGTCATGCCGGCACATACAACCATCGGATGCGGGAGCGTGGATGCCTGAGGCCTTCGAGCGGGTGTCGGTGATCAACCTGGGGCTGGAGGGCTTCGCCGACGCGGCGCGCGACCAGGGCGCCCCCGCCACGAATGTCGACTGGCGGCCGCCGGCCGGCGGCGACCCCGACGTGCTGGCGGTGCTCGAGCGCCTGTGGGGCCGGCACGGCGACCGCATCGCGGCCGCGAACGCCGAGGCCACGGCCCGCATCGAGGCCTGCCGGCCGATGGCCGTGGGGGTGCGCCGCGCCGGGGACGAGCTGCCCTGGCTGGGTGAGGGCCCCCGGCGCCTGCTGCACTCGGGGCCGCCCATCACCTGGGACCGGGTGTGCGACCCGCAGCGCCGCGCGATGGCCGCCGCGGTGGTGTTCGAGGGGTGGGCGCCGGACCGCGAGGCCGCGTACCGGCTGCTGGAGGACGGCGCCGTGGAGCTGGGCAGCGGCAACGAGCACGGCCACGTGGGCCCCATGACCGGCGTCTGCTCGCCGTCGATGGCGGTGTGGCTGGTGGAGGACGCCGACGCCGGGGTCCGGGCCTGCTCCACGCTGAACGAGGGGCCCGGCGACACCCTGTGGTTCGGGGTGGGCGGTGACGTGGCCATCGAGCGCCTGCGCTTCTTCCGCGACACCGCGGGCCCGCTGCTGGACCGGCTCATCGCGCGGTGCGGGCCGGTGGACGTGTTCGGCATGGCCGCGCAGGGCCTGAACATGGGCGACGAGCTGCACATGCGCAGCCAGGGCACCGGGAACCTGCTCATCCGGCACCTGGTCCCGGGCTTCGCCGCGCTGGGCGGTGAGGAGACCGCCGCGTTCATCGCCGGCAACCACCACTTCTTCCTCACGCTCACCATGGCCGCCGCCAAGTGCGCGTCCCAGGCCGGCCAGACCGTGCCGGGCAGCTCGGTGGTGTCGCTCATCTCGCGCAACGGCACCGACATCGGCGTGCAGCTGGCCGGGCTGCCGGGCCGGTGGTTCACGGGCCCCGCCGCGCCGGTGCAGGACGCCCTGCTGCGCGAGGGCTACACCGAGGCCGACGCGGCGCTCGACATCGGCGACTCGGCGGTCATCGAGACCATCGGGCTGGGCGGCATGGCGGTCGCCGCCGCCCCCACCGTCGCCTCGTTCTTCGGCGGCACCGCCGCCGACACCGCGGCGCGGGTGCGCGAGATGGCCGAGATCTGCGTGGCCCGCTCGCAGCGGTTCACGCTGGCGCCGCTGGATGGCGTGGGCACCCCGGTGGGCATCGACACCCCGCAGATCACCACGGGCGTGCTGCACAACTCCAGCGGGGCCGGGCAGATCGGCGCGGGCATCGCCCACCAGCCGGTGCCGCCGTTCCGCAACGCCATCGCCGGGCTGGCGGACGCGCTGGACGCCGCCTGAGCATGCGCGCGGTCCTGGCCGGTCCGGCTGCGCGCCGGGCCGTTGCCACGACCGGCGACGGCGTGGTGGAGGTGCCGCTGCGCCGCGGCGCCTACCTGCGGCTTGGCGCGGAACTGTTGATGGTGGTGCCCCACCGGGCGCCGGTGGGGCCGCTCACGCTTCTGGTGGCGGGGCTGGGGGAGCCGGGCTGGGAGGAGGGCGACGCGGTGCGGGTGGACGGGCGCACGCTGGTGGTGGCCGGCACGATCATCGACCTGGGCGGTGCCCGCCCGTGGGACGCCGCCGATCCCGGCCCACTGCGCGACGGCTGGCGGGACGCCCTGGGTGCGGCGGTCGCCGCGGTCCCGGTACCGGACGCCGCGCTGACCCCCGGCTTGGACGCCCTCGCGAGGGATGACGCGGAGACGGGCGCCCTGGGCGAGGGGCTCACCCCCGCCGGCGACGACGTGCTGTGCGGGTACGCCGGATGGCGGCACGCCGAGGGTGAGCCGGTGGAGCTGGTGTCTCGGTGCGCGCACCGGACCTCCCCGGTGAGCCTGGCCTACCTGCGGTGCGCCGAGCGCGGTGAGCTGCCGGAGGCGGCGGCGCTGGTGCTGGCGGCGATCCGGGCGGGCGACGCCGCGCTCGCGGCCCGGCGGGCCGAGGCCCTGCGCACGTGGGGCGCCACGTCGGGAGCCGCGCTGCTGTGGGGCATGGCCGCCGCGGCCGCTCCCGTCGATCGCCGGAGCGGCCGATGACACGGTGAGTGCCCGCCGGGTGCAACGCCCGGACGGGGTCGCGCAGAGAACGGGGCATGGAACACCTCACCGATGCACAGATCCTCGCCGGCTGCGGCGAGGACCCGGCGTCCTTCGCGACGCTGATCGAGCGGCACCACGTCGATCTGCACCGCTACGCGGCCCGCCGCGTGGGGGCCGACGACGCCGACGACATCGTCGCCGAGACGTTCGCGACCGCCTACCGGCGCCGTGACCGCTTCGACCCGCGGCGCGGCGACGCACGCCCGTGGCTGTTCGGGATCACCACGAACCTGCTGCGGCAGCATCACCGCTCCGAGTCCGCCCGCCTTCGCGCCCATGCGCGGCACGGCGTGGATCCGGTGGCCGCACCGCCCGACGCGCCTCGGGACCCCATGGGCCCCGAGGTGGCACGCGCGCTCGCGGCCTTGAAGCCGAAACACCGAGACGTGCTGTTCCTGCATGCCGTCGCCGAGCTCTCCATCCCGGAGATCGCCGAGGCGATGGACGTCCCCACCGGGACGGTTCGCAGCTGGCTCTCACGCGCCCGTGCCCGGGCGCAGCGCGAGCTGTCCGCCCCCGTTCCCGGCCCGCTCACCGACCCCCGATCGGAGATCGCCTGATGCCCCGCACCATCGACGACCTGACCCGCGACTTCCGCGCCACGCAGCGCGGTCCCCTCCCCGACGCCGTGGAGACCATCCTGCGGCACGCCACCACCCCCGACCCCCGGCGGAGCCCCGCGGCCCGCCGGCCCCTGCCGCGCCGGCGGCTCGCGCTCGTCCCCGCAACGTGCGCGGCCGCCGGGGCGGTCGCCGCCGGAATCCTGCTCTGGCCCGGCGGCGGCACCGGCGGCGGGGTGCTCGACCGCGCCGCGGCCGCGGTGGCCCCAGCCGACGCCATCCTCGAGCTGCGCGCCTCGGTCACCGAGGAGCGCCTCGGCCCGGACGGCTCGTGGACGCTGGACGGCACAAGCACCGTCGTCAGCCGCGCCCTGTTCGAGGACGATCGGAACACGAGGGCGCGTTTCGTCTCCACCGGAGCCGGACGGCCCGCCGACGACTCGGGCTTCGTGGTGGCCGACGGCGGCACCGTCCGCTTCGAGGCGCTGCAGCCCGACGGGTCGGTCTCCGCGGAGGCGGTCCCCGGCGACAAGGTGCTCTCGGACTTCAGCCTCCCGGGGCTGCTGCGTGACGACTACGCCTCGGGCCGCATGGAGGTCGCCGAGCGGACCGGCGACACGCTCATGCTGCGCGCGACCGCCCCGCCATGCGCCACGCAGACGTTCTTCAGTGAGGTCGTGGTGGACGCCCGGACGTTCCGGCCGCGCACCGCGGTGAGCTACGACCTGTGCAGCGCCGAGGAGGGCCGGGCGCCGACGGCCCAGGAGCGTGTGACCTGGCGCTTCGACGCGGTCCGGTCGCTGCCGGCAACGCCGGCGAACATCGCGCTGCTGAAGGTCGGCGGCTGACCTGGCCCCGTGTGGCGCCGGCACCACCGGCGCCACACGGGGTCCGCCTCAGTCCGCGACGCCGGCCAGGGCGACCACACGGGTGGGCCGCACGCGCACCAGCAGCTCGCCCTCCACGGCGTTGCGCCGCCCGTACGACTCCGCGAGCTCGGCGCCCATGTACCGGGCGGCGATGCGCGTGGCCCACGGCAGCATCTCCCCGAGGTCCCGGCTCACCTCCGCCACGCCGTCCACGCGGACGTAGTCGAAGGGCGGAGTCTCCCGGTCCACGCAGACCGACACGCGCGGGTCGCGCAGGATCGCCCGTCCCTTCGCGGTCTCGGCCCCGGTGTTGAACACCAGCGAGCCGTCGTCGTCCACCACGAACCAGATGGGGACCACCAGCGGCGACCCGTCCCGGCGCACCACGGCGAGCTTGCCGGTGCGGGTGCCCGCCGACAGGAACTCCCGGACCTCGTGCTCGGGCATCTCCCGCGCCATGCGCTCAGATCTTCTTCTGGAGGATCAGCTGCGTGCAGCGGAACAGCGCGATGCGGTGGCCCTGGGCGTCCCTGACCTCGGCGTCCCACACCTCGGTGGTGCGCCCGCCGTGCACGCGGGTGGCGTCGCAGGTGAGCACCCCGTCGCGCGCGGTGCCCATGAAGTTGGCCTTCAGCTCCAGGGTGGTGAAGCCCGGGCCGTCCTCGGGAAGGCCCAGCCAGCACCCGAAGCCGCAGGCCGTGTCGGCGAGGGCCACCACGCTGGCCGCGTGCAGGTAGCCGTTGGGCGCCATGAGCCCGGCGTGCACCTCCATGCGGGCCCGTACCGCGGGCCCGTCGGCCTCGAGCACCTCCACGCCCAGCAGGCCGGGCAGGGCCTCACGGGCGGCGAGGTTGAGCGCGGCGAGCCGTTCGCTCATGGCGCCTCGCAGACCAGGACCAGCTGCTCGCCCCGCACCTCCACCACCAGGGCGCCACGCGCTCCGCCGTCGGCGTCGGCCCAGCGCAGCACGGCGTGGGCGCCCTTGAGCTGCGGATCGGCCCACTCGCGGCCGGCGACCGCCACGCGGTGGGCGGCGGCCACGGCGCCGGCGCCGTCGGCCCGGCCGTCGGGCCCCAACCAGGCCGCGTCATCGCGAAGCAGGCGTCCCAGCGCGGCACCGTCCGCGCGGTGCAGCGCGTCGAGGGCGGCGGCCACCACGGGCGCGGACCGGCGTTCCCGGTCCGCGTCGGTGGGGTGGCCCGCGCTCACGGCCGGATGTGCGCCGAGGGCTCCACGGAACGCTCGAAGAACTCCTGGTGCTCCGGGTTGAGCAGCGCGGGAGCCTCGTCCACCAGCTTGGAGATCACGCCGATCCGCTCGTCACGGGTGTGGTCGGCGATCGCCTTCCAGCCCTGGGACTGCCCGTCGTCACGGCCGTCGGAGAGGTCCGCCATGGTCATGGCGATCTTCTCCGTGGCGCCAGGGCGGCACAGGAAGTCGTGGGCGTCCACCACGAGCACCAGCCGGATCCACGGCTGCGCGCCGTGCTCACGGGCGTTCTTGGTCCAGTCGGGTGACATGTGGGGGGCCAGGCTCTCCACCAGCGCCGTCCATGCGGCCGCGTCCTCGCTCATTCAGATCCTCTCCAGCAGCTCGCGCTTCTTGGTCTGGAATTCGTCCTCGGTGATGTGCCCCTCGTCGCGCAGCTTCGCGAGCTCGCGAATGGTGTCCGTGGGGGACTGCTCGGGCTTCGGCGCGACGGCCGGCCCCTTCCACAGCTGCCCCACGTCCTGCGCGGCCTGCTTGGCCAGCTTGGAGGCCTGCTCGGCGACCCGCTGGACCTCGTCCACCAGCTCACGCATGGCGCGCTTGGCATCGGTCTGGGAATCCATGAGCCCAGCGTACCCGCTGGGCGACGGGACGGCTCGCGCTTCCGCGAGTCGGTAAATTGTGCCGTCTGCGACGAAGGGGGTCGGGGTGATCGCTGGGGGAGCTCCCAAGCAATCGAACGGGCGCACGCGCCAGCTGCGGCACGACGAGGTGCTGGGCCGGTGGCCGGTGCTGAACGAGAACTGGGCGCTCAGCATCGAGCGCTCACGCGAGGTCACGGCGGCGCCGGGCGGGCCGCCCACCAACGGCATCGACCCGCTCACCGCGATCAACCGGCACATGGGCCTGCCCGACGACTACGGTCGCGACGCCGTCAAGCAGGCCCTCACCGGAAGCTGACCGAACGTCTCACCATGTGGGCGTTCCGGTGCCGTCCGCTGCTAGATTCCGGATCGTGAACCCGGAAACGACCACTCCGGAGGAGCACCGCTCGAGCCTCGCCAGGATGGCGGCCGAGTCGCTGCTGGCCATGGCCTCGTCGGTCGAGCGCGATCTCGACCGCCACGCCGCCGAGTTCGGGATCTCCGACGCCAAGCTCGAGGTCCTCGAGGTGCTGTCGTGCTGTTCCGGCCGGCGCGCCTGCCTGTACGCGCTGGGTGACCGCCTGGGCGTCACGCGCCCCAACATCACCAAGCTGGTGGACGGGCTCGAGCGCCAGGGCCTGGTGGAACGCCGTCCGCACCCCGACGACCGGCGCATGGTCCACGCCCCGCCATCGCGAGTCGCGCGCTGCCCGGGCGGGTACACCGACTCGAGCAGCTGTGGTCGCAGCTGGACGACGAGGAGCTGGAGGTGCTGGTGGGACTGCTCATGCGCACCGCCGCGCGGACCTGCGGCGAGGCAGCCGCCCACACGGCCTGAGCGGGACCGCCGACGGCCCCCGACGGCCGCGGCCCGCCGTGCCGAGCCGCCTGCCGCCGTGGACCACCTCGGTCCCGGTGCTGGCCCTGATCGCCCTGGTGGTCACCTGGGGCCGGGACCTGCCGGTGCTCGTCGTGATCGTGGTGGGCGTGGTGCTCGCCGTGACCGTGGTGGCCGCCGTCCACCACGCGGAGGTGGTGGCCCACCGGGTGGGCGAGCCGTACGGCTCCATCGTGCTGGCCGTCGCGGTCACGGTGATCGAGGTGGGGCTCATCGTGGCCCTCATGATCTCCGGCGGCCCCGAGGCGAACGCCCTGGCGCGCGACACCGTCTTCGCTGCGGTGATGATCACCTGCAACGGCATCGTGGGGATCGCCCTGTTCGTGGGCGCGCTGCGCTACGGGCTCACGCACTTCAACGCCGAGGGCTCGGGGTCGGCCCTGGCGACGGTCGCCACCCTGGCCGCCACCTGCCTGGTCCTGCCGGCGTACACCACCAGCGCCATCGGGCCGGTCTTCTCCACCGCGCAGCTGGTGTTCGCGTCCGTGGCGTCCCTGGCCCTGTACGGGCTGTTCATCGGCACCCAGACCGGCCGGCACCGGGACTTCTTCCTGCCGGTCACCCCGGAGGGCGCCGTCCTGGAGGAGGACGCGCACGCCGACCCGCCGCCGGCGCGGGCGGCGTGGACGAGCCTGGGACTGCTGGTGGCGGCACTGGTGGCCGTGGTGGGCCTGGCGAAGGTGGTGTCGCCGTCGGTGGAGTCCGCGGTGGCCGACGCCGGCCTGCCGAACTCGTTCGTGGGCGTCGTGATCGCCCTGCTCATCCTGGCGCCCGAGACGCTCGCCGCGACGCGCGCGGCGCTCAAGGACCGCATGCAGACCAGCCTCAACCTGGCCTACGGATCGGCGATGGCGAGCATCGGGCTCACCATCCCGGCCATCGCCATCGCATCCTCGTGGATCGAGGGCGATCTGGTGCTGGGCCTCGGCGAGACCCAGATCGTGCTGCTGGTGCTCACCATGTTCGTCTCGGCCCTCACGGTCATCCCGGGGCGGGCGACCCGCCTGCAGGGCGGGGTGCACCTGGTGCTGCTCGCGGCGTTCGTCTTCCTGGCGATGAACCCCTAACCGGCACCCCAGAGGGCCTCGACGGTCGTCTCGAGCGTTCCGGCCACCCGGAGGGCCAGATACACCGACGGGGCGTAGTCCCCGGTCTCCATGGAGATGATCGTCTGGCGGCTCACGCCGGCGGCGCTCGCCAGGTCCTGCTGGGTCAGGCCCAGCTCGCGGCGGCGGGCGCGCACCAGCTCACCCGCCGCCCCGTCGGCGGTGTCGGCCCGCACAGAGCCCCCCTGCCGGCCCATCAGTCCTGCTCCGCGCCGGCCTCCGCGGCGAGCTGGCGACGCCGCGCCCGCGTGCGGGCGGTCAGGATGGCCACCCCGGCTCCGGCCCCGATGACGCCGCCGATGAGCGTGGCGCTCAGGTCCACGGCGTCGGGGTTGCCGAAGGCGTAGACGCATCCGAGGACGAACACGGGCGCCGCGGGCAGGGTGAGGACGCTCAGCACGATGCGCTTGCGCGTCCAGCGGACCAGGCGCGTCTCGACGCGCTTGCGGCTCACGTGCACCGTGGCGGGGATCATGGTGAGGTAGAACGCTCCCGCGACGATCGCGAGGAGGATGGCCGCGTCGCGGTCCGCGAACCAGATCAGCGCCGCGAGCGTCCACGGCACCAGGATCCACTGCGCCGAGGCGGCCAGGGCGATGCCCTCGTACCACCGGTAACGCTCGCGCTCGTCCTGGCCGTAGATGTCCCCGTCATGGTCGAGGACCCAGTCGGTGAGGCGGTCGAGCACCCCCGGGGCGCTCCCGCCGGCATGTGAAGTGGACATGACGCGAGTATGCGTCACGTCAACTTGACATGTCAAGCCCTATTGACGTGCGTCGGTCGCGCCCCGGCGGCGGCCCATGACCAGGCCGATCCCGGTGAGCGCCAGCAGCACCACGGCGGCGGTGACCGCCCCGCGGACCGCACCCTCGAACCCGATGCCGCTGGCGCGCGCGTACCCCAGCAGGAAGACCGGGTACGGCAGCACGTACGCCACGGTGAGCGCGGTCCGCGTGCGCGACCGACCGGGCGACTCGGTCCGCACCCCGCCGCGGCGCACGTGCATGTCCATCACGAGGATCGACAGCAGGGTGACGGCCAGCACGGCGAACAGCGCGTGCGCCGTCGCGGCGCCGGCGAACCAGACCAGCACGGCGACCAGCCACGGCAGCACGAGCCAGTGCAGCGAGGCGGCGAGCGCCGCCCCCTCGTACCAGCGCAGGCGCTCGCGCTGGTCGGTTCCGTAGAGGTCGCCGTCGCGGTCGAGGATCCAGTCGGTGAGGCGGTCCAGGCGCCGGGGGCCGTCGCCGGCGGCGGGGGAATTGGGCATGCGGAAATGATGGTGACCGCTCTGCGAGGCCGTCAAGCGGCATCCGCCCGGCGCCCCGGGCGCGGAAACGACGAGGGGCGCCCGGTGGGCGCCCCTCGTGGTCCTGCGCGTGGGTGCGGTGCCCTAGCGGGCGCCGACCGCCGCGTAGTCGCGCTTGGCCGGGCCCACGTACACCTGAC